>Ga0210009_1000316_pt1 | contig 57873 bp, 58 predicted proteins | sample CryGeyCG2114_065_FD_185457 | JGI IMG/M metagenome (GOLD analysis project Ga0210009, IMG submission 185457) | Groundwater microbial communities from aquifer - Crystal Geyser CG12_big_fil_rev_8/21/14_0.65 (SPAdes) (version 2) | ecosystem: Environmental > Aquatic > Deep subsurface > Groundwater ...
CAGGAACTGATCTACCAGACATCCTTCGAAACCCGGTCGGAGGCCAACCGCGCCCTGTTCGAGTTCATCGAGGTCTGGTACAATCGGGAGCGGCTTCATTCATCACTCGGGTACATGACCCCTGTGGGGTACGAAACCATGATTCAACATCAATCAACAAACCAAGCATCTGTCCGTGAAAGCGGGGGAAACTCAACCTGTTGCCTTAATCACCATTCTCTACTTATGAGTGGGCCAGTTTTTGGAGATTCTCAATTATCCAAATCGTCCATATTCTTGCTCGGTATCAAACGGCACGTAGCCAAGAAACTCGGTGATCTTGGGTACGAACCTAACATGTGGGGTCGTCCGGTTTTTCTCCCAGTTGAGAACGCTCCATGGACTGCAACCTATCAGGGAAGCAACATCCGATTGGTGAAGCCCAAGGTCAAGTCGACGTTTACGGATATGCTCTCCGATAGAGCTTGGATTACTCGTATAACCCTCAGATCGTGGTTTCTCGGCCTCCAGACGCACTGACAAAACTGCCACGCAACTATGAAGGTGCGGCCGTTTCGGGATTCCAACTCCGGATATCACACCCCAGTTCACAGAGACCCGCCCTCAGACGGGACACGAGGCCCAGGATCCTGTGTGACAGCGTCTTTGTTCCGCCCGACCCCCCGGCAAGCAGGCGAGTAGCTGCGCCGAGCGTGAATATTCCCGGAAACAGCGGGTGGCCCATTTCGTGACCAACGCCACAGGACAGCAGATCCAACCTGTCGTTCACAAGGGCATAGGCATCCCGTGCCGAACGCCATCCGGACAATGGCGGCCGGACCAATGCACCCTTCGCCCCGGCACGGCTGGCCAGGACGGCAATGCCATACCCTGCGGTTGCCCACTTGTATCCCGAAAAGACGAGCCAATCCACGCCGTCGCGGCCCATGTCCAGCGGAAAGGCGTGGACGGACTGGGCGGCATCGACCGCCATGTCAATGCCTCGGGCGTGGCACGCTTCAGCCAGCGACCGGATGTCGGCCCGGTAGCCCGTCGCAAACTGCACGCTCGATATCACAAACAGGTCGTCCGACGCACGGAGTGCGCGATCCAGATCGTCGGCCGAAATGGCCCCTGACGGCGGGGTCGATACGAATCGCACCTGATGACCAGCGCCCAGAAAGGGCAACGTACAGGAGGGAAATTCATTGTCAAGCGCGACGACACGCGCTCCTTTGGGCAGGCTGCGTGCAATGATGTTGAACGCAAGCGAGGCATTGGACAGGAAGGACAACCGGTCCGGTTGCGCGCCAACAGAGTGAGCCACCGTGCGGCGCACCGTTTCCATACGGGCAAGCCACTTCTCCCACGCCGCATCGGCCAATTCCAGATGCTCCCGATAGTATGCCGCTCCAGCTTCCGCCGCAGCCCGTGACATGGCTCCGCCACCCGCCGTGTTCAGATATACGCTTCCTGATACAGCCGGAAATTCATTCCTGAAAGCGTGCCAATCACGCATGAGCTTGTCGCCGTCCTTGTCGGGGCAAGATAACCCACAGCTCCCGGCCCGTACCCGCTCACGTCGCATGCCCGACCGTCCACGTCCATAATGTACGTTTCGGCATCAATTCCGGGAACGCACTGCACTCGTAGCGTATTTACGCACCCATGCACATGCTGAAAAACATTCTTCTTGCCCGTTTCCCCGCGGGCGTACGTTTATCCGGAGTGCTGCTGTCCGGCATACTGCTCCTGGCCGGGTGCCGCGAGTTTACCGTGGAGCCGGACCCATCCCAGATCGATGAGGGAGGACGCACTTTCGATGTCCCACTCGATGAGTTTTTTGAAATCCGCCCCGGAGATGTGGTCGGACTGGACTCCACACTACGAAGCCTCGAGTTCCGTGGACTGATCGAGGAAAGCCGCTGCCCGACGGGAGCGACGTGTGAGACTCCGGGTCGCGCATCCATTCTGCTTATCCTGTCCTCGCAACAGGACGACGCAGAATACCAGCTGCTCGCATCGGTACAGGGTAATCTTGATGGCACGCGCGATAGCGATGACGACAATGTGAACCGGTCCGGTAGTATTCGGTTCGACGGGTTGGTTTTCACGCTGTTGACGCTCGAGCCGTATCCCGAACTGGGTGTTCCCATACGAGCCGAGCGTTATGTGGCCACCATGCGTGTAGAACAAAGATAAGCGGGTTTCACACGTTTTTCCCTGATTTTCGTGGTCCTCTCGCGTGCTTGTTCGTTTGGGGCTCGGAAATAACATAAAAGGACTCCCATGGAACGCACACTCGCCATTCTGAAACCCGACTGTACACGCAAGAGCCTCATCGGAGAGGTGATTGCCCGCATCCAGAAAGCCGGCTTCACCGTCCGCGCACTGCGCATGGTTCAACTCACCCGCGCCGAGGCAGAAAAATTCTACGCTGTTCACCGCGAGCGTCCGTTCTTTGATGAACTGGTGGACTTCATGACGAGCGGATCCTGCGTACCCATGGTCCTCGAGAAAGAGAATGCCGTCGCGGATTTCCGTACCCTTATCGGAGCCACGGACCCGGAAGAAGCCGCGGAAGGGACCATCCGTCGTGACTTCGCGGACAACAAGGGACAGAATATTGTACACGGATCTGATTCCATCGAAAACGGGCTGCAGGAGGCCAACTACTTCTTCGCCGAGAAAGACCTCGTCTCGCTTGGCGGTTGAGCGGCCTGTGTGTCTCTGGCGCCTCACGGTACTCTCCTTCGTCCTCTTCTCCGGCTGCGCCGTCTCCGATGCACCCCGGTCCGACGCTCCGTCCGGCACACCGACGGTTGCCACGGGAGCGGAACGGCTCCTGACCGAGCCGGGCCTCTTGCCGTCTGACGCCCGTGTCGGCCTGATTGTCAACCATACGTCAGTCACGTCAAATGGTCACCTGATCGACGTGCTGCACCAGCGGGAAGACATCACCGTTGCCGCACTCTTCGGACCGGAACATGGTATCCGGGGAGATGCGGACGCCGGAGCTCCCGTTCAGGACGGGCGCGACGTCGTGACGCGCGCGCCCATTTACAGCCTCTATGGCGATACGCGGCAGCCTACACCATCCATGCTCGAAGGCGTCGACCTGCTGGTTTTCGACATGCAGGATGTCGGCGCTCGTTTCTACACCTACATATCCACGATGGGGCTCGCCATGCAGGCAGCCGCTCGCAACAACATTCCGTTTGTCGTTCTTGACCGGCCAAACCCGCTCGGTGGTGAGCTCGTAGACGGCTACGTACTCGAGCCGGGGCAGGAATCGTTCGTTGGCATGTATCCGATACCGGTCCAGCATGGCATGACCGTGGGGGAACTGGCCCGCATGATCCAGGGGGAGGCGTGGCTTGAGGATGTCGCTGACCTGGACCTCCGGGTTGTTCCCATGGAGGGCTGGGCGCGATCCATGCTCTGGCCCGGAACGGGCCTCGCATGGATCGCGCCCAGCCCGAATCTGCCCACATTCGAGGCAGCGCTGCTGTATGCGGGTACCTGTTTCATCGAAGCCACCTCAGCCAGCGAAGGCCGCGGCACCGAGGCTCCGTTCCTGACTGCAGGAGCGCCCTGGTTGAATGCCGGCGCCGTCGCGAGCGAAATACGGTCACATACCGGGCAGGGGCTCAGCCTGACGACAGGCACAATCACTCCGCGCAGCATCCCGGGTGTATCTACCCACCCGAAATGGCAGGATACAGCCATCAACACTGTTCACTTCACCGTCGAACAACCTGACGCGGTCCGTCCCCTTGCAGCTGGCATTGCGCTTCTGGCGGCCTTCAGCAGGCAGGCACCCGACAGCACGTTCCTGGATATCCGGTGGATGCGCCGCCTGGCCGGTACCGATCGGCTGCATGCTGACCTTATGGCCGGGCACGCGCCAGAGACGATCATGTCTTCCTGGGCCCACGAAGTCCGTGCGTTCCATACACTGCGCGCGCCGTATCTACTCTACGACTGACGGGCGCTTCAGTATGGCATGGATGATTTCCAGGTACCCACCCAGGATGATCAACGGCGCGACATAGAGCGAAATCATGCCATCCACTTCATTCTCAAGCCGCATGATCACATAGCCGACCGTGATCATGGCCAGGCCCAGCAGCATAAGTCGATAGTTGCTGCGCGTGAACACCATGACACCGGAGCGTCGCGTACCCCTCCTCCGGGGTGTGCGTTTCTGTCTGGCAGACGTACTCTTGGCCATGTGGAACGGAATCTTGTTCGGCGTAGTGCGAAAACCGGTTGCATGCACCCAGGTTCCACCGCATTTGTCGTAGTTTCCCCCGTTCCGAGCCCACGACACCACTTCTCGATACACGCCGGTCCATGTACCACTTTTTCCGCATCTTCCTGTCGGGTATCCTGGTCATCGCCACCCAGTGGCTTTTTCTCGGACGGGTCACGCTGTGGGGTGCCTACCCGGACGCCGTACTCCTGTTCGTGGCCTGGGTCGGTCTGCGCAAAGGCAGGCAGTGGGGGGCAACAACCGGGTTTCTGACCGGCATCCTACTCGATGCCATTTACGGCACGTGGGGCCTTCACATGTTCGTGAAGACGTTGCTCGGCTTCATCACAGGCCTGTACCCGGCGACCGACCGGGAGACACTCGTCATCGTTCCCCGCCAGGCGTTCCTGGGCGGATTTGCCGTAGCCCTCATCCACAACGGTATCTTCGTGACTCTGCTCGCGCTGCAGCAAGGTGTCCAGAATTCCTTTCTGGTTACGGGACTATGGCTGGGATCCGCGCTCTACACGGCATTCATAGCCATCCTTGCCGATCTTCTGAGTGATATATGAGTGGTCAAGGCCGGTTCATGCGCCGGGGCTTGCCAATGTCAGGATGGTTGCCCTATTTTTGTAGCCTTGCAAGCCCGGGGCTATAGCTCAGCTGGTAGAGCGCTTGAATGGCATTCAAGAGGTCAGCGGTTCGAACCCGCTTAGCTCCACAACAATGAGGCACCCGGCCTGCTGAGCGGTGCACCAAATGTCCGCTTTTCTTCGTACTCACTGGTACGACAGGCAACTCCAAGGGGACATACAGAAAAACGATTGAATACGCTTCACCGGGATATTCTTGCGCTGGGCATCCATCAATGGAATTCATGGCGGGAAGAGCACCCCGATGAAACACCGGACCTCTCCGGCTGCGATTTCACTGGATGTCACCTCGCGGAAGTGAATCTCAGTGGCTGCACGCTCCGGGGTGCGTTCCTGACCGTATCCGAACTCGACGGTGCGCGGCTCGACGATGCCGATATGAGCGAGGCCAACCTGACCGGCACGGACCTCTCGAATGCCTCACTCGCAGGCACGAATCTTTCCGGCGCCGACATGAGCTTCGCCATCTGTACGTTCGCCGACATGACCCACGCCGACCTGTCCGGAGCTCGGCTTACCGAAGCCATCTTCTTCAACGCCAACATGCAGGGGTGCACCTTGCGCGGTGCCTACCTGAAAGATACCATCTTCACGGGCGCTGACCTCCGGAATGCGGATCTCACGGATCTGGACCTCGATGCGGGCCTCTTCGACGGCGCCACACTGTCCCTCCCGAAGCGGCAACTGGAAAAGTAGTAGGGCGTGTTCACACTACGTCGGAGTACTACTGCGCCCAATGCGCTGCCGACAGCGCCCGATCCGGCTCAAAGAACCCGTCCGAAAACGTGATGCCGTGACGCATGTCACCGTAGCGCTCTTCCAGTGTCAGCGTACTGTCTACGCGGAACGTCACCACGGGAGCCACCCATGCGTCTCCGAGCGGCTCATAGGACTCGAAGCGCACATCCTGGTACGATGCCCCCTGACGCTGCAGCAGACGAACAAAGAGCAGCCGCTCCGCATCGACCCAGAACTGATTCGCTGTCAGATCCCCCTCGTCGGCACCCACGACGAACACCTCCCGCTCCTGCCAAATCGTCCGGTGCACGCGCGCGAGGTCAAATCCCAGCGAGTCCATTCTCGACGCCAGCACGCCGGGATCCTCATGGTAGATGTCAAACCCGAGCAACAACAGCGGATGCAGTGTCGGACCGGACTGTGTCAGCTGCCCACCGGTGAATATATAAATAGAATCGCCTCGGAACAGCCACATATCGCCACTGTCGGGCTCTCCGATATCAATCCTCAACCTGCCCGGCAGATCAAGCGCCTCATACCATAGCGTTGTATCGGTCGTGCCTCCCGGTCCGTGCTGGATCGTTGTCTGCACGAACGTCATTGTCTCGAACCAGTCCCCGCTGTAGGCGTCATGCATGGCTGTAAGCACGTCTTCTCCGCGCTGTATTTCCCGAACCGGGGATTCTTTTTCGGTAGATGCGCAGGCCGCGAAAAGAAACAACGCCGAGAGCAGGAAAAAAGCGGGTAGGCGGATCATCACAACGTGAAGGTATGTGTGTATTTGAAGAGCAGCGTTCGGTTCTGCGAGCGGGGAAGCACAGGAATGTCGTCAAACCTGTCCCGGTCTGTATTCAGACTCTCGTTGTAGACGAGCCAGAAGTCATTTCCCTCACGAAAATTATACCGGAATCGGACATTGGCATCGGCCAGTTCAGCATCCGTGTTGAACTGGATGAACGCATTCCAGGAAATTTTCCGGTTGATCCCGACCTGTGCGCGCAGTCCCATAAGCTGGACGTTGGCTGTCTGGTTCCGATCACTGAACGAGAGCCGTGTGAATGACCAGGATCCCTGCAGTTCGAGGTGCCGACTCGCATTCCATGTAGGCGAAAGTTCCACACCCAGCCTGCTGCCATCGAAGAACGTCCCCCCCTTCAGTTCAGCCCGGCCTCGCAAAAGTGCTCCGTCCTGCATTTCATACCGGGTCGATGCTTCCACCCAGGTATGCCTGCCCGCCGGTACGAATGTATTTTCCGGAAGGTCGAGCTGTTCGGTCAGGTCCTCCTGGATCACGTTGACTGAGAAGCGACCACTCGCACTCGACTTGAAATCAACATCCCAGGAGTGTCCGAGACGGGCCGATTCCACACTCCCGTCTTCGTTTCTCAGAAACACATTTCCGAAAATGGAACCATCGTAATTGCGAATGGGAGATGCTTCACCCGGGCGCCAGCCATACTGCGTGTCAATTCCGAGTTGCGTAAAGTCCCGTCTAGTAATGAAGCCGATACCAGGATTGTAGCGGGCTCCTGCATACATGACGGACAGGTCATAGGCCAGACCGATATTGCCTCGACGCTCCACGCTGATGAGCCCCAGGCCCTGGTCGAAAAAGTCTGTTGAGGCGTCATCGTCCTCGAACGACTGCGTCCATTTAACATCCAGAAACTGCTGGTTGCCGAGGAATACGAGGCCGTCCAGACCATAGGTGACATTCCACGACCCATCGTCCCCCAATCGGCTCGTGAACATACTGCCGGCGAACGACTGTGTATTGACAATGCGCCTGCGAAGGCGCAGCACACCGAAATTTTCTGCCGGAAGGCCAGAGCCCGCCTCCGTCTGCATATTCATCAGTCCGATGTCCCACGTGCCGACGCGACCCACCATGCGTGCTCCTCCCAGTATGCGCACCGGTTCTCCGCCACTCAGTCCAATGTTACGGCTGTGGAATAGCCGGTCGGTCCGTCCGAAGCCGAAATTGAAGAGGGCCGACCGCTCCTGGAAGAATTGCCGTTTCTCCGGAAAGAAGAGTGAAAAACGGGTCAGGTTGACCTGCTGGTCGTCCGCCTCCACCTGGGCAAAGTCCGTATTGACGGTTGCGTCAATAGTCAGGTTGCTCGTCAGGTTGTACTTCACGTCAAGGCCCACATCCCGGTCCGTGCTTGTTGGTTGGCGAAACCGCGTTCCGTCGAATTCCGTCCGCCGGCCAGTGCCACCCGCCACGTACGGTGTGACATACAGGGGAAGGGCGCTCTCCACCCCCTGTAATATAACGGTTCTGGATTGTGAGGGCTTGGCGAATCCAAGACTCCAGTCCGGACGAACCGCTGGAAATATGTGCCGCTCTCCCTTGCGCGCAATGTAGCGATAGGTCGTCAGTCCCATCTCAACCCGGTCACTCACGGTCTGAAAACCCAGGCTGGAGTAGGGAATGCGCATTTCCACGAACCATCCTTCTGATGTCTGTCGTGTCTCCACATCCCAGAACGTATTCCAGGAGCTGTTGACGGCGCTGCCGAAAGCGCTTCCACCTCCGGACTCACCATCGTTCGAGACGGCCATGTCAAACCGGACTCCGAGGGGCGTGGTAAAAAACCAGAGCGCATTCTCGTTGTCATTGAACGTGTCAAGAATAATGGCAAACGTGTCGTCTCCACTGTACCTGTCCCGATAGAGTGTATTGGCACGGATGCCCCCCGGCTCCGAGTCATACAACCGTCCACCCACGTAAAGAAAATCATCATCGTAGGTGATGAGCACCTCTGTGCGCTCGGTCAGCCGCCCCCCCGGTGTCGGAGAATACATGGTCATCGGAAGTGGTTCTATCGCCTGCCACGCTGGATCGTCGAGTCTGCCATCGAGCGTAATGTCCCCCATTCGGCGTTGCAGAATGAGTGGCCGCGCTGCATCTCCCGGAGCCACGGCCTGATGGGCACGCGTCCGGGTCTGCTCACGCAGCTGGTCCTGTCCAAGGGTCTGTTTCGCACACGCAGATGCGGAGACGACCGAAGTGAAAAACAGCAGGATCAATACATTCATGTATGGAAACGCAGGCTGGAATGGGCAGGACACGCAGTTTTTATCCACGTCAAAATACCTCACGACGCAGACCGAAAAAGGAAGATATTTCTGCCTCAATACCTACCTCAGATGCGGGCCATTCATGCCCATGATCCAGCAGTTCGTACATGTGGACCTTGGCGCCATTCTCACAGGCACCGTAGCGGCGCACATCGGCCCGCGCTGACCCGACACGCTCCGTTGTACGAACAGCACCCCCGACGCATCCGGATATGTCCCGCCATCGAAGCATGGTGTCGACAACCGACAACAAGCTCTGACTTCCGGCATCCTGTCCGTCGAACGGCAATACAGTATCGTCCGACCCGTGCACCATCATCATGCGGGCGGGCGCGCTGCGACCGCATCGCTGCGAAACAGGAACCGACATCATGCCCGCTACCGAGGCGAAACCTGCAAACGTATCACTACTCTCACAGGCCAGATGGTGCACAAAAACGGCTCCCTGGGAATACCCCACGGCGTACACGTTCCTCCGATCCACCTCGACGACCGTTTCAACCTGACCGACAATCGCCTCCGCGAACCCCACGTCGTCAACGCCGTCCAGGTCGGGCCGGACGCAGTCGCATCCCTCTGCCCAGTTCGCACCCGTGGCCGACGGATAAGCGACGGCAAAGTCATCCTCATTCGCCTGTTCGTCAAAGCGCACCTGTTCACGCAGGAGTGGGCCGCTTCCTCCGGCACCATGGAAAACAATGATGAGCGGTACGTTCGGGGAATCGGTCACACTGGCCGGAATGAATACGTCCACCGAGCGCATGAGACCACCGTGCTCAAACCGCAGTTTCTGTGTCTGTCCTCCGAGTGCCGAACCATCACAGCCGACCATAAGCACCAACAGCATGGATGTCACAGCCCACGTAATAATTTGCCTACATCGAACACACATCAGGGTAATCACATTCGTAATGTCATCTTTCAGTTTTCAGTCCCGTCGCCATGGAGACCTCAAACGCCCTACGCCGAACCCGCCGAAGAGTTGTCAAAAAAATAGGCGGTCGCATCCTGTGGTCGTTGGAAAAAATTATTGAAAAGGGGTCGAAAGTTCCCAATACTCCTTTTTTGGATGCAAAGGATTTTCCCTGGGTTCGCCAACTCGAAGAAAACTGGCGTGTCATGCAGGCCGAGGTTCGAGGCGTGCTGAAGCGTTCTGGCGACATCCCCGGGTTCCAGGATATTTCCCGGGACCAGCTTGTGCTTACAGATGACGATCGCTGGAAAACCTTTTTTCTTTACGGTATGGGGTACCGGCTCGATGCAAACTGTGCATTGTGTCCCGAGACGACGCGTCTTGTCTCGCAGATTCCCGGAATGACAACGGCGTTTTTCTCCATCCTGGCTCCCGGGAAGCACATTCCTGCACACCGGGGGCTGTTCAAGGGATTCGTGCGATACCATCTGGGGCTGATCGTTCCGCGGGAAAAAGAAAAGTGCCGTATCCGTGTCGACGATACCATTCGCCATTGGGAGGAGGGAAAAAGCCTGCTTTTCGATGATACCTACGACCACGAAGTCTGGAACGAGACCAGTGAAACCCGTGTGGTACTCTTCGTGGACGTAAAGCGCCCCCTTGCTCCGGGCGCAAGACAGCTCAATGACACGATCATTCGACTCGTCAGGGCGTCGGATTACGTGCAGGATGCGCGACGAAACCAGGAGGCCTGGAGTCAGGCCCTGGCCAGGAATAACGCAGAATCCAGCGCACGTCCGGCCCGGGAGGTCCACTCCTCATGATGCCGTTCCAGGGCAGTTGAGCGCAGACTCGAAGTCGGGTACCCAGTCAGACGCGCAGCAGAGACGCATGCGGTAGACACCGGGTACGGACGCGTTTTTCTCAAGGGCTGCCAGGGCCGCGCGTACCTGGGTCGACGGCACGTTCGCATCGACGCGGAAAAGCACGTCGTAGCGACCATATACGAGACAAAGCGCGTCAATCTGACGCGACTTCATCTCGTATCGATGGGAGAACTGTATACCGATTCTCCGGTGTCCGAGGCGAACGCTGACGTCCACGCACTGCTCGCCGAGCGGGGTGGCCACCCATGTCGATGTGGACAGCGTCGTGACATGCGGAAAGCGGCGGTACGCATCGGCGGCGAACAGGGCGGGTACATTCGCCCGGATGCGTCCGCCAATAGCGGGACGGTCTGTTGCGCGGCGAATGGGCTGGTGTCCGGCTGCGGTCGTGCGGTCAAGCCATTCCAGGGTTGGCCAGGCAGTTACATGAGTCATGTCAGCAGGGGTTTTGGTTGCTGACGGAAGAGTACGGACAGGGGGGTGACATCGTCATGTCACAAGCCCTACTTGAATGGGCGACCAATACGCACGGAGAACGAGTTGTCCGTGATGCCACCGGCCAGATCGAACCGGAACGGAAGACCGAACGGATAGGAAACACCTCCGCCAATCTCGTGATACTGATTTCCGTCGACCGTGTCGAAACCTGTCCCGGACGTAAACCCATGCCCGCCGAAGAGGTGCACGCCCATACCTTTCTCGGCAACCCACCAGAGCCCTGCCTTTTCGAACAGGGCGGTCGCGAAATCGTGGTACCAAAATATTCCCAACATGTCGGTGGCCACAAACCGGCCGTTCGAAAGCGTTCTGAAGCCCATGAAGTCCGAGAATGGTCCCGCCGATCCGCTGAGCGTCATACGGCGCTGCACCGGCAGGAAACCTGAGCGGGTGCCGCCCATGACTGTAATCCGCATCCGGTTCGGGCGCACGCGGGAATTGAAAAACGTTTCGAAGGCAATCGTGGCACGGCCTTCCACACGCGTGAATGTAAAATCCGAGCCCAGCCCCTCGCCCGGACTGTGCTCCAGCTGCATCGTGAAACCCCTGTCGGTCCCCTGTCCCAATTCAATTTCCCATTCGAATGAGCGGAGGTGACCGGCGTCGATGGGCGGATTCTCCGGCTGTTCGTTCGTGAATAGCCACCCTTCGAAATTCGTCAATTTCCGCAGAGAGCTGTGAATTTCGCTCCGCAAGCGGAGCGACATGGCCACGGGCCCGCCGTGTGGTCGCGTTCGGACAAACCCCGAGACGGCACGCTGGTGGTAATAGTCATAGATGTCGTCGTTGCCCAGGTACGTCGAAATACCCGGAACGAAGCGGCCGAGGTCGCCTTCGCGAGCGGATACGGACGTGGCGTTGATGTAGGCAACACCCAGTCTCAGTCCCATCTCCGGTCCGCTCAGAGGCAACGAGATCTCGGAGTTCCAGGAAACACGCTCACGCAGGGTAGACCATCCGACGCTGGCCTCGTACTGCACGCCCGCTCCGGGCAAAGACGACCAACTCACACCCGGGTGCCAGCCGTCCACACGGTTGTACCAGAACCAGTCTCCGCTTCGAAGCCGTTTTACAATGGATACACGGTCCGACTTCGCCTGACTGCGCTCAATTTCTTCCTTGGTCAGCGGAAACGATACGTACTCCAACAACAGACCTTGCCCCTGGAACGCCGTCTGGATGTCCCGCGCCCGATCTATCGCCATGACCTGGTCCTGTTCCATGGGCGTAAGTGGAATCATGGACGGGTTGCGCAGAAACAGGAAATCCTGCCGGTCGGCCAAGGGCGATTCAAGCACCGGTGGCCCGCCAACGGACATCGAGTCCGGTACCGGGGGGTTCACTACATGCAGCGTCTGACTGGAGAACTGCTCATAACGCGCCGGAGGATGCGTCACGCCCAGGCGCCCGAATTCGACGACCCCCGCCACATACATATCGATTGGCATCCAGACCGAATCGCGAACCTGGGTGAACCGCTGCTCGTAGTACACGTCGTGCCGCTTCACGGGCGGCGTAACCATTGTCTGCGGGATGGGCCGGACGTTCACCTCGTAAAGAACAAACAGCGAGTCAATGACCGCCACGTGGCCCGAAAAGCCCGGTCGTGTTGCGCTGCGAGGCGTGAAATAGATGTCGAATACGCGGTGGCCGTCCAATTCGCGCGTGCCTCCGAGCAGGAAAAAGTACGCCTCCAGCGCATCCGGATGCGTCGGCCCCACATACTCCGTTCCCATGAGCCGAACCACATCGTCGTAGAAATTGACAACCGCGTGCGGCTCGGCGAAGCGGAACGTGCCGCTTCCCTCGGGTATGCGGCGCCGGGCACGCACCAGTTCCCGCGCACCGTTCCCGGGCGTCCACCACGAGGCGCGAACGGTCTCGGTCATCTGAACCAACTCGGAATGACTGTAAAGCATGAACCGGGTGTACGTGTCGGCATAGGCTGACACGAGGTGCCGCCGCCACTTCTGCTTGGCTGCAATCACCTGGCGCATGACGGCGTCGGCGGGTCCCTCGTCGGTGACAACGATCTCATCGAGCGTGATGGTGGACGGTTCGAGCCTGATGTCCATCGGCCCGGTCGGGATGGAATCCACCTTTAATCGGCGAGTACGGTACCCGATGAACCGTACTTCCAGTGTGAAAGGAACAGATGGCGCCAACATCCAGAATGTGCCATCCCGGTTGGCGGTCACACCCCGATCCGTATCCACAATGCCGATGGATGCGGACGCCAGCGGGCTTCCGTTGTCGGCATCGGTCACACGACCCGTTATTCTGACCTGTGAACTGGCCAGGTGTGCACAACACAGCAGGCAGAAAACACATGGCAGGAAACGCTTCAGCATCATGGGGGGTCTGTCAGTAAAGATGGTGAACATGCGGAAGATTCTACCACGCTACGTCACACCGGCGGAATCCTCGACAGCCACACCCGCGTACGTCACCACACAAGTCAGGTTCGTAGCAATCCGGGTCAAAACGAATGCCACATGTACCATCTACTTGGAAAAAACGTTCGCATCCACCTGTACAACCATGACGGCATCGTGGTTGGGACCGTCACGGGCCGCGTAGCCGACGTGGCTGAAGCTGTCGAAGTGGCACCCGGCATGAAAAAAGACCTGGCACTGGTCGTCGACATCGATACCGGTGACCCCGAGCAGCCGTATACCAACTCGGCTGGTACGGAGGGGGAGTCCTGGTTCGCCATCCAGGACCTTGAAGTGATTGACGTGGAGACACCGCGACTGTTTTCAAACTGATTGCAAATGTAACTATTATTGTTACATTTCGGTACGCTCACTAAACGGCACGATCATGTCGAATACGCGGTTTTCCTCGGCCCTGCACATGCTTCTGACGCTGCTGCTTGAAAAGAACGAGGCGCCCGTCTCCTCGCAGAAGCTGGCGCGCGTTCTGGACACCCATCCGGTCGTTGTGCGCCGACTTGTGGCCGATCTGCGGGCCGTGGATCTGGTGGTTTCTGTTCGGGGAGCGGGCGGGGGCGTTCGCCCCGGCAAAGGTCTTCGTAACGTCACGCTCGGTACCGTAGCCCGCGCCGTGGATTTTGAGCCCGCTTTTGACATGCATGCCGTCCCCGTTGACGCCACATCATTTTCGGCGGAGGACGGGGAGCTTCCGAATCCGCATCCGCACATTTACACAACCCTGCTTGCAACGCGGGCTGGGTCGCACGCAGCCTTACTGGAGCATCTTGACACCGTCACACTGGGCGAGCTGGCCGATTCAGCGAATCTGCGTACCGAACTTGCTGCCCTCCTGGACAAGGGCCTCTCGCAGAATGACATCCGCCAGGCCTACCGCGTCGCCGGTGCCCACCTCGTGCCCAAAGCAGACCGTTGACACATGCAGAAATACTGGGACATCTTCGTCACGGGCTACACTCGATACGCCCGCTATCTGTGGTCTGAAATCACAACGCCACACTGGGGCAATTATTTCTACTGGCTCATTGGCGTCTCCCTGTTTTTCTTCGTCGTCGAACTCGTGCGCCCGTGGAAAAAGCGGGAACGCGTGCTGCGCCAGGACTTCTGGCTGGACGTGTTCTACATGTTCTTCAACTTTTTCCTGTTCTCGCTCGTCATCTACAATGCGGCGTCGAACGTCGTCGTTCAGTTTTTTCTGGATGCGCTCGCCGCAATCGGGATCACAAACCTGGTCGCGATTGAAGTCTCCGCCTGGCCGCTCTGGGCACAACTCGTCACCCTCTTCATCGTACGCGACTTCATCCAGTGGAATGTGCACCGCCTGCTGCACCGCGTGCCCTGGCTCTGGGAGTTCCACAAGGTGCACCACAGCGTGCGGGAAATGGGCTTCGCGGCGCACCTGCGTTACCACTGGATGGAAAATGTGGTATACAATGCCCTGCAGTACCTGCCCCTGGCCATGATCGGGTTCGGCATCGACGACTTTTTCATCGTCTACATCGTTTCGCTGGCCATTGGCCATTTCAACCATTCGAACATCCTCGTGCCGCTCGGACCGCTGAAGTACGTGTTGAACAACCCCCAGATGCACATCTGGCACCATGCCAAAACCCTCCCGGGAGATGCTGGCCGCCATCGACACGGCATCAACTTCGGTCTCAGCCTGAGCCTCTGGGACTATCTGTTCGGCACGGCGGAAATTCCGGAGAGCGGCCGCGACATTGAACTGGGGTTTGATGGCGTCGAGGAATTTCCAACCGACTTTGTGCACCAGAACCTGTATGGCCTCGGACGAGGCCAGGATGGGCGTAGTCGGAGCGGGCGAGCGCACGATTCACCGTCCGCGTCATGAGGCTATTCGCGTCTTGAATGAAGCCGGACACGATTGCTGAATCGGCTCTGGTCAGCCGCACAAGACCCGAGGCACAGCGGGATAACACCGTATCGTCCGTGACAAAAACAGGAGCACAGCCTCTACTCACGGGAATGCGCATGCTGTACTGGTACTTCCCCGTCCGAGTAGAGTATGCATCCAGAAACATGGCTCCGGATTCATTATGTACGGCAAGGACGTACAGTGACCCACGCCACGCATTCACAGCGAACAGTTGAAACCTCAATCGCGTATCCGGATCGAAACTCACACTGTCTCCGTCTTTTCTGAGCGATGGATGTTGCGGGCCATCAATTCCAGATACCGCATACTGCGTGGAGTCAGCATCAAATCCGAAGAGCGACCCGGTGTTTGAAGAAATGTAGGGCCTGTTAACACTACGTCTGAGTCTCTCTTGCTTCCGAATGAAGCAACGGCCTTCTTGTCAGAACCCTCAGATGACATCCGTATGAGTACGCCGCCCCCGGAGAGCGTGTAACCGAAAATGTACTCGTTGATTATTTCGGCCTGTGGCAGGTTCACATCAAGCGGTGTAGTCTGCGAAAGGCGCCCGTCCAAACGAAACAGGGTAATTCGATTCAGCTTTGAGTCGTATGTCCAAAAATTTCCTTGTGGCAGGAAACCATAATTGGTAATCTCGGTGTGCTCGCCCGGTCCACTTCCTGGACCACGTCCAATGACTTGTTCAACGGAGCCTTGCGTATTTACACGGAGGAGTACCATGTTCGATTCATCATACACGAGAATCGAACTGTCTGGAAGCAGTCTGACCGAGCGAACAAACAAGTTTTCCGCCGGTACGTCGATGCGAAGTGTATCTGTTGGAACCCGGACGAGAATGCGTTCTTCTGCTTCCTGAGCCAGGATATCAACAGACGGAGAACGAATATCACGTTCACTCGACCCACAGCCGACTGAAAGGAGTGTACTCCCAACTATGGCAGCGAGCAGGAAATACCGCGACCTCAACAAGTGACGCTGGTGTTTCCGTACACACGGACCTGCCAATAGCCGTTCAACTCGGCGCAATTAGAGCCTGTTCTATCGTATCCAAATGGTTTTCCCAGTATTTGTCCCTGGATACAACTTCCATCCGAACCACTCGGGCCTCCGTCCGCACAGCACAATTGATCTCGTTCCCGAAATCATCGACCTCACAAGCCGCCTGAGCTGGTGATACGAGTAATGATAGAGCCAGAAACGACACAACAACAAGAGATTTGAGTACGATTTTCATCATGTCAGCATGGGTTCGTTCTGTGATCTCGACACAATACCCCCCCGCGCACAAAAACTATAGCTTCATGGTTTCTTCATGTCTTATCAGGTACACTGATCACCATCAATCGGAACGCACTGCCTGTTTCTGTTCGAGGTGACACGTGAGCAGATATCTGGTTTTCGTCTCTTTGGTGCTTCTTATCGACGGATGCACGCCCGATGCCCGACTTGAGCGCGTTGTCCGCGCGGTCGAGCGCGAATATGCGGATGTCCATCACATGCCCATCGACTCGGCAGCTTCTTGGTTGGCAACCGGTGAGCCGGTGCTCCTCGATGTGCGTGAGGCCGACGAGTTCGCTGTCAGCCACCTCGCCTCCGCCCATCACCTTCCGCCAGGTACGGTCGACCTTTCGCCGCTCGATTCACTTGGCCGCGATACGCCCATCATCCTCTACTGCGCAGTAGGGTATCGGGCCTCCGACATGGCGCGCCGTCTCCAGGCGCTCGGCTTCACGAATGTCCACAACATGCGGGGGGCCATCTTCCAGTGGGCGAACGAAGATCGTCCGCTGGTGGTCGATTCTGTAGTGCATACATACTCGGCGATCTGGTCGCGCCTTGTGAGACCAGGAAAAAGAGCACAGTAGAAAAGCGTAGGGCCTGTTCACACTACGCCAGAGCCCGCTGTAGCAGTCGAAAATGGCGTTTATCAAGGCGTGAGGAGCGAAGTATGGCCGGGTCATTCGAGTGACGAATAACGCAGAGAAACGCCATTTTCGGCGCTACCCGGTGGGACGGGGCCAATTTCGCGCCCACCGGCGTTGTCCTCACCTCGAGTAACGCTGCTACACTTCGGCTCGTTCGCCTTGGCGGACACGAAATTGGCCTCCGTCAGCGGGTTCTGGCGTAGTGTGAACAGGCCCTAGAATAACGGCCGCCGCGCCCTTTCCGCCACAGTGCCCGTACTTCTGCCGCGAAGACCGCTGTGTGGTCCGCGCCGTGGGTTGTGCCTCAAGCGGATTCTCCGGCCAGATGTGTTTCGGGTAGCGGCCCCGCATGTCCTTGCGAACGTCGTGGTAGGACGTTTGCCAGAATCCTTCGAGGTCTGTCGTGACCTGCACAGGCCTGTGGGCGGGCGAGAGTAGGTGCATTACAAGGGAGATGCGACCGTCATCGACTTCCGGTGTGCGGGTGAGGCCGAATACCTCCTGGAGCCGGACGGCCAGGACGGGCGCCTCGGCGTCCGAGTAGTCGATCCGGGCGCAGGGCGCTGCGCACATCCTGCACGAGCGCAAGCGCCAGATCGGCATGGAGGCTCCGCTCGTGGAACTCGTCAAAAATTACACAGGCCGTCGCCGACAGCCCCGGATCGGCCTGTATCATCCGGGTAAGGATACCCTCGGTGATTACCTCAATGCGCGTTCCCGGACCCACGCGATGCTCCATCCGGATCCGGTACCCCACCGTTTCTCCGGCCTCCTCTCCCAGGAGCGATGCCATCCGGTGGGCCGCGGCACGCGCCGCAAGTCGTCGCGGTTCAAGCACCAGGATACGCCCGTCATGCCGCCACCCCGCGCCGAGCAGCACAAGGGTCGTGTTGCCGGCTCCCGGTGGCGCCGCAAGCACCACCTCGCGGCCGTTGTCAAGCCCTTCCAGCACACCACCGACCACTTCCTGCACAGGCAGATCAGTTGGCAACATACGGCGTGGCCAGACCACGTCCCTACGCTGGGTTACCACGTCGACACAGGCGGCACGACGAGCGCCTCCCGATCCCAACCGGAACTCGTCGCCACAGCCCGGAACGTCGATTCAAGAAAATCGAGGGCTGCCCGTCGGGGATTCCCTGAAAGACGCACGTCCTCCCAGGAGAGCAGCGCCATGGGGCGCGGGCCGGCGACGTCCCACCGCGCGGAACCTGGCGACAGGTGCGCTTCGGCTGCTCCGTCCGGCGACGGCCAGGCATACCCGTAAAACGAAGGGTCGGGCACATTGTCATCCCCCATCCAGAATCCGAAACTCACGATTTCATGCTCGTATTCCACACCTGCGCCTTCCCCTTCGGCCATTTCCGGCAGCCGTCTACCTGAAAACCTGGTCAGCGCCATATCCATGTGGTGCGGAAACAGGTGTACCGGACTGGTCTTGGCGAACGAGTGGCCGCTGAACTCCTCCAGCACGCCGGCGACCCACAACATGATCTGCCGCAGCGCATCGGCGTGGTGCGCATCCCAGGATATGTCCCCCTCCCCTTCCGGTCCCGGAGAAAATGCGTCATCGTTCCGGCTGTCGGCTTCCTGCACAGCATCATCCGGAAGCGCCCGACGCAGACGCTGCCACACGTGCCCAAAGGACATACCGGTCTCGAGCGGCACACGCGTCGCATCTCCCCGGACACCCGTCACAATGAAACAGCTCTCCGGGATGTGGAGCGTCACGGAAAACGGCATGCCACTCCCGGCTCGAACTGGAACCGGGCCGGTTGAAAAACCTTCCGGTACCGGGTATAACGTGATGTGCCACCAATGATTACGGGGAGGAGACAGGTGAAACCGGATGTGCTCCATGGCCCGAAGAAGAAAATGGACGGATGCGCGCGTCGGCGTCCAGCGGGCATAGGGCAGAGATGGAAGGGACGTTGGCATATGTGTCGTCGAATTCGTTGATTGAGAGAGACGCACGCGGGTGCAGACGGAACAAACGTAGCCCGGAACGTCTTGTTCAGCGGAGACATGTCAGGCCCCGCATGGGGACTATCGTACACCGACCCGGGGTTTCCCCCACACAACCCGTGGGGGAAGGGCCGCCGTCCGTATTGCTGTAAACCGGACGTGGAAGTATTCGCAGATACCCGATTATTGGACCAGCAACCACCGAAAAGGGGATCATACAATGAAAACACTTCTTACAGCCATTCTGATGGCAACCACGTTTGTACTGCCCGCCCACGCGCAGGCCCAGTCCGACAGTGTCACGTTGGGCTTCGGGCCGGAGACCAGGATGTGGGTCACAGGTACTTCGACCATTCACGACTGGGAATGCAAGGTAGCCTCGGTCGACGGTAGCCTTACGGCCCAGATTGGGGGGCAGCTTTCCGCCATCAGTGCAACGACCGTCGCCGTCAAGGTCGACGATATGGACTGCGACAGCGGCAAAATGAATAAAAAGCTCCGCAGCGCGCTGAATGACGACAACAGGACGCCGGTCATTTCTTTCATAATGGACAGCGCTGACATGATCAATTCCACTACCGAGATGCTCTCGGCAACCATCACTGGCCAGTTGACGCTTGCGGGCGTCACCCGGGCGGTCGAGTTCCCCGTCGCGGGCACACGCACCGGCAACACGATGACATTCACGGGCAGTGTCCCCGTTCGCATGACCGAGTACGGCGTGGATCCGCCCAAGGCCATGCTTGGCACGCTCAAGACGGGAGACGATGTGGTCGTCCACTTTGAAGTCGTCACCCCGCTTCCCGATGCGCAGTAACGCGCTCAATCACACTTTGCGGCCAGTCCGCAGCACCCTGTCTACACAAACCCTTCCGAAAGGAGGTAATACAATGAAACGCAAACACCTACTGACACTTACCATTCTGGCCATCGCCTTCGCCCTGCCCATCGTGGCACAGGCGCAGCAGAAAACGCTTCAATATTTCCGCCCCTATGATCAGCGCGGGGTGAATGTATTTGAAACGACCAAGGACCCCGGTGTGGCCTATGAAGGCTTCGAAATCTACTGGGGAGGCGCCTTCACACAGCAGTTCCAGTCCATCAACCACGACAACGCCAACCCTACAGGCAGCCCTGAAAACGAACTCCTTGACATCGGAGGTGGCTTCAACCTGGCTACGGCCAACCTGCTGCTCGGAGTACAGCTCGCCGAAGGCATCCAGGTCAATCTGAATACCTACCTCTCGTCACAGCACCACCCCGAAAGCTGGGTAAAGGGCGGCTTCCTGCAGGTCGACAAATTCTCCATGATAAACAGCGAACGTCTGGACAACATCATGGACTATGTCACGCTGCGCCTCGGCCACATGGAAATCAACTATGGCGATGCGCACTACCGGCGCACCGACAACGGCATGGCCATGTACAATGAGTTCGTGGGCAACATGATCATGGACTCCTTCACGACGGAGATCGGCGGTGAAGTCTATGTCCAGAAGGACGGAATCCTCGGTATGATCGGCATTACCGACGGCGAGCTCCGTGGCCGCGTGGACAACCCCGACAAACGGGCACCGTCCATCTATGGCAAACTGGCCTTCGATCGCGAGGTACAGGACGACCTGCGCGTTCGCCTCTCGGGAAGTTTCTACACAACGAGCGGGTCCGTGTTCGCGAACAACCTGTACGGTGGTGACCGCGCCGGTACACGTTTCTACGACGTACTCGTCAACGGATCCGGTGACTCGTTCACGAACGGCCGCATCAACCCGCGCTTCGCCAAGCAGGATGCATTCCAGATCAATCCGTTCGTACAGTTCAAGAACTTCGAGGTGCACGGGCTCTTCGAGACAGTTACCGGCGACGATGACCGTGGCGGCCCCGAATACACCTATGACCAGTACGCCGTGGACGGTATTGTCCGCTTCCTGAAAGACCGCTCGGCGTATGTAGGCTTCCGCTGGAACACGGTGGAAGGTGAAGCAGGCTTTGGCGACTTCTCATCGGACCGTGTCCAGGTCGCCGCCGGATGGTTTGCGACGCCGAACATCCTGCTCAAGATCAACTACGTTGACCAGCAGTTTGACGATTATCCGACGACCAGCATTCTGCACGAGGGTAGTTTCGATGGAATCACCATCGAAGGTGTGGTTGCCTTCTGACTCCCGGCCGGGCCGGAGCCACGAATCTCCTCTTGCTCGTGCAGATGGGGGCGCCGCTCACGCGGCGCCCCCATTTTCATGGTCAGGTTCCCGGAACAGCGAATGATGCCCGGAATTGGGTACGGGTAACACGGCCCAATACCACATAGTCCTCCTTTCACCTTACGCGACGGACACCATCATGTATCGCAGTGCCATCGCCACCTGTTTTCTCCTGCTCATGGCAGGACACGCCGCGGCGCAGCAGCCATATGTCCTGTCGGACAGCAGTCGGTTGGCCATCCATGGCACGTCGACCGTAAACTCATTCGAGTGCGAGGCCGCATTCGTGACCGGGTCGGGCGTTCTGGACGGAGGGTCCAGAAGCAGTGCGCACGTGGAGGTGCGCGTTCCCGACCTGGACTGCGGAAAACGCCGCATGAACCGGGATTTGAAGGAAGCGCTGCGCTCCGACGAATTTCCGCTGATCTCGTTCAACCTCCAGTATGCCGAACGGGTCGATTCGCTCAACACCATCCAGATCGTTGGAACGCTGTCGCTGGCAGGAGCGTCACGGGACATCAACGTCCTCCTGCACGCGGAGCGTCGGACCGACGGCAGTGTTCGCGGCTGGGGCCGGAAGCACCTGCGCATGACAGACTTTGATGTGGATCCCCCAACGGCACTCTTCGGCGTTGTCAAGGCGCACGACGACATCGAGATCGTTTTCAACCTGATAGCCAACCCCGGAGCTCCATCGCGGGACGATGACGGCAGCCGGGCCCGGTTCCGCTGAACCCGCGGCGCGGATGCGGGCGGGAACGGTGTTACGTGTTGGCACTTTGTGGCACACACGGTCGTATGAGCGGCGGCACCCTCTACCGAGTCCCATCCGAGGCACATCGTGTCCATCCCACAATCTCCCCTTTCATTCGTCCCATTACGTGGCCTTATCCCGCTCCTCCTGCTCGGCTCACTGTCGGCATGCCAGCCTTCCGGGCCGTGGATAGCCGAGAAAGACCAGCCTGCGGCGCATGACGGGGAGCGGCACCTGACAGCACGCGTCATCCTGGTCGGTGACGGAGGTGCGGCATCGGCCGGTGATGCTGCAATGACCCTGCTGGCCGACATAAGTCGTGCCGCGCCTGATAACAGTACGATCGTGTTTCTCGGGGACAACATATACTGCTGCGGTATGCCCCCTTGGGACCACCCAGATCGTGCGGATGCCGAAGCCCATCTGATGGCCCAGTTGGAGGCCATCCGGGACTTTCCGGGACGGATCGTGTTTCTTGCCGGGAATCACGACTGGGATTATGGGGAGGCCGGCCTCGTCCGCCAGGCTGATTTTGCGCGCGACCAACTCGGTCTGGACAGGGTGTTCCATCCGGAGCCCGGTCGCAGCGGTCCCGAAGTGCTGGATCTCGGAGGTGACGTGCGGCTCATTGCCATCGACTCCGAGTGGTGGGTCAATCCTCACCGGACCTACGAATCGGAAAAGCGAACCCGGGGTGAGGCGGCGCTGGATTTGGACCGGACGCTTCGTGAATTGGAGGACGAGCGCGTACTGATTGTCGCGCACCACCCCCTTATTGACCAGAGTAAGCACGGTGGGCACGCAGCCGTGTGGCGCCACCTCATTCCATTTCCCGTGGTGGGCTCCTGGCCATGGTTCAAGCGCCGGTTCATCGGTGGTACGCAGGACCTCTCAAGCGAACCTTATACTGCGTACCGGCACATCATGGAGAGCCTGCTTGCACGCGAGGAATCTGAAGGTACCGTGTATGCCGCCGGCCACGCGCACAATCTGCAACTCCACACCCGCACGGCGCGTCGTCGCTCCTGGCACCATATCGTCAGCGGATCGCTGTCCAAACCCGATCATGTGGTGCGCGGTCACGATGCCACATTCGTTGACAAGGGTCCTGGCCTGTTCGTATTGGATTATTTCGACGACGGTTCACAGCAGATCCGGGTACATACCGTGCAACATGGCCTGCATCCTGTATTCCAGAAAACGCTGCGCCTGCCAGACCCGGAAATCTACCCCGATGCCGTGCCCGACACGCTCACTGCCCTGACGGATGACCCGGAACCGGCCGCACGGACACGTGCCGCGAACCCCATGTACGCCGAGTTGTCCACATTCCGGTCGTGGCTGCAGGGCCGGAACAACCGGCAGCTCTGGGCTACACCTGTGACGCTTCCGGTACTGGACATCACGGGCCTCGTGCCGCTCAAAATGGGCGGTGGCTCGCAGACGACAACCATCCGGTTACGAAACGAACAGGGCCGTGAATACATGATTCGCACGGTTGACAAGGACGCCGTCAGCTCGCTTTCCGAAAACCTGCAACGCACATTCGTGAGCGACATTGCGCAGGACCAGGTATCCATGCTGCATCCCTACGGAGCGGCCATGGTCCCCCCTCTGGCAGACGCCGTCGGGGTGTTCCACACGGCACCCGTGTACCGCTACGTCCCGGACGATCCCAGATTGGGACCGATGCGGGATCCCCTCGTGGATCGTATTGGCATGTTCGTCATCCGGCCCAACGGTGACATGAGCGGATTGCCGCACCTTGGACACGTGGAAGATGTAGACAGTTATGGGACGGTCATCAGCAAGGTGAATGGCGACAATGACCACCGGGTAGACCCACACGCATGGGCACGCGCACGGCTCCTGGACATGCTGATTGCAGATTCGGACCGTACCCCCGACAATGTCCGCTTTGCCGAAGTCGAACCTGCCGACTCCACAGGCAAGATCTGGGTGATTGTACCGCGTGATCGGGATGTGGCCTTCATGCGGATTGGCGGCCTCTTTCCCTGGTTCTACAAGACATTCGTGGAGTGGCTGTGGCAGGACTTCCGTCCGTCCTATGGCAGTCTGAAAGGGCTCAACGCCAAAGCCCTTTTCATGGATCGCCGGTTCACGGCTCCCATGACCCGCGCCGACTGGGTGGCTCTTGCCGACTCCATGAAAAACGAGCTGGACGACGAAGCCATCCATGGCGCCATCGAGGCCCTGCCGCCTGAAATAGCCGCCATTGATGGCGAGCGTACGGCCCGCATCCTCAAAATCCGACGCGACAAACTTCCGCAGGTAGCCAGTTCTTACTACGGATTGCTGGCCGATGTGGTGGACGTCGTCGGCAGTCACAAGCATGAGCACTTCGTGGTATCGCGCTACCTGTCCGACTCGGTCCGGGTGGAAGTATACAAGACCAACAAGGAAGGCGTTCAGCGCCGTCTCCTCTACGACAGAACGTTTTACCGGAACGAAACCCGGGAAATCAGGCTCTACGGTCAGGACGGGAACGACACCTTCGAATTCAGGGGTGCAGAGAAGTCGCCCATCACCGTACGCGTAGTCGGGGGTATCGGGCCCAAGAAATATGTGCGTGTACCCGAGTCCGCCAGAGAGGATGATGTGCTCTACGACCCGCATGGACATACGTTTTCCCGCTCTTTTCCGGTCGCATTCTTTGGCAGCAACAAGGACGATGGTCTTTTCGTCGGCGCTGGCTTCAGGCTGGAGCGCCCGGGATTCCAGTCGGTACCTTGGAAAACACGGCATCGCCTGGCGGGCAACCTGGCCGCAAAGACCGGTGCCTGGAATGTGGTTTACAACTACAAACGCAACCGTGCCCTGCGCGGGTGGGACCTGCGAAGTGATATCGCCCTGCTGTCACCCGACAACATCCGTAATTTTTTCGGCCTCGGAAACGAGACGCGCAATACAGAGGACAGTCGGAAATTCTACCAAGCCAGATTGTCCCAGTTTTCCATTGCCGCTGGACTCGAGCGCGACCTGGCGCCGGGCCTCCGTGTGCGTTTCCTGCCTACGGCGCGCCGAACCGATGTAAGGCGGGACGACGACCGCTTCCTCGTCGTGCAGGAGGGTGTTTCCGACAACACATTCGATGAGCAGTGGTTTGCCGGCACATCGACGTCCCTGGAAATGGATACCCGGGATGACAAGGTCTCGCCCCGCCAGGGTATGCTGTGGACATCGACAGCTGAACTCAACGTCGGCGTCCACAATAATACCGATACCTATGGCCGCTTCATTACGGATGCACGCCTTTGGATGTCCCCATCCATCAGCCCCCAGCTGAGCTTCGCCCTGCGGACCGGGGTTGAGCACAACACGGGCGACTTTCCGTTCTATGCCTCAAGTACGCTTGGCGGCAAGGACAACCTTCGTGGTTTCCGCTCCACTCGGTTCGCCGGACGTACGGCATACTGGGTCAACACGGACGTGCGCTGGGAAGCATTCCGTTTTGCCCGCTATCTTGCCTTCGGGCGTGGCGGTCCGCTCGCGTTCTTCGACATAGGACGCGTCTGGACCGACGGCGAGCGCTCCCGGGTCTGGCACGAAGGCGCAGGTGGAGGCTTCTGGGCTGAACTCTACGACGCCGGCGTGCTGCGGGCAACCATTGGCCGCAGCGCAGACGACACCACGTTGACCATAGGATTCGGATACCAGTTTTGAACAGATCTCTTTACATCATCATTGCAGCGTGCTTCCTGCTCGCTGCCTGTGACCGGACACAACCTCAAGGACCGGATGCCGAGTCCCCGGTCCCCACCATCAAGAACTATTCCCTGGATGCGCCGCCCCGGGCTGCCGGTGCACCAGGGGGTGTGGCCGTCATGGAAGCGTCGGCCGGGCTCCCGACAGAAGATCGGCAGCAGAAAATTGTTGCCCAGATTCTTGCAGGAAACATTCCAGATGAGTTGCGAGCGCTGCATCCGGTGGAGATCCAGTCCGATTCCGGCAACACGCTGGTCATATACGTCACGGGCGATTACCTCGCTGTCGGTTCATCTGCCGATTTCGTGCGATCACCCCTGTCACTACCGTCCGCGCTCGAGGTGACCCGGGCCTGGGGCATGCTCCTCCCAACCCCCCGCATGGTCGATTCCATTTATGCCCAGGCCACATTGCGACTTTCGCCACAGCCCATGCCGCCACTCCCCGAAATGACGTCCAACGCCTATTTCGTGCGTCATCAGGAACTCATTGAGGCGCAACGGAACGGCCGCGGCCGGGGTGCGCTTGTTGCGGGGCACAAAAAAGACGTCGTGAGTACCGAGCGTCTGCGGGAAATGCCAGGACGCGTTGCCATCTACGGTTGGCACCGCGCTGTGTACGATCCCATCCAACCCGTCTCACTTGTCCACGGTGAGCATTATGCCGATTACAGCCACGGAGTGCGCCTTGTGCACCCGATTGGACTTCTGGACGGTGAAGCTGTCGAGTTGGTTACGCTGTTCCGGGACCTGACATGGAGCCAATGAGCGGACTCGAACCGCTGACCTGCTCATTACGAGTGAGCTGCTCTACCAGCTGAGCTACATTGGCATAGACCGGTAAAATACGGATCCTCCTGGCGCCCAGTCAATACATTATGGCCATTTGGACCTATTCACACTGATTTCCCGGGAGCAATTATCATCAGCATGTTACGAACCGAAAACCTGCGCAAGGCCTACGGTAGCATCATGGCGCTCAATGGCGTCACGCTTACCTGCCAAGTGGGCACCACGAATGTGCTGATCGGCCCGAGCGGGTGCGGCAAATCGACGCTGCTTCGCCTCGTGGCCGGCCTCGAATGGCCCACGAGCGGGCATATCTATTTCGACGACGAGGAAATTTCGCCCGCGAATGTGCAGCGCATCCGGCACCGAACCGGATATGTCATCCAGGCTGGAGGACTGTTTCCGCACCTGACGGCACGTGATAACGCCACCCTGGCTGCCCGCTATCTCGGCTGGAGCCGGAAACGGATGGATGCGCGCGTCTCGGAAGTAGCCACGCTTGCGCAGTTTCCCATGGACCGGCTCCAGGCCAGGCCGGGCGAGCTCTCAGGAGGCCAGCAGCAGCGTGTTTCCATTATGCGGGCGCTCATGCTTGACCCCGATGTACTGCTTCTCGACGAGCCGCTCGGCGCCTTGGATCCCATGATCCGCGCCGAACTGCAACTGGAACTCAAGGACCTGATGGGCCGCCTCGGGAAAACAGCGCTACTTGTCACACACGATCTGGCCGAGGCGGCCTGGTTCGGTGACGTGATCCACCTCATGCGACACGGCTCGATAGTACAGTCCGGGGCGCTCGGCGATTTCGCCGAGCGCCCCGCCAGTGCGTTTGTCGAGCGCTTCGTACAGGCCCAGCAGCTCCTTCACATGGGAGGTACACCATGAACACCTGGACATGCAGACGCCGCGCGGTGTCCCAGCCATGGGCGGTGGCCGTATGTGCGCTGCCCCTCTTCCTCCTCCCCGCGTGCCGCCATGCGGACTCGAACACATTCACGTCCGGATCGAAAGCGTTCACCGAGAACGTTACGCTCGGGGAAATACTCGCGACGCAGGTACGCCAGTCCACGGGCGGTGCGGTCACTACCGCCCACCGCGCCGAGCTGGGAGGTACGCGCATTCTGTGGGAAGCTCTGGTCCAAGGCGAAATCGATGCCTATGTCGAGTACTCGGGCACACTGGAGCAGGAAATCTTCGCCGGGGTGCCTCCGGATTCCCTGCCTGGCCGACTGGCGGCGCTCGGTGTTGGCCGCACCGCAGCCCTCGGCTTCAACAATACATATGTACTCGGAACGACGCAGGAATTCGCCGAGCGCACAGGTGCCCGTGCGCTGTCCCATCTGCAGTCAGCCCGGTTCGGCCTCACCAACGAGTTCATGGACCGCGCGGATGGATGGCCCATGCTGGTCCGGCACTACGGCTTCGACCCCGCGGCTGCTCGTGGCCTGCAGCACGATCTGGCCTACCGGGCTCTTCTCGCCGGGGACGTGGACGTCGTTGACCTCTACTCCACCGATGCGGAAATACAGCAGTACAACCTCGTCACGCTGCAGGATGACAAAGAGGTTTTTCCCCGCTACGACGCCCTGATCCTGTACCGCCTGGACCTCCCGCACGAACAGAAGGAAGCGCTCCACGCCCTTGAGGGGACCATAGCGGAGTCGACCATGGTCGCCATGAACGCGGCAGCACGCGTGGACGGTGAGCCGCCGGCCCGGATAGCCCACGACTTCGTTGCATTGCTCGACGGCGCGGCCGGTCGCGTGCTGCCCATGCCCCGGGCCGAGTCCCGCCTGTCTCGCATGGGGCGCCACACCGCCGATCATCTGGTCCTGGTTGCGATTTCACTCGGACTGGCCATGCTGGCAGCATTACCACTGGGTATCTGGGCCGCAATCCGACCCGGTGCCGGCCGCATCATACTTGGCCTGGTCGGTGTAATGTATACGATCCCGGCACTGGCCATGCTGGTTTTCATGATCCCCCTGCTGGGCATCGGAACCGTGCCGGCCATCGTGGCGCTCTTTCTCTACTCGCTGCTTCCCATCGTGCGCAACACGCACGCCGGTATAGCCGGCCTTGATGGACCGCTCCGGGAGTCTGCCGCTGCACTGGGCCTCTCCACCTGGTTTCGACTGCGGCACATAGACATCCCACTGGCCATACCAACTATTCTGGCCGGCGTAAAGACGGCAGCGGTCATCAACATAGGTACCGCAACGCTCGGCGCCCTGATCGGAGCCGGTGGCCTCGGACAACCCATTGTTACGGGTATTCGACTTGGAGATACGGCGCTCATTCTCGAAGGAGCGGTTCCAGCCGCTCTGCTGGCGGTTGCGGCACAGGGCGCGTTCGGCGTCGTAGAACGTTTGCTTACGCGCTGACCCGTCACCTACAACCCATTTTCAACAAAACAAACCATGCACGAACTCCGAAACCATCTGGCCCGCATTACCGACATCAACCACGCTGCGGCCGTCCTCGAGTGGGATCAGGAAACGTATATGCCGGAGGGCGGGGCGGCGTCGAGGGCGCGCCAGGTGGCCACGCTTCGCACGCTGGCGCACGAACTGCTCACCTCGCGCGAAACAGAGCGCGCCCTCGACGCCGCCCGCCCGGAAACGGACATGGATGACGACCTGGTCCGGATTGTACGGCGGGATGTAAAAAAGGCCACACGTGTGCCCTCGGAGCTTGTCAATGCCATGAGTGAGGCACAGGGACACGCCAAAGGTGCCTGGCAGAAGGCCCGGGCAACCAACACATTCCGCACGTTTGCCCCGCACCTGGAGCGCATTGTGGATCTCAGCCTGGAGCACGCCGAAGCACTCGGCTACGAGGATGAACCCTACGACGCCCTGCTCGACATCCATGAGCCGGACATGAAAACCCGCGACGTATCGGCCACATTCGCAGCGCTCAAGAAGGAACTGGTCCCATTCGTCAGGGATGTGGCGCAGGACGCTGCATCTCCCGGAAAAACAGCGCCCATAGACATAGTCCATGGACATTTCCCGCACCAAGCGCAATGGGAATTCGGTCTGCGTGTTGCACGTGACTTCGGCTATGACCTGACCCGCGGGCGCCAGGACCATTCCGCCCACCCGTTCAGCACCACCTTCTCCATTGACGATGTGCGCATTACGACGCGCATTGACGAGTCCTTTTTCAATCCGGGGTTCTTCGGCACACTCCACGAGGCGGGGCATGCCATGTATGAGCAGGGCATTGATCCCGCGCTCGAGCGCACGCCCCTGGCAGATGGCACATCCCTCGGCATGCATGAATCACAGTCCCGGATGTGGGAGAACCAGGTTGGCCGGAGCCTACCGTTCTGGGAGCACTACATGCCGGCCGCACGTGAGGCCTTTCCCGGGGCATTGGCTGATGTATCGGCCGAGATGATGTACCGCGCCGTGAATCGTGTCGAACCGTCTCTGATCCGCGTCGAGGCCGATGAACTCACCTACAACCTGCATATCATGCTCCGCTTCGAACTCGAACGGGCCATGCTTGCCGGTGATGTCGCCATTGGTGATCTGCCTTCCGCCTGGAATGATCGCATGGAATCGTGGCTGGGAATCCGACCCGGGACAGACGCCGAGGGCGTGTTGCAGGATATCCACTGGTCGCTGGGTGCGCTCGGCTACTTCCCCACCTATGCGCTCGGTAACCTGATGTCAGCCCAACTGTTTGAGGCCATGCACCGCGATGTGCCCGATCGCGACGTGCATATCAGAAATGGCGAATTTGCTCCCATCCTGGCCTGGCTCCGGAGGAACGTGCATGTCTGGGGCCGCCGCCGGTCCGCTGTCGAAATCCTTGAAGCCACCTGCGGAACGGGCCTCGTAGCGGCACCATGGATCCGCTACGTCAAAGCCAAGTACACATCATAGGCTGATCACCATCACTACTGTTTCGACATATGAGCGTCAACCTGGAAATCCACCTGGACCACCTCGAAATTTCCCGACTCACTGAAGAAAAAATCCACAACCGTCTGGAGAAAATGGAAGATGGACATCATGACATCACGGGAGCGTACCTCTCCGTGAAGCAGATGTCCGGCAAACCAACGGTCCATGTCTACGAAGCCACATTCGTACTGTATCACAAGCCCGAAAACATAACGGCGTCCGAAAAAAGCGAAGATATTCCGGAGGCCATTGCAGGCGCTGTGGCGTCCGTGGAGCGTCAACTCAGAAAAGCCCGTTCCGCGATTCGCGACCGGCGCAAACGCGCCCGCAAAGCCGTGGAAGTGCCGCCCGAGCCACCCATCGAGTAGTGCCAACTGGCCCTCAGGGCCCTGAATCAATTGAGCGTCGCCGTACCCGAGAGCATGGGAGACACGCGCTGCAGGGTAATGGGTGTCCCGTCCGATCCCGAGGGTACGTTTGCTGTAAGAACGCGAACCGACGAAGGCGTAAGGTCGTCGTCATCCTCAACAAGCTCCACCGTGATGAATACGGTAGCGCCCGAGAGGTCGACCGGGAAAGAGACGCCCACCGGCGCATTCACCAGGAAATCTTCACCCGGTACGACAGGGCTGTCCCCGTCAAAGAACAGCGCCTCGTCATCCACGCGGTCCACACGGGAAAACGTTCCGGTTCTGAGCGTCGTCCCATCGACGAGCTGGACGAATCCCTCGTAGATCCATCCTGAAGGCAGATCCGGGAGAACGAGCGACGGCTCGAACGCCTCACCTGTGCCGCTGCGAGTGCCAAACCACACGCCCGAGTTCTCGTTCGACGGATCGCTGTCCGTCGGTGTCGCGATCACGAACTGTCCGGCAGCATTGGAAAAATCAACACCGAAGCCTTCTTCATGGGACAGCGAAAGCGACGCACTGCCTCCGTTCAGAGACCCCCCGAGCAGCCGCTTGCCCGACGGCACGACCGGACTGTCCCCCTTGCCGTTGATGACCAGAAACAGAGTTTCGGCACCCGCCACATTCGCTTGCATGTTCAACGTGTTGGAGACCACCTGTCCCAGCGGATTTACGAAGCGGCCATCCGCACCGACGTTGAACTGATTGGATCCAACGAACCCGTCTTCAGTCAGGGCCCAGAGCTGATACTGGAATGCATTGGACATGGGCTGCAGGCCATCAACATCGAGAACGACCCGGAAGCTCAGCGGCACGTTCTCGTCACCCGATGAACTGCTGTCGCATCCCATCCAGAACACGGAAGCAAAAAGAACAAGTGTCAGTATGCGCATCACAGCAATTTTTTTCTTTCCGTACGAGCGAGCGGGATGATCGGTTCTGACGCGAAACACATGGCACGGATTTTTGCCTGAAACTTCCCACCTGCGCCCCGGCCCACACAGTACATTCATTCGATAAAAAGAGCCCTGAATGTATGAAAGATATTGTATCGACTGGCCGCACACCCTGGACCGCCTCGTCCTGGCAACAGCGACATGCCGTACAGCAACCCGAGTATACAGACCGTTCCGAGTTGAAAAACGTCCTGGAACGGGTCGCATCCATGCCCCCTCTCGTCACCCCGTGGGAGGTGCGACGGCTGGAATCCCTCCTCGCTGAAGCAGCGGCAGGCAAGCGGTTTCTCCTGCAGGGAGGCGATTGTGCGGAGTTGTTCTCGGAGTGCCAACCGGACATCATTGCCAATCGCATCAAGGTTTTGCTCCAGATGAGCCTGGTTCTCATCTATGGGCTGCACATGCCGGTCGTACGCGTAGGCCGCTTTGCGGGTCAGTACGCAAAGCCACGCTCATCCGACTTTGAAACACGGGGCAGCATGACGCTCCCCTCCTATCGCGGTGACATCGTGAACGGAGTCGAATTCACGAAGACATCCAGGAAACCCGATCCAAAACGGTTGTTGCGTGCCTACCACCATGCAGCCGCCACACTGAATCATGTCCGGGCCCTCGGCGAAGGTGGATTTGCCGACCTGCACCACCCGGAGTACTGGGATCTTGGATTCGTCCATCAGGACGCCCTCCGCACAGAGTATCAGGGTGTTGTCGATGCCATTCTCGAGGCCATCCGTTTTACCGAAGCTGTTTCGAGTGAACGCATGTCGGAGATGGAACGGGTGTCGTTCTTCACCAGCCACGAGGCGCTTCTGCTGCCCTTTGAAGAAGCGCTGACACGCCCGGACAGCCACTCGGATGATGTATTCAATCTGGGAACGCATTTTCCATGGATCGGAATGCGAACGTCGAACATGGAAAGTGCCCACGTGGAATTCCTTCGTGGGCTGGCCAATCCGATTGCAGTCAAGGTAGGCCCGGGCATGGAAACGTCGGAGCTCAAGTCCCTTGTGCGGCACCTCAACCCCGATGCCCGGCCAGGCCGGCTTACGTTGATAGCCCGTCTCGGTCAGGCACAGATCGGGTCACAGCTACCGGACATGATACGGGCCGTCAGCGCTACGGGTGTCCCCGTACTCTGGTCCTGCGACCCCATGCATGGCAATACGGAAACCTTGTCCAACGGGACGAAAACGCGCCGATTCGAGACCATGCTGACCGAACTGGAGGAGAGCCTGGATATTCATCATGCGGAGAAATCCGTCCTCGGAGGTGTGCACCTGGAACTCACGGGTGAAAATGTGACCGAGTGCACCGGTGGTGCCAGGGGTTTGCAGGACCAGGACCTGGAGCGCGCCTACCAGTCCCAGGTTGACCCCAGGCTGAACAGCGAGCAGGCATTGGAAATGGCATTTGCGCTCATTCGCAAGGTCAGATCACTGTAACTCCGCATGTTTTCAAGCCTCCAGTCGGCGCGGAATGGAGATCGTGAACGACGTCCCCGCACCGGGTACAGACTGAACGGAAATATGCCCTCCCATCTGTTGGACAAGTCCGTAGGCTACGCGGAGCCCCAGACCACTGCCCTCCATGCTCCGGTCAAGGTCGAATGATTCCTGGCTGAATGCATCGGAGGCGCGGTCCACAAAGTGCTGGTTCATGCCGCGTCCCGTATCGGAAACAGTGATCAGTACCTCGTCTCCCGCATCGTCCAGCCGGACGCGGACCTTTCCTTCGTCCGTGAACCGGATGGCATTGTCGAGCAGGTGTGTCAGCGCATGCTGCAAGTGATCCGGGTCCAGCACGGCTTCCACCGGTGCCGCAGGTATACCGAGCTCCAGACCAATACCTGCTTCTTCCGCCTCCCGCCTCAGTGGTCGTACAATTCCCTCCAGGAGTTCGTTCAGGTCCAACCGCTCAACGTGATTCTGAACGCTCCCCGATGACAGATGCGCTACGGAAAGAACGGAGTTCAGCATCCGGAAAAGACGCGTGCCCGCATCCCGGATCATTGTGGCAAACTCCTGTTGTTCGCCTGTCGATTCTTCAGTCAGCAGTTCCGCCAGGCCAATGATGCCCGTCAGAGGGGTCCGTATTTCATGACTCATATTGGAGAGGAAGGCAGACTTGAGCCGTGACAGCTCCTCGGCACGCTCCTTCGCAAGGCGCATCTGGTTCTCCGCCTCACGCCCGGCCGAGATATCGTGCAGCACATAGACAAAGCCAAGATGTGCTTCCAACTCGTCTTCCAGGCATGTCACCTGGACCTCGAAGTGGCGCTCCATGTTGCCGACCCGTAACGTGACGTCGAGGGGTACACCCGTCCGACGGGTGGCTATATCCTGTGCTGTAGCCGGAAGCACGTCCTCAATGGGTTTGCCGATACTTTCCCGGCATATTCCGAGCACCCGGCATCCCGCCTGGTTGACATCGGCCACGGTCCCATCCGCGCTTGTTACAATCACCGGATCCATCATGGCCTTGATGACCTCACGCCGTGCAACCGGCATCAGGTCAAACATTCCGAAACCAAACAACCCGACGGCGAAGAAAATGCCGGACAGCGTGAAGGCAACCGGCGTATAGTCAAGCTGGCCAAAAAAATCGGGTGCGCTCAGGTACAAGGCGTTGAAAACGAGCGGCTGGATCGATCCAAGCGTCATCGTCAGTGCCTGCTTGCGTCGTCGCCCCGTTAAACGCACGGCTGCCCACATGAAAAGAACAATGCTCGCGCCGACGGTCAGATAGGAAAAGCCCGTAAAGAGCCAGAACCATCCTCCATATGTACGACCTACGGAGGTGAAACCAGCGGACTCCGCCGGCCACTGCAGGGTAAACATCCAGCCGTGCAGCGGGTTCGTCGCGACCATGACCAGCGTGACCACGGGGATCACGAGGAGCGACAGCCGGACGACGCGACTCCGAAGGATGCTTCTGTTCGTGAAGGCACCCGCCATCAGAAGCCATGTCACCGGAAGTAGCGAAACGCCTACGAACTTGAGGTCAGTGAACAGGCGCTTGAGCCAGAACGACTCGACCATGAGAGACAGTGCAGAACCGGTTGACCAGAAGGCCGCAAGGGCCATTGTGCTCGCGAACCACCGCGTGGTCTCCCTCTCCACTCGCGTCAACGCATACCCGCCAAGAACAAGCGACAGCACGGCGGACGCCCAGAAAGGTAGTATGACGGTCAGCGAGACGGAATCCACGGAAACAGAGGGTTTACGTGGGGGATCGTCACGAATACGTGGGGACTTAACCCGCAGATACGGGATTTACCGGCTCCCGGCTGTTCTCCGGTACGCGCTCAATCCACGCCCCGGCCAGGACCTGGTCTCCGTCATAGATCACCAGCGCCTGACCCGGCGTAATGGCTTTCTTCGCCTCGAAAAATGACACATACAGTGTGTCTCCCTTCTGCTCCACGCGACACGGCGCTCCCGGGTCGTTGTACCGGATCTTCGCCCATGCATGCACGGGCTCACTGAAGGCTTCAACACCCACAAAATTGATGCGCCCCGCCACGAGCTCGTACTTCATGAGTTCATTATCCGGCCCGACCGTAATCACGTTGGTCTCCGGGTCGATGTGCGTCACGTAGATGGGCTCACCAAGTGCCAAACCCAGGCCGTGACGTTGACCTATCGTATAGAAGGGGTATCCCTCGTGCTCACCAACATCTGTTCCATCGGAGAGTACAAAAGGTCCTGGCCCGACGCGCTCTTCCATATCCTCCACGCGGTCCCGGAGAAAACGACGGTAGTCATTGTCAGGCACAAAGCAGATTTCATACGAATCGGGCTTGGCCGCCACATGGTCCAGTCCGAACCCGCTCGCCAATTCCCGGATACGGGGTTTTGTCAGGTGCCCTAGTGGAAACAGCGTCCGTGACAGGTTCTCCTGGGATACGCCCCACAGCGCGTAACTCTGGTCCTTGTTGGTGTCGACTCCGCTGCGAAGCACGTATCTCCCCGAATTTCCGTCCTGCTCCACACGGGCATAATGACCTGTCGCAATGTAGTCGCATCCCAGGTCGTTGGCTCGCCGCATGAGCGCCTCCCACTTGATATGCGTATTGCACAGCACGCAGGGGTTGGGGGTTCGTCCCGACATGTAATCCGACGTGAACCGCTCAATGACCCAGTCGCCGAACTCCTTTCGGATATCGACGATGAAGTGCGGGAAGTCCCACTTGAGCGCTACCGCCCGGGCGTCGTTCATGGACTCAAGCGTACAGCACCCGACGACCTTGCCACCACGTGGCTGTGCAGCACCCCCACTGGATGCGTAATCCCACGTTTTCATGGTAATGCCGACCACCTCGTAGCCCTGCTGTGCAAGCAGCACGGCGGCAACGGACGAGTCGACGCCACCACTCATGGCGACCAGCACACGACCTCTACTATTCCCTGTAGGCATTGGCGACAACGATCTGGATTTCGTTCAGGAACTGGTTCAGTTTCCTGAAAACCCGCTGGCGGTACTCCGGTTCGGAGTTGCCCGCGTGGGACTGCACTACGGCCGATTCAAGGATGTGATCCTTGAAGAAATGGGTAGCTCGCAGGGCATCATCAAGCGGTACGCCCGTGGCGACGACCCCCTTGGCATAGACGCGGGCCACCACGCGGGCCTCCTGTAGAATGTCGGACCCGGCCGCATCTCCGGCCACCACGTATTGCTCAAGCAGTCCGATCAGACGCCGCCCCAGCATCCGTTTCTCTTCGCGCTCCTCCTCGCTCACGGACTGGGCCCAGCCAGCGTGGACATGCTTCAGGTCTTCACGCGTCGTGGACAGTGCGCGATCCCGAAACTCCGAATCAAGGCCCTCATCGGGTGTGCTCTGTCCAGTTTTGAGCCGCTCCACTTCCGATGCAGGGAAGCGTCGGTGGCCACCGGGCGTGCGAACCGCCCGTATTTTCCCGGACTCCGACCAGCGACGCAGCGTAACCGGATGCACACCCAGTGCATCGGACGCCGCCTTCAATGTCAACAAGTCACTCATTGGTCCATTCTGCGTATACTGTCTGCTGAAACCACCTGCCCAACGCCATGTCCCGCGCCCTGCGCCTGCTCGTCGTCAACGGCCCGAACCTCAACTTGCTCGGCAGCCGCGAACCGTCAATATACGGAACCAGAACGCTCAGCCACATCGAGACCGAATTGCGGGAGGCGTTTCCGGAAGTTACCACCGACTGGGTGCAAAGCAACCATGAGGGAGAACTGGTAGATGCGGTGCAGCGAGCCGCCTCGAGCGGGTACGACGGCATTGTACTGAATGCGGCGGCCTTTACGCATACATCGATTGCATTGGTCGATGCCCTCGCGGCGGTCGATATACCTGTGGTTGAAGTCCATATCTCCAACATCCATGCCCGCGAGGATTTTCGGGACCGGACGCTGACCGGCCGGAAAGCGGTCGGGGTGATCACGGGGCTGGGCACCTGGGGCTATCACCTGGCCATCCGGTGGTTCCTCCTCTCGCGTGCAGACCGCACGGGCTGATATGACGTCCCGGATCCGGCAACTGGCCTCGGACACGGCGGTCTATGGTGTCTCATCCATCGTGGGCAGGTTGGTCAATTTCCTGCTCTTCCCGCTCTACTCGCAGGTCTTCCTGCCGGACGAATACAGCCCCATCATCGTCCTCTATGCCGCGTTCGTGTTCCTGAACATCGTGTACCAGCACGGCATGGAATCGGCCTACATGAAATTCGCCTCCGACCAGGGCGCAGGCGATGAGCGCAGCCCGGTTTTCACGGCAGCCATGTTTTCCGTCAGCAGTGTCATGCTGGTTGCGACGGTTTTCATGCTCCTCTTCCAGCGACCCGTTGCCGCGCTGATCGGGCTGGACTTCACGCAGCTTCATCTTCTTGGATGGGCTGCCGCCATTCTGGCCCTCGATGCACTTGCCATTGTGCCGTTCGCGGATCTCAGGCTGCGCAGCAGGCCCTGGGCGTTTGCAGGCGTCCGCCTGGTAAACATTGCCGTGAACGTTGGGCTGAACCTGTGGCTGATTCTGGGACGGGACATGGGGGTTGAGGCCATTCTCATGGCAAATACCGCTGCATCCACCATCACACTCCTGCTCCTCCTGCCCGTCATAGCCGGACGGTGGACGTGGCAGCTGGACGTGCCGCTCTGGAAGCGCCTGGTGGGTTTCGGATTGCCGTTCGTGCCGGGCGGACTGGGATATGCGCTCACCGAGCGGATCAACATCTTCTTTCTGGAGGGCATGGATCCGGCCCGCATACAGAGCCTCTACGCCGGCCGGTTTACGGACCCGGATATTGCCGCCCGGGCGGCTGAACTCGGCCCGTCCGTCTACACGGAATATATCGTGGGTACCTATGGCGGCATGATCAAACTGGCCGTGCTCATGGCGCTTTTCGTTCAGATGTTCCGATACGCCTGGCAACCCTTCTTCCTGCAGCGACAGCGGGATGCGGACGTGGCAGCGCTATTCGGGCGTGTCTTTTTCCTGGTCACGTGGATCCTGGGCGCCATACTGCTGGCCGTCTCATTCATGGCCGGCGACATCGTGGCGCTGCCGCTTCCCGGTGGGCGGCACCTGATTGCGCCCACATACTGGATGGGGCTGCACGTCATACCGATAGCCCTGCTGGGCTATTTTTTCCAGGGTTGGTATTATCATTTTTCAGCGGGCGTATACATCCGGTCGCGTACGCGGTGGTTTCTGCACGCGACGCTTGCCGGAAGCGCCGTTGCGGTGGGCGTGAATGCGCTCTTTGTGCCGATCCATGGCATGGCCGCAGCAGCCTGGGCCACGACGGGCTCGTATGCGACCATGGCGCTCGTTCTTTTTGTACTAGTTCGGCGGGAGTATGACGTGCATTACGCGTGGGGCCGCATTGGTGCGCTGCTCACCCTTGGCGCGGGCTGCTTCGCTGCGTGGGCCATGATTCCGGAAATGGATGGGCCACTTGCCGAACTCGGGCTCGTAGCCGCATATGCCATTGTCGGCGGCATGATCGGGGGCGCCTTGCCGCGCGGTATGAAATGGTTTTCACATTGATCCATCTTGAATTTTCGTGTAAGTTCCCGCTACTTCCATTCCACCCGCTCCTTCGGCCGCGTGCCCGCCCACGAAACAATGCGCCAGTTGATGGCCGACATGACGTCGGATCACCCCTCCAGAAAGGGCATAAACGCCTTTGTGGAGGAAGCCTATCGCATGGCGCGCTCCTATATCCGCTCCTCGCGTAATCACGCGGTCATTGAGCACGTACTCGCGGCAAATCCAGACCGGGACTTGGCGCTCGACGTGATCGCAGATCTTTTTGAGCGGGATGACCGGGGACGGTTTGTTCGTATCCGATCCTACTTCGATAACCTTGATCCGGGGATCGACCTGACGACAGCCGTCCGTCGACTGGTCCTCGGTGCCGCCTCGGACGGCCTCTTCGCCCGCTACAAAGAGGCGGATGGATCCCTCTCGCGTATTGTGCGCAACCTGAAACGGGCAGTCGGTCGGAGGTCCGGAGACCTCGTATTGCGACGCGTCCGGGGTCGTCATGTACTCCTGCTCAACTCGGCTGACGCCGAGCGGCAACACGGCGCCGATGCCCCCGTGGAACTCCTTGACCCATGGCTGCGCGAAGCCATGCAGGGAAGTGTGGACCTGGATCGCGTGCTGGAAGCCGTTGCCACGTTTTTCCGCTCGGAGACGGCTTACGCGCCCCGCGTCCAGCTGATCACACTCGCCCTTTCAATCCGGTCGGTCAGCGTGCGCCTCCAGAGAAGCTTGCCCGAGGCTGGCACTGCGCCGTATGTTCATGATATCAAACAAATGGTGCGCCGCGCATGCGAGCGTATCGCCCGCAGCAAATATTCGTTCTATGTGGGCCGTGAACGGATTTCGGCGTCCGAGTACGAAGCCCTTTGCCGCGCCGTTGAGGTCCGCTACCTAGCACATACCGAACTCTCCCATGGGCACGTGGCGTCCAACAGTGATGCGGTTCGGGAGTTCATGCCGGACGTTACCGATACGGTCTACAAAGCCCGGTACCGCAACATCTTTGAATATCTGTACCAATTGACACGCGACGAAATCCTTCGGGAACTGGCCCCGTCCGCAACGGTCGGGAAAGTAAAGGATCTCAAGACTGGGTGATCCAAAAGTGTCGTTACGTGATTGATTTTATAGAAACATACGTATGGAATCCGGCCGCGCTCTCCGGTGATGATCGGGAAAAAGTGGAGGCGCGCCTGCACATGGATCATGTCCTGCGGGATTGGGCAGACTTTCTGTCAGAGGTGCGGGCCAATCTGCCTGGGGCCAATTCCGTGCTTCCCACGCACGTTCGACGTTTTGCCGAGTCCCTCCATACGTCACCTCGTCGCATTCGACTTGCGCCACAGGTGGTCGATCTGCCGATTACTTTCACGCTGGCCGCTGCATCCACCAGTACGGAAAACAGATTTACGCCTTTCGGATCGGTAGTGAATCGACGGGAGGGCGTCCTCATCCGGTTTCTGCGTGACCGCACATCCGGGACGGTTCGCGGCTACATCCTTAGTGACAACGAAGAGGTCCTCAGGACGGCGCTCTTTGTCCCGGGCGCTGACGCTGCGGCGCTGTGCCCGAATACATACGGCATGGTGCGGTTCACGGACCGGAATGCGTCACAGAGCCTCTCCGTCGATGAACAGACAGCCGTATTGCTGCCCGTCGCGTGTACAACCATTTCACCGGACAACCTGGACGATGAGCACACGCTCAGCGACGTGAACAACCGTCCCTTGATCCGGATCGTAATTAAAACCGGCTACTTCCAGGTGGAGTTTTTGGCCGATGATGTCCTGGCTACGCAGGCGGCAGGCGACCAACCGGCCGTCCTTCTCCAGGACGGAGCCCGGATTTCCCGACACGCATCGCTCCAACACGAGTTCCGGGCCTATGTCAGGTGAACACATTCACCTTTCCGACACCCTCAAGCTGGCTGAACAGTTCAATGCACTCCAGGTCCGCCTCCACGGGCCATCGACGGATATTCACCGTCTGACGGGCATTCTGTTGTTTCTGGTGGATGACCTCGCGCACCTCACCGGAGCCGCCGGGGCGCGCCCGTACCTTGAAGAACTGGTGGGCCTGTTTCCGGAGAATGAGAGTCGCATCCCGCTCGACGGTCTGGACCCCGAACTGCTCAAGGATGGTGCCAATACGCTCAGCCGCCTTCTCGCTTCCTCTCTGCTCGATGACCCGGAGCGCATCCGGCTGTCCGTGTGGGAGCACCGACTGTACGCATGGACCGTATTCCAGTTTATTCGCGTGGGTGCGCAAGAGCGCGCAGGTACGCTCCTGGGTGACATTCCTCCACCGACTCCTTCCGAATCGCAGTGGTCCGAGTGGCTACAGCACCTGCAGGTCCACGCTCCGGACTGGGCCGCACCCTTCGAGACGTGCATCCATTTTCATAAACCCACCCTGCCAGTCGCCGGCTCGTCGTGCGTCGTCCCGGTTGCTATCCTCTCTCCCCACCGCACGTCCAGGCGAACACAGACGGCCGGGTATTGCCGCGGCGTTCGCTTCGTCATAACGGGACTGACGCACCATCGGGACGTGATCTCGCTGCATGTCCGACACGGGGGAAGCGCCGAAGAACTGCTCAAAAAACCCATCCGGGCAGCACGGACCATGCTCGCAGACAACGCGCCGTCGCTGCTCCGGTATGCCGGTATCGGGAGTATTTCCATGTCAGACGGGCAAGCCGCGCACGCCGGACATTCTGCAGGTCTCGCCATCAGTCTGCTGTACTTCTGTGAGATGAACCGCTATTGTAACCAGCGGCGACAATACCGGATAGATCCTGAATGCATGATGACGGGCGAAGTTCTTGAAGACGGCACAGTCACACCTGTTGCCCCGGACAGTCTTAGCCCGAAGGTAGCCGCCGCCTTTTTCTCATCGACCAGGCTCCTTGTTGTTCCCGAAAGCCAGGTGCAATACGTTCGCCGGGAACTGGGTCGCCTGCGCAGCCTGTATCCTGACCGGCATCTCCAGGTTCGCGGCGTCGGCTCTGTCCAGGAGGCGCTTGCCGATCGCCGCATTGTACGCTCCAGGCAGATTCCCCTCGTCATCCATTCCGCCATGCGCATCTGGCGAAGGAAATGGCTCGTGGCGGCCGTTTTCGCCGGGCTCGTACTGGGGAGTTTCGGCATGTGGTGGAGTGAGAACGTGATCGTCCCCAACGTGACGCACTGGGCGCACGATGGAAGTGCCTACATGGGGCTCAACGACGCAGGGCAGGAATTACTGCGTCTGCCCATGACGCCATCAACCCGTGCCTACATCGTGCAAACCGATCAGACTATGACCCCGTGGGCCGCCGTGGCCGATGTGGACGGAGATGGATTCGGCGACCTCATCGCGCTGGAATTTCCGGATTCCAACAAGGGAGTTCCAGGTGGCCTCGTGACCATGAATGGCCGCACACATGATGTAACCGTCTGTCACTGCTTCACTATGGACCTCCCCTACCCGAGGGACCTTACCATCATATCGGACTGGATGACTCCCAAGAGTCTCCTCGTTGAAGATCTGAACCAGGATGGACGGGCCGAGGCCTATGTGATCGCCATGCATTCCTTCTATCCCGCCGTCCTGATGCAACTTGATCCCGTCTCGGCAAGGCCACTGGCCACCTACCACCATCCTGGTGCTTTCTACACGCTCGTGAGCGACGATGTGGATGGCGACGGATACGACGAACTGCTGCTTGGTGGCACCAACAACAGCATGGACCGCGCCATATTGGCCGTACTGGATCCCAGGCGAATTGAAGGCATGGGACCTGGTGAAGGGGAGTACCAACCCGGCGACGGCCCCACGTTCAATGAAGACGCGTACATCCGCCTGCCGCTTTCCGGCATGGGTAGAGTCCTGCCGAACGCCTTCCCGTTCATTCGAACAGTACGGCGCATGTCTTCGGACAGCCTCATATTCCTTTCATCTCTCGATGCAATGGCTCCCCGCTCCGATGGCGTCCTGGAACACGGATCCCTGTTCACATGGATCGACTACGACCTGCGGCCCGTAGCTGTCGGAACAAGCGACCAGTACGACACGGTCTGGAATCATGCCTACCAGATCGGCCTCGATCCTCGTCCCATCGACAACCAGTGGAAAATGGACTTCATGTCCGGGTTCGAGCGCCTTACGCGGGACGGCTGGCACGCCATTCCCATCAGTCCGCGGTCCAAAGCCTGGAGCCTGGTGCCGGTTCTACCCGAATCGGACGAATAATGACAATCCGCGGATGAACGAAGCGGCGAGCCGCGCGTTTTACTGCGCCCCAGCCGTCACACCATCTCCTTCAGACTCCACTCCCGACCATGCGCATTCAGCACTCAATCTTTCGCATCAGCATCCTGACCCTGGTCGTCCTCTTCACAGGGTGTGAATCGACCAGCAACACCATGAAAGGTGCCGGAGTCGGCGCAGGAGCCGGTGCCGTAGTGGGTGGAATCATTGGCAGCTCAAGCGACAACACAGCCAAAGGCGTGCTGATCGGATCGGCCATAGGCGGTGCCACGGGGGCCATCATTGGTGCCCAGATGGACAAGCAGGCCGAGGAACTTGACCAGGAACTCGAAAATGCAACCGTTGAGCGCGTAGGCGAAGGAATCCAGATCACATTCGACTCGGCCATCCTGTTTGGCGTCGACTCGTTTGAACTGTCCAATACCGCACGCGCCTCGCTTGCGGATCTGGCCGCGAGTCTTCAGTCGTATCCCAACACCAATGTGCTGATTGTCGGGCACACGGACAACACCGGTGCCGCAGAATACAACCAGACCCTGTCTGAACGCCGCGCATCGGCCGCAGCGGCTGCCCTCGCGGAGTTTGGAATTTCCCGTACACGATTGTCCATCAACGGATTCGGCGAGGAACAACCTGTTGCTGACAATGCCACCCCGGGGGGCAGACAACAGAACCGCCGCGTCGAAATCGCCATTTTCGCCTCCGAGGAGTACCGGCAGTCTCTCGAGAATCAGGGAGAAGGTCGCTGACTCCGTCACTACGCATCCGGCTCTGGTCGGAGTTCCTCACCCTGTATGCCGTTGTGCCAGTGGCCGTCTACGCGTTTCGAAGCACGCTGGGCTGGCTGATCATACCCATGCTGGTCACATCGGCAGGCATCATGACGCTGGTTCTCAGGAGCGACCCCGGGTTTGACCGGCGTGTTCTCTGGAACGTACCGGCAGCACGCCTCGGGGGGAAACACATGTTTCTCCGTTTCGTGGTCGGGGCACCCGTCCTGACCTTTGGCGTGTATCTGCTGAGGCCGGAGCTGTGGCTCAATTTTCCCCGCAGTGAACCCCTTCTGTGGGGTGTGCTCATGGTGATCTATCCACTCTGGTCCGTGTATCCACAGGAAGTTATTTTCCGGGCCTTCCCGATGCACCGGTACCAAACCCTTTTTGCCAACGAACGTCATTTTTTCGCAGCCAACGCGCTGGGATTTGCCGCTGCGCATTTACTGTTCGCCAACGTCATTGCTCTCGTTCTTTCGCTCTTCGGAGGTTGGCTTTTCATCAGAACGTATGCCTCTTCCCGGTCGACGCTCCTCGTCGCCATAGAACACGCTCTCTGGGGCGATCTGATCTTCACGATCGGTCTCGGATGGTATTTTTTTGGTGGATCCGTCGCAGGGTAGCCCGAATACGGCCACTGCGGTGTCACCCGACGGGAATCAGATCGTCCGGATGAGCCAGACCAGGGCCTGTTCACACTACGCCACGTAGGATGCGAAGAACAACAACCCTTCGACCCGGTTGATGCGGCCGTCCGCCCGATGCCGGTATCCAACGAGGAAAAGCGATACGGTAAGAATGCCCATGAACAGGACATCCGTCTGCAGTACAACGGGTTCCACATACATTGGGTGAAGCGTGGCGGCTATCGCCACCACGGCCAACGTATTGATGATATTGGAACCAATCACATTGCCCAGTGCCATTTCATGTTCGCCGCGTCGCGTCGCCGCAACCGAGGCGGCAAGCTCAGGCAGCGACGTCCCGATGGTTACGACGGTAAGCCCCATTATGAGGTCGGTAACACCCAGTGCGAGGCGATGTTCAGGTTCGTCCGCATGCCGCTCCAGATGGTCCACAGAATGAGGACAAGAAAAACGCCGAGAAGAGTCATACCATCCCAGCGGACGACCAGTAGTATGGGAAACTCCCGGCGCAGACGTGCTGCCCCGGAAGCCCCGTCAACGAACCGGTCTGCCCCCCCATACCAGAATGGCCAGTCCGGTTACAACAGAAAGAATGGGCAAGAGCATGGTGGGTTGCGATCAAGGTCCGCGCGCAGGCACAAAATGAAACGCCCCGCACCGACCATCGAAGGTAGTGCAGGGCGTCCATGGTGGAGATGCCGGGAGTCGAACCCGGGTCCGAATGGTCAAACAGGTAGGCGTCTACGTGTGTAGCCTGCCTATTGTACTTCACACAGCGCCATGCCGGCTGGCAGGGCCAACACTGTGCTGAGACTGATATGGTTTCGCCTGCAGGTATTCGGCCAGCATCCTGCAGACTATCTCATCTAATCGTTGCTCCAGCGGGGGCCGATGAGCCTACACCCCGAGGAACAGACAGCGGACTTAAGCCGCCATCGCAAATGCGTAATCGTTCGCAGTTGCAGTGTTTTTGGCAAGATTTACGAGCATACCAAAAAGCTCGACACGCAGCCATCTGCGCGATCCACCCGTCGAAGCCGTGTCATCCCCAATATGTCGAAGAACCACTCCTTCTACGCCAATGACCTACCGTGTTGTTTCCTGCGCATCGCGGGCCTGGGCGAAGCCCGCGAACGCCAAACCCTGCTCCTCAAATGGGTCCCGGATGTCATTCATGATGGAGCGGGCCAACGATCCGCGCAGATATCCGATCTGCCGGCTTCGGTGGTTGAAAAAAACGCGGTACGGGTGCACCATGACGCGTACGTGCCTGTTGCCCACCGGCACCACTTCAAGGTGTACCTGGACGTTGTAGATACCCCATCGGCGGTACGTACGAGGCTCGGTTTCCACCGTATTCTCCGTAACGCCCCCGGACACCGGCCAGTCCGCATTTTCCAATCCAGCCCTGATCCTGTCCAGGATGTCATTCCCGGAGAGTGAGGTGTCCCGGGCGCTGTCGGCCTGCACTTCGAAGTCGCGGTACAGCGGCGTCATGGTCGGGGCACACCCCGTTCCGAAGGCCGCCAATGCAACAATGAAGATGAAGGCGCGCATAACGTTTACTGGTCGCACATTGATAGCACACGCAATATAACGGGACACCACGGCAAACCGGTTTCCTGTTGGCCCAACCCTCGAATCGCGCACCTGAAGCGCACGTAACGCACCCCGGAATGCGGCGAGCGGACCGCCTGCCCTTTCAGCTTGCCAGCGCCTGGTTGTCTTCCGACGCCGTTCGATCCAGGAAATCTATGAGCAACTCATTGAACAACTCCGGCTGTTCCTGCATGGGCACGTGACCGCACTCGTCCAGGAAATGCAGTTCAGAACGCGGAATGCCGTCGTAGAACGTGCGGGCCACATCCGGGGGCGTAATCAAATCCTGGCTTCCCCAGACGAGCAACGTGGAAGCGTGCACGCGATCCAGATCGGCCTTGACCGAGGCCTTGTCGACCGAGCGGGCGAATTTGATCAATCGAACAGCCTTCTCGCGGTCGTTGATGATTTCAATCACATCGTCCAGAAGTTCATCGGTCACATGGGATGGGTCGTAGAACGTCTTTTCCACGCGAGGCCGCAGGTAATTCTTGTCCTTTCGACGCATGATGGAGGATGACATCTCCACCTCATAGATTCCCGACGCACCCGTAAGTACCAGGGCGCGGACGTGCTCGGGATGATGAATGGCATACAGGACCGCGAGGTGTCCGCCAAGAGAGTTACCTGCCATGACCACTTCCTGGAGGTCCTGCTCGTGTAGAAATCGGTCCACGAACGAAACCAACCCTTCCAGATTGGCCCTCCTGAGTGGCATGGTATAGACAGGCAGTATGGGACAGAGCACGCGATAACCTGCCTTGGCCACGGCGGGAATCGTAGTCTCCCAGTTGCTGATATCGCCCATCATGCCGTGCAGGAAGATGACAGGCACTCCTCCGTGTTCAGCACCGGCTTCTGCCCAGGTGAGTCCGTCCCGCTGTTTGATGTCGTAAGGGGAAGAGTCCATGTCCGTGTTGTAGGTGGGGCGCCTAATTTAACAGCCCGAGGTAACAATAGGGAAATACTTCCCATCATTTCTTCAAGATGAAGGAAGAACTCCCGACGCCCCACTACGTTGCACTCCATGTCAGGAAGCTGTATTTTTGCGGTCTTCCCTCTGTTCAACTGCTCCTAACGAGAAATACATGCCCTGCGGTAGAAAAAGAAAGCGCCACAAGATTGCCACGCACAAGCGCAAGAAGCGCCTGCGCAAGAATCGCCACAAGAAGAAGAAGTAACGCCACGTTCGCATGAGAGACTCTTGGTCAAATTCGGCTCGCTCTGGTATCTGGGGCCTGTTGCTTGGCAGCGCCGTCGGTTTCCTTCTGGGTATCCTGTTTGCCCCGCAGGAAGGTAAGCGCGTGCGCCGCAAGGTAGCCTATCAACTCGACCACATGGGCGAGAAGGTAGCCGATCTGGTCGAGAGCGCACTTTCCGACGTGGAGGACGGCAGCCCGGCCCGTAAAGCGGCCAACGACCTGGTCAAGGACGCCAAGGAGAAAGCGGACGTCATCCGCAACGACATCGATGCACTGCTGGGAGAAATGCGTCAGCAGCGCAGCGATTCCTGATCCCCTCCGCCACGCATGCCCATTTTCGCCATTCTACTCCCCCCTGCCGAAGGCAAGCAGGAAGGGGGCAATCCGTTTGCTCCCGACATGTTCGACTACCGCTCGTCGAGCACGTTCAACTATTTCAAGAGCCTCAACCCACGTCGCAGGGAAATCATAGATGCCCTGCACGGCGTCCTGGATGGTCCGGTGGAAGAGCTTGAATCGCTTTTTGGTGTGAAGGGAGACACGCTCCAGGAGGCGATTGAAATCAATCGCAATATCCTCAAGGCCCCCCTGATCTCCGCACTTGACCGGTACAGCCCCGGAGTCATGTATCAGGCCATGGATTTTGCTGGTCTTCCGACGGGCGCCCAGCGCCGGCTGCTCGAAGAAGGCATCATATTCTCCGGCCTCTTCGGACTCCTGCGCCCCGACGATCTCATTCCGAATTACCGCCTTAAAATGGATGCGTCGCTTCCGGGAATTGGAAAGATTTCGAAATTCTGGAAGGAGCCCCTGTCGGAAGCGCTCAATGAAGCGCTCGCTGGCAAGTTCGTGTGGAACCTGCTTCCGGGAGCCCACGAGGCGGCTTGGGACGATACGCACACGTATGAGGCCATGGTCACTACCCGTTTCATGCGCAAGAAGTCGGGCGAACTGACCCCCGTTACGCACGGCGTCAAGCCCCTTCGCGGCAAAATGGTCAACTTCATCGTACGCGAAACGGTAGAGGACCTCGAGCCTCTGCTGGAGTGGAAGCACCCCGACGGGTACATCTACGACGAGAAACTCTCCACCTTCGACGAGGAAACGCGCACGCACGAGATCGTGCTCGTTCGCAAGGGGTGAAGATACCGGTCATCATCGGACTTGCCGGGGGGTCCGGATCCGGGAAAAGTACCGTTCTTCGTCGCCTTATGGATGCACTCGATGGACAGGGTGCCAGCCTGCTCGAACACGATGCCTACTACCGGGATCTGGGCAACCTTTCCCTGGAGGATCGGTCCGAATTCAACTTCGACCACCCCTCGGCGCTTGAAACGGAACTCCTGGTCAAGCACATCGACGCCCTGCTCGGTGGATTTGCCATAGAAAAGCCGGTCTACGACTTCAAGACCCACAGGCGGACTGCTCACACGGTTACCGTCCGGCCCACACCGGTCATCATCGTGGAAGGCATCCTGTGCCTGGCCGAACCGGATCTGGTTCATCGGATGGACATCAAACTGTTTGTCGATGCGGACGATGACGTGCGCCTCATGCGTCGTATCCAGAGGGACATGCACGAGCGTGGCAGGTCACTTGAATCCATACTCACGCAGTACGAAAAAACCGTGCGCCCCATGCACATAGAGTTCGTGCAACCATCGCGCCGGCACGCCGATGTCATCATTCCGCGCGGCGGACACAATGACATCGCAGTTCAAATGGTACTCTCACGCATCCATACCATTCTCCACGAGCGCAGCGACTCCCTCTAAAACCAAATCCGGCCGCACCTCGTCAATGCCGTCCAGGCGTTCGGCCAGCCATGGCGCCCATCCACCCGTTGCCGCGACGAAGACGTCTGTTCTCGCCACGCCTGCCTCCCGCAGAAGACCATCCAGGAGGCCTCTGGCCATGGTCGCAAAACCGTTCATGACCCCGGACTGCAGGGCTTTTTCTGTAGATGCGCCCGTGAAGCCGCCCGGATCCGACAGTGGAATAAGCGGCAACTGCGCCGTACCTGCGCTGAGTGCGCGCCGCATCAACTCCGGTCCTGGCGCGATAACACCCCCCACGTAAGCGCCTTCGGCCAGCACGAGCTCCATGTTGAGCGCCGTCCCCGCGTCCACTACGAGCGCCGCCTGCCCTGGTTTTCTGTCCGGTGCCCTCCAGGCGCCAACCGCCGCTGCCACGCGATCCGCACCCAGCGTATCGGGGGTCTCGTAGAGCATCCGGAATGGAAGCCGGGATTGCGCTGTAAAGAATACCGGTTGCTTTCCCGTCGCAGCCATTACCCACGCTATCCAGCCATCATTCCGGGCCGGCACTACCGACACCGCACCGACGGCTTCGACTGCATGCCGCGCCGTGGATGGTGCATTTCCCAAAAGCAATTCGTCGAGTTCCTCTGGCGTGGCTACGCGTCCTGAACGCACCAGGCATTGTCCGTCCCAGAGGCCTGCTTTCGCCGCGCTGTTGCCGATATCGAGAACGAGAATCATGGGGTTGCCATGGTCACGTCGCCCGCATGGAAGGTCTCCACCCGGCCATTGACTCGAAGCCGCAACGCGCCCTCCGACGTTACGCCGAGGAAGGCGCCGGTGACAGGCGTGCGCCCTTCGAGGGAGCGGATGGTAAGCTCACGACCGGCATGGTGCAGACGCTCCGAATACTGCCCGATCACGTCCTCCGCCTGCAGTCCCATGCATGTTTCCAGGTGACGGAGCACCACATCCAGCACGTGACCCCGGTCGAGTGGACGTCCCACGACGAGCGCCAGGGAAACCCGGCTCTCGTCCGGAAAGCCGGTCTGATTCACATTCAACCCAAGACCGAGTACCAGAGCACCGCTGGCGTGCTCCATCAATATACCACCACACTTTTTCCCGTCGACCAAGATGTCATTCGGCCACTTCAGTACCACGTTGGCGGTAGGCTCTATTTCTTCCACCACACGACATACCGCCAGTCCGGCCATCATCACATAGCGTCCCCAGGCAGATACGGGTTCGTCCGGGCGAAGGACAATGCTCATCAGCAGATTCTGTCCCGGGGCCGATTCCCACGTACGACCATGCCTGCCACGACCGGCCGTTTGGGAATCCGCCAAGACGACAAGCCCTGCCGCAGCCCCGCCCGTGGCAAGTTCGCGGGCAAGTCGGTTCGTGGAGTCAACGACAGCTTCATAACGCACCGTGTGGCCCAGCAGGCAACCAGGACGCGGAGAAAAAAGACCGGAGTGCCTCGTGGTCATATGGATCACAGAGTGTTCATCGGAGTGGACAGCCAATCGGTGCCCATGTACCTTGAGAGTGAAAGGTACGATTTTTGAGTAGTATCGTGCGGACCTGCTTCCTGCGATTGTGATCATGACACGCCACTCTTCCATACGCTGTACCGCATACCTGCTGCTTCTTGCCGGAATGGCATGGATGGCTGCGCCCGATTCCGCCGTTGCCCGCTCCGCGCAACTCGTCACAGCGGGCCAGCAGGCTGACGTGACCATGCAATCCTCCCAGCGGCCGTACGAACTGCAACGCCAGTTCCACCGGGCTCGTACCGCGTTCAATTCCGGATCGAGCCTGCTGGAAGCAAAGGCCCGTGTGGACCGTGTCATTGAGGCGCTCCCGGACGATGTGGAAGCTCGCAAGCTACGGGCACACGTACTGCTCACCATGGATCGTCCCGAGCCCGCTTTTCTCGATGCCCGACATGCCGTAGCACTTAATGATTTTGACGGCGAAGCGCATGTGCTGCTCTGTGAGAGCGGTGTTGCCTCCGGACACGACGAGTGGGCCGCGCGGTCGCTCGACCGCGCGGCCCACTTCATGCTGCGCGACGCCGGGCTGTACGTGCGTCTGTCTGCCTGCGCCCTGGAGCTGGATGACATCACGACCTCGGAGGCCCTCGCCCGCGTAGCCGTGGCACGGGAGCCGGAAAGCCCGCAGGCACGGCTCCATCTGGCGCGCGTTTTCATGGCAGCCGGTCAGGATGACCTGGCAGCCCGTACCCTCCTCGAGGGGTTCGAAAGGCGCATCCTCCGCCCTGCCGACGTGCGCCGGAATTTAGACGTGGCACCGCTCATGGACCGAACGGACCTCGCACCCTGGCGTCGCCGCTGATCGCAGGCCACGCCCGGGCCCTGCTGAACAGGCCCTCATCACTGGACAGGGCGCACATCCGTATACGTTGAGACCGTACGCACCCGGTAGGCTCCCCGGAAGGGCGTCCGGATCCGCGATTCGAAGCGCGTATTGTTGGGCACGGCACCCTGTCCATCCGGTCTCAGCGTAATATCGACGTAGAACGAGCTCTCTTCCCGGAAAAGCAGTGCCAGGTCCACACGTTCAATGTACATCGCAACGAGTGTCTGTGTACCACGGTCCACGAAGTGGCGCGCGCGGCGCACGTTCAGCCCGTCCGCAAGGTCCGGCCGCGCGCGCGCCTCGACGACCTGCGCCTGCCTGTCCCAGAGCAGCGTATCGGGAAGCTCCCGGAAAGCATACCGGTCCATGTTGCGGGCGTCGAGGTAGACCGGTTCCTCGGGCAACACAAAGGGCACCAGATTCACGGGATCGGTCGTGGCCACATTCTCCGATTGGAAACGCCGGAAAAAACCGTAATCGAACGCCCCCGCAGAGTCGGCCTGCTCCACGAAAACCCGGCGCTCACCATCGACAATGCGTACTTCGGCAATGTGCTCAGTGTATGCAATCAGGAAGTCCTCTTCGTCATACTGCTCCGTCCGGATATAGCGGGTATACTCCGAACGGGACAACAGATCGAACGCTTTGACCAGTTCCTGCGTATCAGCCCTGCGTATATCCTCAACCAGCGCATCGCGTTCAGCCCGCTCATCCGGGCCCAGCGGAGCCACCGTCCGCTTACCACACGCAGACACAAATACTCCGACCGCAAGGAGAAAACTCCCCGACACCAGCACGCGCTTCCACTGAATACCACCTGAAATCATCCCACAATCAACCATCTGACATGTCCATTCCATCCCCGGATTTCAAAATTTACGAAACAGCCCTGCGGGTTGGCGGCCTGGCGGCCCGCGAAGCCGGCGCCTATATCCTTTCCGAATCCGGTGCCGTGTCGAGCGACGACATTTTCGTCAAAGGTACGCACGATCTGGTCAGCCGGGTAGACCATGAAGCACAGCGGATTATTACGGCGCACATTGCCGAGGCGTTTCCCAGGCATCACATCCTGGCCGAGGAAGGAGACGACAATGTGCACATACCCGGCAAAGGGTATACGTGGATCATAGACCCGCTCGACGGCACCACCAACTTCCTGCACGGCGTTCCGCCGTGGGCCGTATCGATCGCGCTCGCCTACCAGGGAGAGCCGCAGATGGGCATCGTATTCGACGTAACCCGCAACGAACTCTTCACCGCCGCCGAGGGCATGGGCGCCTTCGTGAACGGCCAGCCCTGCCATGTCAGCGACAGCAGTCACCTGAATGACAGCCTCCTCAGCACCGGCTTCCCGTACCGCGATTTCGAACACATGGATGCCTACCTGTCCGCTCTCGGTCACTTCATGAAAGAAACCCGGGGCGTCCGCCGTCCCGGCTGCGCCTCCATCGACCTGGCCTGGGTCGCTGCCGGACGGTTTGACGGTTTCTTCGAGAGTGGCTTGCATCCGTGGGATGTGGCCGCTGGAATGGTACTCGTCCGAGAGGCCGGAGGCCGGCTCTCCAACTATGAGGGGGGCGGTGACCTTACACCCCTTGGAGGGCAGATCATTGCCTCCAATGGACATATCCACGATCACATGGCGCACATTCTGCAGCCCGTTCGCAACGTACTCAATCCCGCATAGTATCTTCCGGCACACGCATCCAGCAACCTGATCCAAAAATTCATGGCCTCACCAGGAAACGGCCTCCTCAAAGGCAAGAAAGGCATCATTTTCGGCGCCCTCAACGAAAGTTCCATTGCCTGGTCCATCGCCGAGGCGGTGCACCGCGAAGGCGGCTCGTTCATCCTCTCGAACGCACCCGTAGCCCGGCGACTCGGGTCGCTCGATGCACTCGCGGAAAAAACCGGTGCCCGCGTCGTCTGGGCCGATGCCACCAACGGCGACGACCTTTCCGCACTCATCTCCGAGGCCAAGGAAGCGTGGGGAGGTATCGACTTCATGGTTCACTCCATCGGAATGGGCCTGAACGTGCGCAAGAACGTCGAATATGAAGAGCTCAACTACGAGTGGTACAAGAAGACCCTTGACATTTCGGCCATAAGCCTGCACCGATCCATCCAGGCCTGCCTGGCCCAGGATGCGCTCCGGAGCGGCGCATCCATCCTGGCCCTCTCCTACATCGGTGCGCAGCGCACGTTTTCCAAGTATTCCGAAATGGGAGATGCGAAGGCCCTGCTCGAAAGCATTGTACGCAGTTTTGGCTACCGGCTTGGCAAGCACGGCGTGCGGATCAATGCCGTGTCGCAGAGTCCAACAAGAACAACGGCAGGATCGGGCATTGCCGGGTTCGATGCCATGTTTGAATTCGCGGATCGCATTGCGCCACTTGGCAATGCCGACGCCGCCTCGTGTGCCGACTACTGTGTGTCGCTGCTCTCTGACCTGACCCGCATGGTGACCATGCAGACGCTGTTCCATGACGGCGGATTCAGCACCATGGGGATCTCCGATGCGCTGATTGCAGATCTTTCCGACGCGCTGACATGACGCGGCTGTTCGTGACCGACATCGACGGCTGCCTGGCCGATCCGTATACGCCGTTCAATCTGGAGCATCTGTCGCTGCTTGCCGAGCGGACGGCCCGGGCCGGTCGTCCCGGTGATGACCCGGTACTGCCCGCCATCAGCATCTGCTCGGGACGTTCGTATCCATACGTGGAGGCCATGTGCCAACTGCTGGGATGCCGTGTTCCCGTGCTGTTCGAGTCGGGCGCCGGCATGTTCGACTGCGGGAAGGCTACCTGTACCTGGCATCCGAAAGCCACGTCCGCTGTTCGCAGACAGGTCGACCAGGTCCGCGCCTACATGGAGGGCGTTGTTGCAGGCACAGGCATGAGCATTGACTATGCCAAGGTTCTCCAGGCGGCACTCGTCGGCACAGACCCCGGGGAGCTTGCCGAGGCGGCAACCCGGATCGCCTCGTGGGTCCGGGAAAACGCCCCGGATTTTGAAACCTTCACCACGCATGTATCCATCGACGTCGTTCCACGGTGGCTCACAAAGCGGGAGGGCCTCATGTGGCTGAGCGACACGACAGGAGTGCCGCTGGATGAGATGGCCTACATGGGCGACACCAATGGAGACATCGGCGCCCTTGAAGTGGTGGGAGCGTCATTCGCGCCGGCCAATGCACGGCCCGAAGTCAAGCAGGTCGTGGACACGGTAACGCCCAGCCCGTATGCCCGTGGGGTGATTGACGCGTTCGTCTTCCTTGTAGCCAGCAACGAAGACAGGCTGCACGCGCTCAATGGCTCGAAATGACGCGCAGCGCAGGATCCCCGAGGGGTTCTGCTCGTTTCCAGCGCATGCGTTGGATGTATCGAACGGCTTTTCTGCTCCTGTTGACCGTGCTCGTGCCGTCTGGACAGATGGTATGGGCGCAGGCCGACACCGGTAGTCTGTACTATGTGACCGACCGCGAGGCGACCATCACGTTTGCCGATGATACGACGCGGACGTATGTGCACCCGGGCTTCCGCGAGCCCATCATGGTGCTTCCCGGGCATGACGACGTCCCATCCGGGTGGCTTCGCGTACGTACGCTCGACGGCGCACACGGCTTCATCCGCTCGGACGCCGTGTCGAACATCTGGATCCGCGTATCCAAATCCGAACAGACGCTTCATGTCTATCGCGGGCGTGACCTGATTTTCGATTGGCCGACCGATCTGGGCTATAACTTTTTTGCCGACAAGGTGAAACGGGGTTCGGCGGCCGAACCCGATCACTGGCGCACACCGGAAGGAGAGTTTTTCGTGGTTGCCAAAAACCCACAATCCCAGTTCCACCGGGCGTTCGTGTTGAACTACCCCAACGCCCGGAACGCGGAGCGAGGCCTCGAAGAAGGACTGATTTCCGAAGCTGAATACGACGCCATCACTACGGCAGAAGCCCAGTTCCGCGTACCACCCATGTCCACAGCGCTCGGAGGGTTCATTGAGATCCACGGGGACGGCACCGGGATCCGCAGCAACTGGACACAGGGGTGCATTGCCATCACGAATACGCAGGTGAATACACTCTGGGACATGATCCAGGTGGGTACTCCCGTCCTCATAGAACCCTGAACCCATGCAAAGGACTCTTTTTCCAGACTCTACCCTGTTTGTAGCCATCCTTGTAGCCGCCACACTGTCGGTCGCGGGGCCGTCGAACGCCGCGGCGCAGCTCGTACCATTCGAAAACCTGGCCGATGGACCGGTGTACATCGTGCGCGTGGACGGCATGATTGACAAGGGCCTCTCCATGCATCTGGACCGGGCCATCGCCAGTGCCGAGGCCGACGGTGCAAGCCTGATCGTCCTGCACATGGATACGTTCGGGGGGCTGCTCGATGCGGCCGACATCATGAGAAAGGACCTGCTCTCGACTTCCGTCCCCACCGTTTCGTTCATTGACCGGAATGCGGCATCGGCGGGAGCACTGATATCCTATGCCACCGACCGGATTGTGATGGCACCCGGATCGAGCATTGGCGCCGCGACGGTTGTCGAGGGGACGGGTGGCCAGGCGGCACCGGACAAGTACCAGAGCTACATGCGCGGTCTCATGCGCGCCACCGCCGAGGCGAACGGTCGTGACGCGGCCATTGCCGAAGCCATGGTCGATCCCGACCTTGAAATCGAGGGTGTCATTGCGGCCGGTCAGGTCCTTACGCTCTCCACGAAGGAAGCGGTCGATCTCGGCGTTGCTGACGCGGAGATCGCAACCGTCGACGCCCTTCTTGACGCTCTCGGCCTGGGCCAGGCGGCGCGCACCATGCACACGGCCAGTACGAGTGAGAAAATCATCCGCTTCTTTGGCTCGCCGGTACTGCAGTCCATCCTGATGCTCATGATGCTCGGCGGGCTCTACTTTGAACTCCAGACACCCGGAGTCGGCTTCGCCGGCGCCATGGCCGCCGTTGGCGCTGCCCTGTTCTTCGGGCCCAACTACCTGAACGGGCTTGTGGAGGTATGGGAGGTGGCCGTCTTCATCCTGGGCGTGGCGTTGCTGCTGGCAGAGATATTCGTGATTCCCGGATTCGGCGTGGCCGGCATCAGTGGCATTACGCTTGTCGTGCTCTCGCTGGGCGTATCACTGATCGGGAACGTCGGCTTGTCGTTTCCGTCCGGAGGAGCCATTGCATCGGCCACCGTCACGCTGGCCGTCACGATGATCCTGTTCGTCGGCATGCTGTTCGGGTTCGGCAAGTATATACCGCGCTCGAATCGCTTCGCCCAGCTTGTACTGCAGCCTAACCTGGGCAGCAAGGAAGGGTACACGTCCTCGCACGAGCGGTCCGAGCTCGTCGGCGTGCGGGGTACGGCCATCACGCCTCTGCGTCCATCCGGAGCCGTCGATGTCAATGGTGACAGGATAGATGTGGTCACTGCGGGCGACTGGATTGCAGCAGGCACGGAGGTGGAAATCGTACGTGTCCAGGGAAGCCGCGTTGAAGTCCGGACCATCCGCGAGGTCACGTCCTGATGCGTGTGGAACGCCTGTACCTTCCGGGCTTGCTTGTTGCGCTCATCCTGACCGGCTGCTCCGGGAAAAAGGTTATTCAAACCGAACCGCCCGACGGCTGGATTACAGATGCTTCCATGATACGATGGTGGCAGGCGGACATCGATACGACCGGTCTGTTCCGCAATCTGGATACACTCGAAGACATCGGGGCGACCGGAGCCTACCTCGAAAATGTCCAGATTGAACAGATGACCGATGATCTGGCGCGGCGCAAGTTGGCGATTCTGGTCAAGAAGAACCTCCTCCCACTATTCAGGAACGAACCCGAAGTCGTAGACTCTCTTTTCGACGCGTATGTTTTCCCGCGCATGGCGTCGGCCAGGGTCACCGGCAATGTGACCCCGGAAATCGAGAAATACAAGGCCGAGGGGTACCGTGTGATTGCGCGGCACTTCCGATCGCCACGCCCGCTTACGACCATGGGAACGGATATACCCGTGGCCATTCCGGACAGCCTTCAAAAAGCTGAGTATCGGGGATCGGCGTTCATCCAGGTCGCCATCGATACCCTGGGGCATCCAGTAGCCATGGAATTGCTCTACGGCGTACACCCCGTCCTGGACCGTATTGCCCTCCGCGCAACGACACAGATGCGGTGGCAACCCGCCTATCTACTGGGGATGCGTCGCTCCAGCGCCATTCCCTCCTGG
>Ga0210009_1000318_pt1 | contig 57660 bp, 48 predicted proteins | sample CryGeyCG2114_065_FD_185457 | JGI IMG/M metagenome (GOLD analysis project Ga0210009, IMG submission 185457) | Groundwater microbial communities from aquifer - Crystal Geyser CG12_big_fil_rev_8/21/14_0.65 (SPAdes) (version 2) | ecosystem: Environmental > Aquatic > Deep subsurface > Groundwater ...
CGGCGGCGGCGGGAACCATCCAGAGCGACACATCCGGACCGTCCACGATGATTTCAGAGATACTTTCGTCCAGGTCGGCAGATAGCACCGGGAGTTCGTGCAGAAGGCTGCGCAGCGCGTCATGCCGGAGAGGAGACATGGGGTGGAATGCGTCGCGTAGACCGCGCACAATGGGCACATCATAGGTCGCGCCTTCCGGAATGGGCATCCGGAAGCCATTCCGGTCCACATAATGCTCCGGCAGTCCGTGCGCATTGACAATCAGCGCAACGGGTTCGCGTTCCACAACGTCCACGACGAGCCGACCGCTTGGAAGGCGCGCCACGTCGGCGTCGGCAACCCACTCGTGACGCCTGACACGGTCGGCCAGAAGCACCGGGTCCAGATGGTACATGAAATCGGTCGTGTCGACCATGAGCAGCTGTTCGAGCTCGCTGGCATCTGACCAGCGGCTGCCGCGGATCTCCACGTCTGCCAGGCGAACTTCCATGAGCTGCATGTACCCCCACCCCGCACCGGCCGCCAGGAGCAAGACCGTCGCCGCTGACAGCGTGTATCGTATACGTTTCATCATGCCGTCACCCCCTCCCGCTTCAGGATTTCCAGGAGTGCCCGGCTCTCTCGCCAGATGTCTCCGGCGCCGAGCGTTATGACGACGTCGCCGGCGCGCGTTCGCGTCGAAACGTGCTGTCCGACATCGGCGCGCCGAGGCACCCAGTCCACGTCCGGATGACCAAGCGTTCTGAGCTCGTTTGCAATGACATCGCCACGCGCTCCCTGCTCCGGCGTTTCCCGGGCTGCGTAGACATCCGTTACCACAACCACGTCGGCGCTCCGGAGCGCACGCGCGAATGCCGTTGCAAACTGCTGCGTGCGTGAATACATGTGGGGCTGGAAAACGGCCAGGAGTCTCCTCTGAGGCCAGCATCCCCGAGCAGCAGACAACGTGGCCTCGACCTCCACCGGGTGATGGGCGTAGTCATCCACCACCAGTACGCCATCCACTTCACCTGTTTCCTGCATGCGCCGATGCACACCTTCATAGGTGGACAGTCCCTGCAGAATACTCTCCACATCAATCCCCAGCTCCAATCCCGTAGCAATGGCCGCAAGTCCATTGCGGACGTTGTGCAGTCCCGGAGCGTTCAGCCGCGCACGCCCGAGCAACCGTCCATGGTGTACCACATTGAACGACATCCACCGTCCCTCCTGCGCCACCTGTTCGGCCCGGACATCGGCTCCGTGCGACGTCCCATAGGTCACCGTGCGGCGATCCAGCCGCGGAAGGATGGACTCTACACCTTTGTCATCGATACACACGATGGCTGCGCCGAAAAACGGGATTCGCGAGACATACTCCACAAAAGCGTCCCGGATGTCGTCCAGGTCCCGATAGCAGTCCAGATGGTCGGCGTCCACGTTCGTCACAATGGCAATGGACGGCGTCAGGCGCAGAAACGTGCGATCATATTCGTCCGCTTCAATCACAATGATGTCACCACTGCCCGATACGGCGTTCGTGCCGATGGTCGACACCTTGCCCCCCACGATCACCGTCGGATCAAAGCCACCGGCAGCCACGACGTGCCCCGTCATGGTCGTCGTTGTGGTCTTTCCGTGCGTGCCGGCAATGCCAACCCCGAATTTCATGCGCATGAGTTCGCCGAGCATCTCCGGCCTGCCAATCAGCGGTACGTGATGCCTGCGGGCGTACTGTGTTTCCGGATTCGTACCCGGATCGACGGCTGACGAATAGACCACCACATCGGCCCCTTCGGCATGCGAAGCGTCATGACCCAGGTGGATACGTGCGCCGTGGACAGCGAGTGAGCGTGTTATGTCGCTCGACTCCAGGTCCGAGCCGGACACGGCAAAACCACGGGCCAGCAGGACCTCGGCAATCGAACTCATACCGATGCCACCAATTCCCACCATGTGGATGTGGCGCGTGCGTCCAAGGGTCGGTTGTCGGCGGGGAGTCGTCATGCCTCACCCTCCGCCATCGATACGACGTCCCTGGCAATGGTCTCTGCGGCACGCGGCCTGGCGGCGGACAGGGCCGCCGTCGACATGGCATCGAGCACCGCCTGGTTGCCAAGCACATGCAGGATGCTGCCGGTAAACGATTCGCCGAGCGCTGATTCCGGCAGCACCTCCGATGCACCGAGCCGCTCCATGCTGCGCGCATTCTTCTCCTGGTGATCTGCCGTCACGTTCGGCGATGGAACGAGCAGTGACGGGCGGCCGGTGACAAGCAGTTCAGAGCACGTAAGCGCGCCGCTGCGGGCTACGACGAGATCTGCGGCGGCATAGGCGGTGGCCATGTCCTCTACGTAGGCTGCGACCTGGATCCTGCGACCGGGTGCCGCTCCTGCGGACCACCAGGTTTTTGCCTCAAGCTCCGCCATGACATCCTCGTGCCGCGACGGACCCGTTTGCCACACGATTCCAAGGCCGGGATCGTCCAGGAGGGAGGGCAGTGCCCGCAACATGGCCTCGTTGAGCGCCGTGCTCCCGAGCGAGCCGCCGAATACGAACAGGACGCGCCGCATGTCGGCGAGCCCGAGCCGCACGCGTGCTTCCTGGCGGCTCGACGCAGATACCTTTTTGAGCTCGCCACGAACGGGATTGCCACTCACCTGGCAAGGTATGCCTCGCAGTGCCTCGGCGGCCTCGGTAAAGGCCACATGTACCCGGTCTGCAAACCGGGACGCAATCCTGTTGGTCAGGCCCAGATAGGCATTCTGCTCCTGTATGAGGATGGCCGTTCCCAGACTCCGGGCAGCAAACAGGACAGGAAGGGCGACGTATCCACCCGTACCCACGACCACCTGGGCCCCGGTCCCCTTGACGAGGCCCCGTGCCTGCAGAAAGCCGCGCACGAGCACGATAGGAAGGCGCAGGTTGGCCACGGAGAACGATCGATTCAGGCCCTGCACGGACACCTCGTGAATGGGATACCCGGCGCGCGGTACCGCCTCCCACTCCATCCGGTTACGGCTGCCGGCGAACGCAATCCGCGCCTCGGGCCGCAGTTCCCGGATGGCGTCCGCTATGGCAATGGCGGGATAGATGTGTCCACCAGTCCCCCCACCTGCCATGAGCACGCGAACATCACGGCCATATGTCACCTCGCTGGTCATTCGATATGCCTCGAAATGTTGAGCAGGATACCCATCATCATGCCGCCAGCCGCCATGGACGTCCCTCCCCAGGACACGAACGGTAACGGCAGCCCCGTTACCGGAAACACTTCGACACTTACGCCCACGTGCACGAAAGCATAGAGCGTGAGCATGACCACGAGTCCCAGGGCCAGGAACAGGCCGAGAGGATCGGGTGCGTGCCGGGCCACACGGAAGAGTCCCCGGAACAGGATCAACACGAACAGCCCCAGGAGCAAGAATGCGCCGACGAGACCGTACTCCTCGGTCACGATGGCGAAAATGAAATCATTGTATGGTGCCGGCAGAAAGTCCCGCTGGGTGCTCTTGCCCGGTCCCACTCCGAAAAGACCACCGGCCGCGACGGCCATCTTGGACTGCTCGACCTGGTACCGCTCTCCCTGCGAGGAGAACACGTTCTGCTCTTCCGTATGCGGAAACAACTTCATTCCCGTATAGGCCTCGACCCGCGCTGCACGTGCGGGCGAGGTGAGCAGCAGTGCATATCCGAGCAGCACCCCTACCAGGCCCACAGCCACGATGTGAACAACGGGGACGCGCGCCACGAAACACATAACGAGTACCGACATCAGCACCAACGCCGCCGTCGACAGGTCATCGATACCTATCAGTGCCACCGTCAGCAGAATCCAGAAGAAAATGGGCAGGAAGGCATGGGTAAAGGACGTGATGTACCCCTGCTTGGCGGTCAGCAGAACGGCTACGTACAGCACCAGGGCGACCTTGGCCAGGTCCGACGGCTGGAACCCGATAATCCCAATATCGAGCCAGCGCGCCGCTCCCCCCGTGACGACACCCGTGACCTGGACCAGAACCAGCAGGCCGAGCGAGAGAAACAGGACAAGGCGTGCGAATCGGGCCAGCACGTGGTAATTGATGATGGAAAACACACCCATCACGCCGAGTGCGAATACGACCCGAAGCACATGCTGGACGAGAAACCGCTCCGTGTTGCCGTTCGCCCGGGTATCGGCCAGGAACGATATGGCGCTGTACACCGCCACGACACCGATCGCCGACAATACAAAGACCGACCAGAGCAGCAGTTTGTCTACTGCCTGGCTGCCGTCGGGTTGTATGGATGTGATGATCTTCAACAGTCGTCGGTTCTCGGGTGGTAGATCAGAGTGCCGCTACTATGCGGCGGAACGCATCGCCGCGCTCCTCGAAATTGGTGAACATGTCAAAACTGGCACAGGCGGGACTGAGCAGGACCACATCTCCCCGTCGCGCCAGAAGACCTGCCAGGCGTACGGCATCGGGCATGTCGGCGGCCCGGACGCAGTCGGCTACGCATGCCCCCAGCGCCTCCTCAATGGCTTGGGCGGCCTCACCGAGCGTTACGAGACCCCGAACGCGCGCCTTCACCTGGTCCTGTAGCGCCGTAAAATCACCTTGTTTGTCCCGGCCTCCCGCAATGAGCACAATCGGCTCCCGGAAGCTGTCCAGAGCATACCAGACGGCATTCACGTTCGTGGCCTTCGAATCATTGACCCACGTCACTCCCTCATGGATGCGTACGGTTTCGAGCCGGTGCGGAACGCCCGAGAATGTGGACAGGCTCTCCCGAATGATGTCGCTTCGAACCTCGAGCACACGCGCGGCCACCGCCGCAGCCAACGAGTTGTAGACGTTGTGACGGCCCTTGAGGGCCAGGTCCTGTTGGTTCATGAGTCGTTCCGTGTTGTGGTCAGTGGCAAGGAGGAGTTCTTCTCCGTCGAAAAAACCGGCCACACGGCCGGGAATGGACGGATCCGGCGCCAGGCTCCCGCTCATGCTTATTCCAAGCGGTTGCATGGCCCCGGGATGGGTCCTGATACGGTCTGATATACGCGTGTCGTCCGTCGGATAGACAACCGAATCGGCACCGGTCTGCTGCGCGATCATGTTCATTTTGGTATCCATATACGCATCCATGCTGCCGCCATAGCGGTCCAGATGATCGGGCGTGATGGGCAGGAGCACGGCCACATCCGGCCGGAACCGCTCGACCCGCTCCAACTGGAAACTCGATGCTTCCAGCACCAGAACGGCATCCGGTCCCGCACCACGTGCCACGACCTGGCTGATGGGTGTTCCGACATTGCCACATGCATGGGCGTTCAGCCCGGCCGAGCGCAGAACATGCGCAATCAGGAGCGTCGTGGTGGTCTTCCCGTTCGTGCCGGTAATGGCCATGGTGCGCCCTTTGAAACAGCGCCACCCCAACTCCAACTCCGACCAGACGGGCATACCGCGCGCGTCCGCATCTCTCAGTATCTGTATCCGGGGGAAAATGCCCGGGCTGGTCACGATCAGGTCCGCATCCAGGCAGCGGGCCGTGTGGCCACCTTCTTCCCAGGTGACGCCCTGTCGGGCCAACATGGTCCGGGCCTCGTCCGACAGGCGTCCGGATTCGCTTACGAACACGTCCGAACCGCGCGCGCACAGGAGTTCTGCCGCGGCCAGACCGCTCCGCGCCGCGCCAAGGACGGTAATCCTGCCCGGGAGCCGGGCGCCCGGATCGGTGCGCGCATCGATATGTGGGACGCGTCCGTTCATCGTATGCGGAGAATGAGCAGGGCAGCAATGACGGTGATGGCCGTGATGAGCCAGAAGCGCACGACGATCTTGTTTTCGTGGATGCCGCACGCCTCGAAATGATGATGGATGGGCGCCATGCGAAAAAGGCGCACACCGGTACCGGTTCTCCGGCGCGTGGCCTTGAAGTACGTCGTCTGCATGATCACCGAGACCGTTTCCATGAAGAACACCGCGCAGAGAACGGGCAGGATGAGTTCCTTGCGGATCATGAGTGTCATCGTGCCCACGGCGGCCCCGAGCGAGAGCGCGCCGGTATCTCCCATGAAAACCTGCGCCGGATACCCGTTGTACCACAGGAATCCGAAGCAGGAAGCGGCCAGGGCCGACGCAAAAACGGTCAATTCTCCCGTCCCGGGCAGGAACATTTCGTTCAGGAAGTCGGCGAAAACAGCGTTTCCGGCAATGTAGGTGAGCGCAATCAGGCCAACGGCCACGATACCCGTGACCCCGGCGGCCAGGCCATCCAGCCCATCGGTCAGATTCACGGCGTTGGAGAGCGCGGTCAGGATGAAGGTCACGATCGGGATGTAGATGAGCCAACCGAGGTCAATGCCTGTCACCACATGGCGCAGCACATTGTAGTCCAGTGTCTCATTCGCCATGAAAGGCATATAAGTCAGCGTCCGGATGTCGCTGAACTGCGGATGGAAATAGAGCACACTGCCGACAATCAGGCCCAGCGATATCTGGCCGGCCAGCTTGATGCGGGCCGACAACCCGCTCTTGTTTCGGCGAACCACCTTGATATAATCGTCGGCGAAACCGAAGGCGCCCATCCAGGTCGTGGCCAGGAGGATCAGCCATACGTAGACCTCGGCAATGGCACCCCAGAGCAGCGTGGAGCCCAACACGCCGAGCAGGATGATGAGTCCGCCCATGGTGGGCGTACCGGCTTTGTGGGAGTGGTCCACGGCGCCCGCCAGTTCCCCCTCACGGATCCGCTCGCCAAGCTGTTGCCGCTCCAGCCAGCCGATGATGCGGCGTCCGGCAAACAGCGCAATGGTCAGTGCCGTGATGGCGGCCAGTGCCGAGCGGACGGTCGTGAACTGGACAATCTGAAAGCCCGGGGGCTCGAACGTCCTTTCCAGCCAGAGCATGAAGTAATACAACATGGTATCAGGCCCCCTCCAGGATGTGTCTGTCGTCGAGCGGAATGGACAGATCGCCCACGACCTGAACGGTTTCGTGCCCCTTGCCGGCTACCACCAGCACGTCACCTGCCGACATGCGCCGGACGGCCTCCTCAATGGCGCTTGTCCGGTCGACCTCCCGGAGCGCCCGGTCCGGGTGCTGCATACCCGAGAGGACATCATCCAGAATGGCCTCAGGATCTTCATGACGGGGATTGTCGCTCGTCACGACCACCCGGTCGGCGCGCTCCTCGGCCACGCGGCCCATGAGTGGCCGCTTTCCCCGGTCCCGGTCTCCGCCACAACCGAATACCACCCAGAGACGCCGCTCGGAGCCCGTCACGTCACGTACCGCATCGAGAATCTGGGCGAGTGCATCGGGCGTATGGGCGTAGTCTATGATGGCCGTGAGGTCTCCTTTCAGGCGAAGCGTCTCGAAGCGCCCGGGTGCCGGATCGGCCGTTTCGAGCGCGCCGATTGCATCTGTCGACGAGACACCGAATGCCGTCAGCGCGCCGTACGTCAGGACCGTGTTGAATGCGTTGAACCTCCCCGGGAGTCGCGTGTGGCAGGCGCGTCCATCTATCATGAGGTCGAGTCCGTCCAGCCGCGACGCCTTGATTTCCCACGGAATATCGATGCCCACACGGACAATCTGCGCCCGGCAGTCGGCTGTGATGTGGCTCGATGCGGCGTCAGCCGCGTTGACTATGGCCCAGGAGGACGATGAGAGGCCGTCGAAAAGTCGTTTTTTGGCACGCAGGTACTGCTCTTCACTGCCGTGGTAGTCGAGATGGTCGCGCGTCAGGTTCGTGAACACGGCAACGTCCACATCGGCAGGTCGGAGACGGTGCTGATCCAGGGCGTGGCTTGAGGCTTCGAGGGCGGCATGGGTGCACCCCCTTCCTTGCCACGTGTGAAGCATACTGTGCAGGCGAACGCAGGATGGGGTCGTATGGGAGGCCTCCGCCACCTGGCCATCGAACCGGTAGCCCGTCGTACCCACGAAGCCCACCCTGTAGCCAAGCGCATTGAGCGTGCCGGCAACGAGCGTTGCGGTCGTGGTTTTGCCGTTGGTGCCGGTTACCGCCGCGATGCGGAGCCGGCTGCCCGGGTCGTGGAACGACAGCGAGACCAGTTCGACAAGAGCGCGTCTGGCGTCGGTGACCTGGATCCAGGGACCGGGAGTTCCACCAGGAGGCGCAGTCTGCGCGACCACCACGGCGGCACCCTGATTCTGCGCCGCCGGTACGTGCTGCAGGCCGTCGTGTCGGGTACCGGTAATGGCCACGAACGTATCGCCTTCCGTCACGTGCCGACTGTCTTCCTGCACACGGCCGCTCAGCGGGCCTGCCGGCGCACCGTTCGCCTCCACCAGTATATCGTGTGCACGCAGCCGCTCAAGGATGTCGGTATATGTGATGGTTGGTGTCATGGCCGCAGCACCAGTCTTGCTCTCGAAGCCATTTCGGCTCCCGGCGCCGGCCACTGCTCGCGCACGACGCCCTCTCCGGAAAGCGTGACTTGGCCACCGGCGCTCATGACGAGCGCCACGGCCTGGCGAGCACTGAGTCCCCGCAGGTCCGGCATGCGCCCTTCTTCCAGCGAGACCTCGGTGACCGGCGCCGTTTGCCCGGACAGGGACGCCACGACCGGTCTCGGATCGGTGAGATCAGCTCTGTCGGGATCGGCTCTGTCGGGCACTCGTACGTCGGGCGTGGGCGCATCCGCACCGGGCGCGTCGACAGCGGGCGCGGAACCCAGCTGCGGAAAGGCCGACAGCCAACGCGAGGCGATATTGCGGAATACCGGCGCAGAGACCGCGCCGCCGTAGATACTCGAGCGCGGCTCATCCATGATCACGATCATCGCCACCGTGGGATCCTCGACCGGAAAGAATCCGGCGAACGTGGCGCGGTAGCGCGTCCGGGAGTAGCCGCCGTTGATGTATTTGGACGCGGTACCGGTCTTGCCGGCTACGCGGACCGATTCCAGGCGTGCCTGTGTAGCTGTTCCCGAGTCCACCACGGCTTCGAATGCCGGTATCAGGGCCTCGGCCGTTTCGCGCGTGAATACGCGCCGTACCTCTTCGGTTTCCGCCCGCCACACGAGACGGCCCTCGGCGTCGTAGCGGGCCTGCACCACGTATGGCCGAACGAGCACCCCTCGATTGGCGAGCGATGCGTAGGCGGCCAGCATCTGCAATGGCGTGACCTGTATTTCGTAGCCGCGGCTGAGTGCCGAGGGTGTAGTGGCAGACCATCTGTCGGGGTGCTTCACACGCCCCGATTCCTCTCCGGGAAGGTCAACCCAGGTTGGTTGGTCGAACCCGAAATCCCGGGCATAGGCGTAGAAGCGACCGCGGTCGAGTCGATCGGCTATGTGTGCCATGCCGATATTGCTGGACTCCTGGATGACTTCGCGGAAGGTAACGCGTCCAAGCATGTGCGTGTCCCGCAGTTCATAGCCGCTACGCACCTCCACGCCGACGCCGGTATCGACCGTATCTGCCAGCGACATCCGTCCCGATTCGACGGCTGCAACTGCTGCAATCAGTTTGAACGTGGAGCCCGGCTCAATCAAGTCGTTGATGGCATGATTGCGCTGTGCGGCCATCGGATGGGAACCAGGATTGTTGGGGTCATACGTCGGCCAGTTGGCCATACCGAGAATGGCCCCCGACCGGGGATCCATGGCCACGGCGACGCCCCAGTTGGCACCTGCCGCCTCCACGCCCCTGGCCAGTTCCTGCTCCATGATTTCCTGCATGACGAGATCGATCGTGAGAACAATCGATTCTCCGTGCCGGGGTTCGACGCGCGCCAGGCCGACATCGAATGAGCGGCGGTTCATCCGGTCGCGGCGTACTTCCTGGCGCCCCGGCGTACCGGTCAGCAACTCGTCGTAGAGCAGTTCCAGTCCGGAAATGCCCCGCAGGTCCGTGTCCACGTGCCCAAGTACGTGGGCTGTCGCCGTTCCATGATGGTACTTCCTGTCAAAACCCTCCTCGAGCCTGACCCCATCCATGGCGCGGAGCGCATCCATCTGCTCCTTCGGCAATTCAATACCCCGTGCTATGACGGCATACTGTGTGCTGCTCCTGTTCCCGATCTTGCGGCGTACGCTGGAAACGGGGAGGTTGGCGGCGCGGGCTATGTCTGCGCTCCAGGCCGCCATGTCCGCCCGCGCCGCCTTCGTCGTCGGGTCCACGGCAAGCGTCCAGGTCCTCACGTTCACCGCCAGGCTGCGGCCGGCGGCATCGTCAATGCTACCGCGCATGGCCGCAATGGATATGCTCGACGTGGATTGCGTTTCCACCCGGGAACGCAGCGCCGGACCGTCAATGAGTGAAATATGCACGGCACGTGCAGCCAGTACGACCGGCAACAGTGTGATCAACGTCGCGACCACGTACATCCGGGACGATATGGAGTCGCGCGGCGTCATGGATCGACAACGATGGGCTTGCCTTCAGGGACGGCTTCCACCAGACCGAGCCCCCGGGCCCGGGAGGCAATATTCGTGTGTCCGGTTTTCCGTTCGTAATCCCCGCTCACGCGATTGAGCTCCAGTTGCAGTTCGAGCCGTTCACGGCGCAGTTCCTGTACAGCCTGTGTCAGCCCGCGTGTGGCATGGACGTGTCCGACGTAGAGCGTTACCAGGACGAGCACGGCCAGGACGCCAGCAACGAACCGTACCGTCGAGACGCCGCCCATGACGGTCGAGGCGCGACCCGCCGCCGAGCGTCCTTTTTCATTGTCGGTGGCCAGGTCCTTCCAGGTTACCTCTTCCGGATTCCTGACGGCCGCGGTGCGGCGGCTGCGCGTACGCGGCCGGGCCGCGCGCGCCGGTTCATCACGGACTGCACGGGACCGTGTGGCTCCATTCTGCTTCGCGCTCGACGCTTTCACAAAGCGCGCCGTGCGCTTCGAGGGCGCACTCGTCTCGGTGCGTTTCGTTTTCGAACGCGTTCGGGTCGATATGCTTCGGCGTTTGGCCATGATCAGGATCTATTCACGTTGGGTCAGGTGCAGGTAGTGCGCTCGGCAACGCGCAGTCGCGCGCTCCGGGCTCTCGGGTTCGTTGCTGTTTCCGTTTCATCGGCCATGATGGCGCCCCGCGTCACGTCCCGCCAGGGAGAGAGCGCGTTGCCGTACAGGTCCCGACGGATTTCACCGTCAAAATGGCCGCTGCGCAGGTAGCGCTTCACGGGTCGGTCCTCGAGCGAGTGGTAACTGATGACGGCGAGTCGCCCGCCCGGAGCAACCAGGCTTGTGGCAGCCTCCAGTGCGCGCCGCAATTCGTCCATTTCCCCGTTGACGGCGATACGCAGAGCCTGGAAAACGCGAGCCAATGACTTGGAAACCTTGTGCGGCGGCACCTCCTCGCGGATGACGTCGGCCAGATCGGTCGTACTGCGCAAGGGGCGCCCCCTCAGAATGGCACGTGCCATTCGTCCGGCCATCGGTTCCTCCCCCCAGACACGAAGCACGCGGGCCAGTTCAGCCTCGTCCATCTTGTCCAGGAATGCCGAAGCCGGTTCGCCGCTCGTCTGGTCCATGCGCATGTCGAGCGGTCCTGACAGGCGGTGGCTGAAGCCCCGCTGCCCGTCGTCCAGTTGATGGGACGAAACGCCCAGGTCCATGAGGATGCCGGATACGCTTTGCAGGCCCTCCGCCCGGATCACTTCCTCCATGTCTGAAAACGTGCCTCGTACCGGCATGAACCGGTCGCCGTATCCAGCCGATTCAAGCCGTGCCGTGGCCGTTTCGAGTGCCTCCGGATCGCGGTCCAGGCCTATCACACGCGCCTCGTCGCCCAGCGCATCAAACAGCGCGTGCGTATGTCCTCCTCCGCCCAGCGTCGCATCGACATACACACCATCGGGGTCCGTGATGAGTCGGTCAGCAACAGAATGACAAAGAACAGGTGCGTGATATGGCGTAGCGTAATCAAGCATGGATATTGCCCGCGCGTAGCGTCATGGTCCCGACCCCATGACGCGCTCAGCCAACTCCTCAGGATTCGAGGACGCCCCGGCGAGGTAGTCCTCGAAGACGACCGGATCCCAGATTTCAATTCGGTCAATGGCACCAATGATCAGCGCGCGGTCCTTCAGTCCTGCGTAATCGGAGAGCGTCCGGGGAACGGATACGCGTCCCTGACCATCGAGCGAAATTTCCTCGGCCCACATGAGCATCATGCGCACGAGCAGCCGCGACTCCCGATCGTAACTGTTGAGTCTGGCCAGCTTGTCCTCCTGGATGCGCCACTCGTCGAGAGGGTACACGTAGATGCACTGCTCAAAGCCTTTCGTCAGCGTAAATGTCTGCTGCGCATCCGGACTCAGTGCGGCCCGCATCTTGGCCGGAATGGCAACCCGTCCTTTGGCGTCGACGGAGTATTCAGCCTGTCCCTTGAAACGAGCCATGGTGTGCAATCGAAATGCCGTTTGGCATGTGTACGTGGGTGTGGGTGGGCGTGCATGTGCGTCTGGTCGCATGTGAACCAGACATGGGAGTATTCCCCACATTTCCCCACCATACAGCTAATGTACATCTTTAAGTCCGAAAGTCAAGGCCACTCTGTCACGGAAAAGCTCGTTTTCAACCGGATGAGGTCGCTTTTTGACATTTTACCGTGTGGATAACGAGTTTATAACGTGTGCATAACGTAAATTAGTGTATATAAGTACACCTGTCACAATAAAAAGTGTATATATTTACACCATGTTTGGAGATCATGTTGCACCCGACAGAAGCGCTCTCAGTACGCGGCAGCGGGATGCCCTTCGCGCCATTGAAACACACATTGCAGAGGATGGGCGCTCTCCCACATACAGGGAGTTGGCAAACAGACTCGATGTACGCAGCGTTACAAGTGCCGTCAAGCTCGTTGCTCAGCTGGAGCGCAAGGGACATGTAGACGTGGAAGAAGGAACGGCGAGGGGTATCCGCGTGGTGGGGAGCCGTGGGGACGCGCCTGCCAACCGGCTCATCTTCATACCGGAAGCTGCCGCTCCGCGCGGTGCGGGCTGGCCCGATCCCCGGGAAGGATATTGGGTAGACAGGCAGATGCTGCCGGCCGAGGCCGAGGGCAAAACGTTGGCGTACATCACCATGCCCGACGACAGCATGGCGCGCGACGGCATACAGAAGCACGACATCATCGTGGGCTGGCCCGAGTCATCCGGCGATATTCCGGGCGGGAATCTCATTATCCATGCGCTGAACAGGCAGTTCACCGTACGTCGACTGCAACGCTACGGAGACCGCCTGATACTCACGGCTGCCGATCCAACTACACCACGCACGGACTTGAAGGTACGCCCGGGCCCGACGCCAGGCCCGGGCCCGGAACCCTCATGGCCCATCGTGGGTCGCGCGGGCCTCGTTATTCGGCGTCGCCTTTGAGCAGTCGCGACGTGGCAAGGTGAATCTTTTTCTGGCGCTTTGGTGGTTTGGGCTTCGACGTGGACCCGGTTTCCTCAGCCCGGTCCAACGTGGCCTTCAGAAACGACTCGAAAAGCGGATGCGGCCTCCCTACGGTTGTCCGGTATTCAGGATGGAACTGCACACCCATGAACCACCGGTGATCAGGTAGCTCAACGATTTCCACCAGGTCACGGGTCGGATTGATTCCGCTCAGTCTCAGACCGTGCTCCACCAGCTTGTAGCGCAGGACATTGTTCAATTCATACCGGTGCCGGTGCCGCTCGCTGATCTCGTCCTCGCCGTATATGTCCCTGGCGCGCGTGCCCGGGGAAAGTCGGCACCGATAGGCACCGAGGCGCATGGTCCCTCCCTTCTCGGCAATGGCCTTCTGATCTTCCATGAGATCAATGACCGGGTGCTCCGTATCCGGATCGAATTCCGTTGAGTGCGCATCGTCCCATCCGCATACGTGGCGCGCAAATTCGATGACGGCACATTGCATGCCCAGGCAGATACCGAAAAACGGGATGTCGTTCTCACGTGCATACCGGACAGCTTCAATCTTACCGTCAATGCCCCGCTCGCCGAAACCCGGTGCCACAAGGACGCCTGCAACGTCCGACAGCAACTCATCCACATTTTCGGGCGTCACCAGGTCCGAGAGGATTTCCCGGACTTCGACCTGCACACCCATCCAGGCACCGGCCAGAATGAAGCTTTCATTGATGGACTTGTAGGCATCCTGATGCTCCACGTACTTGCCAACGAGCGCCACACGGACTTTCTTCCTGGGCTCTTTGAGGCGGCGAACGAACTCCACCCAGTCTTCCATATTCGGCGCATCGGCGAAGCGGTCCTTGAAATCCTCATCCAGACGCAGGAGCCGCGCTGTAATGCTGTCAAGACCCTGTTCGCGCATGAGCAGGGGGACTTCGTAGATGGATTCCGCATCCTGGGACGCGACGACAGCCTCCGCGTCGACGTTGCAGAAAAGAGCCAGTTTGCGGCGCACATCCGTATCGAGTGGCCTGTCCGTGCGACACACCAGGATGTCAGGCTGCAGGCCGAACGAGAGCAGCGTCTTGACCGAGTGCTGTGTCGGCTTTGTTTTGACCTCGCCGGCTGCCTCGAGGAAGGGTACCAGTGTCAAGTGGATGTTGAGCGTGTTTCTCACACCGAGCTCGTAGCGCAACTGGCGAATGGCCTCGAGGTACGGCTGCCCTTCGATATCGCCGACGGTGCCTCCGATTTCGGTGAGTATCACATCATAATCGCCCGTCTCACCGAGCTTCAACATCCAATGCTTTATTTCATCGATGATGTGCGGCACGACCTGGACCGTCTTGCCCAGGTAGGCGCCGGCGCGCTCCTTGTTGATGACCTGCAGGTAGACTCGTCCGGTCGTCACGTTGTTTGCCTGCGACGTGGGAACGCCCAGGAAACGCTCGTAATGGCCCAGATCCAGATCAGTCTCGGCACCATCGTCCGTGACATACACCTCGCCGTGCTCGTACGGATTCATGGTACCCGGATCCACATTGATGTAGGGATCGAACTTCTGGATGGTAACCCGCAGCCCGCGGTCTTCAAGAAGCCGCCCGAGAGAGGCACAGATGATGCCTTTGCCCAGGGACGACGTGACGCCCCCGGTTACAAAAATGTATTTTGTCTGCACGGTGATACCGGGGTGAGATCTGACGGGTGGATGCGGGCGGCTCAGACGGATGGGACCGCCGGGATGGAAATTACGAAGACGGTGGGCGGTGTGCTACCGCTATCAGACCTGTCCCTGTTTTGTTCGTCAACTTCACATCGACCGCGTGGAGTACGAGTACGACCGGCAGCGCGGCAGCATACCATAGGGGCAGCAGAACAACCCAGCCGAACCACGCACCCAGCATCCTCATGGGGACTTTTACGGCCAGCTTCCACGCCAGCGATCCGGCCATTCCATACGCGTAGTCAATCCTGTCCACATGAAAACCCGCGCGCTCCAGTTTTGCGCGCAGATCCGCGCGCGCATACCCGTCGCGGACATGCTCCGAAATGAAGCTTTCCCCGTCACTGGTGTGCACATCCGACCCGCCCTGGTCAGAGGGTGTATTTATGATTACCTGACCCTCGGGCCGCAGAACACGAAAGAAGTGCGAGAAAACCCGCTCATCTTCTTCTATGTGCTCCATGACGTCGACAGATAGAATCAGGTCAAACGGCCCGTCTGCCTGAAGTGCAACGAGGTCGTCCACCTTGAACGTGACCCGCTTGTCGAGCCGGGCATGGGCAAAGCGGCGGCGGGCTTCCTGCAGGTAATCCTCTTTCACATCCACAGCCGTTATGCACACGCGCTCGAAGCGCTGGGCCATCCACCAGGAGAACTGACCGAATCCGGTACCTGCGTCCAGTACATCAATGCACCTTTCGCCGTCCCTGAGCCTGGATCCGGCTCTCTGCACGGCGCGTCGCAGCTCCCGGCGCACGTACCAGGACCGCAGAAACACCATTTGCAGGAAAAAGAAGAACAATCGCGTAGCCCAGGTCCTTCCCGCAACCAGGCGTCCAAATCGGTCTTTTATCGGGTCATATTGCATGGCTGTGACCGGGAGGGGTTCATGGATATTCCGGACTGGGCGAATAGACGTGCGAATCCGGGCCACGTGGCACGGCCACGCGCTGCGACGGCGCCACGGGTGAGGCGGTCGAGCGTTTCGGGCTCAAGCGCTTTTTCAAGGGCATATGAAAGCGCGCCCACGAATACGGTTTCATCCTCCTCGCCGCACTCACTCTCGCCGCGCTCACTCTCGCCGCGCCACCTGACCACCATGCCATCCTCACCGTCACGCACCATGTCTGCAAGTCCGCCCGCATCGGATACGACCACGGGACAGCCAAAATGGAATGCCGTCTGCACGACACCGCTCTGCGTCGCCTTCCTGTAGGGCTGAACCACCAGATCAGCCGCCGAGAACAGCGCAGCGACCTCCCCATCCGGAATATACTGTGCACATATTTCCACCTTGTCCGACAGTCCTTCACGGACCACAAGATCCCTGTACATGCGCTCTTTCTCATAGAACTCGCCGGCTATCATCAGGCTGAAGTCCGGGGCACCCGGGCTGCGACGATACAGCGCGCCCAATGCCCGCAGGAGCAGATCCAGTCCCTTGTAGCGCCGAATGAGTCCGAAGAAGAGCAGCCCGCAGGCACCTTCGGGCGGCCATGAGAGTATGCGGCGCGCTGCGGCCGGCTCCATGGCCGCGCCGAAATGGTCATACACCGGATGCGGCGACACGGTGATGGAGTCCGCGTCCCGCCCTGCGAGCCGGCCGCAGCGCGCCGCCTCGCTCTGTGTCAACGTGATGATGCGATCCATCCGGCGGAGCAGGGCGCGCATCAGGGGCCGGGCCAGCGGCTGCTTTTCGTGAGGAAGGGCGTTATGGACTATTGCGGTAGTTGTCATGCCCCGGTTTCGGGCCGCGCGGGCGGCCAGCAGGTAAAGCGGTGCAAAAAATGGCATCCAGACCATGAATATCAGTTCTGTTGCACCGCTCGAGGCGGCCGCCCGCGCGGCCCGAATGCCGGTCCACGGGCGCAGCGAATCGAGCTGGCGCCGGGCATCGGGGGCGGCCGCCTCCGCTCCTGTAGGGACTTCCTGGCTCCTGCCCGGGAACAGCCAGCCCGGATACTGGCGCGAGAAGGATATCCCCGTCACGGTATGTCCTTCCGCTTCGAGCGCCGAATGAAGCGCCGCCGTGAACTGTGCAATTCCACCCCGGTAGGGAGGATACGGTCCAACAACGGCCAGTCGCCGAGCGCTCTGGTCGGGATGCGTCACGGGCTTTCGGCACGCTCCGCTGCCTTTGTTTCCTCGGCTATTCCATACGAGGCTGTCCGCTGCATGCGCGGTACAACCACCATTTCACCAACCAGACCGACGGTGAACATTTGTACACCTACCAGGATCAACAACGCTCCCAGGAGCAGCAGCGGCCGATCCCCGATCGGATTGCCATACCATAATTTGTCGATCGATATCCACAGGCTGATCACGAAGCCCCCCATGAATGCCAGCGTTCCGAGCGTCCCGAAAAAATGCATCGGGCGCGCCGTGAATCGCGTCAGGAAGTGGACCGTGAGCAGATCCAGAAAACCCTTTATGAATCGTTCGAGCCCGAACTTTGTCTCGCCGTACTTTCGCGGATGATGCTCGACGACCTTCTCGCCAATCCGGGTATACCCTTCCCAACTTGCCAGCAGCGGGACGTACCGGTGCAACTCTCCGTAGAGGCGGACCGATTTGACCACCTCCAACCGGTAGGCTTTCAGTCCACAGTTGAAGTCATGCAGTCCAATACCCGACAGACGACGCGTCACAAAATTGAAAAACAGACTCGGCATGGTCTTCGAGAGCGGATCGTGCCGGCGGCGCTTCCACCCTGAAACCAGGTCATATCCGCTTTCAAGAAGCGTCACCAGACCCGGTATTTCGGCCGGGTCATCCTGGAGGTCCGCATCCATCGTAATCACATAGGCGCCCGTTGCACGCTCGAACCCGACGGCCAGTGCCGCCGACTTGCCGTAGTTGCGACGAAAGCGGATGCCCAGAAAGCGCTCATCGCGCTCGTGCATGGCCGAGATCACGTCCCATGAATCGTCCGTCGATCCGTCATCCACAAACAGGACTTCAAACGAGAATCCGGCGCCGTCACAGACACCACGAATACGGTCTGCAAGCTCGGGAATCGACGCCTCCTCATCGAGCACGGGAATCACGATGGACAAATCGAGCTGTTTGGCGCCGGCATCCATGCGCCTACACGTCTATGGTGGCGTAACGCGCGTTGCGCTCAATGAACTTGCGGCGCGGCTCGACGGCATCGCCCATGAGCGTCGAAAAAATGCGATCAGCTACCGCCGCATCGTCGATGGTGACCTGCTGGAGTCGACGTGTTTTGGGGTCCATGGTGGTCTCCCAGAGCTGCCTCGGATTCATCTCACCGAGACCCTTGTACCGCTGAACGCCCACCTTCTGCCGCGTTTCACCCCCGAATTCCTGCACGAGCACCTTCAGCTGGGCGTCGGTCCAGGCATAGGCCTCTTTGTTTCCACGCTTGGCTTTGTAGAGCGGAGGTTGAGCAATGTAGACGTAGCCCTGCTCGACAAGCACCCGCATCTGCCGGTAGAGGAAGGTCAAGAGCAGCGTGCGGATATGCGCGCCGTCCACATCGGCGTCTGTCATGACAATGATCTTGTGGTAGCGCAACTTGGCCGGGTCGAACCCCTGGTCTTCGGCCGACGTGTTGAGTCCCGTGCCGAGCGCGGTCACGATGTTCTTGATCTCCTCGTTGGCAAGCACCTTGTCGAGGCGTGCTTTCTCAACGTTCAGGATCTTGCCACGCAGCGGCAGAATAGCCTGGTAGTGCCTGTCGCGCGCCTGCTTTGCCGAACCGCCGGCTGAGTCCCCCTCGACCAAGTAGAGCTCGCACTCCTCGGGTTTGCGCGACGCGCAGTCGGCCAGTTTGCCCGGCAGTCCACCACTTCCGAACGCATTCTTGCGCTGCACGAGCTCACGGGCCCGACGGGCCGCATGACGGGCCTGTGCCGAGAGCACGACCTTGTCCACAATGCGCTTGGCCTCCCGTGGATGGTCCTCGAGCCACATGGCCAGCTTTTCTGACACGAGCGATTCGACCGCTCCCTGCACTTCGCTGTTGCCGAGTTTTGTCTTGGTCTGACCCTCGAATTGCGGTTCGGCCACCTTGACCGACAACACGGCCGTTATGCCCTCGCGGAAGTCATCGCCGGAGAGGTCCAGCTTCACGTTCCGAAGCAGATTGTTTTTGTCGGCGTACGTCTTGAGCGTACGTGTGAGCGCACGCCGGAATCCGGACACGTGCGTTCCTCCCTCATGCGTATTGATGTTGTTGACGTAGGAGAGGACGTTCTCGGAATACGCGTCGTTGTACCGCATGGCGAGCTCGACCGGAACGTCGGCATCTTCATCCCCGATATAGATGGTCTCATCGTGTATGGGCGTACGAGCCTCATCCAGATAGGCCACGAACTCGACAATACCTCCCTCGAAGTGGAATTCTTCCCGGATGTCATCCGCCTCTGCACGTCGGTCGGCAATACGGATCGTGACCTGCCTGTTCAGGTACGCCAACTCACGCATGCGCTCGGACAGCGTGTCGAACCGGTATTCGGTGGTTTGGAAAATGGATGCATCCGGCCGGAAAACAACTTCCGTACCGGTCGATTCGCCAGGCTCCATGGGGCGGAGCTGCCGGACGGGGCCCTGCGGGTGACCCTCGCGATAGGTCTGTTGCCAGACGTGCCCGTCCCGCTTGACGGTCGCTGTGAGCTCTGCGGCCAGTGCGTTCACGCACGACACCCCCACACCGTGGAGTCCGCCCGAAACCTTGTACGAGTCCTTGTCGAACTTGCCACCGGCGTGCAGGACCGTCATGACGACCTCCAGCGCCGAACGCTTTTCACCGGCATGCTCCTCGACCGGAATACCACGTCCGTTGTCTGCGACACGGATGGACCCGTCCTCGAGAATCTCTACCTCAATGTCGTCGCAGAAGCCGCCAAGCGCTTCGTCAATGGAGTTGTCCACGACCTCGTACACCAGATGGTGGAGACCACGCACGCCGACATCACCAATGTACATGGCGGGGCGCTTGCGAACGGCCTCGAGCCCTTCAAGGACCTGGATACTCGACGCACCGTATTCGCGGGGCGGTTGGGGGACGGGCTTTTCGGACATGTAGCGGCAGCGTGAAGTGGGTAACTATATCCGGACAATATACGCAATTCCGGCCCCAACATCATGCTTCCATCGTACCAGCCGGGAGGTGTCTCAGACTTCCAGATAGCGCATGAATTCCTGGACCCGGTCCATGAGGCTGTCCGAATCCTCATCCTCCCCGAAGGCGGCCACGACGTGGTATCCATTGTGCTCCAGGATATGGCGCACCCGTGTTGCATCGCGCACGTTCAGCTTGAGTGTGATACCGATATGATCGTCCGGCATTTCCTCTGTGGCAAGGGAGAGCACACGCACGTCGTTCTGCTCAATCAGGTATACAATTCTGGACAGCGCCGCATCGCGTTTGTCCTCCTCCAACGCCAGTATGGCACCAGAGGATTGCGTGCCGAGCATGGCGGCGAAGCGCTCGAACAGATCATGACGCTTGATGAGCCCGACATACCGCCCATCCCGGCCCGTAACGGGAACCATGGTAAGCCCATGGTTCATGATGACGCGTGTGACCTCGAAAACGTGGTCCGAGGGGGCGACGTGCACCGGATGGGCCTGCAGACGCGATTCCACAAGAAAATCGGGGCCGGTAGATCCGAGCAGGTCATCTTCCGAGATGATTCCCGCGAGGCCTCCTTCCCGGTCCACCACGGGCAAATGGCGGACACGCATTTCCATCATCAGACCGAGTGCGTATTCAACGCGGTCCGATGGCCTCAGTGGCGGGGTTTCGTGTGTTATGAGTACGTCCACAGACATGACCGGTAATCTACATCTTTGACAGGGCAAACGCTGTGCCGTTTCTGCAGGTGAGGCCCGAATTCAAACCATTCACGGTTTGAATTGGCAAGATACCCGTTCATCAGGCACTTTTTTCCGCTGTACGTCCACCTCTTTCCACTGGATTTCCGTCTTTTCCTGCAGGCGCCCCACCGGTCACACCCTCAACCACCTGCAGATCCTGGTACTTCGTTACCAGATCATCAAGATCATCGACATGGCGGGGGGCTACGCGGAAATGCAACCTCGCAACGGCAATCACTTCGTCCTCCCAGGGGCGGGATGCATACAGCCAGGCTTCATCCTTGACATCCGCAATCCGGTGGATGTGTGAAATGGCGGACTGGTCGGAGACGGGCAGCAGTACCACACGGTCCTCGAAATCCTCTTCTATCACACCTATCAACTTGTCTGCCAGTTCGACGAGCCCCATGCCCCGACGCGCGGACACGAATGCGCCATCCGGAAACTCACGGGTGAGCTCCGACAGCACATCAAGATCCTGGAGCGCATCGACCTTGTTGAAGACGAAAAGCTGCGGTGTCGTGTCGGCGTCAAGCTCGGCCAGTGTTTCGTTGACGACACGCATGTGATCCCTGAACCCTGGATGCGTGGCATCGATTACATGCATGAGTGCGTCCGCCTCGCGTACTTCGTCGAGCGTGCTCTTGAAGCTCTCAATCAAACGGTGCGGCAGTTTCCGGATGAATCCGACCGTGTCGGAAAGCAGGATGGTCTTGTTGGTGGTCAGTTGGACGGTCCGCGTGGTTGCATCGAGTGTCGCAAACAGGCGGTTCTCCGCAAGAACCTCCGCATCGCAGGCCAGCGCATTCATGAGCGTGGATTTGCCCGCATTCGTGTACCCCACAAGCGAGACCCGGGTAAACTCCTCGCGACCTTGTCGCTGGGTCGTCCGTTGGCGGTCAATCTTGTCGAGCCGGTCTTTCAGCGTCGAAATGCGCTGCCCTATAAGGCGACGGTCTGTCTCGATCTGTGTTTCACCGGGTCCTTTGGTTCCAATGCCACCCTTCTGCCTGGAAAGGTGGGTCCACTGGCGAGTGAGCCGCGTGCTCAGGTATTCGAGCTGGGCCAGCTCGACCTGCGTTTTGGCCGTTGCCGTCCGCGCGTTGCGCGCAAAGATATCCAGGATGAGCGCCGAGCGGTCGACCAGTTTGCATTCGAGTGTGCGCTCCAGATTGCGGAGCTGGATGGCCGACAGATCGTCGTCGAAAATGACGAGGTCCGTCTTTCGCTCGGCGACCATGGCCCGGACCTCGTCCACCTTTCCTTTGCCGATATAGGTCGCCGGATGGGCCGCGGCCACGCGCTGCGTGACACGATCCGTCACGTCGGCACCAGCCGTGTCGGCCAGCAGTTCGAGTTCGTTCAGGGAGTCATCGGCATCGAAACGCGTGTCACCGGGTGTCAGCACACCTACGAGTATGGCGCGTTCCCGCCGGTCAGTCTGGATTTCGTACAAGCAGTCAGCCTTCCATTGGGATCAGTGGCCTTCCATAGCCTTTCGCTCGGCGGGCGTGGGAAGGGGCAGTGTGGCACAGTCACCGATTTTCTGCGCCAGGATGTGTCGGAATCGGTCCTCGTGCATACGGGGGACCGCCAGGTCCAGTCGCCGTCGCTCGTTGTCATACCGGTTGTAGATGAAAACAAAGGTGGTACGGCGCGCATCCCGGACCTCGAACCAGTCATTGATCTGGCTCCACGCCACGGCATCTCCGGGTCGCCCCGTTCCCGGGACAATTCCATACTCGGTGACCACGACGCCCCTGGCCATTACCATGGCAGAAAACCACAGGAGACCACCCGTCAGATAGCCCAGATAGACGGAAAAACCGATCTCCGGATAGGCATTGTTGGCAAACACCATGAACAGTGCCACAAAACCCATGAAAACAGTCGGCCACAGCGGGAAACCAAGCGGCAGATGTCCGCGCCACTCCATCCGGACACCCCGGATACGCAGTCGCTGCATAACCGTGATGACCAGAAGCAGTGCCGTAACGCCAAGAAAGGCGAGGACCAGGACCGAATGTATGGTTGACATCATGATGAAGTTGGGACCTGGTTGCAGATCCGGATCAAGAGGGCGTGGTTTCTGGTCGCCACTGGGATGCAACAACCATCTCCGCCAACAGGAAAAGCAACGCGAGGCCCAAAAAGACGTTCCACAACTCAAGACCTGCGCGGGCCTCGCGAACACCCTCGGCCAGGGCTTCTGCCGTACCGGTGGCCAGATCAAGCACGGATACCGGCTGCGTAATTTCCTCCAGACGGTCCCGCGCCGCAGCCGGCTCCAGCGCGGCCAGGTCCGATTCCGCCGGATCGGGCTCCACCACCACCTGCCTCAGGACCCTGCCCGACTGCACCACGTCATGGATGCCCGGCGTGACCAGCGATCCATCGATGTCCAGAAGTACCGCGCCTGGAAGCATGCGCTGGGGCGGGATCTGCTCCTCGCCCATTTCACCCCTGAGCACGACCTGGTCGTTTCCTTCGACATTCCCGAGGCGCAGTTGCAATCTGCCACCGGAGACAAGACTTGACCCCATCACCGTACCCGTCGAGGAGACATGGTAGAGCGAGCGGTAAATCAACGGCAGAAACAATCCGCGGACCGGAAAATCACTCCACCGCACATCCGCCTCCACGGCATAGAAGAGCACAATTCCCTGTCCATGCCTGATTTCCTGCAGGAAGGGTGTGCCCGCGCTCAGTGAAATGACCGTCTGCTCGGAGGCCGAACCCGGCCGGTACGGAACGTACCGGAAAATGACGGGCTGCTCCAGGTGAACCTCTTCTCCGTCTTGGGCCGACACGAAAAGCCCCTCAAACAGGACATGCTCCGAGAATACCCGGTCGAACGTGGCTGCCGACACGTTGTCGACCGCGCCCACGGGAGCATCGATGCGGCCGGCATCCCATACCGCGAGCAGGGCGTTCCAGTCGTCTGTACGCGCTGCATCTCCCGGAAAAACAACCACACCGCCGCCGTTGCGGACGTAGCGGCCCAGTGCGTCGCGCTCGGCTGCCGAAATGTCGGTTACGCCGGAGAGCACCACGGCATTGTACGGCCCGAGCGGTGTCACGGCGAGTTGATCTTCCGCTATCGTGTCAACGTCAAAGCGGAATCCGCCGCCCGACAGCTCCCTGGACAGCGCCAGTTCCAGATACTGTTTTCTGCTCCCCACGAGCAGGACGCGCCGCACCTCGGGCACGAGCACCGAGAACGGACGGATATTGTCAGGCTCGTAGAGGCCATCGTCAATTTCAACCCTCCCCCGCAGAAAACCTGTATCCTGCGGCGTGAGCGACATGTCTACATGGGCCGATCCACCCGGCGGAACGTCCACCGACTGCTGCGCCACGCGCACCTCCCCGAGGAATGCACTCGCCAGCACGCCGGTCTGCGGAGATGCTCCGTAGTTCGTGAGCGTGGCCCGGATCCGCAGTGGTTCTCCCGGCGCCACAATCCGGCTCAGCACCTCGACGCTTGAGACGGCCAGGTTCGGCTGCTCCTGCCCCCCTACGGGCACGAGCACCGCCGGTACATCCCGGGGTGGCATCTGGCTCTCACTGCCGGCCGTGATGCGGGGAGATGCGAAGGCCGAGGCCTGCAGATCGGATACAACGTAGATAACCCGGTTGGGGACGTCCCGCTCGGCAAGCAGGGCGGCGGCTTTCTCGACGGCGGCCGCGAGGGAATGGGTCGCGGGCGATACCGATACCGCGTTGATGGCATGCAGCGCCTCACTGCCGGGTCGCAGGGGCAGATTTCCTCCCCCCGCGCCGGAGCCCGGAGCCGAACCCGCCGCCGGCACAATGAACACCTCGTCGTCGGTATCGAGATCACCCATGAGCGCGGCCGCCACGGAGCGCGCCTGTTCCATATAGCTGCCGCCGGCATCGCGCAGTGTCATGGACATGGAGTTATCCAGTACGATGGCGACACTGGCGCGTCCCGTACCCAGGAGACCGGCAAGGCCCCCCTCGAGCGTAGGACGGGCGAATGAGAGAACGAGCGCCGCGATGGCCAGTGTGCGCAGCGCCAGGAGCAGCCACTGTTTGACACGTACACGCTGCATGGTGCTCTTCTGGAGTTCATGCAGGAAGGCCAGGCTTGAGAAACGCACGCGACGAGGCCGCCTGAAGTTGAACAGGTGGATCACGAGCGGAATGCCCGCTGCCACCAGTCCGAGAAGAAAAAGAGGATTCAGGAACGTCATGCGGGGCGAACGACCAAGAATGGCGGGCGTTTCCGGACCGTGGGCACTTTCGGACCCGTAGCTGCGTAGACAGGCCGCCCTGTGCATAAGATGATCTCCCCCTGCAGGCTGCCCCACTCCCGATGATCCCCGATACTGACAGCACGCCCCGGAAAACCCACGGCACCATTGTCGTCCGCGGAGCCCGACAGCACAACCTGAAAGAGGTCAGTGTCGACATTCCGCGGGGGCGCCTGGTCGTGGTGACAGGGCCATCCGGGTCGGGGAAATCGAGCCTGGCCTTTGACACCATTTATGCCGAGGGGCAGCGGCGGTACGTCGAATCGCTGAGCGCATATGCGCGGCAGTTTCTGGAACGCATGGACAAACCCGATGCCGATTTGATATCGGGTCTCGCGCCGGCCATTGCCATTGAGCAGAAAACCACGTCCCGAAACCCGCGCTCGACCGTCGCCACCCAGACGGAAATCCATGACCACCTGCGCCTGTTGTATGCCCGGGTGGGCACAACGATCTCGCCGGTCTCAGGCGAACCGGTAACGCGTGACACGCCCCGTTCGGTGGCGCAGGAGGCAGCCCGGATTTTTGAACCCGGCACCCGTGTCTATGTCACGTTTCCCCTGCCGGACCACGAAGGCGTCAGCCGGCGCCAGGAGCTGGAAAGCCTGCTGCGGCGGGGCTTTTTCCGCATCCTCGTGCTGCCCACGCAGAAGCAGGCGGAAAAAGGGGCTGTCGAGGAGATGGTGGATCTGAATGAATCGTCCCCGGAAGGGCTCCGTGTTGCCCGGGAGCGGATCCGCGTGCTGGTGGACCGGGCCATCGTGTCGCCGGAACATGCTGCTGAGGAGGCGGAGTCGCGTCTGGCAGACTCCGTGGAACAGGCGTTCTCCGAGGGTGGAGGCTACGTCCAACTGCGGGCGCGCGGAAGTCACACGGAGCACGTGTTCAGCCGGCATTTTGAACGGGACGGCATCCGATTCACGGAGCCAACGCCTCACCTGTTCTCTTTCAACTCGCCGCTCGGTGCCTGTCCGAGCTGCCAGGGTTTCGGTCGCACGACGGGCATTGATCCCGATCTGGTCATTCCCGATCCGGGATTGTCCATCCGGCAACAGGCCATTGCACCGTTCCGGACCGATGCCTGGAGCCAGCATTTCCGCGCCCTGATCCGCGTGGCGGCGGACGAGCGCATTCCCATCGACGTGCCATACTCGGAACTGGACGGGAATCACCGCGATCTGATCTGGGAGGGAAAAGCCGACTACATCGGAATAAACGGCTTCTTCGACTACCTGGAGTCGCGCAAATACAAAATGCATTACCGCATTTACCATGCCCGATTCCGGGGGTATTCTCCGTGCCCGGACTGCCGGGGATATCGCCTCCGGGCCGATGCCCTGTACGTCCGCGTCGGCGGTATGCACTTAGGTCAGGTCTGTGAACTGACCATCTCGGACGCCCACGCGTTCTTTGAGGAGCTGACGCTCAGTGAGCACCAGGCGGCGGTAGCCGGGCGCGTACTCGACGAACTCCGGCGGCGACTGCAATACCTGGTGGATGTGGGGCTTACCTACCTCTCCCTCGACCGCCTCTCGCAGACGCTGTCAGGAGGAGAATCGCAGCGCATCAACCTGGCCACGTCGCTGGGCTCATCCCTCGTCGGAAGCCTCTACGTTCTGGACGAACCATCGATAGGGCTGCACCCGCGCGATACCGATCGGCTGGTGGGCATTCTGGAGCACCTGCGAAACATAGGCAATACGGTTCTCGTCGTGGAGCATGACCCCGACATGATGCGGCGCGCCGACTACATTCTGGACCTCGGTCCGGGTGCCGGCCGTTTTGGAGGGCAGTTGGTGGCAGAGGGCCCACCGGCACACATCATGGACAACCCGGATTCGCTCACGGGCGCCTACCTCTCGGGCAGGAAGTCCATTCCGGTCCCGGCCGAGCGGCGGCCCCGCCGTGAGGGCGATGAAATTGTGATTGAAGGTGCCGGCGCGCACAACCTCAAACGGATTGACGTGCGTATCCCGCTCGGAATGGTGGTCTGTGTGACGGGCGTATCGGGATCTGGAAAATCCACGCTCATCAACGATACGCTTTACCGGGCACTGGCCCGGCTCAAAGGCACACTCGCCGATGATGAGCGGCCCGGACGGCACAGTGCCCTGCGTGGCCATCAGCTCATTGATCATGTCGAAATGATTGACCAGTCGCCCATTGGGCGCTCCCCGCGCTCGAACCCGGCAACCTATGTCAAGGCATTTGACGGCATCCGTCAGCTCTTCGCCGATACCTACCAGGCCCGGATCCGTGGCTACAAACCCGGCTACTTTTCCTTCAATGTCCCGGGTGGGCGCTGCGAAACCTGCCAGGGGGAGGGCGTCGTGAAGATTGAAATGCAGTTCCTGGCCGACCTCTACCTGGAGTGTGAGGCCTGCAAGGGAAAGCGTTATAAACAGGACATCCTGGAAGTTCATTACCGTGGAAAAAGCATTGCCGATGTGCTCGAGATGAGTATCGAGGAAGCGGTCACGTTCTTCGTGGACGAGGTGCCGGTGGCGGGCAAGCTGCAGGTACTGTGCGATGTAGGCCTCGGCTACCTGAGCCTGGGGCAGCCCGCCAACACACTCTCCGGCGGGGAGGCGCAGCGGGTCAAGCTGGCGACCCACATGCGGCGCAGTACCCGGGATAGGGTGTTGTACATTTTCGACGAACCTACAACCGGTCTCCACATGGATGATATCCGCGTACTGCTCCAGGCCTTCCAGGCGCTTGTCGACGAAGGGCACTCGGTCCTTGTCGTGGAGCACAACCTGGATGTGATCAAGTGTGCCGATCACGTGATCGACCTGGGACCCGAGGGCGGTGTGCGCGGCGGCTTCCTGGTGGCCGAGGGTACGCCGGAAGAAATTGCTCGGTCAGAGGAGAGCCACACGGGCCACTACCTGATGCCCCTTCTCTCATGATGGCACACGAACAGAAGCGGATTGCACTCTACACGGGCGCGTATAACCATATTGCGGACGGCGTCTCGTTGACGCTGAACCGCCTGGTAGCCTTTCTGCTTGAGGGCCGGGCAGACGTACTCGTCCTTGCCCCGACCACCTCGAAACCGGCGCTTGAACACCAGGGCGAGTTGGAACCGGTTCCCTCTGTTGCCATCCCCGGTCGGGCCGAGTACCGGGTTGCCCTCGGCCTCTCCCGCCAGAACAGGGAACGGCTCCGCGCATTCAGCCCCGACATCATGCATATTGCCACACCCGACCTGGCAGGCACCCAGGCGCGCGCGTGGGCCCACAGGCGCGGCCTGCCCATCGTTGCTTCCTACCATACGCATTTCAGTTCGTATCTTGATTATTACCGCATGGGTTGGATGCAGCCGCTCATGTGGGCATGGTTGCGTTCATCCTACCGGTCATGTTCACATATCTACGTCCCGACACCCTCCATGGCAGATATTCTCCGCTCGCACGGTATACATGATGGCGTTGAGCTCTGGCCACGCGGCGTCGAAACGGACATCTTCCACCCCGACCGCCGCTCGGTGGCGTTCCGCCAGCGGCACGGATTCTCGGACGACGACGTAGTTGTGGCGTTCATCAGCCGACTGGTCATTGAAAAAGGAACCGACGTGTACGCTGGCGTAATCCAGGCCGTCCAGGCCGAAGGCGTCCCGGTCAGGGCGCTTGTTGTCGGCGCCGGACCGGCCGAGGATAACCTGCGCAGCATGTTGCCGCAAGCCACGTTCACCGGACATCTTTCGGGAGATGCGCTCGCCGAGGCGTACGCGTCGTCTGACATCTTCCTGTTCCCCAGCGAGACAGAGACCTTTGGCAACGTCACGCTCGAGGCCATGGCATCGGGTCTGCCCACGGTCTGTGCCAATGCCGTAGGCAGCAAGAGCCTTGTCAGGGACGGCGAAACCGGTATCCTGTGCCGCGCGAGGGATACGGCAGATTTTACGCAGGCCGTATGCGAACTCATCCGCGACACCCCTCGCCGCGCGGCCATGGGCCGCGCGGCGAGGGAGCGCGCTACGCAATATTCCTGGCCGGTCATTCTGGGACGACTGAACGACTGCTACGATCGTCTCCTCAAGGAAAAAAACTGATGCGTCTACTCTTTGTCACGCATTCCTTCCCGCCCCCGGATCATCCGCTCGAAAATATCGGGGGCATGCAGCGTGTTGCTTCCGAACTGCACCATGCACTGGTTGCCACCGGCGGCCGGGGGCCCGATGGTGAGCCCTTCTCCTACGATGTGCACGCCCTGGTAAGCACGTGGAAGTGGGTTCACTGGCGTATTGTGCCGTTTCTTCTGACCACGCTGTTACATGTTCGCAGGCTTGTTCGTCGGGGAGAAGTGGACGTCGTGCTTTTTTCCAGCATGGTGACGGCACTGATCGTGCTCTTTCTGGGTCGCTCGACATCACACTCACTGGAGAACAGACGCAATGGTGGTGCGCACCAGGGTGTCATGCTGGCCTCGGTCGTGCACGGTCGGGACATTACCAAGCCGCTCTCCATCTATCAGCACATGGTCCGCCGCGTTTTCGCGCGACTTGATCTCGTGCTGCCGGTCAGCAGTGCTACAGGCCAGGCCTGTCTGGACCGCGGACTCCCCCGGGACAAGCTCCATGTAGTCCACAATGGCGTAAACATTCGGCGGTTCACACCGGTCATCAACGGGCTCAAAAAGAGCCCTACATTTATCTCGCGCGACTGGAAACGCGTTTTCCGCTCGACCCGGCACGTCCCATCAAACCACGCACGCTCTCCCGGGTCACCGTCCGACCGAGCACCCGATCCCATGCTTCTCTGCGGCGTCGGACGCCATGTGGAGCGCAAAGGATATGCCTGGTTCATCCGCGAGGTCATGCCCCTGCTTCCGGACACGGTGCATTTCTGGCTCGGGGGCGAAGGTCCGGAACGCGAGCATATTGAGCGCGCCGTCACCGAGGCAAACCTGTCCCACCGCGTACGCCTCCTGGGACGTCTCGATGAATGGGAACTGGTCGACCTCTACCGCACGGCTGATCTGTTCGTCATGCCCAACATCCCGGTTCCTGGCGACATGGAGGGATTCGGTATTGTCATGCTGGAAGCGGGCCTGCTGGGCCTGCCCACCATTGCGGCCCACCTCGAAGGCATTCGGGAAGTGATCTCCCCCGGCCGAAACGGTTATTTCGTGGAGAGCGGTGACGCAGCGGGCTTCTCCGAGTGTATTCGCGCACTGCAGGCCGACCGGGATGCCCTTCGAAAACTGTCCCGCGCCACACGAACCCATGTCACCGACTCGTTCTCATGGGAGCGTGTTGCGAAGAACTATCTGTCTGCGCTCTCCGCCACCTGTTCGCGCATTTCCAGTCGTTGAAGGAGTGCCGGCAGGAATACAAGCGCCGCAGCAAGCGTTGATCCGATTCCGATGACTGCAAGCAGCCCGATTGACTCCAGTCCCGGGTGAAACGACAGCAAAAGCCCCGCAAAGCCCAGCATGGTCGTGAGTGACCCCATCGTGACATGCTCTCCCGTTGACCGGAGCACTTGCATGATACTCCCCGTGCCTTCCTCCCGGTAGCGATGCACAAGGTGAACACCGGCGTCGTTTCCAATTCCAAGTACCGCCGGCAATACGATCAGGTTGTAGAAGTTCAGCTTGAAGGCCATCAGCTCCATCAGGAGCAACATCCAGAGAATACCCACCAGAAGCGGCAAAAGGGCAAGGAACATCCATTTGACCGACCCGAAATTGGCGTACATGAGCGCCATCACTATGAGCAGCGTTGCCAGTATCATCCAGGGCGCTTCGGACTGCATGAGCTTCAGCATGTCGGCCGCCACGAGCGACGTGGAACCGGCATGGTAGACGTCCCCGCGCGCAGTTACGATGGTTCCCACGTCTTCCGAGAAAGCCATGGATTTGCGACCGTCGGACAGCCCTTCGCGCGGGTAGATGATCACAAAATTGCCCAGCTCACCATTCTTGGACGTGAACTGTTCCCGCAGGAAATCCGGCACCTCATCCTGGGAAATCGGACGACGCGTCTCAGCCGCCCGGCGCAGCCGGTCCAAGTCCTCCGACTCTTCCCGCTCCAGGAACCGGTCCGACAGCAGGGTACGTATGTCGTCAAGACGGGCCAGCCGCTCGGCCTGAGCTTCGGGCGTTGACGGAAAGCGGTCCTGGAGCGACTCCACACGGTCAATCGTGGGGCTCAGCGTATCGGCGGCCATGCGCTCCCGCAGGGCATCGATGACAGGTTGAACCTCCTCGGGCCGATCCAGAATAACGTAGGCCGGATTCCGGTTGCGTCTGTCGTCGGAGACTTTCTGGACCACCGACCGGCGGGCCTCATACTCCTCATAGTCGGGCTCCAGCTCCCCGAAGCGGTATTCGAATCCCACGCGACCGACCAGCAGGAGTGCCACAACGACAGCCGCAACGCTTCCGTAGAGCGCAATGCGGCAGCCTGGAAAGGTCGTTCGGCGGTTGCGCCCATCGGTGTCGGCTTTGCGCCCGGAAATGGACAGGTTCAGCAGACCCATGCGCTCGAATACGGCGAGCAGCGCCGGAAGCACGAATATCATGGCCACGAGCGCAAACAGGATGCCACTGCCGGCGATGAACCCGAACTGCGAGAAGCCCTTGAAATCCGCCAGAACGAGTACGAAAAGTCCCAACGACGTCGTGAACGCCCCGATGGTTATGGCCTGCCCCGTGCTGCGGAACGTGACACGGACAGCATCGAGCACCGAGCGACCATCCGAGCGCTCTTCGGCGTATCTCCCATAGAAATGAATACCGAAATCAATACCGAGCCCAAACAGAACGAGACCGAGCGTCGACGTCATCAGGTTGAGCGTGCCGTGCACGAGCCAGGCGAGAGCGAACGTCCACGAGAGACTCATGATAAGCGGAAGTCCGATCACGAGCGCCATCGACGGAGCCCTGAGGAGCTGCGTCACGAAGACGCGCGTCGACCACACATGGCCCACCCGCGCCACGTAGGCCTTGTACATGAAATACAGAACGACGAACAGCAGAACGGCACCTGCACCGCTGCCAAAGGAAGAGAGCACGTCCTCTTGGATGGTTTCCACTTCGACCATGTGCCGAAGCAGACGCCCCGCCGTTGTGATCTCCATGTCCGCGTGGTAGTTCGCAGGTCCGAGTGCGGCCGTAACGGAATCGAGCGCCATGTAGGCATCCCGGATGAAGGCGATATCTGACGACGTATTGGTCGGAAAGAACTGAAGTACCATCGTCGTGCTGTCGGCCGAAATCGGATACTCCTTCGACACGATCTGCTCGTAGACCGCCTTGAGCTCCTCGCCCACGGAGTCCTGTTCAGCGGCCCGGTCGTCATCCTCGTCCTCGAGGTCGAACATGAACGGATTGGCTTCGAGCTTCGCATCCTCGATCTTCGTGCGCAGCCAGTCCTCAAGCATGTCGAGTTCTGCCGGCGTGGCGAAATAGAGGGCGTTGTCCTTGAGGAAGGTCACATCCTTCCGGAAATCCACCCGCTGGAAAAAAGGCTCACCTGTCCTGGCCCGAACAAGGCCGAGCACCTGGGGAATGAGTGCTTCAGCATAGGCCAGGTTCGCCTCGAACGACGGACTCTCTATGGCCACGGCCGCCTCCGCCTCGCCACCGATTGTGCTTCGCAGCCGCTCCAGGGCCACCGCGCTCGGGTAGTCGGATGGAATCAGGTTGGCCAGGTCCGTATCGATGCGCAGATTCTTGGCCAGCATCAGGCTTCCGGCCGTGACGGCGAGGGCAACGATGACCACCCACGTGGCGTGTGTCACCACACCTCCGACGCAGGATCCAAGAAAATTGAACGCCCGGTCAACGAGCAGGCGGCTTGGTCTGGTCATCTGGAGGCGGGAATGAGTCGGATGTTGTCGAAATCGACCTCAGCCTCTGCGCCCGTATTGTCGGAATCGCTCCAGAGGCGGATGGATAGTGGTCTTCGGGGGGGCTCGTCACCGAATACGGTTCGATAGTCCTGGGCAACGTCCCGCTCGACGCGGATCCACCCGGCATCCGCCATGGATCCATCCGAGACTACAATGACCTTGAGCTTGCCGTACGAGACGACCGTCCCCACGGGGAGCGAACTTGAAAACACGTATTTGATGGTTTTTGGGCGTTTGACGAGAAACCCGTCCATGGAAAATATGACATAGATCGCCGCCGCGGAATCATTCAGTTGATCCTGGTCCTCACGCGCACCGGGAGGCAGTTTGCGGGCGTTCCATTCCCAGGCCAAGACGGGATGCGTTTCCAGGTCCCAGTCCAGGCGGCTCTCGCCGTTGACGAGCGAAATGTGGACGGCTTCATTGTGGGAGTAGGCCCGTAGTACCTGGCGCGTGCCGTCCTTGACAACCGTGAACCGCTCGCGCGGCCGCATGAACTCTTCGGTCAGGGGGACAATTTTCTTTTTGTGAAGATAGCTCCAGCCGCCGGGTACCGTTCCAACGTCATGCGCCTCGAAGTCGTCAACCATTACGACCCCCGTGGCCACACCATCACCAGCGCCCGCACCCGTGCTCTGCCCACTTGCCACAGACAGTGCAGCAAGCATCCATGTGACCATCCAGAGCGTCAGTGCGGCTACTGGTTGGCGGCGTTCCGAAGAACGAACCCGCGAAGTAAAAACCCGATATGTGTTCGATGTGATGGTCATATACCGTGTAGTGGGAGCAGAAAGTGTGCCAAGCGTGCGGCCTTGCGTGCACGAAGACCGGCATTTGCTACGGGATAAGCCGCGCCCCCGCTCGGTGACGTAACATGAAACACTGTTCTCGAAGATGACGTATCCCCAGCTTTTTCAATTTCCCGTCCACAGCAGGCACTCCATCTACATTCCATATACATGAACCCGAACACGTACGAAGCACTTGAAATTGGACAGTCTCACATCATTGAGCGCACCGTCACCGAGGACGATGTTCGGACCTACGCGGCGCTGACGGGCGATGACAACCCGATCCATATCGATGCCGAATATGCCGGCAATACGCGTTTCGGGCAAACCATCGTACACGGGACGTTCCTGCTCGGCATCATTTCCAAGGCCCTGGGGCGGGATTTTCCGGGACCCGGCAGTGTCGCTGTGTCCATTTCCTGCCGCTTCCTGCGGCCCGTCCCCGTCGGATCTACCATATCCGTGGAAGTCCGGGTAGCCGAAAAAATTGAAAAGTACCGGCATATCCGCATGAAGGTCTACATTTACATGGGCAAAAAGACCGCACTGGGCGGCGAAGCTGTCCTCATTCCCCCTGGCGAAGGAGCTTTATAGGCGTTCCGCGCGGAATGGTGTCGCCCAGATTCACCTGGTTCACAATGGCCATCTCATCTGCCGCCACCCCATCGGGCAACGTATCCTGAACGAGCGACTGGAACGTTCCAGTCAATGCCGCCTGCTGCCAGAAGACGCGCACGGGTTCGGTCGCCAGTACCTTCGGATCGGTGAGCGGCCGGAAATTGTTCGATGACAATTCGAACTGCCCTTTCCAGGTATCGAAGTCGGCAGCAGCGGCCACTCCAGTGAACGCATAGACCTGATCATTGTACTCGATATAGTGCGCGCGGACGCGGAGCTCCTGCCCGTTCTGTTGCGCAACGGTCGCCGTCACCACCCACCCCGGAAGCGCTGTCGACGCAGCGCGGCTGCTCGTGACAGCCGTCATTCCCTCTTGCGCGGCAAACGCATCGGCCGCCAAGCGGGCCGTGGCATGCTTCGACTCGATAGAGAAAATCACGAATGCCTGCTCGTTGCTCGACACCAGTACGACCTGTGAGGGCTGGTTGATAATGCGGAACCCGCCCGGCACCGGAAACTGAAAGGCCAGTCCGGGATGATAGAACATGCCCTCGCGCGTAAATCCCTGGCGGGGATCCTCGCCCCAAACAATGCCGTTTGTCATGCGGCGATAGTGCCGCTCCTGCAGCCGACTGCCCGGTACCTGCGCCGCCCATTCGGCAGCCAGGCGCTGAATGGTCTGCTCGCGCTCACCCGGATCCGGATGCGTCGACATGAAACTCGGTATTTCCTGTCCGGACTTTTCGGACATGCGACGAAGTGAGCGGAAAAACGCCGAGCCTTCGGCGGCATCGTACCCGAGCAGTGAGGCATATTCCACGCCCAGATCGTCCGATTCCCGCTCGTCATTCCGGCCATAGGAGAGGAACATCAGATTCGCCACATCGCTTCCGAGCCCCAATACATTCTGCGCCGCATTCCCACCGAAGAGTGCCTGTCCACCGACAGCTCCTGCCAGCACCGCTGCCTGGCCGAACATCTGGTTCATGGCGCGCTTCGATCCATGCCGGCCCGCCACGTGTCCGATTTCGTGTCCCAGCACGACCGCCAACTGGGCCTCGTTGTTCAGGTGCGCGAGCAGTCCGCGCGTCACGTACACAAATCCACCCGGCAGGGCAAATGCGTTCACCACCGGGGAATCGAGTACGCGGAATGTGAAGGGCGTCGCCTGCCACTCGGGGTCCGCTCCCGGCCGCCGCAGGTGGCTCACCTCGAGCAGCGCCTGCCCGAGCGAATCAATGTACGCCTCAAGCTCATCGGACCCGTACTTGCCGAACTGCGCCACGATCTGCGGATCCGCGTCGCGCCCGATGGCGATTTCCTCCTGCCAGGTGTACGCATAGGCGCGCTTGTTTCCGGTTACCGGATTGGTAGATACGGCGCACCCTGCTGCGCCGAAACCGATGAGCAGGAGGACGACCAGCGTAGCCAGTCTGTGGGCATGCATGCGTATCATGATGGTACTTCAGATGAGTGGGTGTACTCTGTTTTCAATCGGATCGTTCTGTTTCAGGGCCTTTTGCGGCCGGCGCGCTCGGTTCGTCCCCCGACAGCGGTTCGTCCCCCGACAGCGGTTCGTCCCCGGCCACGTCCACCTGCCCTCCCGGCGCCACGTCCACCTGCCCTCCCGGCGCCACATCCAGTGTCCGGCAGGGACCGCCGGGCAGATGGGCATGCACGATTTCCCGCCGGGCAGCGGTCGTGATACTCTGTCCAACGGCGTCGGACTGCAGTATGTTCAAAAAGGCTCCAATGCGCCCGGGATCCAGGTTGTCGAACACGTCGTCAAGCAACAGTACGGGTCGCTCACCGAGCCGCTCCCAGAGGTAGTCGTACTGGGCAAGCTTGAGTGCCATGCCGAACGTTCGGTGCTGGCCCTGGCTCCCGTAATGGCGCACCAGATGCCCGTCGAGCAGCATGTCAAGCTCATCCCGATGCGGCCCGACCTGCGTCGATCCGCGCTGGCGCTCGGCGCGGGCCGTGCGTGCAAGGCCCGCGCCGAGCGCATCGGCAACGTCCCGCCGATCCGTCTCCATGCCGGGAAACGGTTCATACCGTATGGACGGACGCTCGGCCACGCGCGAAATGCGCCCGAACGCCTTCTCCAGGTAGTGGTTGAACTGGACCACGAAGGCCCGTCGCGCCTCCACAAGAGGCGCACCGTGTCGCACGAGCTCGGCTGTCCAGGATGCCAGGACATCCGCATCCACAGACACACCCCGGCGACGCGCCGACAGAAGCAACTCGTTGCGCTGCTTAAGCGTGCGGCGGTAATTCACCAGATTATCCAGGTACGTGCCGCTCGACTGGCAGAGCAGGCTGTCCAGGAACCGCCGCCGCTCGTCCGGGCCTTCGGCCGTTATGCGTTGGTCGTCGGGCGCGAACACCACCACGGGGACGCGGCCCACCAGGTCGATCAGCCGCTCCACCTGCGCGCCATTGACAAAAACGCGCTTGCCCGCTCCCGGCTGGAAGGCCACGCGGACGCGGATTTCCCGGCCGGCGTCCGACGTGAACCGGGCTTCGACTGCATAGTGGTCGGCGCCTCGCCGGAGTACGTGGCGGTCGTTGTGCGTCAGGAAACTTCGGCTGAGGCACGCCACATGGACGGCTTCGAGCAGGTTTGTCTTGCCCGCGCCGTTCGGCCCCACAAGCAGGTTCATGCCGTTTTCGAAATCGACCGCTGTCGCCTCGTGCGCCCGGAAACCAGTGAGCGAGATGTGATCTAACCGCATGTCATGGCTGATCGCCAATCAACGCATCAATCCCTTCCTCGCGGATGGTCCTTTCGACCTCCTCGAGGGCTTCCGTGTCGGTTTTGAACGGGTCGTCCCAGAGTGTCGATGTGCCATGCGCATCGACCACCTCGAGAATCCAGCCGCTTCCCCCTCCCCGATAGATCTGGACATCAACGGACGCATCGTCGACCGTGATTTTCCGGCTGAGCGAGCTTACCTCCAGTTCGAATTCGTCTTCCATGGGTCAGAACTCCACGTCTTTTTTCTTGAGCACGAAAAGCCCTTCCTGGAGGCTCGTGACCAGCACCGTGCCGCTCTTATAGAACGGAAACGTGCTCCATGCACCGCTGAATCCGGGCCCCTCCTGGTAGGGTGACGTGTCAAAATAGCCGACTTCGACGGGATTTTCCGGGTCGGCAATATCGAGCACATGCATGCCGTAGCGGTAATTCGCCTGGTAGGCAAAGCCATCTTTCAGATAGAGGTTGTGCGCACTGGCCGGCATGGAGCCCATGAACTCGTTCGTAAGAACGGGATCTTCCAGGTTCGTAAGGTCCCAGATGAGCGTACGGGTTGTTTCAACATTACCCCGCACCACGTCCGATTCGTCGTCCTGGTAGAAATACCGGTGATCGTCCGTGAGCCAGCCCTGGTGGATGTACGCGGCGTTCGGGGACGACGCCGTCGCCAGCGTGACCGGATTGTCCTTGTCGGTCACATCTGCGATATCGAACGTGCGACCGTTGGAATTGAGACAGATTTCGTGGCCCGTGTAGCGTGTATCGGGCCCCTGGTACATGACGCACTGCGCATCGTGCGTGCCCGTCTCCCCGGTGACGCACCCCTCGAAAACCGGATTCAGCGGCTCCTCGATGTTCATCATGTAGAGCCCCCCGCCACACGTTTGCCGGTCGACCGTGTAGGCATAGCCCGTTTCCTCGTTGATGATCACATTGTGCGAGCTGGCAATATCGGTATAGTGCAGATCGGGCTCGAAAACCTCGGGAGGATTCGCAACGTCACGTAGCCGCCGGAGGTCAAACACCTGCATGCCGTGGTCCCCGGCCCCGTCGGCCACGATGAACGCATGGTCCTTGTAGGTTTTGATGTCCCGCCAGAGCTGCGTCGGCGGCGTCCCCCACGGCTTTGGCAAATCGCCAATCAGCACCGGATTCACAGGATCGGTGATATCAATGAACGACGTCCCATCGTTGCGGCCTACGAGCGCATACTCGCGCCCGGTCTCAGGATCGGTCCATCCCCAGTTGTCATTCGTGCGCACGCCGCGCGCCCAGTCACCATCGCGCAGGATGGAGTTCGGAATGAAGGAAAGCAGCTCAACCTCACTGCAGTCAAATGGTCCTATTTTACCATCGTCACACTCGCGGCGCTCTCCGAGCATGGCCCCGAGCGCATCGGGCGGGCTGACCAGCATCCGGCCCCCTGTCCCGGGAGATGCGTCCGCCCCGCCGTCCGCACCGCCGATGTATACCATGACAGCACCTGCCCGGTGATGCATTCCGGGTACATCCACGACCACAGATGCGCCGGCAGCCACGATGTGCGCTCCGAAATTGTCGCGTTCCACGGTTTCTTCCAGTTGGATACGCTCCGGACTGTAGGAAAGCGACCCGTCGGCCTCACGCCCGTATACATAGACCGATCCGATCTCGTTGGCCCGCTCGGTCGGCGCCCCCACCCAGAGGACACCGTTTGACACGGCTACGCCGCTGCCGAATCTATCCCCTGTCTCGCCGCTTCCGAGACTGATCCTCCCGGCCGCCGTCCACGCACCATCCACGCCCGGGCGCCGGAATCGAAGCACCGCGCCGCGGCTTTCCTCCCAGCCCGGCGCCCCCACATATACCTCATTTCCATCGACCGCCAGCGCGCTCCCGCTGTGTGCGGCCGGATGCGCCGGAATCGGCAGGCTGCCCACTTCCTCCCACTTGCCGCTACGCAGCGCGAACTCCACGACGCGCCCGGTCTCATCGACACCAGCCGCTGTATCTCCCCAGCGCGGCGCGCTGATGAGCGCCCGCCCGCGTGCCATATGGATGCGAGCGCCGAAATGATCCCCGGGCGCTGCGCCTGTAGCCTGCACACGGGAGTGCGCTGTCCACGTTCCGTCCGCACCGCGGTGATAGACATGCACCGCGCCCCGCTCCTCGGCGGGTGCCTCCTGGCCACGACCCGCTGGCGGCTGCTCACCGGTTGCGCCCACGAACAGCCAGTCGCCGTCGGCGGCCAGCGTGATTCCAAAGGTCGTCTCACAATAGCCGTATGAGTTGCAGCCGGGGTCAATTCCCGACGTACCGGGACCTGTCAGCCGGCCCGCATGGCGCCACGTGCCCTGGGACTGCTCAAAAATGTGCAACGGCCCCGCTTTCTGGCCAATGAACAACGTGTTGCCAGTACGGGCAATGGCCGTTCCGAACCCGTCGGCGCGTTCCGGATCCGGTGACGTGATCCGGTCGGTCTGGACCCAGTCGCCGCCCTGGCTGGCGTAGACATACACCGAGCCTTCGCGGAAGTAGGTGTTTGGCTCGCCGGCAAAGAGGATGTCATTATCCACGTGGACGGCCGCGCCGAAGGAGCCGGACTGCGCAGTGGCCGGCGGCACCATCAGCACGGCGGAAACAGCAACAAACGATAGAAGAGCGAAAAAAAAGAAGGATTGGCAAGGGGTAAAACGCATGGCAGGGCCGAGATTGGTGGGACTCATCAATCTCGGCCCTGCTCTCCTTATTGTCAAACCCGATCGGGCCCTATCCGACCGGCATGAGTGAATCGGGGCGCACCTGCTCCAGGCAGCGACGGGCATGCCTGACGTCCACCCGGGCCCCGAGCTGCGTCATCATGCTGAACAGACCAACCAGCAGGCGATTCACAAAGACGAAATGATGCGATCCCACGGGCCGGCGGTGCTGGAACGCCTCCCGCCCGGTCAACCGGGGCATGATGTCCTGGAACCGGGAGAGCAGTTCTCCCGTGCTGAAATCGTACATATCCTGCTCGTAGAGGCTCTGGATCATGCCGCCGAAGGCATCCAGAATCTCCATCAGATACGTACGTTCTTCCCCGTCCAGGTCCGCCGGCAGCATGTCGAGCGCCTCGTAGGCCCGTTTCTGCGCCGCCGTGTCTCCTGCCATCCGGGCGCGATACAGGCCCAGCAGATGGTCCCTGAATGCTCGTGGAAAGACTTTGATGCACCCGAAATCCAGCAATCCCAGCGTGCCGTCCTCCCGGAACAGGAAATTGCCCGGATGCGGATCGGCATGCACCGACAGATGGTCGGAAGCGACCTGCTCGTGCACTGTATCCCAGAGCAGCTGCCCGAAGTGATTGCGCCGCTCCCGGGAAGGCTCCGTGGCGAGAAATGCCTTCAGATGCTGCCCGTCCACGTGCGTCATGGTCAACACGCGTTCCGTCGTGCGCGCTTCCACCCAGCGCGGCGTCACGATCGATGAATTGGCATAGCGCGCAGCGAACTGCTCGATATTGCGCCCTTCGTTGATATAGTCCGTCTCCTCCATCATGCGCTCGCGGACTTCCTCGACGTACGGATCGAGAAGGTGCAGATCCACAAATCGGCCAGCCAGGGCGCGGACCATTTTCAGGTCCGAATCGACACTTTCCCGCACATTCGGATACTGGACCTTGACCACCACATCTGTCCCGTCGTGCAGGCGCGCTCGATGCACCTGGCCAAGCGAGGCCGCCGCCATCGCCGTGAGGTCGAACGCGGCAAATGCCTCCTGGGGCGGCATACCGAATGCCTGCGCCACAAGCCGGTGCACCAGGGCCGGACCCATCGCAGGCACCTCATACTGCGCCTTCGACAGGATGTCGGCAAACTGCCCCGGAAGCATGCCGGGCTCCATGCTGAGCCCCTGCGCCATTTTCAGGGCCGTACCCCTCAATTTTGAGAGCTCCGTGAATAGGTCCTCCGCATTCCGGGTGTGGAGATCGGCCCGCGCCTCGTCCCTGTCAGCCCCGGTCGCCCGGCGCGACAGGTATCGTGCGTAGTTACCCCCGACTTTGAGTCCCGTTCTGGCCGCTATCATTCCCCGTTGCCGTGCTCCGCCGGGCGGAGACCCCGAGCCCTCTCCGTCCTCGTGTTCTGTCATGGCTTCCACCGCAGGTAACCAGCTTCCATGGCGTAGCGCACCACGTCCAGGGTCCGGGCGGGGATCGGGTTGGCAATAAGCGCCGCCGCCCAGGCCAACGACTTGTCGGCCAGGGCCGCCGAGCGCTCGCGATTGTCGGAGGCATCGGCCAGCGATGTCGACAGAAGTTGAACCAGTATTTCAGCCACGGCGAACCGGGACGGCGCGGAATCTGTCACGAGGCGGTTCACACCAGGAACATCGACCGCATCCAACACATCCACCAGCTGCTCACGCAGCGCCACGTGGAAATCCGACGCACATGCCGACGCTTCCCTGTTGAAAGTGGATGCATGGACCCCTGCCCCTTCCAGGGCGTCGAGCAGCATGAAAAAGAATGCCGACAGGCGCTCCTGGACGGGCCATCCGCCGGCCCCGTCCATACCGGTCAGCGCACCGGCCGCGCTCTGCACCATGTCGGGCCAGGCCGTGGCATGGGAAGTGGTATGGGAAAACGACTCGTTCATGACTTTCGGCATACGCTGTGCAGGCAGGGTTGTTTATCACAGGTGCTTACCCGGCGGTTTGGTACGCGCTGCCGCCCGGTCTGCGCGCCGACTTCTGGCTTGCGGCGACGTCACATCCAACCGGGCCAGACTGTTTCTTCCTTCATGGCTTGCATTTTGACCATTTCTGGCCTCGCTTCACGGCCCTTGGACCAATTGGATGCGGCGGCCCAGGTAGACAAGCACCGTGCCCACGAGAAGCCCGATCACGTATCCGTATGGCAGTCCAACGGAGATGATACCAACCAGCAGTGTCACCGGAAACTCCGCACGCAAGGGCGCTACATCCCGGATGAGCCACATGAGGGCGAGTGCCTCAAAAAACAGGATGACGCCCAGCATGGGAAGTGGAAAGGCCTCGGCCGCCAGATCGAACCCGCTGCCAAAAAACAGCCCGGTAACAAGAAAGACAGCGCCGTAGAGAACAATCGATCCACCCGTGCGCCCTCCAAATGTGTAGTGGCCTGCCATGCCGCCCGATCCGTGACAGGTCGGAATGCCACCAAACCACGGATTGATAAGGTTCATGATACCGTAGGTAATCCCGATCCGGCGCACCGACACACCACGCCCCGGAAACAGATCCTCGGAGAGTTGATGCGTGGCAAGCACGGAGTTGCCAAGCGACAGCGGAATTTGGGGAAGCGCGAGCACTACGAAACCTGCCATGATGTCGGTCCATGAGGGCACGTGCACGACCGGCAGGTGGAGGCCAAAATGATCGCCGAGCGACGCATCCATATTGAACAGAACAGCATACACAAGCCCAAGCGCCACAACGGGCAGTGCGGCAGGAAACCGGCGATTGCCAAGCAGTAGGATGGTCACGACGAACGCGCCGGCCGCAAGCACATAGCCGGGCAGGCCATCGGCTGGGATGAATTGTCGAAGGGCAACAAGGCCGAGTTGCAGGCCGAGCCCGAGTTGGATACCGCGCACCACGCTCCTCGGAATCCAGCGTGCGAGCAGGTCGAGTCCTCCCGTAATGGCCAGCAGCAGCATGACGATCCCTATGGCGAGCCCCGCGCCGTAGAGCATGCCGGCGGTCGCCTGCTGGGCAATCACGAGCGCCGCCATGGCCTTGAGCGGCTGTACCGGCATGGGCATGCGATAGATGAGGCCCGATACCACCTGCAGCGCACCGAACATGATGAGCACACTCGCACCGTCCAGACCAGCCGCAAGCACCATACCGACAATGAGCGGCACATCGGTGCCCATGTCACCGAACGCACCGGCGAGCTCATTGCGATTGAAACGGATCATCGGATTCCATCTTCAGTGTCTACAGTGGCCGCTCAAAGTGTCACTCGCCACACGGAAAAATAGAAAGCCCACAACTGGCGTGCGCTACCGCTTACCGCCCCCGATCAGAAGGAGTGCGCCGCCGGCAACAATGGCCCCCACGCCAACCCAGACCGGAACATTGACCGATTCCTTCTCCTTGACCGAGAGCTCTATCGGTCCCAGCTTTCCTTCGTGGGTTTCTTTCGTATACGAAAAACTTCCGTACACAAGCCCCAGGATACCGGCTACGATCAGAACGACGGCAGCAATCTTTGTTTCTTTCATGTTAAGTGCCCGTTCAATAGTCATTAAGTACGTCTGCCCTGGATGAATCGAAGCAGCACGACGATGACAGCGACGACGAGCAGGATATGTATGAGCCCGCCCATGGTGGACGAGGTGACAATACCCAGAAGCCACAGGACGACGAGGACGATTACGATGAATTCGAGCATATGGATGCCTATTTGACGAGTGAGATCTGACCGGACGTCACCTGCGTACCGGTGGATGAAATCGCGATGACCCGGTACAGATACGTACCTGTCGACAGCGCAGACGCATCCAGGCGGCGTCCCTGGTCAGTTCCGGCCGGAATCGGTGTGGATGGCAGCACCATCACCTGGCGACCGAGCATGTCGAAGACCTCTACCTGCACCTCAGCTGCCTGGGACAGGTCGAAAGAAATGCGGGTCGAGGAGCGAAACGGATTGGGGTAGTTGCCCCGCAGCACGAGCGCGGAAGGAAGCGCCGCTTCATCCTCGTTGGCGACACCAACGGTGATCTGGATATTTCCGTCAACGCCAATGCCCTCGGGCGTGCCATTGTTCAGCGTAAGACTTGTGAACGTAAGATCCGTCGTTCCTGCATCACTCGCCGTGCCCGTCAGGTAGACCAGTACACCGCTTCCAGAGAAGTGGGTGTTCCTGAATCCAACCACATGAATTCGTCCACCCGTCGTGTCGACCGTGACCGTGGCATCCTCGGAAAGCGTACCGACCGTATTCACGCTGTCGAGCGTGATGACGTCCGTATCATAGCCAACTGTGAAGTCATACGCGAGTACGCCCTTGTTGGCAATGTCTCCCGTAAGCACCGGGAGAGCAATCCCGACACGGGGCTCTGCGCCTGTTACGGGCAGCGTCAACGTCACCGGATCGACAGGTTGGGCCGTGGACACCCTGATATGTCCGTCAACGCCAATACCGACGGGTGCTCCCTCATTGAAGGTCACCTCGGTAAAGAGCAGATCGGTTTCGCCTGAACTACCCGACGTACCGGTAAGGTAAATGAGTACGCCGCTGCCAGCGAAGTCGGTGGCTCTGACTCCGGCGACAGTGATATTGCCAAACGTCGCATCTATCGTGACCACGGCGTCCTCCGAAAGTGTTCCAACGGTATTCACGCCGTCGAGCGTGATGATTCCCGGGTCAAAGCCCACATTGAACTCATACGAGCGCACGCCTTTGTCCGCGATGTCGCTCGTCATTACCGGGAGCGCTATGGGCCCATGCGGCTCCGTGCCGGTAACCGGAAGCGTCAACGTCACCTCCTCAGCCGGCGGGGGGGGCGCATTTCCCGGGACGGTGACACTGTTACCGTCGAGCGAGGCCGCGCCAATGCGCGCGAGCGCGCGGCCGTTGAGCGTCGCTCCGGTTTCCAGAGTAATGGACTGATCGGCGAGAATGGACCCGACGAATGCCGATGTCGTGCCAATCGTGGCCGATGTGCCGACCTGCCAGAATACGTTTGAGGCCCGTGCTCCGCCCGTCAGGATCACCTGCCGACCGGAGGTTGTGGTGAGCGTGGATCCCACCTGGAAAATCCAGACCGCATTCTCGTCTCCCTGGGCATCGAGGGTCAGATCCCCGGAAGACACATCGAGAGACGTCTGTGATTTGTAGAGGCCGGGAGGCAGGGTCTGGCCGCCGATATTGCCTGCCACCGTTATGGGATTCGTCGAGCGGCCGGCCGCATCGTTGTAGGCCGTCGTCAGATCGGCCTGCCCGTTGACAGCTTCCGGTGTGTTGATATGAATGGTCCCGGTCACCGTGGCCGGGGGAAACCCGTCAATGGCCGTCCCTGGACTCAGTCCCAGGTCACCCGAAATGGCTGTGGCCCCTGTACTGGTTACCGTCGAGCCGCCCAGAACGCCGAAATTGGCAGCTGTACCCAGATCTACCGGGGCAGGCGACTGTGCCGACACCAGTTGGGCCGTCATCGTGATCGTTAAGCCCATCATGAGTACAGCGCGCAGGACGGGAGGGAAGTGAATGGGTGAGTTACGTGTCGTAGAGGTGTTCATGATGCGTTGCTGGCAAGCCTGCCCGTAATGTGAGTGGGTACACGGAACAGGATATGCGATCGGTGCTCCCGGCCAGGAAGTCACGCGACTTCTTTTCGGGTAAGCAGAATACTCATTCCTGCTGAAGCAATGCCCGCTCGGCTGCAAGCGCCGCCACCAGATCGCGAGACAGCTCCCACAGCCCGGCATCGAACCGGCCTACCAGGTCGTTGTAGTCTCCGGCCGTCCAGCCGCTTGTGGTGTGGTTGGTTCTTCCACGAACAAGAACGGCTCCATCGATCGGACTGATGATTTCCCAAGATGCCAGTAGGCGCGAAGCACCTTCCGCGCCGGCCCCGGCTTCCGGCACCAGCCCCTCCATGCCCAGAAGATGGATCTGTACCAGATAGTCGTGGCCTGCCCGCGGGTCCCACGGCGCGGTGGCAACGCCTTCCAGAGGGGCAAGTGCTTCCAGGTGGCTCTCGAGTGCGCGCATGACCCCGCTCTCCAGACTGCCGCCCCACCGGTTGAATTCCGAATACACAATCTGGTGTTGTCCAACCCGGACCACAATAAGGGGACTGTCCAGATACTCCACCATCTGGAGTTTGCGAAGGCCAATCCGCAGTCCCTGCAACGATTCGTAAGGCGCGTCGCCATCGGACAGACCACCGCCGGGCACGCCTGCGGACACGCCGGCCGACTCGCCGGCCGTCCCGCTCGGTCCGCCAAGCACAAAATGGTGCTGTGGTGGCTCATCATGGGCCAGACTGAAGCAGCCTGGCAGAACCATCAGGGACAGCAGAAGAAAGAATTGCTTCATGTTCATGTCGGGTATCATGGCCTCTGTTGCTGCGGTTTCTTTCCACGCAGCAGCATATCCGGGTTTCGTTCAAGTGAGAGGGAGAGTTCGCGTAGTGCGTCGGCCGCGTCCCGCAGACTGGAAAACGCGTCCTGCATCTGATACCCGACGCCGGAGTCGGTCGAAAAGAGGCCCTGCGCATTATCGACGGCCGCGCGCATGGCCTGCAGCGTCAGCACCAGTTCGGCGCTCGTGCTGTCAATTTGTCCCTCCAGAGGATCAATCGCGGCGCCAAGCCGCTCCGCGAGGAACTGCACCTCGGCCATGGTTGCGTTGAACTGGGCCGTCATGGCCGGAATTTCCTCGAATGCCGCCCGGATCTGAGGGGCCTCCGCGAGACGCTCAATGGACTGGGCCGATGCGACGAGCGATGCGTTCAGTTCTTCCATGTCCACCGCTTCCAGCATTTCATTGATCCGAAACAGAACGGTGAGGACCTCGCCGACCAGGCTCCCCGCCTGCGTTCCGAAGGCAGACAAAAGCGAAGGACTCGTCGGAATCTCCGGAAAGAGCGACGGTCCTTCCGCCGGCCGGTACGGCATGGTGTCCTCACGGTAGGTCAGTTCGATGTACAGCAGGCCGGTCACAATGCTCTCCATCTGAAGCTGAGCGCGAAGTCCATCGTCAATCTGCTGCTGGAGGACGGACGCCCGCCGCAGGTCAACGAATTCCCCGGTCTGGGACGTCAGTCTGTTCAAGTCGACTTTGTACTGTACCGGTACCTCGAAGGTCTTGTCCGTCTGGTCTATCCGGATCAAAAGGTCGGTTACATTGCCAATACGCACGCCCTGGAATTTCACTGGTGCGCCGATATCCAGGCCGTTCACCGACTCCCCGAAATAGCTGACGAATTCAGATTGCTTGGTAAACCACGCCGTCGAAGCCAGCACTGTTACGCCAGTCACAGTCAGGATCAGCGCGCCAATCATGAAGAGGCCAATTGCTGTCGGGTTTGCGCGTATACTCATGGGTTCGTGCTGCTGCGTGTAAGAAAATGTCGGACTTCCACGCTGGGCGGATGGTCTCTCAGTGTGGCCGGATGGCCGAGTGCTGTCATTGTTTTTTCCGTGATATCCAGAAATAGCGCCCGATCGGCGATGTTGAAAATGCTCGCAAGATCGTGGCTCACGATGATGATCGTTGTTCCGAAACTGTCGCGAAGCTGCCGTATGAGATCGTCCAGCCGACTGGCCGAAATGGGATCAAGACCCGACGACGGCTCATCGAAGAACAACACCTCGGGATCGAGCGCCGACGCGCGCGCCAGCGCCGCACGCTTGCGCATGCCGCCGCTGATTTCATTCGGGTAGAACGTTTCGAACCCACGAAGACCGACGAGGGCCAGTTTCAGCGACACGATCTCGGCAACGGCCCCCGCCTCCAGGTCGGTATATACCTCCAGCGGAAGTGCCACGTTTTCGGCCAGGGTCAGGCCGCTCCAGAGCGCCCCACCCTGGTAGAGCACACCCATGCGCCGGAATATGCCTTTCCGGGCCGCTGCGTCTGCCGTTTCGACGTCCTGGCCACCGAACAGAATGGTCCCCGAGGCCGGCTTCTTCAGGCCAATGAGATGCTTGAGCAGCGTGCTCTTCCCACTGCCACTGCCGCCCATGATGACAAAGATTTCTCCCTGGCGTACCTGGAAATCCAGGTCGCGCATGATGACAAGCGGTCCATAGGCCATGGTGAGGCCCTGGACTTCGATTGGGGGAGATGCGTTCGTCAAGAATCACACACGGGGTTAAACGTTCAAAAGCACGGCGAGCCAATCCATGACGGCGTTGGCAAAAATAATGAGCGTGATGGCCGTCACGACGGCCGATGTGGCCGCCCGCCCCACTGCCCCAGCGTCCTGGCCGGTCTGGAGGCCACGCAGGCAACCGGACATACCAATGATCAGACCGAACACCGACCCCTTGAGAACGCCGAACAGGGCATCGGTCAGCGTTACCGGTGTCAGCAACCCCGTAATGAATTGCGTCATGGAAAGGTCAAGCAGCGAAACCGACACCATCATGCCCCCCATGATCCCGATGAAATCCGCATAGATCACGAGCAGCGGCATCATCAGGAAGAGTCCGAGAACCCGGGGCAGTACAAGGTGCTCGACGGGCGAAAGCCCAAGCGTCCGAAGCGCATCGATTTCCTCTGTGATTTTCATGCTGCCCAGTTCGGCGGCAAATGCCGCACCCGTGCGCCCGGCCATGATGATACCGGTCATCAGCGCGCCCATTTCCCGAAGCATGCCATAGCCCACCAGGTAGGACGTGTAATACCCCGCCCCGAAGCGGCGAAGCACGACGGCGCCCAGAAATGCAATGATCAGCCCGACCAGAAAGCTGATCAGTGTCACAATCCCGATGGCACCCGATGAGTTCGACTGCACCACGACCCAGAACTCCCGCCAGCGCATCCGGACGCGCCGCAGGAAGAGCCCCAGAAACCCGATACCCACCTCGCCAATGAACGTGATCGATGCGACCGCCGACGCATGGGCCGAAAGCCCTTGCTCACCGAAACGGGCAACAGCCGTGGCCGGGGTCTCTTCAGGAGGCAGCTCCTGCTCGGGTACGGCCCGGGCGAGCACGAGAAGCCTGGCTATTTCGTCCGGCAGCGTCTTCGAGTGGAACTCCAGTCCGTGCGCATCGCAATGGTCCAGCGCTTGGGTCAGAAAGGCGAGCACACTGCTGTCCCACTGTCCAAGATCCTCTGTATCGAAGCCGATCGACTGGATGGACTCTCCGGCCGGAAGCGCCCGCACGAGGTGCTCGAACCGTGGGACCGCCTGGCCTATGTCCCAATCGCCGCCTATATCGACCGTAAGCACCCTGTCGGAACGGCGTAGGTCGACCTGCATGGAATCCCCTCGAGGGTTTGTTACGGAGACGTCGTCACGTTCGCTGCTCACAGGATAGTCACGCCGCTCCCGCCTGCATGAGAGCAGACTTCCTACAGTCATGTACGCATGATGCTTACGGTACATCCGCCGGTTCGCGGACCTCGTTCTGCATCCAGAGCACCGCCCGGCGAATCAGTTCCGGGGTACTCTCAATAGCCAGCTTGTTCTTCATGCGACCGCGGTGGGTTGCGACGGTCTTCGCGCTTATGCCCAGTGCCTCAGCCATTTCGCGCGTACTCATACCGCGCCCGTGCAATTCAAAAACCTCGAGTTCCCGGTCTGAAAGTTGCGACAGTGGATTCGGCAGCCTGGCGGCCTCCTTGACCGGAATACGCCCGGCGAACTGCACCATGATCTGGTCCTCTATCCGCTCGCTGACAGCGTATCGTCCTCCGATCACACGGCGGATGGCAGGTATGACACGGCTTTCCGCTTCCGTCTTCATGAGGTAGCCGGCGGCGCCCGCGTGCAGGGCCCGTTCCGCATAGAGGGACTCGTCGTGCATGGAAACCACGAGCACGTCCATGCCCGGATGCCGGGCGTGCAGGCACTTGATGAATTCAATTCCGTTCATTCCGTCAAGTGAAATGTCGGCAATCACCACGTCGGGAGCCGCTGAGGAAATAGCTTCAAGCGCTTCGGTTGCAGTTTCGGCCTCGCCACAGACCTCAAGATCCATTTCGCCGTTGATCAGCACGCGGTATCCCCGTCGCATGACAGGATGGTCTTCGAGAATAAAAATTCGATGCTTCATGGTGTGTTTGCTGCGGTAAATGTGCACGTGACGGTGGTACCATGATCCGGAGATCCGGTCACGTCAAGCCGGGCGCCAATCGTGTCAGCACGGTAACGCATGATACTGAGTCCCATTCCGGCGGGCTTCACACTGGCCGCCCCACCAGGCTGAAAACCGATGCCGTCGTCGTGAATGTCCAGGCATAAGTCTCGCCCCGTTTCGGAGAGCACGACCCGGATGTGGTCGGCCTCGCCGTGCCGGGCGGCATTGGTAACCGCCTCCTGCGCAATGCGGTAGAGGTGCATACTCTGTTCAGTGCTGAGCGCGGGTTCGTTCCCTGTACCTTCGAACGTGCATGTGATGCCGGTTATTTCTTCCGTACGGGACGCCAGCTTGGCCAGGGCGACTGTGAGGCCCCCCACATTTATAAGAAAGGGACTCAGTCCCTGCGCCAAGGACCGCGCCTGTTCAATACCCTCTCCCAGCAGCTTGGCAATGTCCTCCATGTCCCCGGGGTCGGCAGCGTGGCCACCGCGAAGCCTTCGGGTTACGCCGCGCACCATCATGGAAACACCGGACAGGTGTGCGCCGAGACCGTCGTGGAGATCGGCGCCAATCCGGCGCTGCTCGCGGTCGCTGACGAGCAGGATCTCGCGTTCCAGCCGTTTGCGTTCCGTGATATCATGAAACAGATTCAGGTAACACGCACTGCCGTCAAAATCGATGTCAGTCGTTGAGACCACCACATCGCGCTCCGCGCCCTTATGCGTTCGAATCCGCGTTACAATCGTATTGGGAGCGTCATCATCCGTCGTATTTTCAGCAAGGTCCGAGCCGTTGGCAGCATCGGGCATCAGGGGGACATGGTCTCCGAAGTGCAGCCCGAAACTGGCAGCGGACCGGCCCGTCACATCCTTGCGACTGAACCCGGTTATTTTCTCGAAGATGTTGTTCACAGCGAGGAACTCGCCGCGCTCACGGGAGACGATACTGGCGGCCATGGGCCCGGCGTGAAATGCAAGCGAGAAGCGGTCATCACTGACCTGTTCCATTTTCTTCTGTGGCGTGATGTCGGCAAAGGTCAGCACGACGCCTGCCGCAGGTCCTCTGGCCGGCCCTTCAGCCGACTGGTACGGCATGGCGCGCATGGCATACCAGGACCCGTCCTGCATCTGCACCTCGTGATTGACCTCGACGCCGCGTTCGAGGACGCGGCGTGCATCGGACAGTATGCCCGCATAGGTGTGCCGGTGCGAAATGTGATCGAGCGGCCGGCCAATGTCGACGGGCAACAGATTATATATCTTCGTGCACTCGGGCGTGAAGAGCATGATGTTGAGCTTGCGGTCCAGGAAGAGCGTCGCCATGTGCGTACTCTCAATCAACACGTGCAAATCGTTGTTCACGCGCCTGTGCTCCTCGATCTTGTTCTGGAGCTCCTGGTTCACGGTTATGAGCTCTTCGTTGAGGGACTGAAGTTCCTCCTTTGCCACCTCGAGTTCTTCCATCATCGAGCGCAGTTCTTCGTTGAGCGACTGCATTTCCTGGTTGGCAAGGACGAGTTCCTGCTGGGAGAGGCTCTGCCGGGAGATGCTTTCCTGACTGCCTTCCACCGACAAAGCTCCCTGTCCCGCCACTTCGTTTGCCGCGCCGGTCCCGGGCACCAGCTCCGGAAGCCCACGTCGAGCGAGCGGAAACACCTCGAGAGGAGGAGCAGGGCTTTTGACTTGTGTTCGTCGATAGAGTCCCAGTTGCTTGGACACGGGCTCGAAATAACGCGAGGCATGGTCAATGCCCTCGGCCGCACCAAGAAACAGACAGCCGCCCGCGCGCAGACTGTAGGCGAAACATTTGAGTATTCTCTGCTGCATGCCGGCATTGAAATACATGAGCAGATTCCGGCATGACACGAGGTCCATGCGTGTGAAGGGAGGATCGCACGTCAGGTCGTGGCGCGAGAACACGACGAGGGCGCGCAGCGCATCGTTCACTTCGTACGCTTCTCCCTTCCGGTTGAAAAAGCGGGCCAGGCGTTCTTTGCTCACACCGTCCGTAACCGCCCCGGTGTACTGCTTGTGCCGGGCCGCCGAGAGCGCGGTATCGTCGATGTCGGTGGCCAGGATCTGGATGGAAGTCTGCCGCCCCCCGGTCTTTTCCTGCTGCTCCACAAGGAGCATGGCAAGCGAGTAGACCTCCTCCCCGGTCGCACATGCCGGGACCCACACGCGCAGTCCACCCGCATCGTCGGATCGGGGCAGTCCGGCATATTGAAACAGTTCCGGTATTACCTCGCCTTCGAGCATCTGATACGCCTTCGGGTCCCTGAAGAAGCGTGTGACACTGATGAGAAGGTTTCGCAGAAGCGCTTCGGCCTCCTGCTTCCTGTCGAGGAGACGCACGTAGGCTGGCATGTCGTCCGCATCTACCACGATCATCCTGCGCTGGATCTGTCTGAGCAGCGTACTGCGCTTGTAGTGGTTGAAATCGTAGCCTGTCTGCGTTCGCAGCGTATCGAGGATATCCACGAGTATGGCCTCGTCCTTGTCGAACTGCTTACTGGCTATTCTGGGGCGCCGCGCCTCTTTCTGCATGGCCATGAGGCGCGCTGGCATGTCCGCGGCCGGCAGCACAACGTCGACGACTCCCGTGTCGATGATACTGTTCGGCATGTCCGGATACTCCGCTTCCTCCGGGTCCTGTGCCAGCAGGAAGCCGCCGCGCTCATGAATGGCCAGCATTCCGAGCGTACCATCGGCCCCGCTTCCAGACAGCACAATGCCTACGGCCTGCTCCTGGCGGTCTGTGGCCAGCGACTGAAAAAGGTGGTCGATCACGCCGGGTTGTGGTGAACGGGAAGGGGCCATCAGCCGGCCCGACTCAAGGGCGAGATACTTTCCGGGTGCAATCACGAAGACGTGATTGGGCAGAACGGCTACGCTGGAGTCCACCCGTGTCACAGGCATGGCCGTGAAACCCTGGAGGATCGATGCCAACTGGCTTTCATGTTCGCGCGAAAGGTGCATGGCCACGACGAAGGCCAGTCCGCAATGGGCCGGCATCTTTCTCAGGAACGCTTCAAGCGCCTTGATGCCGCCGGACGATGCTCCCACGGCGACGACAGGGACGGTGGCTGATGAAGATGATGACGCAGGGTGCACGTTTTTTGTACGCCTCTTTTGGTGGGGGACGGCAGAGCCGGATTCCCAAATGTAGGCGACAGCGCCGTGGCGCGCGTAAGCATTATGATTACATGCAGGTACGCCAGTCTTCAAACCCTCACCTGGCCCCGCGTCGTACGTTGGCAGCAGCCCGACTCCACCTTACCAGGAAATATCATGAAGTACATTATGCGGAATATTTTTGTTGTGATGATTGCTGCTTCGCTGTCGCTGATGACCGGCTGCGGCGTCAGCAATGCCGTCAAGGGCGGCGTGATCGGCGCCGGTGCCGGAGGTGCCGTAGGCGGTGTCATTGGAAATCAGGCGGGCAATACAGCCACGGGTGCCATTATTGGCGCGGCTGTCGGTGGGACCACAGGCGTCCTCATTGGTCGTCACATGGACAAGCAGGCCGAAGAAATGCGGCGGGAACTGGAAAATGCCGAAATCGAGCGCGTGGCTGAGGGTATAAAGGTCACCTTCAATTCGGGCATCCTGTTCGAAATCGACTCCTACGAACTGCAGCCGGCGGCAAGGTCCAATATCGAGAGCATGGCCAGGATTCTGAATGACTATCCCGAGTCCAACATCGTGATTGAGGGTGATACCGACAGTACCGGAGCGAGCGAGTACAACCAGACGCTCTCCGAGCGGCGCGCCCAGGCCGTCGCCAACTACCACATGAGATTGGGAATTGCATCGTCGCGCATCACGACCATCGGGCTCGGTGAGATGAATCCGATTGCATCGAACGATACCGTGGAAGGACGCAGACTGAACCGGCGCGTTGAAGTGGCCATCTTTGCCAACGAGGCGTTGATACAGGCAGCGGAAAAAGGCTCCCTGAACTGAGGGCGAGTCAACAGGCCCTGAGGGCCGGTGCTGGGGACGGGTTGGCGCCTATCGCAGCGAACCTCCCGCCTCTTGCCAGCACTGCCAGCCGGAGTGGGCGGCCCGGTCGGCACGGCGCCCGAAGCGGGGCGCGCGGTACCACATGGCAACACCCTCGCTCATCTGCTCGCGTGTAAGCGGCCCGACCTCTCTGCAGTCCACGTGTTCCAGCCGCGAAGGAGCGACCTCCTGCAGCACGGCAAGCGTACTGTCGTAGGTCGGAGCGACCGCCTCCATGTACGCGCGCGTACGCTCCGTATCGTAGACGGCAATCGTAACCACGGTCTGGATCTCGGCCGTTAGACGATCAAAGGAGGCCTGGGCAAATTCCCGGGCCAGATCCGGCACGGTCCCGGGCATCCCGTTTCCGGGCGGCTCGGTCCCGGTCGCGCCCAACTTCAGGTCCAGCCTCTCAAGTGGCGCCAGATCAAAATGCGAGAGGTGCAGGTTGTCAGGAGACGCTACAATGTAGTCCGCCAGCGGAGCCATGGCCTGGATGGTATGCGGCGTGCCGCTGTTGCACGTGGACAGCACCATCAAGTCAAAGGGCCCGCTGCCTGCCGCGAAGCCGGCCACGCCGCGCGCGAAGTAGTCTATACTGAACGCACCCCGCCGGCGCGACGTGTCGTAGGAAACACCCTCCATCTCCGGAATTTCGTGCCCCAGGTAGATGAACATTCTGACAGGGGCCGTTTCCTGCGCGGACCGGTTCGCCTGGTAATAGGCCGCCTCGGGTTCGAGTCGCGTCTCCTCCTTTCCCCGCCTATACGTCTCCTGGACGAGCAGGTCTCCACCGCGGAAATAGTAGAACGTGCCGTTGTATCGTGGAAACAGGAAGAAGCGCCGCGTCCGGGCTCGTTCGTGGAAAATGAACACCTCTGCCGTGGGATTGCGCCGAGCCACACGCAGCGCCTTGATCACGGCTTCCTCGTCCGCCTGGTGAGCCGTGCCGTCTGCGCCGTGGTACAGGTAGTCCGCATCCCCATGGACCAGGAACACGATGGATTGCTCCACCGGTTCCTGCCTGTCCATGAGGGCGTGCTCGTTCACGTCACCCAGGCCGACCGTTCTGCATGAGGAGGCGAGTAGCAGAAACATGCCGACGCCGAGTGGCCCGGTAATCCGGGACATCTTGATTCGGAACATCCCGGTTCGTTTATACCAGCAGAATCACAATGATCAAGATCAACAGCGCCGTGACCACACTGACCGTGATGGTTTTGTCGGCCTGCTCCATCGACTGGACAACGTAGTCGGCAAAGGAGTTCAACTGGGAGTTCGGCACCGGATTGAATCCGTTGATGCCTGCCAATTCGTCCTGCTTCTCCTGCAGCGTCTTTCCGAACGCGTCCAGACTCGCCCGGTCTTCGTCCGAAATGAGCCGGGACTTCTCGACCCTGGCCAGTGCGGTTGTCATGCGCTCGAGTGAACCAGCCAGGATTTCCCGCTTCTGTTCCGGATCGGCCTCTGCCTTCACCTTCGTTGCTGTTTCATTGAAATAGCTCTTGATGTCGTCCGTCGCCTGGGCCTGGGCCGCCGGGATCAGGAAACAGAAAAGCAGCAGGACACCGGTAATTTTCTTCGTAAACATGGTAAAACCTTTTTGTGGATGAGAGCACAATCACGTAATTGATGTACCCAAGGTTTTAAAAACCAGATATTTATATATTAGTTCCCCATGGTGCCGTCGCCCTGCAATCTCCATGGCGTCGTCGTGTAACACGCCGCGTCCAGCAGCGCGGCGGCGACATCGTGATCACCGCCGACAAGCCCCGTGGAAGGCAATGTGTCCCTGCGCACGAGCCACGGGGATGTGGATCTGGCGCGGATTGACGGCGAGCGGCTGGAAATCCGGTCGTCCCACGGAGATGTGAAGGGCGAGCTCCTGGCGGGCCGGCAGGTTGACGTGCAGACGTCACACGCGGACATTGAATTCGACGTCGTGGACAGCGGGCAGTTCTCAGCCCGGACATCGCATGCAGATGTGGAAATAGGGAGTCTTCGGGGTGAAACCCGCATCCGGACGAGTCATGGAAATATTTCCGTCGACATGTCAGGCGGGGCAGGAGCCGACCTTCGAACCTCGCACGGGAATGTCATTGTTTACATGGATGGCAAGTCGGGTATGGATGTGGACCTGCGCGGCAAGCGCGTGAACGTGGCGCGCGGTTTCCAGCTCGATGCGGACATCTCGGAAGACGACATTTCAGGCCGGATCAATGGCGGCGGGCCGCTGCTGCGCGCCAGAACGAGCCACGGCCGGATTGACATCCGGTGAGGGCCGGGCTCCCAGGGCGTGTAACCGGAGGCATGTAACCGGAGACGTCCGCATCCAACAGAGGACGACGTTATGTTATGACCTGCGTTCCTCCGACGATCCCCATCCCCCATGTGCCGACTCTACGCCCTCCGCGCGACCCATCCAACGCATGCCGCCTGCGAACTGCTCGATGCGCAGAATTCCCTCATCCGACAGAGTGAGCGGGACAGCCGCGGACTGGCCAATCCGGACGGTTGGGGCATGGCCCGAATCCTGGACGGCGAAGGCCAGTGCTTCAGACAGGTCAAGCCGGCCTCGGCGAGCGAAACGTACCGTAACGAGGCGCTCGCGCTCAATGGCACCATACTGATGGCACACGTGCGCCACGCAACAGTAGGCACACCGTGCACGGAGAATACCCATCCGTTCCGCCACGGAAATGCCTTTTTGATTCACAACGGGCATATTCCAGCCTTCGATGAGGTCAGGCCGAAGCTCCTGGCCACTCTGTCAGATACGCGCCGCTCCGCCATCCAGGGCACCACCGACAGCGAGCACGTACTGGCGCTGCTGCTTGAGCTGTGTGCCTTGCACCCCGACGCACCCGTCGATGAGATTACGGAAATGGCTATCCTGCGCATCCGCGCGTGGTGCAACGAGTCCGCTGAGCTCGCGCTCAACCTGATCTGGTCCGATGGCCACGTCCTCGCCGGATCGCGCTACAACCGGACGCTCTGGCACACGGAGCGCACGGCTCCGTACCTGTGCCCCATCTGCGGAAAACCGCACGCCGATGTGTCAGCCATCGGCAGCGCGCCCTACCGCGCCACCGTCCTCGCTTCAGAACGTATTACAGACGAAAACTGGCATGCCGTCCCGAATGGTTCGATATTCACGGTAGATGCGGCGGGGGCGCTTTCGCACCGACCCATCACGGAATGACATTCACGCCGGAATATTGACATGAAAATCTGTGTCCTTGGCTCAGGCAACGGCGGCTGCGCCGTCGCGTATGCCGGGCACGATATCGAGACCGCCCTCTCGGGTGCGAAGATCGTATACGCCGTCGGGCCTGCCTACAGCACGCGACCCTTCGCCGAGCACTCTGCGCCGCATCTCACAGATGGTCAGATCGTCATCGTCTGCCCCGGCTCCACGGGAGGGGCGCTTGAATTCCAGAAGGCCAGCGGGATTAGGGCGTGTTAACACTATGTAGTATTTGTGTCGTATATTCCGGTTATGGAATTGACACGCGTACAATATCGACTGATTGAACCGCATTTGCCCGTTCAACGTGGCAACGTTTCGGTCTCCAATCTTCAAGTGCTCAATGCCTTCCTTTATGTAGCGGAACATGGTTCGAAGTGGCGCGGGCTGCCCAAGCGGTTTGGAAATTGGCACACGATCTATACGCGAATCAACC
>Ga0210009_1000325_pt1 | contig 56646 bp, 44 predicted proteins | sample CryGeyCG2114_065_FD_185457 | JGI IMG/M metagenome (GOLD analysis project Ga0210009, IMG submission 185457) | Groundwater microbial communities from aquifer - Crystal Geyser CG12_big_fil_rev_8/21/14_0.65 (SPAdes) (version 2) | ecosystem: Environmental > Aquatic > Deep subsurface > Groundwater ...
CCACGCTGCGCATAACACGCACACATCTTGGCAATCTGATAGCCGTGCGCTTTTTCGGTCGGCATACGCGCGTTGGCAAGATACAGTAATTTCATATTATTTGAAGGTATACACGGTAAATGATCCGATATCGGCTACCGGCGTAAGATACGATTCGCCGTCCAGATGCCATGTTGGTTCACGATTCCTGTCCCACACAATGTACTCAAGCCTGTAGCGCTCGGCAGCCGCTAAAAAACCTTCTTGCTCCACTAATGCCCGCAAACGCACCACATCGGTAATTTCACTTTCTGGAGGTGTTGCGGGAGGCAATGCGGTTGACCGATGCAATAATGTTTTTATTTTTTGCACTTGCCGTTCATGCCCCCGTTCATCAATATAGTGTACGCCCCATAGCGCACGTTCGTTTGCGAGAACAAACTCCCGATTGAATGACTTTTGAAAAAACGTACTGATCACGAAGCGTTCTTTCACTTCGCTGTCAGAGAGAAAAAAAAGATTCGCCTCACGCGTGTAGAACACGTTGTTGTGCGTATATGCCGGGATATAACGGCTCAATTGCTGATCGGCATATACCACACTTTCCTTTGGCGTATGCGTCTGTAACCAGTGAAAGAGCGGCGCGTACGTTTGCACATACCATTCCGTTGGTGTGGGGACGGACTGCTTTGCAACGACTTGCGGCACGCGCCACAAAGAAAACGGGATGCCCACCGTACCAGCCGCAATCAGAAAAAATGTTCCCCAAAACTTTTTTTGCGCCGCAAGCGAACGGTAGACGATTCCCGCCAGATATGCCGCGAGCAGCACCGCGCCAAACAACGCCGCCATGAGATAATGGCTTGAAAATTCCAAGTTTTTTCCCGTCAGCACGTGCTGATTGACCGCAATAATACCTGCGGCCGCGATACTCGCGGCAAATATGTTCAAGATATCGCGTTGGAACATTTTAGCAGAGAAGAGTATGCCCCAAAGTATGAGCGTTCCGGTTGCAGCGGCAACAATAACCATACCGGAAGGAGTGTGCGTGTGAATCAATCCAAGACGCATGAGTGATTCCTTATAAAACGGGTTTTGCATGCTGCGTACGAGCGAGAAAAAATAGGGTATGCCCAGTATGCCGCCTCCCGCAAGCATGTACGCATAGGGCTTGAGCGCAAAGGAACGATATACGAACTTAGCCGCCACAAGAAATATGCCGAGTGCCACGAGCGTATAGGTCCAATGATACGGGTAAAAATTAAATTGCGCCCCAAGCGCCAAAGCGGCAATGGCCAAGAAATAACGGCGGGGCGATTTGAGGTATGACACGACCGCATACCAAAAGAGGAGAAAAAACAGAAAAGTAAATTGCGGCGAAGGCGCGCGGTTAAAATCTTCAAAAAAAATCCCTAGATGCAGCACAAGCGCCGTCAGGAGCGCAAGACTGGTTGAGTTGGTGAGTTTATAGGCAATGCCGTAGGTGAGCAGCGCGAGTATCGCCGGAAAGAGGAAATCAAAGAACTGATATCCTCGCGCGTGATCGGAAAAAAACCATAAGGTCGCGTGCGCCTCCAGATAATCGGGAAGCCAGAACTGCATGGGACTGCCGTCTTTATGTTCAAAAAGATACGGATTCGTCAAAAAAACATGTCCATCCAGCGCATCCCGGGCGCGCGTCATATAATAGAGCTCGTCATCATTGTTTATGGGGTAGACACCCGCAAAGGCATCCCCCATTGCGCGGATGTTGCTGAGTTGCGGTACTGCCGTTGCCGCGCCTATGGTTAGTGCCAGCAGCAATGCAGGGAGATGCAGGCGTATAAAACTTTTTCGCATATTCATGTTTTCTTTGCCAACACAAATACATTATCCCGAACGTTGATCGGCAAGGTCAGACGGGAAAAAGGCTTACGTGCCACAAGCCCCGCCAGGGTTTCCCACAGCGGAATCTTCTGCCAGTTGTACAGCGTCTTACAGACATACGCGAGTGAAAACTTCTTGCCGATCTTCCTTTTTTCCATAACCTGAAATCCGGTTTGGGTAAGTAATAGTGAGAGATTGGCGGTGGAAAAGTAAAAGAGGTGTTCCGGAGGAATGAGCATATTCCATCGTCTGCCAAGCAGACGCGCCCAAAGGCTGCTCATGTCAACGGTATTGATCGCCACAACACCCCCGATGCGTAAGAGTCTATGGACTTCGGCAAGGGTAGCGCGCGGATTCGGTACATGTTCCAATACATCCCACATGGTTACCACATCAAAAAAATCCGACTCTGCAGCTTCTCGCAAATTTCCGCCTGTCATACGGTGTCCGCGCGCCCGAGCTTCGCGGGCGGCAAACGGAGAAATATCGCTGCCGTAGGTTGTCCAACCGGTATGCCGCGCAATATCTAAAAAATAACCGGTAGCGGCGCCAACGTCAAATAAGCGGCGTCCGGAGGTTGCTTTCCCAAGCACGGATAGGTAGTGCAAAAATACCTTGCGCATGGGTTCTTTATCACGGTCATAATTCAAATAGCCATGATCATTGCCCTTTCCCTGAAAATAAGCTTCACTGTAGAGAACAGCTGCGTCTTGGGGAATGGGCCATACGAATGCGAGACTGCAATCCATGCAACGGTAAATGGTATACCCGCGCTTCACGCAAAACTTCCGCACATTTGTTGAGGCGCAGATAGAGCACGTTATGACTTTTTCCATAACGAACGTAAAAAAAATACGATCGGCAAGCGTATACCTTCACGTATGATTTGCCGTGATAATTTTGATTCACCTTCCCGCCGCTCGTGGAACATGATGGGTATTTCACAAGCGCGAGCGCCATACTCGCGCACCGAGCGCACTTTAAACTCTATTTGATATGCGTAACCACCCGACCCTATTTTGGTAAAATCAACCTTTTCAAGAAGCTCCCGCCGCACACCGATAAATCCCGCGGTCAAATCCCAAAGTTGCATGCGCGTGAGCGTCCGCGCATAAAGGTTGCCAAACTTGCTCAAAAGCATCCGCCAACGTTCCCACGTGGCAACGCCGCCTCCGCGCACATAGCGTGAGCCGATAGCAAGATCATATGCGCGTAACGATCGCAGCAAATCCGGAATATATTTTGGATCATGCGATCCGTCCGCATCCATGGTAATGACGTTCCGTACATTACGGTCATGTGCAAGCCGCGAAAGGATATCTTTGTACGCCGCGCCGAGCCCTTCTTTTTTCTTGCGTTCTACAAGCGAGAGTTGCGGCAAATCGCGCATGAGTTCCCTCACCTTTTCCGCCGTGGCGTCCGGTGAGTTGTCATCCACCACAACGATATGAGCATCCGGCACGACCGCGCATATCTCGGGAATGATGATTCCTATATTTTCTTTCTCATTATAGGTTGGGATGACAACAATATCGTACATACCACGTAAGATTAGCAAAGAATCACTCATTACACAACAATCAAAATAAACAATCGCCAGCCCGCTCACTGGCGATACTCAACCATTTATTGCTCACTATGACTTGCGTTCTGTGATTGATGATTGATGATTGCCTGAACCGCTTGCACCAGTTCCTTGTGCCGCACTCCGTTTGACGCGATCATGCCCTTTTCCATGAACGGCGTCTTTTTGCCGAATTGCAATGTATTTCCCTCCAGATCCGTAATGCGCCCGCCGGCTTCTTGCAAAATGAGAGCTCCCGCCGCCACATCCCATTCCCCCATTTTTGAGGTCGCCGCAACATAAATATGCGCCCGTCCTTCGGCAAGCGTCGCCAGCTTTAATCCCGCACTTCCCATGGGCGCATAATCGCCAATGCCCAAGATATCGCGTACCCCTGCTTCCGTTTTGCCCAAATGAAAACGGCTCACGAGAATTTTTTGTTTTGTAAAATCGTATGCCGCATCAACATGCAGCTGCTCGCGCTTGTTCTGGTAGAGTTTCCACGCGCCCTGCCCTCGTAGAGCGCTATACAGGATATCGGTTGTGGGTTGATACACAAAACCCCCAACAAGAACGCCTTTTTCCAAAACACCGATCATAACCGAAAAATCTCCCGTTTCGTCAATAAAATCTTTTGTGCCATCCAGTGGATCAATAATGAAAAGCCGTTCAAAAGAACCGGGATGCTGAACTTTCCAGGACTCTTCCGAAAGCAACCCATACCCGTCCACACCGCCCAATGCTTCAAGCAGTATTTTTTCAGAAGCAAAATCCGCTTCGGTTACGGGATTATTCCGCGATTTCTCGGTTATCGTATACACACCCCCATAAAACGCAAGCGCGGCATGTCCTGCCTCGCGTATACTTCGTTCTATGAGCTGTGCAAGACGCTGATCCATAGTATGGCGCTATGCTAAAAGTTTTTGCAAAAGCCTCTGGTCATTTTCATAGAAACGGGTAATCCGCTGACGATCTTGATCCGAAACCGCGTACGCATTGGTAGTTCCCCGGCGTAATACTGTATCAAGCGTATAAGCATTCAGCCCAAGACGTTTGAGAGCCTTGACCAGCATCCGTCCAAAAGCGTTGCGCATAAGCGCATGATACAGAGCCAGTGAATGTTTGAACCATATCGCGTTTCTCGCACCCGATGTATTGTACTTGTAATAAAGTCCCTGGGGAGTAAATGTTGCATCCACGCCAAGATAGCGGTAGAGTTCGCGTATCACTTGTTGTGGATTTTTTTGTATATCCTCATACCGCGTAATATGGAGCTGGTTGCGTGGAAAGAGTTTGAGATACGCCGCGAGGTATTTTCCGTACATCCCCTCTTCCAAAAGTTCCGGATAGCGCTTCAGAATATCCTGCAACGCATCAGTTTTGCGTATCTTGCCTTTGGAGAGCATGTGTTGCAAAGCCGATACGGCACGCGCTACGGGATCGCGCAGACACACAATCAGCTTAACCTGCGGAAAATCTTCATATATGCGCTTGGCAGCTTGGGTACTCGTAAGATATGAGGTGCTGAATTCTCCGCGGATTTTTTCGTTGCCGCATATAGTGAAATGCGCCGCGTACGCGGCAAGTCCTTGGTCATAGAGATTATCGGTTGAAAAAAAGTGCGTTTCTTTGCTGTGCGCGCCGCAAATATCAGGGTGTTCCGTAAGACATTTAAACACCCAGGAAGTCGCGCATTTTCTTCCGCCAATGCCAATAAAATTAACCCGCAAACGATCTTGCGTAGCCGCGTCACTCATACAGCACGTCTACCTAAATAAACAAGGTGCGGATTGGCAAGTTTTTTTCCGGTTAGGAAAGATTCCGCCTTGTTAAAAATCCTCTTTGCTCCGTAAAACACATTTTTGTCTTTTTGCATATACGTACCCTCACATCGTAATGTCGTAAAACCCGCATGTTCCATGAGTTCCCGCAGCTTTGCATCAGTAAATCGGTTGACGTGCTGCACCCGATGAAAAATACAGCCGCAATCAGGGCAGATCACTTTATATTTGTCCAGATTTTCTTTGTTTGGTGTGGTAATAAAAACACATCCATCCGGTTTTACAATACGGTAGAGCTCGGCGAGTACATAGGGTAGTACATCTATCGGAACATGTTCCACCATTTCGAGCGAGTACACCATATCATAGGCAGCGCTAGCAAGTGTGAGATCGGGCATTCCTTGCAAAAGATCCGCCCCGCGAAAAAGCGTTTCATGTGCAAAACGTTTCCTGCAGGTTTGGACGGAGTCAACAGACGTATCGCGACCTTCACACGGATATCCTTCTTTGAAAAGATGTGCCATCAACCCACCTCCTCCACAACCGTAATCAAGGTTCTTGCCGTTTTTTTTAAGATGGCACTTTGTGTATTTTACTACAACATCTCCAACCTCTTTTGCGTAGGAAAGATCAAGTAGCCCCTTATTGGCAACAAAATAATCCCAGAATCGATTGATCTTTTCCTGGTTCCATACAACTTCGTGCTTGTTGAATTCCGGCGTTTGATGCATCATACAAGCATAGTATGAGTTAGAGATCCGCTTGTGAGAGTGTCGCGCCCTCTATCCGATCATCGTGGAGATAGGAGAGAAACCGCTCAAGTACCACTGTGAGGTGGCTTAGTTGTGCCAGTGTTTTGACATACGGACTTCCACCAACCATGAGCTCTGATGAATGGATCATAAATTGGATATAGGGTAGTTTTTTTCTTTTTGCAACAGCGTATATCTGCCGCAGATCGGCAAATGTCGTTTCCGGAAAGATGCGGCACCAGCGTTTGCGGAAAAAACCCGTGCGCACAATCGTCATAGGTACTTCCAAAAGCCCGCTTGATCCCACTGTGCGCACGTCCTGTGCCGATACCACATACGGTTTGAGCGGCGCTCCTCTAAAATCAGGTCCGCCTGTGCCGTTTTCTTTTCCCTTAAAGCCTTTCCAGTTGATGTAGGGCGTAACCGAACTGTCCACTGTGTAGCCAAGGCGGACGAGCAGAGGCACCATGTGTTCACCAAGTCCCCACCGACCTGCCCGAAAGCTGGTTGGCCGCTCACCAAGCATTGCGGTAATTTTTTCGGTGAGTGCAAGCAATTTTTGTTCCAGCACATCTGTTGCAAGCTCATGGGGAAATGTTTGTACGCCTTGATAATCTTCTTCGCTCAAGGGCGGGGTAGTCCAGGGATGCAAATGCGCACCCACTTCGGCAACTCCCGTAGTATGCCATGTTTTGAGTACGGACGCAATTGACAGGTTATTTGCCACCTCATACGTCACCAGGTACGTCGGCGTAAACCCGTATCGCGCGCACAACTCCTGAAACCCGGGCAAATATTCAAGATTTTTGAGTGTTTGCGTACCGGGTTTTTTCCACTGGTTGTCCGCTTCGGTGTCAACAGTAATAATGAACTTCATAAATGCAGCGCGCGCCGTAGGCGGAGAAGCGTTTTGAGTGTCGGCGAATACACTTTGCTGTAATAATAGCACGGCGTACGCACGCCGCCGAATGACTCTTTAAATTCAGCAAGCGACCGATCGTAGGGATTTTCCGAATCCGGGCGTATGCCTCCCAAATCAAAATACGCGTAACCCTGTGCTTTGGCATATTTGATCGATTCCCAAAGTATTATGCGGTTTGCCTGTCCGATAATTTCACGCATATGGTTATCCGCAGTTATGCGTTTTGATGCCAGCACCCACGCGCGCATCATACGCCCGTCAGCGATAAATACACCTCCAGCGATTAACGTATCGTGATAGTATGCGGAAAACAAAAGTCCGTTTTTTTGCAGTACGTCATACCGGTCAGTGCCAATACTTTTATGTTTTCTAAATAAAGTATAGACATTTCTAAATTCTTTGTAATTCGTATCTTGTACAACCCTGATGCCATTCCGACCACCACGCATAATTTGCTTGCATATCATCTTTTTCCTCATGCTATTCCATAAATAATCTGCTGTTGGCGAGAGATCTATGCGCGAGGTAAGCGTCTTTTTTTTCTTGAACCCAGGCACATCAACATTGTCATAAGAAAAAAAGGTTGCCATAGCAACGCCCGTTATGTCGCATGGCTTGGCAAACCACTGCCATTCTTTTTTAAAAATACCATCTGAATATCTATAGTGAATCATAGGAATTATTTTTTTGGGGCGCCTTGATAGAGTATCAGGTGTCCTAAAAGCCGCATAAGCAGCACGCACTCAAGACAGCGAGAAATATATCCCGAAAGTTTCTGTGACAGATGCAGGCGCGCCGCAAACGGCAGCATAATGTCAATCGGAGTTATTTTTTGAGGGACAAAATATTGCGCAAATAATTTTTGTATTTCCCGCATCGTAAAAAAATAGTAGTAGATGCCACTTTTGTGCATGCCTTCCTGTGAAAGTTTTTTAAGCCTCCGCCGAAGATCGTGGTGATAGATCGTGGCAACAAATGTTCCCCCGTGCTTGATTGCGGAAGCAGCGTGCTGCAAGAAAAGATGCCGCTCACGCTCGGTTGGAATATGTTCAAAAAATTGCGCGGCAAGACCCCTATCAAAGGTATGTTCTTTGGTGATGAAACGAATGCTGTCTGCCAATACAAGACCTACAGGCGCATCGGGTGGCAATGCATGTTGCACTATCTTGAGTGAGATAAGCGAAAAATCCACCGCCAGTACCGCATGCGCTTTTTGAACAATCTCTTTCGTTAGTCTTCCGGTGCCACAGCCGTATTCAATGACCGTTTTCCCCTGAAGAACGCCAAGAGCGTGCATGGTTGAAATAACCTCTCGGTAATGCCGCGAAGCGATCCGTCGGTCATATTTCTCCGCTTCCCTGTCGCGCGCCGCCATTTCCGATGCGAGCGTATCTCCTAAAATCTGTGTTTCCGGGAGCATACGGAGAATGCCGCCATCAATCCGATAGCGCTCACTACAGGTCGCGCACTTTAAAACTCCGTCAACAATGTATTCCGGAGTTTCTCCATCTGCAACCAACGATCCTCTATCTTTTTGACATACAAGTGTAGAAATCAGCTCTTTTGGAAATCCTCTTGATGCCGATGTATTACGATCCATAGTGTTCCATAATATGTTCTTCAAGAAGTCTGATAGAATGTTTTGTACCGTATGACTCTACATGTGTATATGCCGCCTGCGCGAGTATTTTTCCTTGCGCAGGATGCGTAAGAAGTTGTTCCACCGCATCTGCCGCGGCATTTGTATTTCCGATAGGAACCAACAGACCGTTTATGGTATCGGCAATAACGCTTTTTGCTCCGTCGTTCGCATAAGCGACAACCGGTACGCCAGCAGCCATAGCCTCCAGAATTACGATGGGCTGACCTTCGCGAAGCGATGGAGAAAGAAATATCTGTGCGATGTGCAAATACTCTTTCGCCCTTTGAGGATCTGCAAGCACCCTGCAATAACTCTCCATGCCCTTATGTATAATAGCATTTCGTAGATCATTTTCCAAAGCGCCATGCCCCACAATAACAAATTGCGCGTTGCTCCCACGCTTCTGTAACTCCTCCGCTATATCCAAAATATGATTCTGACCTTTTTCTTCAGAAAATCTTCCGATATTTACTATCACGGGTATGCCTTCCGGAATGCCGGCAAAACGCTTCATTTCCTCAATATCCACATCTTCACGGGCTGGTACAAGGATAGGATTGGGTATGCAAAAAAATTTTGATCGTTTCACGTGTTCCTGCGCTGCCGTAAAATCAGCAATTTCCGCATTTGGCGTAATGATGGTATCAGTACCCCATGACCATACATGATCAACCAGTTTTTGCCATATTTTTTTCTCATAATAAAAACTGTGTTCCATGGCGAGTATGACCCGAACACGGGCAATAATGGCCACGAGCCGCACCAATACATTTGCTAAAAATAAATGCGTATACACCACGTCAAATTTTTCTTTTTTGATAAATTGATACACCTGCCGCCAGGTAGTAATATCCAGCAAACTCCTGTTCTTTAAGGTACATTCCAATATTTTGTCATTGGGCAATATCTCTCGCACTGCATCCCAATAATTCGCTTGCTTACTCTTATAGAGCGTCAAAAGATATGGATCAAATTGTCCCTTATCAATTTCCCGCAATTGCGCGAGCACGACCGCTGGCGCGCCGCCTATGGACATGCGATCAATGGCAAAAAGTATTTTGATTTTATTTTTCATATTCCTTGCTTACCCGTTATAGGCTAATTCGTACGAATTAGCGCATAGCACTTTTACCTCTGTCATTTTATCCTAAGCTTGTCGAAGTATCCAGCATCCATCCATTCCTGTCATTTCCGCGCCTGCCTGCCTGTCCGGTAGGCAGGCGATCCATGCATCAGTATTTCTTGACTTCGTAAGTCCATGGATTTTGACTTACGAAGTCGTAACATTGAGCATTCTGTATTCCATGAGTTGAAAATATCCCACTTGTCACAACCACCCTTGCACTCCCCGCGAGAGACCTGCCTGTCCGGTAGGCAGGCGTGGATCCGAGTCGGAAATCCACAGTGGAGATATTTTGAATCCCTGGTTCAATCCCTATGATACCCATCTGCGTAACCGGAAACTATTTTAGTTATCAATCCCGCAACACTGTGCTGCTCTATAACAATTTTCCGCAAACCCTCTCCAAGACGCCGCCGCTCCGCTTTATCCATGTTTTTGAGCAATAGTATCTTTTTCGCAAGTTCCGCAGCATCGCCTTTTTGGTACATCAACTGTTCCGTATATCCGCCCAGCACTTCTTTCAGCGCTTCGTTGCAGGTGAGAATAGGGAGTCCGGTCGCCATCGCCTCCAGCACCGCTTTGTCCAAACTGCCGGTACGGCTTGTGTTGATAAAAATATCCGCCTTTTGCAAATAGGCGGCGATTTTGGCATGAGATACCGCCCCTGCAAAATGTACCGTGTCGTGTAATTTTTTTTCCGCAACGAGTTCGCGCAAAGCGGCTGCATACGCATGCTGCTCCGGCAATCCCGCCCCGCCTACGATACGCACCGAAAAATGCACGCCCGCATCACGCAACACTGCAGTGGCTTCAATCAGCGTTTCCAAATCCTTCACCGGTGAAATCCTCCCCACGGTGATAAGCGTAAGTATTCCGCTGTTAGTTGTGCCGGGGCTTTCGTGATGGATGAATTGTTCCCCATCTATACCCTGCCCCACAACTTTAATTTTTTTACTCACGATACGGCAGCCACTTTTGGTTGAGGTAAAAATAATATGCGCAAATTTTTCCGCTACCCGCAAACTCCACGGCACGTACCCATGCGCGTACCACAACCCCACGCGCTTGCCAAGCAAACGCCACAGCCACCCACCCAGTACCACATATTCCGTATTCATGTGTACAAAAACGGCATCATAGCTGTTTCGTTCACACCACGCAAGTTGATAAAACCGGACAAGATATTGCAATCGTTGTAAGAGTTTATTTCCCATATTCCCTATCCTATATTCTCTATTCTCTTTCTTCTCCTTGCCCAAGGATATGATGCGCACATTTTCCGGCAAAGCGTACACTCCTTGCTCAAGACAAATGACCGTAACTTTTTCGCACTGTCGGGAGAATGCTTCCACCCAGCGATGCATAAAACCCAACACATCGTCATTGCGATCAATTTTTTGGGTAAGAATGAGCAGCTTCATAACGGGCTTTTAATGTTTTTCAGTTGTGGATTGGTAACATGGGTATATCTTTGGGTTGTTCTGATATTCTGATGACCTAAAAGTTCTTGCACATATCTAACATCTACACCATTCTCAAGTAAATGTGTGGCAAAGGAATGTCTCAGTGAATGAAAAGTCGCTTTTTTCTTAACCCCCGCTTTTTGCATGGCGGCCTTGCACACTTTTTGTAAAGACATTGCCGTTAATTTTCCCCCGCGATTACTCTCAAACACATAGTCGCCTGGCTGTTTTCCCGCGAGAGCGTTTTGCATATCCGCAACCAGCTTTTCGGGAAAAACGGTTATTCTGTCCTTCATTCCTTTGGCATGCTTGATATGAACGCACAGCTCATCCGTATCCACATCACGCACCCGTAAGTTTATAACCTCGCTTACGCGCAGTCCCGATCCATACGCGAGCGACAACACTAACCGATGTTTTGGATTTGCTAGAGCGTTTATCATATCCGTAATTTCTTTTCGCGACAGTACGACGGGCAACGTCTTGCTTCTTTTGGCAAATTTCAGATCAATTTTTTCAGGTGATCGCAGCACATCGCGATATAAATATTTTATGGCATTCAGCTCCAAATTAATAGAGGGCACAGGGAAAAGCAAGTTATAGAATTTTTGATTTTGGGCATTCACCCCTAACCCCTCTGCCCACAACCCAAAACTGAAAAAGAAAATAAACTACCCTGTGCCAAGAGCACAGGGTAAAGCAAGCTCTATGAAGTATTTGGCGTCGCAAGACACAGCGAAACATTGGAAGAATTGGTTGTTTATCGCGCTCTTTATGACTCAAAAGAATTTGGTAAAAATGCTTTATGGGCTAGACCAAAATCAATGTTTCTTGAAAATGTTAATGTTTCGGATTTTCTTTCAACTTTCTCCGCTTCGCTCCGAACCTCGTTGCACTTCGGTTTCCAAAATTACTCGCTATGACAACTCGTGAGAGTTTTGATACATGCCATACCGGATACACTTGAGAGCCGAGCTAGTACATTTTTACCCGCTATTCCCGCCGGTGCTGGCGCTTGAGGTGGAGTTGGTGGTAACCGAGGTATCACTGCCACCACCAACGCTGGTGGTTACATCTGTGCTCACCGCTGCATCGCCTGTCGTAACACTGCCGTCATCACTTACTACGGTCTTGCCTTCCATGCTCGTTTCTATGCTCACCGTTGTTGAGCTCGTACCCGTTGCTTCAACTTCTACTTCAACTTCCACCGTGCCTTCCGGAGTTTCCACGATCTTGCGTTCCAGCTTTATAGTATCGCCATAGGTGTAGTTTTGATTCTTTACCACTACCAGTAAATCGCAGTTAATGATGGGCAAGCGCGCATTTTTGGTTCCACGACCGCGCACGCGATCTCCCACGCGCAAGTCTCCTACCGCCAATACCGACTTGTCGCCATCAACAGAACTTAAAATTCGTGCGTCGTTCAAATCCACCCGATGCACGGCGCCGTGCCAAAAAATGGACGCGCTTTGCGTTGTCGGATCAATGCGCACAATCGTTCCCGCGTACCCTTGGGTGGAAACGGCGCGTGCCGTATTGTCTTTAATAATCCGCGCGTCAATTTCTCCGGCGTCATTCGCGCGCCCGACAATAAGAAGCCGGTCACCGATAACCATATCCTCCAGCGTCATTTTTCCGGCGTTGTAGGTAACCAATTTGGTGTCCGTGCTCACGTTGACCGTGCGCACATCGCCAACTTGCCCCACGAGATTATTCACATCTCCCGCGCGCAAGTTTTTATTGACCAAAATTTTCACCTGCATTCGGGTTGGTGTGGTAATATTGTCCAGCGCAACCAGCTGTCCGCGCGTTACCCACGTACGCACTTTCATGAACAAGTTCTCGCCACGACGTAACACAATGAGAATTTTTGCTTCTCGCACGTCTTCGCCTACTCGCTTGAGCAGCCGCCCGCGCACACGATCACCGATTTGTAAGTCGGCAAGCGTTGCCGGATTTTTGAGTCCCGCGACAATATGCGTACTTTCGGTGATATGCACCGGTATCATTTTCCCTTGCCACTGCACCTGAATGATACCGGTTGTTTCATCAATGCCATCTATCCAGCCGTTCAAACCAAAGTCTGTTACCGTTTTGATGGAAAGATTGGCAACGATATGCGCATCTATCACGTTGGTATTTTCATTACGCAAGCCGATAACGCGGATTTGATCTCCTGGAATCCAGTCGGCAAGGTTAGTATATTGATCGCGGCGCTGTCCCAAAGCCGTGTTTGCGCCAATATTCACGGTATAATCCACATGGTCCGCATTTCCGCGAATAATCATGGTGGTTGGCACGTCCGTTGAGCCGACTTCAATCAGCATACCCACCATGTTGATAGTGTTCTGTTTTTCGTTTGCATTGGTAAAATCCTCTTCCTGCTGCACATGGGTGAGTACTTCATCCGCCGCCAGCGTTTCCACGCCAATAGAGTTTTCCGCAAACGCCGGCGCGATGGTGATCAGCAATAGCACCGCCACACCTGCGCCAAATTTTTTGAAATATTGCATAGATCATGAGAGATAAGTGAGCAAAGTAATCTTCGGTAAGTATACGTGATTTAGTATCCATTGCCAATACATGAGGTAAACTGTCATAGGAACCGCAGTACAAATGAGTTGTATCAAAGAACTCAAGGTTCCGTGAGTTCTTTGAGTAGTTTTTTCTGCTTTCTTGTGAGGTTGGTTGGAGTTTGAACCACCACTTCAACAATGTGGTCGCCACGACCCGATCGTTGGAGGCGCGGTACGCCCTTGCCCGCGAGCTTGAATTTTTTTCCCGTTTGTGTGCCTTCGGGAATTTTAAGCTTCACCTTGCCATCTACCGTTTCCACTTCAATTTTATCGCCTAATGCCGCTTGAGCAAACGAGATGTTAGTTGTGGTGTATAGGGTATCGCCATCGCGGATAAAGCGCGGATCGGATTCCACGGCAACAGTGATAAACAGATCTCCCGATCTGCCGCCTTGAGTACCCGCATTCCCCTGTCCCCCCATGCGAATTGTCTGACCAGAAACCACCCCTGCCGGAATGGTTACCGTTACTTCTTCGGTTTCCAAAACTCTTCCGTCGCCGTGGCAGGTCGTACACTTTTCTTTTGCTATTTTCCCTTCGCCACCGCACGGAGTACATACCGCCTGGGTCTGGAATGAGCCGAACATGGTGCGCTGCATGGATGTAACAACTCCCGATCCTTTGCATGTCGGGCATGTTTCAATTTTGGTTCCGGGCTCCGCGCCGTTGCCATGGCAATGCGCGCACACTGCACTACGCTTGACGCGCAAATGTTTTTGTACGCCAAATACGGCTTCGCGAAAAGTGAGCCGTAACTGCAATTCCAAATCTCCGCCGCGCCGTGAACCGCGCTGTGGTGTTGATCTCCTCGCACGACCCCCGCCGAATAGGTCACCGAATAGGTCGCCAATATCAAACTCAACACCTCCGGAAAATCCGCTTGTGCCACCTCCAAAGCCAGCCTGCCGCGCAAAATCTCCCCAGTCAACTCCCGCGCCGCTACTAAAGCCTTGCGCTCCCGCGTGGCCGAATTGGTCGTACGCAGCGCGTTTCTTTTCATCCTTCAACACCTGATACGCTTCGTTGACCTCTTTGAATTTTTTTTCATCACCGCCGCCTTTGTCGGGGTGCAGCTCATGCGCCTTCTTGCGGAATGCTTTTTTGATCTCGTCGGCAGACGCGACACGCGCAACGCCTAATATATCATAGTAATCAGCGGGCATAGGTTAGAGTAAGCAATAGGAGTACATGGTAAGACAACTCCTACATTTTATGTACTCTTTTATTTTTTCCCATCCGTTGCGGTATCACCTTCTTTTTTCTTCTCATCCTGCACTTCTTCATACTCGGCCTGTTGAGGTTCTCCGTTGCCTTGTGTCGATCCCTCACCCGTCTTTTCCTTGGTTTCTTGCGCAGCTTTATACATTTCGGCGCCAACCTTTTGCACGGTTTCATTCAGCTCATCCACAGCCTTTTGGATCGCGTCTTTATCTTCGCCGTCTTTAACTTTTTTGAGCGCTGCCACTTTTTCTTCCACCTGCTGTTTGACCTCTGCCAATACTTTGTCGCCCGCGTCTTTCAGAGTCTTTTCCGTCGTGTAAATTATGGTTTCGGCGGTGTTACGCAACCCAACAATTTCCTTTTTCTTCTTGTCCTCTTCGGCATGCACTTCCGCTTCCTTTTTCATTTTTTCAATCTCGTCTTTGGAGAGCGAAGTGGATGCGGTAATGGTGATTTTCTGCTCCTTACCGGTCGCTTTGTCCTTTGCCGAAACGTTGAGAATGCCGTTTGCATCTATGTCAAACGTTACTGCAACCTGCGGGATGCCGCGGGGGGCGGAAGGTATCCCGTCCAGAATAAAGCGGCCAAGCGTCTTGTTGTCCTGCGCCATTTCACGCTCGCCCTGCAGCACATGGATCTCAACGCTTGTCTGGCCATCGGCCGCGGTTGAGAAGATTTGCGACTTGCTGGTGGGTACCGTCGTATTGCGGTCAATGAGTGGCGTGCGCACGCCGCCAAGCGTTTCCAAACCAAGGGTCAACGGGGTTACGTCAAGCAAGAGAATATCCTTTACGTCTCCCTGAAGTACGCCACCCTGAATTCCTGCGCCAATCGCCACGACTTCATCGGGATTAACGGTCATGTTCGGCTTTTTGCCGAAGAATTTTTCAACCGTCCGCTGCACGAGCGGCATGCGCGTCATACCGCCGACAAGTATCACTTCGTCCAAATCACTGACCTTAAGCCCGGCGTCTTCCAGCGATTTTTTGCATGGATCGATGGTTTTTTCCACCAAGTCACCTACCAATTCCTCCAGCTTCGCGCGATTTATTTTCAACACCAAGTGCTTGGGACCGTCCGCTCCGCTCGTAATGAAGGGTTGGTTAATCTCGGTTTCCGTGGCAGTGGAGAGTTCAATTTTCGCTTTTTCAGCCGCTTCCTTAATACGCTGGAGTGAGAGAGTATCTTGAGACAGATCAATTCCCTGGTCTTTTTTAAATTCGTTAATAATCCATGAGATAACGCGCAGGTCAAAGTCGTCGCCGCCCAGGTGCGTGTCGCCGTTAGTCGCTTTCACCTCCACCGTGTCATCGCCGATATCCAGAATGGACACGTCAAACGTGCCGCCGCCCAGATCGTATACCGCGATCTGCTGGCCTTTCTTTTTGTCAAAACCATAGGCAAGCGCCGCTGCGGTCGGCTCGTTGATGATGCGACGTACTTTCAATCCCGCGATCTCACCCGCGTCTTTGGTTGCCTGGCGCTGGGCGTCGTCAAAGTAGGCAGGAACGGTAATGACCGCTTCCTCAACTTTTTCACCAAGTTTTTCTTCGGCATCTGCTTTGAGCTTCTGCAGCACCATGGCAGAAATCTCCTGCGGCGTGTAGTCCTTGTCACCCATTTTTACCTTCACCCCTTCACCCGCCTGGACAATTTTAAACGGCAGATGTTTGATATCGCGCTGTACTTTTTCGTCGTTAAAATGACGACCTATAAGACGCTTAATGGAAAACAGCGTATTTTCCGGATTCGTCGCCGCCTGACGCTTGGCAAGCTGCCCTACCAGTCGCTCGCCGGATTTGGCAATCGCCACCACCGAAGGAGTTGTGCGGTTACCCTCTTTATTTTCCAATACCTTGGGTTCTCCGCCTTCCACAATGGCAACGGCGGAGTTAGTGGTACCCAAGTCAATTCCTAAGATTTTTGGCATAGCATGTAGTTGCTTATTGACCACCTATACCCTGCATATGTATAGCATGGTTAGAAGCAGAATTTATTGAATAGATATGTTCTAAAATTACGATGCGTTTGCAGCAGTCCCGTCAGCACGCTCATCTTTTCCCTTTGCTACTTTCACCTTTGCCGCCTGAATAACTTTATCATGCAAGGTATATCCGGGTTTCAATTCTTCTACAATAATGTCCGGTTCGTACGCATTCGTTGCAACCGCTTCTATCGCCTCATGGTTTTCGGGATTAAACGACTTACCGACTGTTTGTATTTCCGCAACACCATTGTCTTGCAGTACATGTTGCATCTGTGTTTTGATGTGCGTAAGACCTACGACCCACTGCGAATCTCTTTGGTTATCCGGCACGTGCATAAGGGACATTTTAAAGTTGTCGTACACCGGCAAGAGCTCGGTAATGATTTGGTCATGCGCAAATTTTATCCATGCCGCTTTTTGGATTTCCGTTTCTTTTTTGAGATTTTGGTAGTCTGCCTGCGCACGTTTCCATCCCGCAAGATACTCTGCGCACTTCTTTTGCGCTTCAAGCAACTCTTTTTCTATTTTCTGCGACTTTTTTCCGTCATGCGTATCGTGTTGGTGCTGGTGCATAGGTTAAAAGGTGAGTGCGGTTTGCAAAGCATTGAGGAGTGAGATATTTTTTCGGTAATCCATGCGCTTGGGCCCGATAATGCCAATAATGCCCGGGTGCGCCGCCGCTATATGGTAGCGCGTTACCACCAATCCGCATTCGTGATCCAGCGGATTTTCCTGACCAATGAAGACACGAGGACTGGTTGAGGTGTAGAAAAACAATTCGCTCACCAGCTCATCCAAATGATCCACCATTGCGGAAAGCGCGAAGATGCGCTCCATATCCGTACATTCCGGTTTGCTGAAAAGATACGTCAGCCCCGTGTAGTAGACCTCTTCGGGCATGAACCCGACAAACACCGCTTCTTGAGAAATATCGGCAACAGTTTTAGCAATGTGTTTCACCCGCTGCTTGGGATTCGCGACGTTTTCCGTAAACGATCCCGCCAGTTTAGCATGATCACGCGCGTTCAGTCCTTTTTCATCCAGCATGTTTTGAAGGTAAAAGCGATACCCCTTACCGGTTGGCACGCGCCCCGAAGACGTGTGCGGCTGGGTTACATATCCCGCGCCCTCAAGATCGGCAAGTATATTTCGCACGGTAGCCGGACTCACGCCAATACCTTTTTTTTCCGACAAAAAAAGAGAACTAACCAGTTCGCCCGTTCGCACGTGCTCTTCAACCAGCGCAAAAAATATTTGTTTTTCGCGGTCTTGCATAGGTTTGAGAGATTAGCACTCTCATATGGTGAGCGCTAATCGCAGTGTAACAAGTTACAATTTATGTGTCAAGTATACTATGATCTTACTCTTGTTCCGGCTACCTTAGTATGCCAGATAGCTTAGTTTCCAAACTTTAACGCAACGGCGTTGTTCATGAGTTAATGCACTACGCTGTATGAATACCAATTTTTGGAGTTGCAGGCATACATAACTATCTCCGTATCTGTCGCGACCATTTTCTTTGAAGGTATAAACTGTCCACAAAAAATGCGATCGCAGAATTTTGTGGACAGTTTTGGGGTAGAACCGCGGAAATTTGTGGGAATTCCGGCGTGGCAAATAAGGAGAAATCCTACCCCTCCTCGCGCAAAGCTTCTATAGAGTCAAGACGCGCCGCGCTGCGAGCTGGGCGAATACCGAAAATAATACCTATCACCATGGCAGTAAAGGTCGCAATAAAGATCGCGCCAAATGATATGCTGAAATGCCAGGTTAGTCCGTAGCTTGTGGCAACGCGAGACAGGATAAAAGCCACCACCTCCCCCAGCACAGTGCCGATGATGCCGCCAAGTCCCGTCAAGATGATCGCTTCCAGCAGAAATTGCCGCAAAATATCCCGCTGTGTCGCGCCTACCGCTTTGCGCAGACCGATTTCATAGGTTCTTTCCACCACGCTCACGTACATGATATTCATGATACCAACCCCTCCGACCACGAGCGAAATGGACGCGATCACGAGCAGTAAAAAAGTAATTGCCGCAACCACCGCGCTCAAAATATCCATCGCCTCGTCCATGGTGTTGACCACAAAGTCGTCTTTATCGGGATTGGTAAGGTCATGCCGCTCACGCAGTAAGTCGGTGAGCTCGGCCTGTGTCGCAAGCGCGCGGGTAGGATCAATCATTTGCGCAACCATGAATGACACGTGGTCAATGCCCAATACCTCTTTTTGCAATGTGCGTAAAGGCAGGAAGATGAGATCATCATAATCAAAGAAAAATGCCGCTCCCCGCGCCTCCATAACGCCGATGACCTTGTAGTTGCGCTGGCGTATTTTGATGGTTTGTCCCACCGGATCGTTTGCGCCAAACAACCGCTCGGCCACCTTGGATCCCAACACCACGATATTTGCCTGCTCGCGCTCCTCGGCATCGGTAAAAAAACGGCCTTGCGCCACGTTGCTTTTATCCACATCGCTATAGGACGCATTCGTACCGAAGAGAAAAACTTTTTTGCGCTCACCCAGGTACTGCACGAGCTCCTGTCCCATGACCGCGCTGTAGATATTGGAAATGTTGCGGGTTTTCTTTATGGCTTCGGCATCATCCGCGATCAATGTGGTAATGCTGATGCCGGTTACGAGTCCCGTGGCATTTTGACTTGAGGTTTTGCTGGCGGAGGGTACTTTGATCTCTATTTCAATGACATCCGTGCCAAATGCCGCAAGCTGCCCCAGAACGTACGCTTTGAGTCCCGATCCCGCGGACATAACGACAATAACCGCGGCAATACCTATCACTATGCCGGTAATCGTGAGTCCCGCGCGAACTTTATTGGTTCGCAACCCAAAAAATGCTATGCGCAGCAAACGATGCATATACGTGTACAACCAAGGGATTGGCTTTGTAAGTCGCGTGCATGCACGAACATAGTGTTTTTGGCAATGGTGTGCCATGAAAAACATTTATGCATAACGCAACGCTTCTATGGGATTCATTTTTGAAGCTCGCCATGCAGGGTAAAAACCGAAAAAAAGTCCGGTGGCAAGAGATATAATGACCGCAATGGTCAACGACCGCAGAGAAAGCACGAAATCCCAATCATAGCCCAAATAGTTTGCAATAAAAGCGAACAGGACGGAAACAAAACTTCCGGCAATAATTCCGACCACGCCTCCCATGAGCGCGATGAGAGATGTTTCTATGAGAAACTGCAGGAGAATGTGTATCCGTCGCGCGCCAACGGCTTTGCGCAGTCCTATCTCATGCACCCGCTCCATAACGGATACGAGCATGATATTCATAATACCGATGCCGCCCACCAAGAGCGCGATGCCGCCGATAGCCGCCAAAAAATTTCGTATCGCATTGGTCACCGAGGTGAGAATATCCAACGCCTGCAGTTGATTCCTGATAGAAAAATCATCCGGCTCTCCCGCGCGAATATCGTGCCGGTCGCGCAAGATCAGCCGTATCTGCTCAACGCTTAGGGGAAGTAATGAGGCATCAGTGGCTTTAATACGCATGAAACTCACGTGGTTAATGCCAAGAAGCAGCCGCTGCGCGGTGCGGAGCGGTATGAATATCTGATCATCCTGGTTTTGAAAACCGGTAACGCCCTGGGGTTGCATAACGCCGATAACTTGGAAACGCTCGCGCTTGATGCGGATATAGCGGTTCAACGGATCGGTTTCACCAAACAAGTTGTCGGCTGCCGTTTTGCCCAATACGGCAACGCGCGCCAAATTTTTTTCTTCGTCGGAGGAAATGAATCTTCCCCCAGCAATATATGCCCCCTCCACGATCGGATAATCCGATGTCGTGCCGGTAAGAGAGGTATCTATCGTATTGCCTTCCCATGAAACTTCTTCCACGCTCTTCACGTACGACGCTACCGCCACAACATACGGGGCAGCCGGACTGTGCTGAATCGCCACACCATCCTCGTAGGTAAGCGTGGTCACGGTGATACCAAACACTTGCGCGGGAGGTCCTGCTTCGTCGCTTGCACCGGGTAGCACCGCGATGAGGTTGGATCCAACCGAAGTGATTTGGTTGACGATCAAACTCTGCGCGCCCGCGCCGACCGACATAATAATAATATAGGAAGCGATGCCAATCATCATGCCGAGGATCGTCAGCATCGCCCTTCCCTTGCGCGCGGATAATACGCGCATCGCCAGTTGCAACGTGTTGATAAAAAATTTCATGTTGCCATATACCGGTCAACCCATACGTCCGTCCGGTTATTTTAAGGTAGTTTCTTCCTGCGCAAACCGCCGTTTTTTTACCGGAATATCTTCCGTAATATGTCCGTCATAGAGCTTCATGATACGCTTGCCATGCTCTGACGTATAGGTCTCGTGCGTTACGAGTACGATGGTTTTTCCTTCGTTGTTGAGGTTCTGTAAAATACGCATGATGCCAATGCCGGATTTTGAATCAAGATTACCCGTCGGCTCGTCCGCAAAAATGATATCCGGATCACGCACGAGAGCGCGCGCGATCGCCACCCGCTGCTTCTCACCTCCCGAAAGCTGGTTGGAATAATACTGCGCGCGATGTGCAAGCCCCACGGCTTTAATTGCTTGTGCAACCTGATCATCTGTATTTTGCAAGCTTTGCCCTGCATATAAAAGCGGCAAGCGCACATTTTCAAACACCGTGGTGCGCGGTAACAGATAAAACGCTTGGAAGACAAATCCAACCTTTGCATTGCGCATGAGCGCGAGCGCGTCATCCGAAAAATTTTTGACATCCTTGCCGTTAAAAAGATAGGTGCCGCCAGATGGACGGTCCAAAAAACCCAAAATATGCATGAGGGTTGACTTCCCCGATCCGGACGGACCCATGAATGAGAGAAACTCTCCCTTATCTATAGCAAACGAAACCCCGTGGAGTACTTTGGTTTCCACTTCTCCGGTACCAAACGATTTGGTAAGATTTTTTACTTCAATGAGCATAGCCAACAGGATCTAGAATATAGAATATGGGATGGAGCATATAGTAAAACTCCACCACTAACGGCTGTACGCCTTAGTCCCTACCTCTTTTCCTACTTGCCCTCTTGCACGAAGGTGACCACTGCATCGCCTTCTTGAACGCCTTCCAACACTTCCACCAAACCATTGTCCCCGCGCAGGCCGATACGTACCGGAACTTCACTCACCGTGTTATTGTTTTGCAATATGCGCACGAGCCTATCACTTCCTTTAATAACTACGGCGCGTTGTGGCATGACCAAAACGTTTTCTTTTTCCGCGGTAAATATGGTTACGTTTGCCGTCATGCCGGGTTTTAAGAGTTCGCGATCAATAGCGGGATATGCCTGCAGCTCATGCGGTACCTTCGTGCCAGCCGCATCCGCATCCGCATTCGCGTCGTCGGAAAAGAGCAAATGCGCTTTTACCCGGTAGTACACAACGCCTTCAATAACCGTTTCCGCCGGATCAATGAAGTACACGGTGGCGGGAAAAACATACTCATCGCCAAACGCATCAAAGGTCACTTCCACCGGATCACGCAAAACGATTTTTGCGATATCCGATTCGGCAATGTCTACCGCTATTTCCAATTCCATATCGCCCACCAGGGATACGACCGGTGTGGTGAGATTCACCTGCTCGCCTCTTTTATAATTCACTTCGGTAATGGTACCCGCGATCGGCGCGAGGAGCGACAATTCTTTGATGGCATCTTCAATCAACGCGAGCGCCGCCTTTGCGCGATCCAAGTCTGCTTTACTCGCCGCAACATCACTCGCCGCAGGAGGCGCCAAAAGATGGGTGAGTTCCGTCTGGGCAAGCTGCACCTGTCTTTCACGTTCGGCAACAGTATTGTCCACCTGCTGTACATTTTGAGCGGCAAGTTCCTTTGCTGAAGCAAGATCTTGTTCCGCGTTCGCTACACCCGTATCTCGGGCGATAACCGCGGCGTTGTAGGCACTCTCGGCCGCATGCACATCTGCCTGCGCCGCGTCTTTTGCGGCAGATGCCGCAAGCACCGCGTCCGTAATAGCATTCCGCGCGCCCTGAACGCTCACCAGAGCCGCGGCTACAGTAGTTTGCGCGTTCTTGACGTTAGTCTTGTCAGTGGTGTACTCGGTTGAGGTATACGCAGAATCTGTTATGGTTGCCCCGAGCGCGGCATACATTTCCAACAGCGCGTCCGCTGCCGCGTGCAGTGAACTCAAGGTGGATATAAACGCCGCGTCAACCGTGGTTTCGGTCGGGTTTGCAATAGCCGCCTGCACGAGCGATTTGGTCGCCTCATTACGATCGTCAAGTCCAAAAAACGCATCTTGCGCGCGAAGTTTTTGCGCCGCACGCAGCACACTAAAAACATCTTTGATGTCCAGATCAGTAAAGATGTCATTGAGTGTCGTATACGACGCGGCAAGATCAAACAGCGCATCGTGCAGCGTGAGAAGCGCATCACCTTGCGCCTGGGTTACCGTTTGATCGGCAGAAGTCACCGAGTTCGCATACTTTTGCTTTGCATCGGCGAGTGTTTTCACTTTCGCCTCAACGACATCAATTGTTTGTTTGGCGCTGTTGGCAAGCGCCACCATGGCCTTTTCTATGTTCTGCGCCGAAGTTTTCTCCACGGAATGCAGTGACGCTTGCGCGCTGAAGAGCGCGGTTTGCGACGAAGCAAGTTTTGCGCGCGCAACATTTATTTCTGTCGCGGTCGCTCCTTCACGCAAGCGGTCAAGTTTTGCCTGTGCTGAAGCAACCGCATTCTCCTGTTCGGTTTTTTGAATTTCCAGATTGGTTGCGGAAAGCGTCGCAAGTACCTGGCCTTCCACCACCCCATCGCCTGCCGCAACATCTACACTCGCAAGGGTTCCGGTTTTTGTAAACAGCAGATTAAGCTCACCGGGCGACTGCATGGAACCGGTTGCGGAAACGGTTTGGGTGAGTGTCGCCAAGCGCGCGATTTCCGTAGTATAGGTTACGTGCGACTGATGCGTACGGAAAACAGCCAACACGACGCCGGCGCTCGCAATACCAAGCACCGCTAACAACCACACAAACTTCTTTGAGAGATGCAGGTGCAGCGGATATGCCGTAAAAAAATTCATATACCGTTAAAAGTATACCCCGTTTTACTCTTTACCGCAATTTTTTATATCCCTATATATGTACACCAAACATGTAAGAAACCAGTTTGCCGATGGTAAAACCAAGCGCCGCGGCGCCGGAAGATACCAGCATCATTTCCACGCCTCCGCGCCAAGGATGTATCTTTGCGAGTATGGATTTGCCGTAACCCAAAATAAAAAGCGCCGCAACGGTTGAGAAAATAGAAAATATCATGGCAACGCTTAGGGGAAGTATAAGATAGGGAAGCACCGGGATACTGCCCGCGACGATGTATGATATGCCCATGAAGAAAGCATCTTGGCGCGCGCGCCTTCCATTCCCCGGAACGATATGAAGCGCGTGCAAGGCAAGCTCTTCTGTCCAAACATGCTTATGCTGCGCCACGCGATCTACGATCATACGCACCTCGCGCTTGGTAAATCCATGAGCTTCATACACACGCGATAATACGCGCTTGTGCGGCAGCGGATTTTTGGTAATATCGTGCTGGAGTTTGCGCACGCGCGCGCGCTCTATTTGGTGCAGCGATTTTGAGGAAAGATAAGTACCCGCAGCCATGGACAGTGATTCCACGCATACAACGACAAAGCCGGTTAACACCACTATAAAAGAATTTTCCGTTCCGGCGGCAATGCCTGTAATAACACCCAGCGTGGAAACTAAACCATCCTCCATACCAAAAATAACTTCTCGGATGCTCTCAAGAAATTTCGATTTGATGGTTCTTGCACGCGCGTTTTGTTTCATAGAGATTGACAAACACGATAATATTTTTTAGTGTGCGGGTATGGCTCTTTGTTCCCTATCTGTCTTTGAAAGGAAATAGTATGCGGTGTACCTATGTTGAGACGCGCGCAACCCACGAATACGCATTCATTGTTCCCGCAGAAGATGAAGATCGTACTTGGGTGATTGAGATCATTGAGCGAGCAGGAATGTAACGACCTGCTTTTCCTTTTGACCAGCGCATAATCTACGATCTTCATCTCAACAGCCGCCCTATGCGGCTTTTTTTTACACAATACGGAAAAGGTACCTGACCCCTTTATTTTCCCTCCGCAAGGCCGAATAGCATCTTTTGATCCGCGAGCCAGACAGCATAATCTGGCTTGGCGATGGTTGCGGTATTGACGGTAAGTTCCGTATCGTTACTGCTCACCAATTGGTAGATACTCCAGTTGCCATTTTCATCTTGCACGGAGCTTACAAATCCTTGCTCCTGCAGCAATGCTTCAATGTGCTGTAGGTTCGTAAGATAGATGCGCTGAAACTCGTCTAGGAAAGATTGTGTTGCGGGATCTATGTTTTGCGCCTCGGGAAAACCGATATCTTCAGGACGCGGATTTCTGCGCAATGTTTGTACGGCAAAGGCATCTCCCGCGATGGTTTGGAAATTGTCCGGATCGCGCGCAAGCCGTTCCCGTAATTGTTCCGCCTCTTGTTTTTTTTCTTGCTGGTATGCCGCGTCCTGCTCGTAGAGCTGTTTGAGTTTTTGATCAAGCAGCAGAGGTTTGAGCAGATACGTATTGATGAGCTGCGGGTCGTTACGCATTAACGCTTTTTGCTCTTCCCAGCTTTTTCTGTCTCTCGTATCCCGTTCAATGCGATGGTATTCATCCGTATAGTCCTGCTGTATCAATACACGACCAAGAGCGTTGAGGAGCAATTCTTTTTCTTGTAGGGTATGTTGCAGAAAAGCTATGGTTTCCGCGGGGTACGCATCAGCAAACTGTAAACTGGAATTGTTCGCGGCTTTTTTTTGTTTTTCAAATGTATAGTATAAGAGCCGCGTAAAAGGATCGTTGCTTTCTTCTTTGTATGCTGAATCCACGGCATTGGGTATATCGGCATTGGCACGCGGCGGGCGCGGTATGTCCGCAGCGCCCTGTTCCCGTTGCATAAAAAAGAAATACAGCCCGATTCCCAAAACCGCCAAGATGCTGCTAAGTACGGTAACTATACGTAGTGATTTTTTCATATTGCGAGTTGGTACATTCTGCCTAAAGTCATAAGCGCGCGGGTAGTTATTTTAAGGGCATGCGAGGGGGTTATAGCGACCGCCTGTGTTGAGAATCGGTAATCCCCCGCCCCATACTATCATTTCAGATCCCGTCCATACGGCGGTGTGATAATAACGCGGGGCAGCCGCGCCAACAAGAGAAGTTGGTGTCCAACAGGCCGCACACGCCGCGTCCGCGCCATTACAATCCTCGTCTACGACGTTACCGCAGATTTCTGCCTGCGGAGGTTTTGGCATTGCACTACACACCGTAGAATTTCCTTCCGCATCACACACTTTTATACCGGAATTGGCGCATGCGCCGACACCCACAACACATACCTGACCCAAATCAGGATAATCCTCATCGGTTTGCGCATCGCAGTCATCATCTACGCCGTTGCATTGTTCGACGTTATTACCGGACATATCCGTGCATACTTGCGCGCCACCTATACAGTCCGATACGCCTTCCATGCACAGATCGGCATCTCCACCATCACACGCATCACCATACCACGCTTCCTGCAAACCATCTACCGTAAGCGGATTGCAATCATTGTCACTGCCGTCACAAATTTCGGGATTGCCCGGAAAGCTTCCCGGATTCAAATCATCACAATCTCCGTCGCAAATGGAAAGACCGTCGTTGTCCACATCCAGCGTTTCGCCCGTTTCCGGATTGCAATCGTTATCCTTGCCGTCGCATATTTCCGCATTGCCGGTGTATATGGCGCTATCATTATCATTGCAATCATCGGCCGGACCCATGCATGATCCTACCTCATAATGCCCGTCACCGTCATGATCCATGCTCAATCCTTCATCAACCTCGCCGTCACAATCATCGTCAATATTGTTGCAGAGTTCCGGTGCGTTGGGATGGATAGTGGGATCGTTGTCATGGTTTCCGTTGTTGCAATCAAGGGCGGCGGCATAGCCGTCACCATCCGCATCGCAGTCCATGCTATCAATAAGACCGTTGCAGTTGTTGTCTATAGCATCATCACATATTTCATGCGCATTGGGATAGATGTTTGCGCCGCCCGCCACAGGGTCGTCATTACAATCCAAATTCTCGCTGCAGAAGCCGTCATTGTCCCGGTCCGTGCAGGGATCGCAGGCATCGCCAATGCCGTCAGTGTCGGTATCCTGCTGGTTGGAATTGGGGATGAGGGGGCAGTTGTCTTCGGTGTCGGGAAAGCCGTCCGCGTCATAGTCGTCCAAGATAAGCCCCAGATAGTTATTACAGCTCGCCGCTATGGATGAGAGGTTCTCGTAGGAGCCGAGACGCCATGGGGCGTCGCTGTATTCCAAATTGACGAAAAGGTTGATGGATTGGCCGGTAGGGTCGGTTTGGTAGGCGTAGGCATAGGATTTGGCGGTTGGGCACTGAAATTCGGTATTTTCCTCACTCCAGCAGGTTTGGGGATTAAAAGGGTCGGCGCAGCCGGAAAGGGTGTTGACGGGATCCTGGGGTAAGGTGAAGTTGAGGTTTTTGGAGAGGGTGTTGGTCCAGGATGGCCAGACGGAGAAGCTGGTTTGGGGTACGTAGGTGCCGGCGGAGAGATCGGGAAATGAGCCGGTCTTTGCTTTTTGTTCCTGGAGCGTTTCCAGAATGGTGTGCAGGTCAGAGAGGCGTTTGACGTCTCTGGTGAGTTTGGACTTCTGGGCATCGCAAATGCCATTAGCTCCGCAGTCAAGGTCTTTGGTGCAGGCGATCTCGTCGCAGGTAGCTACATAAAGCTGCTTGATCTCGGCAGGGGTTAAGGCGCGGTTGTAGAGGCGGATGTCGTCCAGGGAGCCGTCAAAGAAGTCGGAGCCGGGAAATTGGGCAGGATAAATAGAGCCGATGTCCAGATTGCCGGTTTTGGTAGGGTTCATCGGATTAGCGCATGGTTGCGCGATGGGATTACCGGGTAATGGCTCGCCGTCAACATAAAGGCTGAACATATACTGATTGGTCGGCTTATCCACAAATAATGTTCCCGCGAGATGGTGCCAATTTGCATCAAGTCCTCCCGGCATGACTTGATCTCCGGAGAATTGATTGAGAGACGCATCCTGCGTACAATCACCTCCACCGGCATCGGCAACGCGAACGGCAAAATGTATTTTGTTGGGCGAGCCCTTTGGATAATAGCCAAGGTAGAATTCGCTATCAGAGCTATTCCACTGTGTACTTACCATATTTTGATAATCATCGCCTTGTCCATTCGTACGCACCCACCCCGCGATAGTCATCGCTTCTTCGGGGTAGAGTTCGGGGCTTGCGGGTATTTCAACGTAGCTTTGGTCGGCGGGGGTAAAGACGCCCGAACCGTTGATTTTTCCTTCGGTGATAAAAGACATGGCGCGCGGTATGCCGTTATTGCCGTTCCCGCTTGCGTCTTGGGCGTTGCCGTCCAGCTTCCAGTGACCCACCAGTCCGTTGGAGAGATTGGGGGAGAACGTTGGATCGCAGGTGAGACAGGCTCCCTTCTCTTCAATATTGGTCGCAAAGGAAAAGTTGTCCAAGAGCTGGTTGTAGACGGCAATCATTTCGGGCGTGGCATTCTGGTCGTGGGAAATGATGTAGATGTTGGTGTAGGCGGTATTGTTCGCGATATCCACATTGGGCGCGTTCACGTAGACGGATCGGCCGTCACGCACGGCTTCAAAGCCATCAAGCACCATGGACTGCGGATGACCTTCGGGATTGGGAGCAAAGGCATCATACCAGTCGGCGGGAGCGAGGTGGTTGGGATTCGCCATGACGCGAATACCGATGGCGGAGGAGGCAAGGGAGATAAGAGGTATAACTATGAAAAACAAAAGCGCGCCCAGCGCAAATGCGGGAAAAAATATTTTTCTGTTTGATGAAAACTCTTTAGATTCCCGCCTCCGCGGGAATGATCGTAGTTGGTGTTCCATGTTCTATGTTTGAGGTTGCATAATATCCGCGTACGCTTTCGCGCTTCTGCGAACTGTTCTTGCCAAACCTTTATCATAATCAATGCCTATCAGTCCAAACCGAGGAGAAAACCCGTGCTCCCATTCATACGCATCGGTTAATGACCAATAGAGATAGCCGCGTACATCTAATCCCGCGTCCAGTGCATGCCGCACTTCCCGCAAACTCCGCCTGATAAAATCCTCTCGTTGCGCATCGTTGCGGGTTGCAATACCGTTTTCCGTTATGTACATCGGCAAACGATAGCGGGACAGGTCCGTGAGCACGTCGTATAACCCCGCAGGGTATACTTCCCACCCCAAATCGGAAGTTTCGCGTAAGCGTTCTTTGGGATCGGCAAATACCGCCCCCCTCCACAAAGATACCTTTTTTATGCGCTCGTGAAAATAGTAATTTATCCCCAAAAAATCATGTGTTCCGCGTGTCATGCCATAAATGCGATGATTGCGCAGCCAATCATAAACTTGCGCAAAAACATTATCCAGAAGCGCGTGCGGACGTTCCAAATACCACGATACAGGATTATGCGCCACGCCCACCTGCGCCGTATGGCCTCCGGTATCCAGTATGGCATGAAGAGCGGCATAGGCCTGCTCGTGAGCGCGCGCCATATGTCGCATGACGCGCAAAAAAAGCAGCATGTTTTTTTTCTCCGGTGGCCAGACGCCGTTTACCCACCCCATCCAGCCGTAGATAACGGGTTCATTGAGCGTCAGCCAAAAATCAACAAGATCACCAAACTCTTCGGCACAATAGCGCGCATAGCGCGTAAAATAATACGCGGATTCTTTCGCTTCAAATCCTCCGCGCGCGGCAAGCCATGCCGGAAGCGTAAAATGCTGCAGGGTAACAAACGTAGTCATTCCGCAGCTCGCAAGCGTCGTAAGGACGCGCCGATAGTGCTTTACCGCGTCAAGGTTAAACGACCCGGGCTTTGGTTCTATCCTGGACCACTCAATACTCAACCGATGCGCAGTGTGTCCGAGTTTTTTCGCCAGTTGAAAATCTTCCCCATAGCGTCTGTAGTGATCGGTTGCAAGATTCGCCTGCGCCCTTCCCCGCGCCCCAACCTCCTGTTCCCATTGCCACCAGTCATTATCAACCGTATGTCCTTCCACCTGATGGGCGGATGAGGCGGCTCCCCATAAAAAGTGCTTCGGCCAGCCGCTTTGCGGATCGTTTTTAAATTTTTCTGATTTTTGAGACATGGGGATACGTAACGGCAAACGATACACGGAACGCAAAATTTATGAAGCCGTGCTATGCGGTTCGCGTTTCATTATGAGTACATTGTATCACAAAACATCCTCTTCCACAAAATACTCTTGCAAAAATTTTTTTATGGCGCTATACTGCGCCTATGTATTTACCACAGCAAAACCATCAAGCCGTTTCCGGATTGTTGCTTACTTTGTTAGCTCTACCCTTGTTCGGGCGGATGGTTTTTGCGTGAACGCGAGAGACAACACCTTACCTGTCACCAACCATCCTCCCGGAGGGTTGATTTTTTTCAGGTATAGTGAACAATGTTCTTTTCCAATTACCCTTTTTGAGGAGCAAAACGATGGCTTTCACAAGCATTTCACGCCCCACGGTTGACGCAGCATATGTAGCAGGAAAGCTCCCATTTGTCGGTTTTGAGGCAAATGAATTTTCTGGAGATGATTTTAGTGAGATCGTTCTTCGTTACGCAAAACTTCACAAGATCAAGGAGTTATGTGATGATTACGATCTTGCTGCGATCGTGCAGGAAGTTCTTGCAGAAGGCTGCCGGGATCACATCGGCTGGTTGACTCGCCAGAGCATTTACTACTGTGGAACCGACGAAACGGCAGAGGCGGAAGTAACGCTTTCAGACAACGAAGCGCATTTCAGCGCAGGAGGCGAAGTTGACAAGGCGATTGGTAGCATAGAAGCTCTTTCACACGCAATCCTGAAAGCAGTTGCGCAACGAAAGTTGCTACCTCCTGACTTCAAGCAAGTACAGTTCAGGGTCTACGATAGCCGATCTGGAGGCGTCCAAGACAAAGGAATTGTACGAGTGGTGGCTACCTCAAAAGAAAAGCGCGCCTATGGCATCGGTGTCCACAAAAGTATCAACACTGCGTTTGTAGACGCGCTACTCACGGCGATCAACGTCCTGCGATTTGGACCGCGTATCCCTGAATATCGCCGCCGCTCCAGACTTGACTGATCTTTACGGAAGGCATTTGCCTTCCTTTTTTTTACAAAAATCCCTCTCGTTGTACGAGAGGGATTGCGTGTTGATGTATATACCTTATACAACAGACGCGTGAGGTTCCGTGCCGTACTTCTTGTGAACATACCCATAGAGTACGAGGAGTAGCACAAGCGCAATCCACACCCAACCCCAGGAATTATCTGCAGGAAAAATTGGCGCGAAACCGGTAAGCGATGCCACAGTTGAGGTTACTAAATCCATGGTTGAGGTTCCGTTGATGCCGTCCTCGCTCGCGCCAAGCACCACGCCTGCCCGCATCTCGCGTTCCCCGCGCGGTGTTGTTGTGGCAGAGCCATCGCCCGCGGTATCGCTGGCGGCAGCAACACGGGTGACAGGTATCGTTGGACTTTGCTTACTTATTGGCTGGTCCGTATCTGCCTCCCCTGTAGTATTTTCTGATGTATCCAGACCACCAGTGCCATATACAGCCTCCTCACCATCCCCCGCCGCTATATCCGAACCTAAGCCATTCCGGCCGATCGTCAGAACATCCAAGATATCCTCCCAAAATCCGCCGCTCGCACCTCCCGTTGCATGCACCCCGACCGTCATTTGCGCCGATGCTTCATCGCTTACCGCAAAAACGTCGCTGCTCGTAAAGCCATTGGCAATCGCGTAGTTGGTATACGTTCCTGCGGGTACGGCAACAACAATGGGTACGTCATATTCCACGCGCACCTTCTCTTGAGGCAGCATTTGTCCGATGTCAAAATGCTTCTCCGCAACCCGCGCATCCGACTGGTCAATCAGAGAGTCAAATACTTTCACCTCGTACAGCACCGCGTCTCCCGTATTTTCCACGTCAATCGTGTAGTGTACCACATCACCCGGAAACGCTTCCTTGCCCATAAAGTTATGCTTTTTTGCAATGGCTAGTGACGGATGCTCAATGGTAAATACCGCGTAGTAGTTGGGATCCATGAATACCAGATTGCTGCTTCCCTGCGTATTATCACCGGGTATCCAGTCATCCTCGGTACTCATAATATCGCTTGCGGATTCCACGGTTGTGAAACGCAAAGGCTGCTCGTGGTTAAACTGCACCGAATACCACACCTCGCCGCTCTCGCCCGGTCCAACATCTCCTATGGAAAATTGCACGAGACCGGTCTCGGGATTAACCTGCGCGCCGTTCGTCACTTCTATATGGAAACGATCCGGTTCATAGGTGTCCTCCAGCATAACGTTGTGCGCCCGGCCGTTGCCCATGTTGATATAGTAGATGCGATGGAATTCGTAGCCATCGGGTGTGGGTGGGTCGGGATTATAACGTATGGATTTTGAAATTTTAAGGTCGGGCCTGCCAAAGGCTAAATTGCCTCCCCAGGTGCCAAAAACATTCACAAAGGCGAGTATGACCTTGCCGCCCACAACCGTTGAGTTGGCAATGTTCATAATATCCGTCAGCACCTGCACGTTACCGGTGGTAATTGACGCACCGCCTTCCGCGTTCTCTATAGCGTTGCCGCCGGAGCTTGCGTTGATGTTCACCGTGTTATGGAGTACCGCCGTTTGATTGCTTGCAAGCGCCGCGGCAGATGCGCTCGTTGCGCCGGTTGTCGTTGCCGTAGTAGCGTCCGCAAGCGCGCCGGTCGTAGTTCCTACCTGCCCCATCGCTTCAACCGAAATACCGGTCGGACTTTCGTTGACCGATGCGCCCAACGGCAACCCCCACACGTTTCCCAGCCACTGATTCAACACCGCCACATGCCCCAGTATCCAGTCGCCGCCTATTACCACCGTGTTCACGTGGTTTTCCACATTGGTTACCGCAACCGCGTTGCCTGTAGTAACATCCGCGCCGCCACCCGCATTTTCCACCGTATTGCCACCGGTGTCCGCGACAACAAAGATGTCATTGACCACCGTCGCGTTTGCGTCTGCGCGCAAGTTGAAGGACCCTTCCCGCGCAGCAGCCTCCATTTCTTGCGTTACCGATTCACGGGTAAAATCTCCCTCACCAGGCAAAATAAGGTCGCCCAGCCATTCGCCAAATACATTAATAACCGACAGCACCACATTGCTGCCGATGAGATTGGTATTTAAAATATTAATCAGCGTCGTACCCGCGTATACATCGCCCGTGGTAATAGTCGCATCCCCCGTAGCATAGGCAATCGTATTGCCGCCGGAATCAACGTCAACAGCTACGCTTGTGGATGCTGCAATTTCCTGCGTGCTGGTTGCTTCAATATTTACGAAAGGGAGCGCGCCATCGGTTGTTGAAGCGAAAGGGTTATTTAGGGAACTTGGCAGCATTCCGTCAGTTGTCGTTCCGGTTGCCACGCCACAGCCATCAATACTGCCGCAGCCGATCGGCAAATCACCGTTTGAAACGGGGGTGTCAATTTCCGTGGTATGGGCAATGGTCGTCACATCCGTAACCGCAACCGCATCCCCTGTTGCTATGCTTGCAGCCGTTGTCGTACTCTCCGTATGCGCCACCACATCCTGCAATAGCAGCTCCGGTGAACTCCCCGGCTGTGTAATTTCTTCCCCTTGCAACGGCATACTCTCTGGAGAGGTGGTTGCTTGGGCATACGCCAGCGTTGGCAATCCCCATTGCCAGGCGAGCATGCACACGAGTGCCAGAAGACTGATGGTCTTTTTGGCAAGAACAAATATGCTGTTGCGAGATGAGATAAACATAGAACATTCTAATCAAATTGCTGGCGCTTCCGGCTACATACGCAATGCTACCAAAATTCCAACGGGTACAGTATATTCCGCTATTCCGGAAATGAGATTCTGTTGATGTGTTGACGATAGGAACTCAAAATTTTGAACTTTCCTTTGAGAGGGTATATCGGCTGGGGGAATGGAGCGTAACCAAAGAAGATTTTCGCTCCATTCCCCGTCGTATCTTCGTGAAGAAGACTAGCGCGTAACACGCGTTACCACGGTGTTCACTTCATTCAAGACATCGGATACCGCTGTGGCATCACCGGTGTTAATGGTTCCACGCACACCGCCTTGGGTGTACGGTCCAAACCAATACCAATAGTGATAGTAGTTGCCTGATCCGCTTACGGAATTGTGGCCGGTGTTGGCATTCGTGGATGTATTGTTGGTGACCGTGGTGTCTTCAACATTGACTTCAACGTCAAGGTCGCCATTACAACCACAGTCAGCAGTTACCGTTGTGGTTACGCCGTTGACATAGTTGGTCACAAAGGATGTTGCCACCGCATTACCGGTGTTAATGGTGCCGCGTACGCGACCGCTTCCGCTTACGGAATTATAGCCGGTGTTGGCATTCGTGGATGTATTGTTGGTGACCGTCGTGTCCTCAACGTTTACCCCCACGGTGGTGTCGCTGGACTGATGATGTCCGCCCCACTCATAAGACGAAGCCGCAACCGGGCTTACGCTCATTGCGAACGCGAACGCCGCAACGGTCATAAGAGAAATTGCATATTTCATAGTGTGTACATACCTCCTCTCTAGGGTTTTGCTCCGGCGCGTACGCCGTACGAATTGTCCGCCGATACGAGACGTTTCACAAGGCACGCAAACGAAGCAAAGGATGTTGGGTTGCTATTCGCAATTCCCAAGGATATACACGCCCATGGGCATATACCCTATCAAACCGCGAATATGTCTCTTGGCTCCAGACTACTCTTGGCTCCAGACTAGATGTTTAACCTCTACATTCCGATCTTTTATAATAAAAAACACCCAAACTTTTGGGCATTTCTAATAGATGACTTGCGACCTTTCTTCCGGATGATGGAAGAGAGATTCAAAATTCTTGCGCCAATTATACACAGGAAAACCCTTGACAACCATTTCACTTTCAGTGTATAATGTGGATGTGATTTAGGTAGAAATTAGACCCTGCCCGAAATTAGACCCTGCCCAGGGATTCGCAAGACTGCCTAAATCACATCCTCATAATTTTTCCACAAAAAAATGCAGCACCAAGTTATTGACCTGCATTTTTTTGTACCAAAATTGTTCCAGCGGCGCATCCCAAAAAAATTGTTTGTGTCCGCGCACCGAGCTTGTTCGCATGGGAAGTCTGGCAGTGAGAACGCTTGGAAATACGCCGTTTGAGGTTGCGTGAGTAAGTACAACGTAAGTATACCCCGCTTATAAATTTTGTCAAACTTTTTATTGGCTCATTTTAGTATATTAAAAATAACAAAAATCGTATCTGGGAGTTATTCCTAAATAATGATCCTACTTTTCCACAGGTTGCGCACTTTTCCGCAGGGTCTGCTCGCTTGCCGCAAAGGATGGTTTAGCGTAAGATAAGAGTCCGCACAGCACAACAACTCTCGCGCGACAACCTGGGTTACACTTTCAAATGTGTTGTGCCGCGCGTATTATTTTTCGCAACATCATTATGGCCGACATCATGCCACCACACAATATAGAGGCAGAAAGCTCGCTCCTCTGCGCGATTCTCATTGACCAAAATGCAATTGCAAAAATTGCGGATGTGGTTAATCCCGACGACTTTTACAAGGATGCGCATCGTTTGATATTTGAAGCGATGCAGGAATTGTATGCCCGCCACGAACCAACAGATTTGTTGACGGTCGGCAACCGTCTGGAAGAAAAAAAACAGCTTGAGATGCTAGGAGGACGCTCGTATATGGCCGAGCTCTCCAACACCGTAGCAACCGCGGCGCATATCGTACAGCATGCGAAGATTATACAAAAAAAGGCGACGCTGCGGCGGCTGTTGGCCGCTGCCGGGTCCATTACCAGACTTGGCCATGAAGAGGCGGAGGATTTGGAGAAATTGCTGGACACGGCGGAACAGGAACTCTTCCTGGTTTCGCAGCGTTATTTGAAAAAAGCATTCGTGCCCATTGCGCAGATTCTCAATGAGGCATTTGATCGTATTGATGATTTGCACAAGGAGAAAGGCAAAATACGCGGCCTGCCATCGGGGTTTACGGATTTGGACCAAAAACTTGCAGGTTTTCAAAAATCGGATTTGATTATACTGGCGGCACGTCCATCGCTCGGCAAAACCACGTTGGCATTGGATTTTGCTCGCAATATCGCGGTACGCGCAAAAGTACCCGTGGGCATATTCAGTCTGGAAATGTCCAAGGAGCAACTGGTGGATCGCCTGATTTGCGCGGAGGCCGGAGTGGATTTGTGGCGCATGCGCACCGGACGTCTCTCGGATACGGAAGGGTCGGAGGATTTTCCCAAGATCGGCCATGCCATGGGCACACTTTCAGAAGCCCCTATTTACATTGATGATTCCGGCAGCGCGAATATCATGGAAATTCGCACGAAAGCCCGAAGGTTGCAGAGCGAGCATGGTCTTGGTATGCTGGTGGTGGATTACTTGCAGCTTATGGAGGGAAGGACCGCGACGGATAACCGCGTCCAGGAGGTTTCAGAAATTACGCGCGGACTCAAGAGCCTAGCGCGCGAATTGGACATTCCCGTACTTGCGCTCTCCCAGCTCTCTCGTTTGGTGGAATCGCGTACGCAGGCCATACCACGTCTTGCGGACTTGCGGGAATCGGGATCCATTGAGCAAGATGCGGATGTTGTTATGTTTATCTATCGCAAGGCTATGGATAAAAATTACAAACGCGAAGATTTGCCGGCGGAGGAACGCCATAGTGCCGAGGTGCACATAGAAAAGCACCGCAACGGCCCGACGGGTATTGTGCGTCTGTTCTTTGACGAAGAGAAAGTTACGTTTAAAAACCTTGACCGGCAGTATGCACATAACAATTCGGCGATGACAGCAGAAAACATGCCGGCGTTTTAATATGTATTTATAGAAAAGGGGTCAGGTACCTTTTACGGTATGCCGGCCGCGCAAGGTACACTGTTTTCCGCGACCTGTTTATTTCGGTCGTATAACGTATATCGTAATTCGTGCATTCTTATGCTATGCGGCTCCCCGAACCCCTTTCCAAACTCATTGAGCAGTTTACTATCTTGCCGGGCATCGGTCCGCGTACGGCAGAGCGGTTGGTATTTTGGCTGCTCAAGCGCTCACCGGAAACCATCACAAACTTTGCACAGGTGCTCACGCGCGCCGCACACGAAATTTTGTTCTGCCCGACATGCCACAATCTTACCGATCGGACGCACGAACAGTGCATTATTTGCGCGGACACCAAAAGAAACCACGCTCTCGTTTGCGTTGTTGCCGATATTCCAGACCTCTACGCACTGGAAAAAACCTCATCCTATGAAGGGGTCTACCATGTCCTTGGAGGCGTGCTCAACCCTCTTATGGGAATAACGCCCGATAAGCTGACCATCCGGCATCTCCAAGAGCGGCTTACCGATCTAAAAGTTACGGAGCTCATTTTTGCCCTCAATCCGGATACGGAGGGGGAGATTACCGCAACCTACGTGCAAAAATTCGTGGAGCGAAATGGATTAACCATTACACGACTCGCCCGAGGACTTCCACAAGGGTCGGATATCGGCTATGCCGATGAAATTACCTTATCGCACGCGCTTACGGACCGTCGATAGAAAAGGGGTCAGGTACCTTTTATTGAAGTCTGCATTGAGTATACCAACATCCCTTTTTTTCACGCACCCATACCGTTGTGGTATGGGTGCAAATAAAAGATAGTGTGGCTGGATGTGCTCAAAAAACACAATAAAAAAGCGGAGTTTACGTTCCGCGGATATGAAAAATGAATGGAAAACAGGTAGGTAACATAAAAGGTACCTGATCCCTTTTATACTATATCATCAATTCGGACTTTGGTTTCATGCTGGCGATGGCCAGTTGTTTTTTTGTAGCGCACTTTTGCCTTGTACTTTACCACCGTTACTTTATCTCCTTTTTGCTGGGAAATGATCTTTCCGGTTATTTTTTTTCCTTTAAGATACGGCGTGCCCATTTCCACGTCTTTTCCTTTCTTGTCGCCAACGAGAAGCACTTCGGAAAATTCAACCGCATCCCCTTCTTTTCCCTTGAGCTTTTCAATAACTAACTCCTGCTTGGGCGACACTACGTACTGCTTACCGCCCGTTTTAATTACTGCCAACATCATAGAGGTTTCACCATAAATACAACAAGGCGTACTCTACCACACGACATAAAAAGAATCAAGGGGGAAACAACACGCATAACATTCACGGACTTGCCCTATACGCAACCGTATCCCCTATCCGCACACCGTGGTGCGCAATGAATCCCGCGGAAACTTCCAGTACGCTGTCAACGGGTTCGGGTGGCGAAAAGGTTTGCGGACGCGAATCCTGTGTTCGCGGAGGCAGTACATCCGCTTGCAATCCCACCACGCGCCCGCCTCGCAACCAGATCACATCCAATGGAAAATGCATGTCCTGCATCCAAAAAGTATAGGCATCCGGTTTTTCAAATACAAAGAGCATACCGGCATCAGGCGTTAATGCCGCGCGCCCGGAAAGTCCTTGTCTGCGGGTTTTTTGGTTATCTGCAATCTCAACCGCAAGCTCAACGCGATCCGCAATGCGTACCTTTCCGGAAGGCAAATCCGCATGCGGCGCGCGTACGGTCGCAAATTGCAGTGCAAGCGCGGCAATGCCTAAGAGAAACGTTACCGCGTAAAAAAGCAGTACGGTTTGCATGTGACTGAAACCTCGGCGCAAAAACGCATGATGTAAATGTCCGAAGTCCCCTTGGCTCACTCGCGTATGGCGTATGAATTTCCGCACGATTACTACGCGCGCGACATCTATAATCGGCAACGCCATCACCATGAGCGTTGCGGTGACCTTGGCTCCGGCAATAATCGCGAGCAGCGCAAGTATATAGCCCAAAAACAGGCTTCCTCCTTCTCCTAAAAAAATTTTTGCCGGGTAAAAATTCCACAAGAGAAATCCAAAAAGCACTCCGGCAAAAATAGTCGCGAGTAAAGCCGTATCGTATTGAGGAACTTCGGCCATCAGCGAAATGGCAAACAACACGAGTGTCGCGAGCAGTGTTACGCCCGTAGCTAAACCGTCCAATCCGTCAAGCAGTTTGGTTGTATACATCATGCCCATGAGCCATACCAAGGTAAACAGATCTGCCCAGACGGTAATTTTCCAATGGATGGAGGGTGTTTGTACCAGCGTAATCACCAAGCTATCCAGGCGCAGTAAGCCGCCAAACGGGTTAGTAATAAACACTACGCCAATACCGCTTACCATGACCACAACCACCGCCGCCAAAGGCGCGATAAGCTGTTTTTTTGGGGGAAGACGGAAGCGATCATCAAGATAGCCGCCAATCATGAGTAACGCGCCTCCCATCGCCAACCCAAAAAGATGCTTGGGCAGTATCGTGCTTTGGTCAAAAATATCCAAGAAAAAATACGCGCCAAATATCAGCGCGACAAACGTAGCATACACCGCCGCCCCGCCCAAGAGCGGTGTGAGTTGTGTGTGTATACCGGGCTTTGCGCGCGTTGGGACATCAACAAGAGAATGTGCGCGAGCCAGGTCGCGCGCGAGCCAGGTCGCGCCGCATGAGCACAAGACCGCGACCAATCCTATACCAAGAAACATAGGTGGGTTTTTGTACGGAAAAACATTACGTATTTAACACCCCTCATCCACAAAATCATTACAGTTGTTATCCACGCCGTCGCAGGGTTCGTTAATTAATGAAAATGCTCCCGGGAAAATCGCCGGATTGGCATCATCGCAATCAGGGCCCCCTCTCCCAAGAGCAGCGTCTCCGCAATTCAGTCCGTAGCCGTCGTTGTCGTTGTCCACGCACGCGGCGGGCGCATCGCACGAAAATACCTGAAAGTCGTCAATATACACATCGGTTCCCGATACGGTGGTGTCGGTTCTGTTTGTCGAAACACCTATTTCAAATTTTCTCCTCCCATTTTTTTCTTTGATATTATCGTATGTTGGCAGGTAGGTAAATTCTTTGCTGTAGAGCATCCAATCTGCATACGTTCCTTTGTTAATAGTGCCAAGCCTTTTCCAGTAAGTCGGATCGCTATAACACCCGTGCTGCGCCGGATATTCCGCGCAACAGAAATTATCTTGCCCCGCGCCATCGCATACGTAGCCAAAGCCGCCATTGCATTTTTGTTGTGATGTAGTATTGCCGGCAATAAAGTACGTGTTTTCCACAAGACCCACATAATTACTATTTGATGTTGCACACGCCGTGGGCCATCCCAAGCTATAGGTAAACTGCGGAAGTAACGGACTGGCAAGCGTATGTGCTACGGGACCGGTTTTAAGGTAAAACTGCACAAAGTAGGTTTGTCCCGGATTCCACGCGAGATTGGATACGTTATAGGTTAGTCGCGAAAATGTTACGTGGTGCGTATTCGGCCATTGCAATGTTTCATCTTTCGCATACACTGCAGGACTAAGGTGCGTGGCATCAGCACTTGGAAAGGTGCAGGTACGCGCTACCGCATCCCACGCGCAATTTTGCCACGGCGCCGCCGCTATATCATTACACGTTGCCTCATCGCAGACACCCGGATAACTTTGTCCCGGATCTTGATGGATGCGTACACTCTGTGCGCCGCTTCTCGCAATGTCTTCATCCGCATCAATCATGCCATTGCCATTGACATCCACTTCCTGCACAATCCCAACGCTTGAGTGAAATTCCGCGCCTTTGCTCCAGTCAACCGGCACCCTGCCCACTCCACCTACCTCAAAATTGACATTGGTTAAGTAGCTTAAACCCGCGCACACATCGGGCGCAAGATCCGGACAACCTGTGGTGATTTTGAGATTGTCAAAATAGCACTTTGCCTCTCCGCAGTGCAAACCGATAAATCCTTCGCGATAGTCGGTATCGTCGGAAATCAGTGTATCTACTAATGCCGCGCCGTCATACATCTTGAATGTGAGATTCACGGACGTTATATCCAGTACCAGCTTATACGTGGTATTTTCTACAATCTGCACATTGCTTTCCGCAAGCAGGATACGATTTTCTTTGACTATGGATGGACACGCGTCGCTGGCTGCAGGACACGCCGCTTGCTGCGGGTTGTACGGATCAGATGCCAAAAACGCGTAGCCCGGGTCCGGCCCCCAGGTACCCAGGTTAAAAGGATCGTTGACAAAATCTATGCCAAAGCGCGGCGCGACATCTTGCCATTCAGTTGTGGTAACCTCAACCTCTACGCGCGTATTGCCGGTGGGATTGGTTTTAATGCCGGTAAAATACACTACCGCATCCGTATCGTTTTCGCACGTAATTTCCAGTTGCCTATTGAGCGTACCGGCGGAACACACGCCCCCCGGATCAAGGGATTTTTTATATTGGAAGAGCCCGCCCAAGTTCGCCATACCCCCATCCTGCACAGTAAACGTATTGGTATATTCGGTCGTCACGTCATCACTCAATCCATTGCAGTCATTATCCACGCCGTCCCCGCACATTTCCACCTTTCCGGGATGTTTATCCGCATCCATATCATCGCAATCCAAATTCTCGCTGCAGAAGCCGTCATTGTCCCGGTCCGTGCAGGGATCGCAGGCATCGCCAATGCCGTCAGTGTCGGTATCCTGCTGGTTGGAATTGGGGATGAGGGGGCAGTTGTCTTCGGTGTCGGGAAAGCCGTCCGCGTCATAGTCGTCCAAGATAAGCCCCAGATAGTTATTACAGCTCGCCGCTATGGATGAGAGGTTCTCGTAGGAGCCGAGACGCCATGGGGCGTCGCTGTATTCCAAATTGACGAAAAGGTTGATGGATTGGCCGGTAGGGTCGGTTTGGTAGGCGTAGGCATAGGATTTGGCGGTTGGGCACTGAAATTCGGTATTTTCCTCACTCCAGCAGGTTTGGGGATTAAAAGGGTCGGCGCAGCCGGAAAGGGTGTTGACGGGATCCTGGGGTAAGGTGAAGTTGAGGTTTTTGGAGAGGGTGTTGGTCCAGGATGGCCAGACGGAGAAGCTGGTTTGGGGTACGTAGGTGCCGGCGGAGAGATCGGGAAATGAGCCGGTCTTTGCTTTTTGTTCCTGGAGCGTTTCCAGAATGGTGTGCAGGTCAGAGAGGCGTTTGACGTCTCTGGTGAGTTTGGACTTCTGGGCATCGCAAATGCCATTAGCTCCGCAGTCAAGGTCTTTGGTGCAGGCGATCTCGTCGCAGGTAGCTACATAAAGCTGCTTGATCTCGGCAGGGGTTAAGGCGCGGTTGTAGAGGCGGATGTCGTCCAGGGAGCCGTCAAAGAAGTCGGAGCCGGGAAATTGGGCAGGATAAATAGAGCCGATGTCCAGATTGCCGGTTTTGGTAGGGTTCATCGGATTAGCGCATGGTTGCGCGATGGGATTACCGGGTAATGGCTCGCCGTCAACATAAAGGCTGAACATATACTGATTGGTCGGCTTATCCACAAATAATGTTCCCGCGAGATGGTGCCAATTTGCATCAAGTCCTCCCGGCATGACTTGATCTCCGGAGAATTGATTGAGAGACGCATCCTGCGTACAATCACCTCCACCGGCATCGGCAACGCGAACGGCAAAATGTATTTTGTTGGGCGAGCCCTTTGGATAATAGCCAAGGTAGAATTCGCTATCAGAGCTATTCCACTGTGTACTTACCATATTTTGATAATCATCGCCTTGTCCATTCGTACGCACCCACCCCGCGATAGTCATCGCTTCTTCGGGGTAGAGTTCGGGGCTTGCGGGTATTTCAACGTAGCTTTGGTCGGCGGGGGTAAAGACGCCCGAACCGTTGATTTTTCCTTCGGTGATAAAAGACATGGCGCGCGGTATGCCGTTATTGCCGTTCCCGCTTGCGTCTTGGGCGTTGCCGTCCAGCTTCCAGTGACCCACCAGTCCGTTGGAGAGATTGGGGGAGAACGTTGGATCGCAGGTGAGACAGGCTCCCTTCTCTTCAATATTGGTCGCAAAGGAAAAGTTGTCCAAGAGCTGGTTGTAGACGGCAATCATTTCGGGCGTGGCATTCTGGTCGTGGGAAATGATGTAGATGTTGGTGTAGGCGGTATTGTTCGCGATATCCACATTGGGCGCGTTCACGTAGACGGATCGGCCGTCACGCACGGCTTCAAAGCCATCAAGCACCATGGACTGCGGATGACCTTCGGGATTGGGAGCAAAGGCATCATACCAGTCGGCGGGAGCGAGGTGGTTGGGATTCGCCATGACGCGAATACCGATGGCGGAGGAGGCAAGGGAGATAAGAGGTATAACTATGAAAAACAAAAGCGCGCCCAGCGCAAATGCGGGAAAAAATATTTTTCTGTTTGATGAAAACTCTTTAGATTCCCGCCTGCCTGTCCGGTAGGCAGGATTTTTTGGGGATGATGTTACGATCTGTTGCATGTTTGATGTTTCAGGTGATTTCATTCTACCAATTTTTTCGCTGCGCGTACAGAAATTCTTCCTCCTTTTTCCAACACGACCGTATCGCGTCTTTTCAATCGGTTGGTCAACAGAAAATCCGTCAGCACATCGTCAACGTTATTCTGTATCACGCGGCGCAAAGGGCGTGCGCCAAATTGCGGATCAAAGCCCTTGCGCGCAAGTTCGCTAATTGCCTCGTGCGTCGCTTCAAAATACATACCCTTCGCCTCAAGGCGCGCCGCAACTTTCTTGAGCATGAGTTTGGCAATTTCCTCAACATCCAGCAGCGAAAGCGGTTTAAAGACGACTACCGCGTCAAAACGGTTCAAAAACTCCGGTCTATAGTACGCTTTGAGTTCTTGTTCCATCAATATCTCACGAATTTTTTCCAAGGGCGTTCCTTTCACCACTTCTTCCTGAATAAAACGGGTACCCGCGTTTGATGTAGCAATGATAATAGTATTGGTAAAATCTACCGTCCTCCCCTGATTATCCGTCAGCCGACCGTCGTCAAATACCTGCAAGAATACGTCTAATAGGTCGCTATGCGCTTTTTCCAACTCATCCAGCAATACGAGTGAGAATGGCTGCCGCCGCACGGCTTCGGTCAAATACCCGACGCTAGCCCCGGTGCCGGACCCTGGAGCCGCGCCAATGAGTCGTCGAATGCTGGATGATTCCTGATACTCCGACATGTCCAAGCGAATCATGTTATCCTCTCCGCCAAAGTAGACTTCCGCAACTGTTTTGGCTAATTCCGTTTTACCTACGCCGGTAGGTCCAAGGAACAGCACGTTTGCGATAGGCCGGTTGGCATCACGAAACGCGACGCGGGCGCGCTTGATTGCCTTGGCAAGCGTTGACACCGCCTCCTCCTGATCAATCATCCGCTCGTGAAATCGCGACTCAAGATGCAGTAGTTTTTCGCCTTCTTTTTCCGTAAGTTGCGTTACCGGAATGCCGGTTTTCTCCGCTATCAAGTCCGCAATGTCTTTGTCACTCACCAAACTTTTTTCCCCCCGCTTTCCCCGCACAAACGCCGCAGTTTCTTCCAAGAGTAGTATGGCTTTTTCCGGCAGGTATCGGTCGGCCAAGTACTGCTTGGCGAGCGTGTAAGCGGCTTCCAGCGCTTTATAAGAAAAATAGACTTTGTCGCGCGCTTCAATGAATACGCTCTTGGCCTCTAAAATTTGTATTGTTTCATTTTGCTCCGGCTCCTCAATCCGTATCGCTTGCAGAATATCTCCAAGCGCCGTAGTTTCCACATATTTGGCGTACTCCTGTGGCGTGGTTGAGGCGATAATAAAAAACTGTCGCGCGGTCAAAAACTGCACGAGTACTTCCGATAAATCCAGGCTCTGCTCGGCTCCCGCGGTGATACCGATGACATCCTGGATGTTTTTGATGAACAGCACGACATTCCCCGAACGCGCGACTTCGTTGCCAATAGCCATCATGCGTTCCTCCGCTTGGTAGGGAGTCGCGCCGCTGACAAGCGCCGCCACATTGACCGCAATCAGCCGTTTGTCCTGCAGAAATTTTGGTACGTTCTCCGCGGTCATGCGCCGTGCCAGTCCTTCAACGATTGCCGTCTTGCCGACCCCCGGTTCACCGATGAGTATAATGCTCCTCCCCTCGCCCTGCATAATTCTAAAAATCGCCTCCACCTCTTTTTCCCGTCCCAACACGGGCGCAAGCTGTCCCATTTTCGCGCGCAGGGTGAGATCGTGCGAAAAATGATTAAGGTAGGGAGTCGCCACCGCCGTCATGGCGCGATCCATGCCTTTCTTTGGTTTGAAACGTGCGGCGGTTCTGAATGATCGCATCGTAGTGCGCAATTCCGCAATGACCTCAAGCCACAAGCCCACGTTGCGCACTTTCTGCAAATCAACCCCTACCTCCACCAGCACGTCTTGCAGCGTTGCATCTTGCGCGAGTGTTGCGACTAATATATCGCCCGGAGTTACATACGCGTGCGATGCGTGCTCCGCCTCCGCATAGGCGGTAAGGAGTACTGATCGAAAATCGGGATGGATCGCGGGTTCACGATGGGTGACCGTGGGAAAAATATTGAGCATGCGACTCACCGTTTTGGCGAGAGGTTTGTAGGATACTTCCAGCCGCCCAAAAACGAGCGACACTTTTTCGCTGCTCAAGAGTGACGCAAAAATATGCAAAGGTACGGCATCCGCATGATGAAATTTTTTAGCGAGATTGAACGCTTTCTCAACCAGTAAGACACTTTCCAGCGCATAACTGTCCGCGACATTAACCGTTGCTGCGGATGGCGTATCGGCGAGGGTAGTGACTGCAGCTTCCTGCTGCAATTTTTGGAATGGTATGGGCTTTTTCAACGATCCTTCTTTGACCAACCGATAGTACAAGTAGCCCTCTACCAGGAGTGCTGCGGCAAACGCGACCCGTGCCGGGTGCGGTGTTTTCCAGAAGGAAAGGGTAAATAGTTCGTGAAGTTGGGTAATGCCGATGCCGCGCGCCACGTGCCACATGAAAGCGAGTAGCGCCACAATGCCAAAGAGTAGCAGTAAGCCATTGAGGAGTTTGCGCAACCCCCGCTCCATTTTGCGTTCCGCCTGATACCGCGTGTCCAAAGGATAGTCCCACACGAGCAGAGCTTGCGCAAAACGACCCACCAAACCACGGCCGCGGCAGGCGGTGCAAACAATACTTTCAATAGTGCCAAATCCTTTGCAGACGGTGCAGGGGGAAAATTGCATAAAGTAACCGGAGGTTTATGACGAACAATCTATAATACATTACAAGTTTCAGGCCAATGAAACACCAGACTGCAGTGCGATGAGCCAAATCATAAGCAATGGAAATGCAATCCAAAGCATGAAGAGCGCGGCACACAGGAGCGACCAAATAAGCAGTACGCCGCCGCGGAAGATGATGTTGACGAGGCGCATGAAGAAGCTGATAATACGTCCCTGCCAGTCATACTGCCCGAACATGGGACGTAGGATATTTTTTGTCCAAATAAAAACACCCAGATGCCGTTCGACCATATGCACATTTTCCCACATAAGGTTGGCGTAGCGTTGCAAGCCCTTGGTGTACCACCACAACGGAAACAGCATGATATCCCCCAGAAGATCAAGGGTAATAAATTTCAGTGATTGGAGAACAATACTTCGCATAAATAAAGATTGTAACTGCGGAAATGGTTTTGTAGGTCTGTAAACTGGAAGTTATTGTACCACAATTCCCCTTCTTTATCCAAATTGTTTTGTGTATAAAAAAACTCGCATTGGATAGTCCAACGCGTGGTAATGAAGACTTGCCAAAATATACGACATCGCAAGACGTATTTTAGAGGTATGTTTATGGTGTTATGATTACGACCTGCCCTTTTGTGGGATCGCCCGTGATAGCGGGATAGACATTGGTCTTGGAACCATGGATGCGGATATCTTCAAGCATTGCTTGAAGCGTATCTCCAACCGCGCTTTCGGGTGGCGTTATAAAAACTTCCACCTTTTGAACCGCCGCAGCGCCGATGACGATACCGCCGCGTGAGTTGGTATTATAAACGATGTTCTGCTCGGGCAACGGATCGGTTATACGACTTATGGTTTTGCCGTTTAACCGTACTTCCAGATTATGGTAGCCGTTCAAATAGTTGAATTCGTCATGCGCACGGGAAGCTGTTATCACCAAGCGTGTCAAACGCAATGTTTCCGCTCCGGTTGAGGTTATGAGGAAACTCGCAATGCGCACAGGGGCGCCGGACGTTACCGTTGCGGGCGACGCGAAGCCAGGATCCTCGGTAAGTGCCACCGTTGAAGCACGAAAAAATGTGGTATCAGCATCAATAGGAAGTCCGCGCAGGGACAGCGTTTCTTTTGACGTACTTCCGGAAAAACCTATGTTGGTCAGCTGAAATCCTACGGTTTCGCCATCTGCCGGAGGCAACACATCTGCGCGCACAACCACTTGGACGCTTGCTCCCGCTTTAATGCCGGACTGCATATGCACCGTTAGGGGAAAACCTAGGAGCGTTTGCGGTTTTGAAACGACGCGACCGTTCACGAGCACCTCCACATTGGTAAATCCCGATTGCAGTACAGGAACACTTAATCCTGATCGCACATTTAACGTCAGTTGATGCACAACCACGCTTTCCGCTTCTCCGGAACGCAACGTAAACACCGCAAGCGGCACATGAGTGCTACCTACAGGAACTGTGCGCAACACATCGGTTGTCTTGCCGGTTGCGATAAGCAGACCGTTCTTAATGCCTCGTGAGTTGCCATTCACCTGCGCGTCCAGTGTAAATTGACGGCGAATGCCTTCCGGGTCGCGTGTCCGCACAAATTGCGGATCGGAAACGCGCACGGTATATGCATCATCCGCCACCGCGCCTTCCGGAAAATTGCCATGGACGGAAAACGTCATCGCTTTGTTTGCGGGTAAAATCTGGTCATCTAGAGAAACGGTTACCGTATTGCCGGTAACGTTTCTGCCGATTACGGATGCCAGAACTTTCTTGGTTGCGGTATTGGTGAAGGTTACATCCCCCGGCAGGGGCAGTGCGCCCGGCGTCGGGATGATCTGTAAACGAAATGATTGCAACGCCAATTCTTCGCCAACCGGAAGCAGTACCACGTTGGCCAGCACGACATCCGTTGTACCCGCGGGCACATCCCCATGAGGCGACTGCTCATGGCGGTAAAACAGGACGCCGCCTTCGCTTATCGCTATTGTAGGTGTTGCGCCAAGTTGTACAAGTGTTGGCAACAAGAATAACCGCTGTTCCGTGCCGCGTACGCGCGCATCAGTCGCCGCTTCCACCGTCACATTAACCGTAGAGCCCGATCCGCCCGTAATATCCGCAGCGAGCGTCCAGCTGCCAACACTTCCCGAATCAATCTTGAGCGGACTTTTTTGCAGATCAAGATAGAGCGTGCGATCGTTTTGCAGTGCTACCGCAGGACGCACAACCGCGCCTTGAGTATTCGTAAGCGTCAACCGCTCCAGCACGTTCACAGAAGCCGATCCGTGCAGGGTGAGCTTCAGCATCTCCACCAACAACCCTTCCCTGCCGCTGGTTTCTTCAATGGTCAGTTTTAAAAGCGATACTTGAGCGGATCCCACCGGAGCGGTGCTTTGTGATCCGTCAATACCGCCAACACGCACAACCGCGCGACCAACAAGATTTGAGCCATCGGTTACGCGCAGCGTTTCGCCTGCCAGCGGGAATGCGCCGGTTACGGGCAGGGTACCCGCGATGGCAGTCTCGTCAGTCAATTGAAATATCGCGTCAGTAAACGCACCCGCATCTCCCGGGTTCATATGCGCTAACACGGTAATTGTCCGGTGTGTGCCGCGGTCAAACGCAAGTACCCCCTCGCGCAGGCGAAAGGTCGCTTTTTTGTTTTGCAGCGGTTTTGCGGGCGCAAGCGACAGACCATTTTCATCCACAAGCTCTATGCCGAAAAATGCAGCGTCCGGCGTCAAACCTTTTTGTGTTATCGTCAGCGCATGTACCGCGGCATCCGTTGCAGCAGGCGCCGTCAAGGTGAATGCAAGCGCCTCGTGGTACATAGTTCCGGAAATGAGCACACGCTGGTTAGGAATGTTAAAAGACGCTGGGGTCACGATAATACGCTCGGTTGCGACCGGTGTCGTTGCAAACGGTGCGGATGGATAGGGTAATGGTTCGCCATCAGGGTAGCTTGCCGCATCAAGATGCGCCACCTCCGCAACTTCGCCCAGCACATAGCCGTACGCATTGAAAATATCCATGTTGAGTACGAGACGTTTTTTATGTTCTTCCAATAGATAGATTTTTCCATTGGATTGGTCGCGTATCAGTTCCACGTCCGGCCAGCTATCACGATCGGTGGGACTTATGAGTATGACATCTGCATCCGCATTGCCGTACGCCAAAAACACCTCATAGGTTGGGTGTGCTTTTTTTCTGCCGATTGCATAGTCCAGGTAGTAAATCTCCGGCTCTCCCGGCACGCGCACGACGCGCGCGAGCGGATACTGTTCAAGATCCGCCTCCGCTACTCCCTGCACCTCGTCATAGCTGTAGCCATAAGAAGCAAATACGGTTGGGTTTTGCAATACGTGCTTGCGCTGTCCGAAAATAGCGTAAATTTCTTTGGCATCGACAAGCTTCACGAGCCGATCCGGCTGTGTATACGCCGGATTGCGATGCGTATCCTGCGTATGCGCCGCATGCCACGCAAAAAACACCCCGAATCCCATGCCGATGGTTAAGAGAATGGTTGCAAATACAGCACTTTTTTGAGCTTTGGTAAGGGGTGCGTAAGGCATATATTTATAAAATTACCTTAACGTGCAAATATAGCAAATTTTACAGATTTTGTCAAGAATATGTAAAAAATGGTCGTAACCGCAAGCTTTTTATTGTAAAATCCACGGCGAGAAACCGTGGATTTTTTAAGCTTTTTTTGTTCTTTCAATAAATTAACCTGCACAAAGAGCGCGGGGAAGGAGTGGTGTTCTACAGTCTCATTCTACTTCTCCGGCCAGATTTGTTTACCCTGTTCATCTTTTAAAATAATCGCGTCAACAGGACAGGACTTTGCCGCTTCTAAAATGGTTTCCGGAAGATCGCCGTCTGTTTTTACGACATACGCTTTGCCTTCATCATCAAGTTGAAACACATTGGGTGCGATAGCGACGCAATTTGAAATACTGATGCACGCATCGCGGTCTACTTCTATTTTGTAGGTTGCCATAGCATATCATTAATAAAAATAATCTCACCGTAATGATACCCTATATTCTCATAACGTCAACATGTGTATAAAACAACACTTGGTACATGACGAGGTTTATGGTACACTTTGTCATGGAACATAGAGCGTAAGAGATCTATTCGCTGCGTACCGATCGTGAGAAAGTTTTCGCTTTATGTTTTTAAGGATTTTCCCCTATGCCTATGCCAAAAATTGATTTCAACTGGCGCATTGGCGGTCGTGCCGGAGAAGGTATTATGGTATCCGGACTGTTGATGTCCAAGACGTTTACGCGCGGCGGACTCCATATTTTTACCAACACCGAACATCCCTCACTCATTCGCGGTGGGCACAATACCATTCGCATTCGCGCATCCGACCAGCCGGTGCATGCGCAAGTTGATACCGTACACCTCCTTGTCGCGCTCAACCAGGACACGGTTGATCTGCACGCGCATGAACTCCCCTCGGATGGCGGAGTTATTTTTGATCCTGATGTCGTTAAAAACACAGGAAACATATCTTGTAAAAGATACCCTATCCCGTTAAAGCAGATCGTGCAGGAAGTAGGCGGAACACCGGTCATGATTAACATGGTAGCACTTGGCGCTTCTCTCGCGCTGTTACGGTACCCTATTGCCAGCTTTGAGCAACTTATCAAAGAGCAGTATGCCAAACGTAAAGGCGCCGAAGTGGTGAAAAAAAATATTGCGGCGGCGCGTAAGGGTGCCGCGTACGTTACACAGTATTTTTCCAGTGATTTTTCGTGGGAAATTCGACCGGATGCGCTGCCTGCACAGCGTATGTTCATCTCCGGAAACCAGGCAACCGCATTAGGTGCGGTTGCGGCGGGTTGCAAGTGGATGTCGGCGTATCCTATGACGCCCGCAACCTCCATTATGCAATATTTGGTCGGTTGGGAACGCAAAACGGGCATGATCATCAAGCAGACCGAGGATGAAATTGCCGCTATGGCAATGGCGGTTGGCGCGGGGCACGTCGGCGTGCGCTCCATGACCGCGACATCCGGAGGTGGCTTCGCGCTCATGTCTGAAATGTTGAGCTTGGCAGGAATGACCGAAACACCCGTTGTTGCCATTAACGTTACACGCCCAGGACCCTCAACCGGTCTTCCCACGCGCACCGAACAAAGTGATCTGCGCTTTGTGCTACACACCGGACACGGTGAATTTCCTCGTGTAGTGGTATCCCCCGGATCGGTTGAGGAATCTTTTTCTTTAACTGCTGAAGCATTTAATATTGCTGAAAAATACCAGCTTCCGGTTATTGTGCTAACTGATAAATATTTAGCGGAAAGCTACACCGACCAAGATTTTTTTGACGTAAAATCAATCGCGATAGCTCGCGGAAAACTGCTCACGCCCGCACAGGCAAAAAAACTTAAAGCATACGCGCGGTATAAACTCACCGATGACGGCGTATCGCCACGAACATTGCCGGGATATCCGAACACCAGATTCCGCGCAACCGGAAATGAACACGATGAAACCGGCGCAATTACCGAGGATCAAGATATCCGCCGCGCCATGGTTGAAAAACGGATGCGCAAACTGGAAACCCTTGCCAAGGAATTACCGCAACCGGTACTTATCGGACCTGCACATGCCGCAATTACGCTTGTGGGATTCGGCTCAACCAAGGGACCTATTCTTGAAGCGATGGAGATTTTGAATAAAAAAAATATACACGTGAACTATCTGCAGATAACCTATCTGCATCCTTTTCCGAGCGCAACGGTGCAACGCATTCTCTCATCAGTGAAACTGCCAATCATTATTGAGAATAATTACACCGCGCAGCTTGCCGGACTTATCCGCCAGGAAACCTGCATAGCCATTGAAAAGAAACTGCTCAAGTACGATGGGCTGCCGTTCTCTGCTATGAAGTTAGCAGAATACATCACTCGTTTGGTGCACTAAAACCCTTACTCCTTACTTCATATATTCCGTTCTTCTCCCGCTATGGCAACGTTCCAACAACTCACAACCAAAGCTTTACCAACTTGGTGTCCAGGATGCGGCGATTTTGGCATACTTGCGTCATTAAAACTTGCACTCGTAGAAAAAAAATCCGACCCCGAACAAACCCTCATTATTTCCGGTATTGGCTGTTCATCAAAGTTGCCACATTGGATTGATACCTACGGCTTTCACGGTATTCACGGTCGGGCATTACCCATTGCAACCGGCGCACATCTTTCCAATACCGACCTTACCATTATCGTTATAAGCGGAGATGGAGACGGGTATGGCATCGGCATGGGACATTTTATCCATGCATGCCGCAGAAATTTAGATATTGTGTATATTGTCCATAACAATCAAATCTATGGGTTGACGAAAGGGCAGGCATCTCCCACGACCGAAAAAGGAGAAAAAACCAAAACTACGCCGGAAGGTTCCATTGAATCGCCGATTGATCCTCTGACCCTCGCTATATCAGCAGGAGCAACGTTCGTTGCACGCGCTTTTTCCGACGACCAAAAGCACTTGCGTGATTTGATCATCGCCGCGATGGATCACCCGGGCTTTGCGCTCATTGACGTGCTCCAGCCCTGCGTTACGTTCAACCACCACAATACCCGAGAATGGTTCAAGCAACGCCTCTATAAGTTGGAAGATACCGAACACGATCCAACGGATAAAACCCGTGCATTCACGAAAGCTCTTGAATGGGGCGATAAAGTTCCCGTTGGTCTTTTTTATAAAGAAACGGGAAAACCTCGTTATAGCGATGATGTGCCGCAAATCACCAAAACCGCACTCGTCAAACAACCTATCCAGCCAAACATTACACCCTTGATGGAAGGGTTAGTGTAATCAGATAGGGGAAAATACAAAGCCCGCCGAACGGCGGGTTTATTGTATACTGAATTTTAAGCGTTAGTCTTTGTGAGTCTCTAAGTATTTCTCCGCATCCATCGCTGCCATGCAGCCGATGCCGGCCGCTGAAATTGCCTGGCGATAGCGATGGTCTGAAACATCTCCCGCCACAAACACTCCTTCGCGATTGGTATGCGTCTGGAGTTTTTGCGGAATGATGTAGCCTTTTTCGTCCATCGTTACCTGACCTTGAAATATTTTCGTATTCGGGTTGTGACCAATGGCGACAAAAATTCCGTCCGCCGCAATTTGGGTAAGCTCTCCCGTTTTAACATTTTTAAGTTTTGCGGCGGATACTTTTGCGTCTCCCAAAACTTCCACAAGCTCCGTGTCCCAGAGAAAGTCTATTTTTGGATTGGCAAATGCTTTTTCCTGTTGGATTTTGCTCGCGCGTAGCGCGTTACGTCTATGGACAATGATGACGCTCGTCGCGTACTTGGTTAAGAACAGCGCTTCTTCTATTGCCGTGTCTCCTCCGCCAATCACGAGCACTTTTTTATTCTTGTAGAAAAAGCCATCACAAGTCGCACACGATCCCACGCCATGTCCCATAAACTTCTGCTCGCTTGGTATACCCAACCAAATCGCGGACGCGCCGGTTGCGATAATTACCGTTTTCGCCTCGTATGTTTCCGCGCCCACCGTCACTTTTTTTATAACCCCCTCAAATGAAACTCCGGTAGCATCCTGGTCAATAAAAGTCGCGCCAAAACGTTCGGTTTGCTTGCGCATACTATCCATGAGCGCAGGACCCATAATCCCTTCGGGAAACCCGGGGAAATTTTCCACCTCGGTAGTCAGCATCAACTGCCCACCGGGCATTGCGCCTGCGATGACAAGTGGCTGCAACTCCGCCCGCGCGGCATATATTGCCGCAGTGAGCCCGGCCGGACCTGATCCTATGATAATAGTTTTGTAAATCATAATTCCTGAAACCTGGGGTGTAAAGATTAGGACACGAAGAGTATATCACGATAAGGAGATTTTGTCATTGCTCATGCCTGCCAAGAGTTGCCAATACTATAGGGCTAACGCGTTTAATTGCCATTCCCACAAAATGATGGAATGTAAGGAAATTGAGCTTATAAACCCCAGGACGTAGCTTACAACATCCACCGGCATGACTATGCGCAAGAACGCAACACCCCAAAATTCCAGGTGCTCTGGCAGGTGTTTTTCGTATGCTTGCACCTTTTCTAAAAGATGTCTTCACTCAAGATAGGATTTTCCCAAATACCGCGCGAGCAGGAAAGCGATGGTTGCGCCCATACTCCACCCAAAAATATTGTAGAGTGCCGCGGGAACTACGCCAAACAATTCTCCCTCAATGGCAAATAACGGGAAAGTAAAGGGAGCGACCACAACCGAAGCAATAAGATGTAGACAACCGATCCGGTGTTATAGTTTTGCTCCATGGTTTTGAATAACATTTCGCCTGAAGCATCAATAAAGAAAAATGGCAGTACGCTGAAGGCAAGTACCAACAGTATGAAGAAACGATTCATTGGAGGAGTAAAATATTTTTGCATACGATGGACATGTTGCTGGTTAAAAAAACCCGATCGTCATGCGACCAGCAGGAGAAAAAGATCATGAGGAAATGAACTGTGTGCGCAAAGGATCCTGAAAAGGACTTATATCTTTATAAAAGTCCTCGGTTTGGATCATTTGCGTACCCCGATCATCCCGGTATACGGTTATATACCATTGTGGCATGATGCTTGGGAAATCATCATGCAAATCGCAGGATACCCAGCCGCCTACTCGTACCCTGTGTTCTTTTCTGCATACTTCACATGTAACTCGGACTATCTGAAAGTAAGTTTGTATGGGTATGACCTCCGATAATGGTTTATGTATCTATATTCAACTAGATGCCTGGACGAGGGTCTTGAGTATTACGAGAAGTACCGTATGTGCTATTGACGTTGCCTAGAGATCAAACGTCACCTTGCCATCGCCGTTAAGATCGTACTGCGACGCGGATTTCAATAGCCCAAGATCAAGCACGTTAATGACATTGTCGTGATTAAAGTCGGCTTTTACACAATCACCGGCAATCGGTTGGAGAAAACAGCCTTTGAAAATTTCCAGATCGGTTCCAGGACTCACGACTGCCGAAGCGGTGTTTACAAAAGAACCTAAGATAAGCGCAAATACAAACGCAAACACAATATTTTGAGTCATATATTTCATACGACTCATTAAATAATGCTCATGTAGATATTACCACAAAGTTCTGTACCGTAGCACTTTGTGAAATAAGTAAATGCGCAGGTAAACGTAGCACAATTTTAGTGTATTGCAAGGGTATACGTTTTTTTACACACCTAAACTTGAAACGGATGAGGTACTACAAGAAAATGCTCTTTGTTTTTTATATAGCGCATAAGTGCTGTGGCACTCTTTTTTTTCGAAAAAAAGCCAGGCACATAAGGTGTTGGGGATTGGTTGGATTAAGTAATTGTATGCCAACCCCAAATGGTGTCACGACGCCGTTGCCCCATTCACGCACGGCTTCCTTATCACGAAAGACGAGCTTGCCGCCGTACCGCATAAAATGCTCAAAATATTTTTCCAACACCATTCTGCAGCAATTCGGCGTCCCTGCTTCATCCGCGATGCACGCATAATTCCCTTCCATTTTACTATCTACAACCCGTATGCCGCACGACAAACAATGCGCGTAAAGCATACAGTATCCCGCTGCAAATACATCTATCGTCCGCTTGCCTTTTTCTTTCATTTCGGTGAGATACCGTTCAACCAAAATATTATCGTCATGATCTTGAGCGGCTTTCGTGGATGGCGCAAACACCACTTTGGGAATCCTCTCCCACTCATGAAACCCTCGTGGTACCGGTTTTCCAGCCATGGTTCCATGCTCCTGATATTCGGTCCATACGGAGCTGTTCTTTCCTATATAGGAGCGAAATATGACTCGTAGGGATCCCTGACTACCTCGCGTACCACGAGGCAGTTTTTAAGTATCTCTGAAGGTAAATTGGAAAATAGGTCCGTCAGATCATGCACCGCATTACGTGTTGGATCATGCTCTGAAGGGACAAAGTTATTGGGAATATCGCGCAGAAGCTCGTGGAACGCAAAATGCTTCATTGCCGTTAGTATTTCGTCTTTCAAAGGCACGGTTGCCGACAAAACGAAATCACGAATGCTCAATCGACACGTTGTTTCCAGTATGCGACACTCTGCGTAAATCGGGTGTCGCCACATATTGCACACTTTTCCCCTATGCAATAGTGCGACCCCCCTTACTTGTGAAGTATCTACCGGCTACGGTTTCTGCGATCTGTGGAGGAATATGCGCATCCATTATGCTATCCTTTCGGTGAAATGAACACAATACTAAAGAACGGCGTGTACCGTATAAAGCAGATTGTATGCTTGTCAACAAAAAACCCGCTCTGGTGCGGGATGTCTATTTTTTGCAAATTGAAAAGATTGAGAGGGGTGGTGAGAAGTGTGAAGCGGATGGGTGGCTTGGGAGCCGGATGGGGGGGTTGTTGGGAAAGTTGATGGATGGGATTCTGCTCTCACACTTGGTAAGTT
>Ga0210009_1000330_pt1 | contig 55792 bp, 37 predicted proteins | sample CryGeyCG2114_065_FD_185457 | JGI IMG/M metagenome (GOLD analysis project Ga0210009, IMG submission 185457) | Groundwater microbial communities from aquifer - Crystal Geyser CG12_big_fil_rev_8/21/14_0.65 (SPAdes) (version 2) | ecosystem: Environmental > Aquatic > Deep subsurface > Groundwater ...
CAAAACTCACAGAGGCATCGAGCCTCTATGAGTATTTACCAAGAACAGATCCAAAGGCTCATATTTGCCCGATGGACATTTAAAACAATAGTAAACCAAAACGGTCAATGCTATTTAGGGATGGACATCTTACGACTTCTGACTTCGATCTTCCGTCTTCATACTTCATTCTTCCACATCTTTGTTTAGTTTTGCAGCCTTCATAATTAAAGGATTCAATGCAAGTACATTTTAAGCGAATAGCCAGCGAACTTTCAATTGCTACCACCCAAGTAGCCACCACTGTCGATCTGCTTGATCAGGGCGGAACGGTGCCTTTTATTTCTCGATACAGAAAAGAGATGACAGGGAGTTTAGATGAAGTTCAAATCGCTGCAATTCGTGACCGAATTCTACAATTACGTGACTTAGATAAGCGAAAGGAAGCTATTTTAAAGTCGCTGAAAGAGCAAGATAAACTGACGGATGAGCTTGAAAAGCAAGTCAACGAAGCCGAAACCATGGCCAGGCTCGAAGATATCTACCTTCCCTATAAACCCAAGAGAAGAACTAAGGCGACCATCGCTCGCGAAAAGGGTTTAGAGCCTTTGGCGAAGCTTATTTACGAACAAACAAATCTTGATCCCTATGCGAAAGCTGCCGACTTTGTTGATGCTGAAAAGCAGGTAGAAGACATAGAACAGGCTTTACAAGGTGCTCGCGATATTATGGCAGAGTGGATCAATGAAGATCAAGAAGTGCGTGCTAGAATGCGAAGATTTTTTCAAGAGAAGGCCGTTTTCAAAGCCCGTGTGTATCCTGGAAAGGAAGAAGAAGCCCAGAAATACAGAGATTATTTTGAATGGGAAGAGCCAGTGGCTAAAGCACCATCGCACCGAGTGTTGGCCATGCGCAGAGGCGAAAGCGAAATGTTTTTGATGTTGGATACTGTTCCTTCGGAAGAAGAAGCCATCGAACTTTTGGATAGAAAAATTATTACTGGCCGATCAGCATCTTCGGAACAAGTGAAATTGGCGATCCGCGATGGCTATAAACGCCTACTTCAGCCGAGTATGGAAACGGAATTGCGTATGGTTTCTAAAAAGAAGGCCGATGAAGAGGCGATTGATGTGTTTGCTAAAAACCTGAAAGAATTATTGATGACCGCGCCTTTGGGAAGCAAAAATGTGATGGCCATTGACCCAGGTTTCAGAACAGGTTGTAAACTGGTTTGCTTGGACAAACAAGGGAAATTACTTCATTACGAAGCCATTTTCCCTAATGAGCCAATGAAACAAACCACCAAAGCGGGGGCAACGGTAAAGCACTTGGTTGAAAAATTTAATATCGAAGCCATTGCTATCGGTAATGGTACTGCTGGAAGAGAAACCGAGACATTCGTGAATGCTTTGGGTTTGCCAAAATCCGTTACCGTAGTGATGGTCAATGAAAGCGGGGCTTCTATTTATTCTGCTTCGGAAATCGCTAGAAACGAATTTCCGAATGAAGACATTACGGTGCGTGGATCAGTTTCTATTGGTCGCAGACTGATGGATCCTTTGGCAGAATTGGTGAAGATCGACCCAAAGTCAATTGGTGTAGGTCAATATCAGCATGATGTCGATCAAAACGCTTTGAAACATTCATTGGACGATGTAGTAATGAGTTGCGTGAATGCAGTGGGAGTGGAGGTGAACACTGCTTCGGAACAATTACTGACTTATGTGGCAGGTTTAGGGCCTCAGCTGGCTAAAAATATTGTAGAATACAGAAATCAGAACGGACCTTTTAAAAACAGAGAAGCCATTAAAAAAGTAGCCAGATTAGGTGATAAAGCCTATGAGCAAGCCGCTGGTTTCTTGCGTATTCGTGGAGCATCCAATCCTTTGGATGAAAGCGCGGTACACCCAGAGTCTTATGCGATTGTGAATCAAATGGCGAAAGACCTAAAATGCTCGGTCACCGATTTAATCCAGAAAGAAGAATTGCGAAAGCAAATCGACCTTAAAAAGTACATCACAGACCAAATCGGTTTGCCCACGCTGAAGGACATTCTCGCTGAATTGGCCAAACCCGGCCGTGACCCGAGAGAGCAATTCGAAGCCTTCAGCTTTATGGAAGGGGTGAACAGCATGGAAGACCTGCGCACAGGCATGAAACTACCGGGTATTGTGACCAACGTTACCAATTTTGGTGCATTTGTGGATATTGGAGTGCATCAGGACGGATTGGTGCATATCAGTCATTTGTCCGATACTTTTGTGAGCAATCCAGCCGAGGTGGTAAGCGTTCAACAGCGGGTACAAGTAACGGTGCTTGAAGTTGATATTAATCGCAAGCGAATTTCTTTGTCTATGAAAGGCGAAGCGAAACCTCAAGTCAAGAAAAGCGATAAACCTAAGCCAAAAGCAGAGCCTAAAAAAGAATCTGCAAGTGATATGGCGGATAAGTTGGCGGCTTTGAAAGGGAAGTTCGGGAGGTAGTTTTTGGTCAATGGTCAATTGTGCTTGGTCTATCCTAATTTTTTCTTTGGGTCTTGTCTAACGTCAAAGAATGAAAGGACAATTATCTTGTTGTCCCTTATCCTATAGAGGATCCTTGTTTGGCGAGATAGTTGAAATCCTCTAATGTCGTTATTTTCAACCTGCCCCATTAAGGGATAGTTTTTAAGAAGTTTGAAAATTTCATCGACCTTTTGGATGAACTCTTTAGCTGTCTTTTGTCCCCACTTTTGTTTGATGTCATCCACAATTGAGTCGAAGTTTCGTTCGGCTCGCGGGGTAATATAAACTTGCATTAATACTTTTTCTTAACAGTCTCCCAATCAATCAGGTTTTCGTCATCTTGAGACTCTTCGTATGATAAATAAACTTCCTTCTTTTGTTCTTCGGTCAGCGATTTCCATATCTCTCCTTCTTTTGCGGTCTCTCTTTGTTTTAGAAAGTCATAGATTGTCCGCAACAATTGCTCGTTTTCAATCCTGTCTAGGATTTTGTGTAGGTCTGATTTCAACTCAATTGTCCCCATGTCCTTCTTTTTTAATGCAAACCAAATTTACGATTTTTTACCTAAAATTTCTGTTGAGCTATGCCCTACTACGGCCAGCGATGATGAATAGGCCCCGAGAATTCGGGAATAAAGCACTAAGCTATCATCTCGCACATAGCCAAGCCTTGATTTAAATTTAAAACTTGTGGCGGACTTTCCTTCCGAAACTTCGGAACCCACGAAAATACCCTGACCGATTAAACCCCATTCATTCATAGCATTTGTTACCACACGTTTATTTCCAGTATTCGTATTCAAAATATCTAGCTACATATCCTCTGACACTTTTTAAAAGTCCGTTCTTATAGTATTTGTAATAAAGTTCGTATTCATTAATTCTGTCGTTCATGAATACTGACCGAATTTCTGACTTAATTAACGGACCACTGGAATCAAAAGTGTTTTTTATTGACTTATCGTCCTCGAATCTTTCCATGTCTTCATAGTCTGAATATGCGGTGGTCTTAGTCTCTCCATCGATAGTAGATTGAAATCTTTTCAGTTTGGGTTCAAGATAGTATCCAAAAAACCGTTTTACGTAGAAATCTTTATCATATTCCTTAGTCTTTTTGTAGACCACAGTTGAATCCTTCATTTGTGTAGTTGTCACTTTGAAAGGATCGTAATAGTATTGGTTGAAATAGACAAAATTACCTACGTTTTTTATAGAAGATTCGAGTCTTCCGTCAGCTCCATACCGGTAAATGATCGAGTCTGTTCCGACAGAATCTACAATGCTGATTAACCGATTTAAAGAGTCATAATTGTAAAGTTTTACTGATTCAATGCTCTTATGGTTTCTAGTTTTTCTGTTATAAGAAGCACTGTACTTTACCGAGCGAGTTCGCTTACCAGATTTATCAAAATCAACAATTTCGGATAAATCTCTTGGTGAATTTAGATAGACATATATTCGTTTAACGTTTCTGTTCGCATACACACTGTCAGGTTGCCAACTGTTTTCAATTTGCGCAAATGTTAAGGTTGGCAAACATAATAAAACTGCTAATATGGTTTCTCTTATTCTCAATCGGCTCTAGGGGTATGTGTGGTAACAATTGAGTAAACGCCATAGTGTTTACTCGTTTTATGTTTTACGAGTCAATATAGTAGGATTATTATGATTTAAATACCGCTGCTGTGACTTGTTGAGGAATAAAAGAAATTACGCTTTCCGCTAGAAACAAAATATTAACCGATGATTGAGCGCTTAATCATTGGTTAGGGTAGTACCTGGATTTAATAGCGTATATTAAAAATTGATTAAACAACTTCGGACCTCGGGCTTCGGTCTTCCAACTCTAGACCCTTCGTGCCTCAGGGAAAGAAGCCCCGAAACTTCGGGGTTATAGTTGCCTCTGTGCTTCCGACTCCCGTCTTCGGTCTTCGGTCTTCGGTCTCTGCTGTTCGTTCTTCCAACTTCCCGGTCTGACCTTCGGTACCGACCGTTACTCCCGACTCCCGACTCCCGACTCCCGACTTCGTGCTTCGGTCTTCGGTCTTCCGTCTTCGGACTTAAATCATAACTCATATTTAATTCAATCTTAACACAGCCTCTTCTTTTGTAATGCATAATTTACTTGGAGTTTTAGTTTTAATAATCTTGTGGAAACGGCCAGTTTTTGTTCTGTGTTGACCTTTGCTGGAATCAAAAACTATCTAATCCATGAGAAAACTTTTACAAACATTATTATTGGCCTTGATTATTTCGGGTGCGGCTCAGGCGCAAAACGGAATCATTAAAGGTCGTATTACCGATGAACTGGGCCTAGGATTACCGGGCGCCACGTTATATATCGTTCAAATCAACAAAGGAAGCGTAACGGATGTGAACGGAAACTTTACAATGGTTGAAGTTCCAGCAGGTGAGCATCTTGTCAGTGTGTCTTACATTGGTTATAAAAAAGCCGAGCAAACCATCACTGTGGTGGCTGGCGAAACTACAGATTTTAATCTTTCAATGGAAGCTGGCTTTACTCAGGCAGGCGAGGTGATTGTGGTAGGAGACCGTTTGAAAGGTCAAGCCAAAGCCCTCAATCAGCAGCGCACCAATGCCAATATCACTAACGTGGTGGCGGCAGATCAAATTGGACGTTTTCCTGATGCCAACATTGGAGACGCCTTGAAAAGGATTCCGGGTATCACCATTCAAAACGATCAAGGAGAAGCCAGAAATATCATCATCAGAGGTCTTGCCCCTCAATTGAATTCGGTAACCCTGAACGGTGAAAGAATTCCTTCTGCTGAGGGAGATAACAGAAATATCCAGTTGGATTTGATTCCTTCAGATATGATTCAAACCATCCAAGTGAATAAGGCGGTGTTGCCTGATATGGATGCCGATGCCATTGGCGGTTCTGTTAATTTGGTAACTCGTTCTGAGCCTACAGGGCCACGTTTATCAGGAACTTTAGCTTCTGGTTATAACTTCCTTTCTCAAAAACCTATTTGGACAGGTTCGTTTATTGCGGCAGATCGCTTTGCCAACGGAAAACTAGGAGCTGTTTTTTCAGCTTCATTTCAAGATCATCAATTTGGATCTGACAACGTAGAGGCGGTGTGGTACGAAGCCGATAACGGAGAAGCTTTGATCGAAGAATTCGATATTAGAGAGTATCTTGTTCAAAGAACAAGAAGAAGCTTTAACCTTGCTTTAGATTACGAAATCAACAAAAACAACAAGATTTTTCTTTCTGGTGTATACAATTGGAGAGATGACTGGGAAAATCGTTTCAGAATGCGAGTGAGCCGCATCGATAGAGGTTTTGACGGCAATAGCTTGGTAAATCTTGGTGCTGACCAGTACAATCTTCCTGCTAGGGTAGAATTCCAAACCAAAGGAGGAATTGGTAACGACAGAGTGGACAACCGCAGGTTAGAAGACCAACGCAACAGAAATCTTAGTTTAAGAGGCGAGCACCAGTTCAGCGCCCTTAAAATGACATGGTCTGCCACTTATGCCAAGGCTTCTGAAGAAAGACCTAACGAGCGTTATATCAGCTACAGGTCAAACAATCAAAGTGTAAATGTTGACTTGAGAGACCCTGAGTTTCCATTGGCATTATTGGCCAACCCATCAGATAATTTGGGCATAGGCTTTAATGAGTTATCGGAGCAATTCGGAAATACTACCGATGAGGATTTTAACAGCAGAATTGATTTCCAATTGCCAGCTTCGCCTAAGGCAGTAGTAAAGTTTGGTGCAAGACTTAGGACTAAATCGAAAGATAGAAACAACTCATTCTTGTTTTACGAACCAGTAGATGAGGATGCTTTTGGTGCAGAGCTTGGCGATTTACCAAATACTGATTATTCAGATGCTGATTATTTGGCCGGAAGTAAATACAGAGTAGGTCGATTTGTGACTCCAGAATTTTTGGGTGGTTTGAACCTGACAAATTCAGGCCTTTTTGATTCGGAAGATGCATTGGAAGAATACCTACCAAGTAATTTTAATGCGACTGAAAACATCTATGCAGGTTATGTGATGAGTGATGTTCAACTTTCAGATAAACTTTCTGGAATTGTTGGCTTAAGAATAGAATCTACTAGCATTGATTATTCAGGATTCTTATTGGATATCGACAATGGTACTTTCACGCAAGAATCGGCTTCTCAAGATTATACTAACTTCATGCCGGCCCTGCATTTAAATTACAATTTCACTGATTACTCTATCTTAAGGTTCGCCTATACCAATACTATTGCCCGTCCAAATTACTTCGATTTGGTTCCTTACGCTGAGTTTAGCCCAGATGATGAAGAATTGACCAGAGGTAATCCTAATTTGGAAGCTACTACTTCTATCAATTTCGATTTAATGTATGAGAATTACTTCCAAAACATTGGTATCGTGTCAGGTGGCGTTTTTTACAAGGATGTGGATAAATTTGTATACCAGCAAAGAACTGAAGGTTTCAATGACCCTCAGTTTGGTAACGACTTGCAATACACTACCTTCCAAAATGGTGGTACGGCCGAGATTTACGGTTTAGAAGTTTCTTTCCAAAGACAGTTATGGAAAGGTTTAGGTTTGTACTTAAACTATACCCTTACACAGTCTAGCACCACAGGAATCCAAGACAGAGAAACTGAAGATTTAGCATTGCCAGGTACAGCTGAAAACATGTTCAACGCATCTTTGAGCTACGAAACTGATAAATTGGTGTTGAGGGCTTCGTTAAACTATGCTAGCGATTACATCGATGAATTGGGTGGTGAGGCTTTCGAGGACCGTTACTATGACAAGCAGACTTTCTTGGACATCAATGGTTCTTATGCTTTCAACCCAAAATGGAGGTTCTTTTTCGAAATCAATAACTTAACGAACCAGCCATTGAGATACTATCAGGGTGTAAGTGCAAGAACTATGCAAGTTGAATACTACAATGTAAGATTCAATGCAGGAATAAAATTCGACTTATTCAATAATTAATCATTAAGGAAGGTGGTTTGATAATAAGCAGTCACCCTGAGCTCGTCTCAGGGTCTGTCTGTTTGATGTTGAACCTCCTTCCTTCTTTTCTTATGAAGCATTTAACAATCAAGTTTGTCCTTGCATCTGCCGTTCTAGCGGTGGGTTGCGGAGGAGCAAAAGAAAAAACGGTGGTAGCAGAGGCCATAAAACCTGTGATCGTTACCGAAACCACCTTGCACGATACCGATGATCCTGCCATTTGGATCAATCCAAGTGATCCATCAAAAAGCATGATCATTGGCACCGACAAAGATGTTGATGGAGCCCTTTATGCCTTTGATTTGGAAGGAAAAATCATTCCCGAGAAAACAGTAAAGGGACTAAAAAGGCCCAATAATGTGGACATCGCTTATGGTTTGGTTGTGGCTGGGGATACCCTGGACATTGCTGTAACAGGGGAGAGATTTACCCATAATATGCGCATATTCTCTTTGCCTGATATGAAACCCATTGATGGTGGAGGAATTCCCGTTTTCGAAGGAGAAACTGGCGTGGAGTTTCGTGATTTGATGGGCGTTGCTTTGTATAAAAGACCCTCAGATGGAGCTATTTTTGCCATTATGGGCAGAAAAACAGGCCCAATGGATGGTTCTTATTTATGGCAATATTTGCTGGAAGGCACTGAGGACGGAACTGTACAAGCTACTTTGGTAAGGAAGTTCGGCCTCTTTAGCGGCATCAAGGAAATTGAAGCCATAGCGGTAGACCATGAATTAGGTTATGTCTATTATTCTGATGAAACGGTTGGGGTAAGAAAGTACTATGCTGATCCTGACAAGGGCAATGAAGAACTGGCACTTTTCGGCACTACTGGCTTTACCCGCGATAATGAAGGCATCTCTATTTTTGATAATGGCGAGGGCAAAGGCTTTATTTTGGTGTCCGACCAGCAAGCCAATCAGTTTCAGGTTTTTCAGCGTGAAGGCACATCAGAGAATCCTCACCAACACAATTTGCTTAAAGTAATCAAAGTATCGACCAATGAGAGCGATGGTTCTGAAATCAGCAATGTTGCTTTTAATGCTACTTTCAAAAATGGCATTTTTGTAGCCATGAGTGATAACCGCACTTTTCAATACTACAGCATAGAAGATATTCTAGGAGAGTTGTTTCAGAAGTAATACGCTGTAAATTTCATTAAAAACCCCTTTGAACGTTTGTTTGGAGGGGTTTTTATTTACTCCTGAATGATATTTTCTATGAAATGCTGTAGCTCTTCTTTTTTAGGCAAGTGTAGTTGGTATTTGGCTAGTAGGACTTGGTTGGTTATGCTGGCAGTTGCATATTCAACTAGCACATGGTTTTTATGAGCACCTAGGATGATCCCGATTGGCTCATTATCACCTTCAGTGGCTTCCTCTTTTTTGAAATAGTTAAGGTAGAGGTTCATTTGTCCGATGTCTTGATGATCTATTTCACCACGTTTGAGATCAATGAGCACGAAACATTTGAGAATGCGATGATAAAAAAGCAAATCTACTTTGAAATGTTTGCCACCGATACTCATGCGATATTGTCTACCTATAAATGCAAATCCTTTACCTAATTCTAGAATAAATTTTTGAAGGTTATTGATGATGTTTTGCTCAAGTTCGTTTTCTAAGTATTGGTATTGCTCTGGAATGTTCAGGAACTCTAGAACAAAAGGGTCTTTGATCAAGTCTTGTGGATTCTGTATAATATTCCCTTCCTTAGACAGCTTGAGCACACCTTCTTTGTCTTTGCTCAATGCAATACGGTGGAATAGCATGCTTTTCATTTGGCGTTTTAGCTCGCGTACACTCCATCTCTCTATTTCGGTTTGTTTTATGTAGAAGCTGATTTCTAATGGATTGTCGGCTTTTAATATTTCGGTATAGTGGCTCCAAGTCAATTTTCCAGACAGTGTCTGGACTTTTGGGAATGTGAGGTAAAATTGTCGAATCTGGAATAGATTCGATCTACTGAATCCCTTACCATAAGCGAATGTTAGATCTTTTGAAAGTTTATTTAATAACTCTGTTCCGTACTCAGCCTTTTCATTTCCCTTTTGTTCGAATTCTACAATGTATTTGCCTACTTCCCAATAAGTGTGCACGAGTATTGTGTTTACTTGTTGAAAAGCCTTTTGCCTACCCGCAGAAAGCAATTGGCCAATTGACCCAACAAGTTCAGAATATTGACTACTTAACTCCATTATTTTGCATTGTTGTTACTCATAATAATCCTCTTCATTACTACAAAGTCTTTCTAACCGAAGACTCCCACAATTAGACTTTATTTCCTCCAGCATCAGGTATCTTCATTGATCTCAGCTCCTTAAGGTTTATAGAACCTTCTCAAGGCAGTTAGTAAAAATACTAACAGGAGCGGAGTGTTTTACTTTTTGAGAGCGTTTCTTTGCTTTACAACCACTTCAAATCCTTTTCGCTCAAAGAATGGCCTGAAGGTCTGTATTTTAATGAAGGACTTACCATTGTTGGAACCTGATGCCAACTTGCTTGTCGGCAATTGCAAATTCTCTGGCGCCCCAAGGTCTTTGGGTCACTTTATTTAGATTGGGGTGCAAGAGTTGGGGATGAGAAGCAGATACCTTTGCAAATACTTCGGCAATATCATCCGTTTCCAGCCTAAGCTCTGGGTAATGCTCTTTGGCCAATTGCTCGTCTTGAAAAAGCATAAGCCTGATACCATTTTTTTCCAATACACAATAAGGCTGCGCAGTCTTTAAATCCTGGTGTTGAATCGAAAATTGAAGACAATCAACGAACAGCTTTAATCCATCCGAAATATCTGTATAGAATACACTGGGTACTAATTTTGAAAAATTCATATTATGATATTTGATAGTCTTTTGAAATGAGCGGCTCCATTGCGCGGTTTGTTACCGTATTACGGAGCAAAAAGCTTTAATTTAATACCAAGGTTCATTGCAACACAAAGCAATAAATTTGAACGACCCGCCTGAAGCAAAACCTGCCTCGAAGACCTCCAAGGTTTTCAAAACCTTGGAGGTCTGGAAAGCGTTTGCCTCATCTATTTTATGGTACAATATCTCCAATATTAGGTGATATTGCGTCATAGTATCGTCTATTTTATATTTGGGCGAGGTTAATTATTGGCCAATTATTGCTCCTTTCTCATCAAAGGCAAAAACCTGCCTTCAATTTGGCTGGCTTTTTTGGCGTAGGTAGCAAAACCCTGGCTTTGGTAAAAGGCTTCGGCATTGGGGTCGGCTTCTACCAAGATGGGTTTATCATTGAGCGCTACAAGCGCCAAACTGGTTTTTAATAATTGCTTGCCCAATCCCTTTTTCATCTGCTGCGGATCGATCCAAAGATGAGTGACTTCGTAATGATCGGCTGCCTCTTTAATGGCGCAAAGCCCCAGAATTGCTGTGGATTTGATCAGGTAAACTTGCTGAGAGGCCAAATCCAAAGGATGTAGCGTGAGTTCGCTGCGCCATTTTTCCATCCATTCATCAGGGTAGCCCCAATGCTTTTTGGCTTCCCAAATGATGTGGTTTAGCATGGGCAAGTCTTCTACTTTGGCCTTTTCTATATAGGTTTTGGGCTGGGTAGCATAGCGTATAAAAACCCCTTGGGCAGCATAGTCTACCCAACCTTCCATTTTAAGCCCAATGCGCGAAAGTAGGTTTTGAGACCTGCTGTTCAAATTGGTAGTAATGGCTAAAATATGATCAATTTTCAATATAGTTTGCGCATGTTCCAACACCCCTTTGGCCGCTTCGAATACCAAGCCTTTGCCTTCATATTCAGGCAAAACAGCAAAACCAATATCTGGATGATCGAAAACAGGACGTTTCAGTAGGCCACAAAGCCCGATGGGTTTTTGATCGGCTTTGAGAACAAGCTTATAAAGCCCGAAGCCATTGTTACGATAGCTTTTGATCATGGCGCTCTCAATGTATTCCAAGGCGTCATCGAGTGAACGAATCCCTCGGTCACCAATAAATTGTAACCAATTGAGGCTATTCAAAAGGGCGTAGATGAATTCAACGTCATCGGCATTGGCTTCTTCTACCCATAATCTTTCTGTTGCTAAAATTCTCATCGCAAAGTTCCTGCGCTTACAGCCTATACACTAATTCACATGAAGTAAGTTAAAATTTGGTAAAGCTGTGGTATTCTTCGCGGCTGCTGTTAGTTTTATTGACAGAATAAATAAAGTCAATCCAAAAGCGCGTATTTTGATTTTGATTTTCAAACAATTGAGTAGTCTTTCAGATTCTTTATTTCATCCAGTCATTTTGAAAAGCCTCGTGACTAAATCCATTTCAAACCTCATTAAAATAGCCATATTAACTGTGCTCGTTTTTGGCTTGGTGAAGCATGGCCATGCCCAAATGCCAAAAGCGGAGGCCTTGGAGTTGATCGAATGGGTGGAAGGGCGGCCGTTGGAATGGAAAGACTACAGTTTTAGGCGGGTAAGAAGGGCGGGCTATGTGGCCATTACTTCAGTAAAACATTCTGTAAAGGGCTATATGCGCAACGGACTTCCCGAATTCGACATTAAAGTGTATTTCGATACCAAAGCATCATGGACAGGCGACACCACCGACCTGGCCTTGCTCAGCCATGAGCGCTTGCATTTTGATATTGGAGAAATTTACCGCAGAAAAATTGAAAGCCGAATTGTCGAATTGCAGCACAAAGGCGAAAAGCGGGCAGGGGTATACCGGGGCGAGATTAAAAACATCTTGATTCAATTCAATGATTTTTCGAATCAATATGATGAAGAAAGCGGAAATGGCCGAAATGCCGAGGGGCAGTTGCGTTGGCAAGGCATTGTTTTGGCCGAATTAAAACGTTTGCATAAATGATTTTCTCAAAAACAACCGATTCCAATTTTCTTATAGCCAAATTACTTAGTCATTTGGTTTGACTATAAAGTTTTGCCAGCAGTCTTTAACTTTGTTTTTAAGTGAGTTTGAATTTATTCCAAAGAAAATGTCTGAACCTGCCATTGTAAAAGAGTATTCCAACGATGAAATCACCGTTTTGTGGAAACCTCAGCAGTGCATTCATTCTGGGATTTGTTTACGGGGTTTGCCTCAGGTGTTTGATTTAAAAAGAAAACCATGGGTGGATATCAAAGGCGCGAGTTCTGAAGAAATCGTTAAATTGGTCAAAGATTGCCCTTCAAAGGCACTTTCAATCAAAGGAGTTAAATTCAAGGAAGTAGACAATAGCTCAACCGAGGTAAATTTAATACCGCATGGCCCTTTAATTATTAGGGGAGGTGCCACGGTAAAAGACCGAAAGGACGAAACTGTTCATCATGAAACTGTTTCGTTTTGCCGATGCGGAAGATCAGGGAAATACCCTTATTGCGATGGAACCCACGCTCAAAAGAAAATATAAATTATGCCAGTAACTATCAAAGACATTGCGAACCAGTTGAAAATCTCTCCGTCAACGGTGTCAAGAGCGTTAAACGATCATCCCAACATTAGTGATGAAACCAAAGCATTGGTTTCTGCTAAGGCGAAGGAGATGAAATATCAAACGAATTTTATTGCTGCCGGCTTAAGGACCAAGAAATCGAATTCTATTGGCATTTTAGTGCCCCATATCACCAGCTCCTTCTTTTCTACTGCAATCGATGGTATTCAGAAGGTCGTAAGCGAGCACGGTTATTTTACTATCATTTGTCAATCGAATGAAAACTATCACGATGAAGTAGACCAGCTCCGTTCGTTGCTTTCCTGCAAGGTAGAAGGAATCATCTTGTCTATTTCCAGCGATACTAAGGATTACGAGCACCTCGAAACCCTGACCGCATATGACACGCCCTTCGTTTTCTTCGATCGGGCTGCTCCTGGATTCGATATGCCCACTGTAGAAGCCAACGATTATGAAGGTGGCTACCAAGCTGTGGAGCATTTGGTGAAACGCGGCAGACGCAGAATCGCACACCTTGGTGGCCCGAAAGAATTGGGCATTAGCCAGCGAAGGTACCAAGGCTATTTAGCCGCTTTGAAAGCTTACAATTATCCGATCAACGAGGATTATGTCATTTTTACAAATCCAGAGGTAAGCCATGAAAAGGAAATCGAGGAGATGTTCAAAGATAAAAAGAACATGCCCGATGCCTTGTTTACTTTCAGTGACGAGTTGGCGGTAGAAGCCATTCTAAAGTTAAAGAAAATGGGCTTGACCGTGCCTAGAGAAGTTTCTGTGGTGGGTTTTGGCGATAGCAATTTGTGCGAAATCATTGAGCCTAACCTGACCAGCGTGACCCACGAGCCCAAAATTATGGGCGAGGCAGCTGCAGAACTTTTGTTCAAGGTGATTCAGAAAAGGCATATCCCGAAACACGAGAAGAATTTGAAATTTGATTCAAGGGTAGTGATCAGAGATTCCTCACGCTAGAGGCATCTCTTTTCAGAACCTGAGGATGAAGTCTGATAAATTATCCTGACGCTCTAGGTTTAGTTTTTTCCGTATTCTATAGCGGCCAATTTCGACACCGCGCACGCTGATGTTCAGCAGGTTGGCGATCTCCTTAGTGTTCAGGTTCATTCTGATGTAAGCACTGAATTTCAATTCTTGTGGAGTGAGTTTGGGATAACTTTCCTTTAAACGGGTAATGAAATTGCCATGAACTTGATCAAAGTTAATTACGAATTTTTGCCATTCATCGGCTTTGGCCAAATCTTTATCAATTGTTTTGACGATTTTATTCAGTTCTGCGCTGAGGTTTTTTGGTGATTCGTTCTGTGCAAAATTCTTCAAGGTGTTTTTGATCTGGTTCAGTAATTCGTTTTTCTGAATCAAATGCATGGTGGATGAGGTCAACTCTTGACTTTTGAAATGGATCTCCGACTGGAGCTTGTCATTTTTAAGTTGGATGATTTCTTGCTCGGTTTTTTGAGTAATGGACTCAATTTCGTCTTCTTTTTCCTTGATCTCTAAATCCTGTTTTTCTGTCAATACTAAAGCAGCTTTTTTATAGTGTTTGTCGATGGATTTGAAACCCAAGAAAAGTAGACTTACAGAGCCAAAGCCATACAATAAATAGGCGAAAGTAGATCTGTAAATAGGAGGCTTGATGTGGAATGAATAGGGGATAGCATCCATTTCCTCATTATAAATGTTCTTCGCCCGTAGTCGGAAGGTATAATCTCCTTCGTGCAAATTGGTGTATTCCTTGGTGCTAGAAGCGGTCCAGTCCGACCACTCATTTTCGTAGGGTTCCAACTTATATTGATAATGAATTTCGCCCTCGCTCTCGAAATGGATGGCAGTATAATCGAAAACGAATGAGTTTTGACGAAATTTAAAGCTACTGATGGCCTTTTCGGGTTGAGTTTTTACAATTTCCTTGCCTTCCATAAACTGCCCATGAAAAACGATGGAATCGGACTTGCCTTTGTTCAAAACTTGTCTGATCAATACACTAAAGTCATCGGTTTTTTTGACCAAAAAAGTAGGGTCGTAATGGATGAATCCCTCGCGTGCGCCAATCAGAATATTGTCATTGTCCAGCACGGTGATATTGCCTAGATCGTCATTCCACAGACCTTTGACTTTATTGAAGGCCGCTGTCGAAAGCTCAAAACCTCCAGTATTTGTCGATTTAAGCACCCCGACTTTTGATCGTTCAATAAAATAAATATTGCCCAGCTCATCTTCTTCCATGTCTACAATCGAAGACTCATAGCCCAGGATATCGCTGTATTTGGCATAGGGAAAGAAAGAATCTTGGGCTTTGTCGTATTTATAAAAGCCACTTTCGGAGCTAAAAATGAGTTCGTTGGCAATGTTGTAAACATTGATCAGTACATCGGATGGAAAGCCCTTGTTGCTGTTGTACAGTTTTTTGTCCTTTACAGTCTGTAAATCTGAGCTGAGTTTCACTTTGAAAACGCCTTTGTAGCCTTGTGCCACCCAAAGTATGCTGTCAGAAAACTCCATCACCCTTGAAGACTCGTCAAAACCTTGGATTTTGTTCACAGTAGCCACCTCACCATCCTTTAGGGTAAGGGAATTGATACCCAGATAAGTGCCTTCGATAATTTTATTTTTATCGAAGGGATGCTGCTTGAACACCCAAGCGCCTTTCTCATCGGAAACATTGATGGCCCTATCGTTTTCAATTTTGAAAGCACCACTATGATGTCCCATGAGCAGTGTTTCATTGATTTTTTGAATGGAATATACCTTTCCAGAAGAACCCGCTACAAACTTTAATGCACCATCTTTCCAAGAATACAGCCCGTTGTTCGTACCCAAAAAGACCTTATTATCGGCAGCAAGTGCCGTATAGCCTGCCCCCGGCAAACCTAATCTTTCGTCAATAATGCTAAAGGGCGAATTCAATTCCACTCGGGCAATGCCATTGTTCAAAGCAAGCCAAAGATTTCCCTGATGGTCTTCGTGCATGGAATTAATGGTGTTATCAATCAAACCTTTGTCTTTGTCTAAATGAAGATTGATACGACCTTCTTTGTCGATCAAATACAGCCCGCCATTTTGAGTGGCCAGGGCAATTTCACCGTTGGATAGCCGAAGGGCGTCATTGATGATTTCATCCTCAATGGCCTTGTTTTTGAGAGAAAAGGCTTTGATTTCGCCTTGACTGTAGAGAAAATTTCCATCGTTAAAGGTGCTGATCAAAAGCTGGTCGCGATCAAAACTGATGATATCTGAGATTCGTTTGGTCTTGAAAAATTCACCATTGCGGATCAACTGTAGTTCACCATTTTTGAGCAGCGAGAGTCCGTTATTCCATTCCTGCACATAAAGTTGATTATTGACTTGGAAGGAAATCTCTAGCGCATATTTAGAAGTTATAGTGCTTAATTTGACCCCATCATAGACATAGATGTTCTTAAAAGTACAAAAGTAAATCAGTCCGTTTTGGGCGAATATTTTCCAGGTTTCGTCAAAATCCCGGACTTCACTAGGAAGGCTGTCGGCAAGGGAGTTGAACTGCATAAGCCCGTGGGCATCTGGATAGAAATAGCCAAAATCTGCTTGGCTTCCGGCATATATTTTTCGGTCCGAAGCCACATATACCGATCGCACCTTAGTATTGTTTTTGATGTGCAGGATGGTCCATTTGCTTCCATCGAATTGTAAGAGACCAAGGTTATTGGCAATGTATAATATACCATCCTCATCCTGTGTCATCGACCAGTTTTGGATGCCAGCTTCGTAAACATCGGGGGTGTAGTTTTTTACAAAGGGAAGTCCCTTGATTGAAACCATCTGTGCATAGCTGTTGAGGTAGGCACAAGCCAAAAAGAAGATCGAAAAAAGCAATTGCCTTTTGATATAAACACTACTCATTTTGCGGCTTTAGTCATTAAATACTCTCTTGAAAGCAGATTTGTTCATCCATTTTTCAATTAAGGTTAAAATGCGGAATTCGATTGCATAAACCAATTTTTTAATCCGAATGAGAAAGTATTGTAGTAGTAAAAAAATCTGAGCGATGAAGGATTGTAGTAGGTCTTTTTTTGGAAAATGAATGTCATGAGAAGTAATTGAAATCAAAAACAAATTCAAACTATGAAGAACAAATTTATTTTAGGCCTTTTGGCTTTCGCTCTAATTGCTCTTGTTTCATGTGGAGACGATGAGCCTGATGCTCCAGAAGAAGTGAGCGCAATTGTTGGTACTTGGACTTTAACCAATGCTCCAGGGTCTTTAGCTGTAGGTCCAGCTTCAGGTAGTGGTGCATGGTGGGCTAGTCCTGATCCAATCCGTACTGAAAGAGCTTGTCTTTATGATGATACTTATGAATTCACAGCTGATGGTGAATTGATTATTACCATGGGAAGCGAAACATGGCTTGAGTCTTGGCAAAATGGTGGTGGTGCAGAAGCTTGTGGCGCTCCAGTAGCTCCGCACATTAGTGGAACTTATACTTACACCTTTGATGAAGCCACTGGAACTCTTACCTTGAATGGTGCTGGTGCATTTGTTGGTTTACCAAAAGCTACTAACGCTGGTGAACTTTCAACTGGTGCATCTCAGCCGACTTCAAGAACATATTCAGTTGCTGCTTTGTCTTCTACCGCAGCTGAAATTAGAATCAACACTGGTTCTAACGGAACAGATGAGGTTCACTGGACTTTCAAGCTTTCTAAGCAATAATAATGGTTTAACCCTGCACCCGGAGTATGCATTCATAGTGTATCTTCGGGTGTACTTACCCTACAACCTATGAAAAAGGCTTTACTATACATTTGCTTCTTGACATTATTTGCCTGCGGAAATGATGATCCATCAGATCCCGAAGGAGAAACCAGTTTCATTCCAACCGAAGGTTTTGAATCAGCAGAATCTTATCCTAATATGACCTTGGTTTGGGAGGATGATTTTGAAGGTACTTCTCTCAACTCGGCCAATTGGACACATGAAATAGGGACTGGCCAAAGCGGTTGGGGAAATAATGAACTTCAGTACTACACTGCGGATAATACTTCGCTCGTGGATGGTCATTTGGTAATTACAGCCAAAAGAGAAGCTTTGAATGGAAGCCAATTTACGTCTTCAAGAATTGTCACATTAGGCAAGCAGAGCTTTCAATATGGTAGAATAGACATTAGGGCGGCTTTACCACAAGGCCAAGGCATGTGGCCAGCGCTATGGATGCTGGGCAGCAATTTTCCAACTGTTGGTTGGCCCTCTTCTGGCGAAATAGATATTATGGAAATGGTAGGTGGCTCTGGAAGGGAAAACACTATTCATGGTACAGTACATTGGCTAAATGACCTCAATGGTCAAAGGGCCGAATTTGGAGGTTCCAGAACCTTACCTACATCAACTTTCATCGGTCGATTTTATGTTTTCTCAATCGTTTGGAATGAATCTTCGATTGTCTGGTTGGTCAACAACAACGAATATCATAGAATCGATACAACACCCGCAGAGTTAGACGAATTCAGGAATGAGTTTTTCTTCATTTTCAATCTTGCGGTGGGCGGTAATTGGCCAGGAAATCCTGACAATACCACTAATTTCCCACAAAGGCTGATTGTTGATTACGTTCGGGTATTTCAGAATAATTAATGTTAACTTTTGCTTCAGGCGATTCAGTAATCATCGCATAAAATTGTTTGGCCTGCAAATCAACCTTAAACCAATTTTATGGCCAAAAAATCAACCTTTACCTATAAAGTCGCAGCAATTGTGGCTTTAGGAGGCCTTTTAATGGGCTTCGATGCTTCTGTGATTTCGGGAGTGAACAAATTTGTTCAAATAGATTTCAACCTTACCGATCTTCAATTGGGCTTTTCGGTAAGTTCACTTACGATCATTGCTTCCTTGGCCATGATGGTTTCAGGCCCTATCAGTGACCGCTTTGGTAGAAGGGTCGTTCTCAAGGCCTGCGCGATTATTTTTACCGTTTCTGCCATAGGTTCAGCCTTAGCACCCAATTTTGAATTGTTTTTGATTTTCAGAATGCTCGGTGGAATTGGAGTAGGAGCATCGCTAATACTAGCCCCCATGTACATAGCCGAAATTGCACCTCCTGCGATTCGCGGTAAAATGGTTTCATTCAATCAGTTGAATATTGTGGTTGGGATTTCTTTGGCCTTTTTTACCAATTACCTCATTTTGGCTTTGGCTGATTCTGATGCTACTTGGGTAGAAAGTCTGGGGATTGGCGAACATAACTGGCGATGGATGCTGGGAATCGAGGCAGTGCCTGCTGTGCTCTATTTCTTTGGTTTGTACTTAGTGCCGCGTAGTCCGCGATGGTTGGCCATGAAAGGTAAAATCGATGAAGCACTTCAAGTCATGAAATTATTCAGGGACGAAAAAGAAGCGGAAGAAGACATTAAATCGGTTCAAGAATCACTTAAGTCTGATCAGAATAAAAAGAAGGCTTCTATTAAATCACTTTTGATGCCTTCTTTAAAAGTAGTGCTTACCATTGGTTTAGTGATTGGTATTTTACAGCAAATCACGGGGATCAACTCTGTGTTCTTTTATGCACCAATGATTTTTGAACAATCAGGCATAGGCACAGATGCATCTTTCATTCAAGCCATTCTTGTTGGTTTGACCAATTTGGTATTTACGGTTTTGGCAATGCTTTTCATCGATAAGTTGGGCAGAAAACCATTGCTGGCCATCGGAGTGTCAGGAATTGCGGTTTTTATGTTTTTACTCGCTTATGGTTTCAACTCTGCGAATTACGTGCTTAAACAAGAAAAACTATCCGCTTTATCTTCAGCGATTGACCAGTCATTGATCATGCCTTTAGTAGGCATAGAATTCAGCAATGATGTGGAATATAAAAATGCCCTAAAGGACCTTTTGGGACCAACACAGTCCAAGCAATACGAGTCCGAATTAATCACTGCGGCCATTGATATGGATCCAATGTTGATTTTAATTGGTATCATCGGTTTTGTGGCCTCATTTGCCATCTCACTCGGGCCAGTCATGTGGGTATTATTCTCGGAGCTTTTCCCACTGCATGTCAGAGGAATTGCTATTTCCGCGGTTGGGTTTGTGAATTCAGCCGTTAGTGCGGGTGTGCAATTCGTCTTTCCTTGGGAACTGTCTACCATCGGCAGTGCGGCCACCTTTTTGATTTATGGCTTATTCGCTGTCCTTGGTTTGGTCTTTATTATATTTAAAGTGCCAGAGACCAAAGGAAAGAGTCTCGAAGAGCTTGAAGCCATACTTGTTAAATAGAAATTAATCGATCATGAAAATTAGAATATTGACCTCCATTGCACTTATGGCATTTTTTGTCATGAACTGCGAAACCTCTAAAGAAGTAGTTCAATCGAGTGCCGATATGATTGTTGAAGCTGAAGATTTTGTGACCTCTTCCGGAGAAGTCCAAAAACTCGAAAATGGAGTCAGCAGCATGGGCAATTCATGGATTGGTTTCGATGTGGCGGTGAAAGAAGTAGCACGCTATAAGGTTGAAATTGCTATGATGGGCGAAGGCCAGATATGGCTCGAAGATTATGCTGAAAATGCTGATGGCAGAACTTACAATATTACAGGAAACTTCAAGGGATCGGATTTAGAACAATTCGTTACAGTCGCCAAAGAGGGCAGTCCTTTGAACGTAGGAACTCACAAAATGAGACTTCATTTCGAGGGAGACAATCTTCAAGTCGATAAGATCGAATTCACTAAAATGATTGATCACCAAATGACGCCCCAGACTTTGACTCAAAGTACCACGGGTGATAATTGGGAATTGGTTTGGTCTGATGAATTTGAAGGCGAAGGGCTGCCAGATACCACCAAATGGATTTATGATGTAGGCAATTGGGGTTGGGGCAATAATGAACCGCAATATTATACTGCATCTAGAACAGAAAATGCCAGACTTGAAAATGGTAATTTGATCATTGAAGCCCGTAAAAATGACATGGGGCAAGAATGGACCTCAGCACGATTGACGACTCGCGGAAAAACCAGTTTTCTCTATGGAAAAATTGAATTTAGAGGAAAGGTCCCAGCAAAGGATGGTACTTGGGCTGCAGGTTGGCTACTGGGCGATGCTTACAGAGATGAACTTTCTTGGCCTTATTGTGGAGAAATTGATGTTTTAGAGTGTGTGGGAAGCGAAATTGATGACGAAACAGGTGATGGAATTAACCATGCTTCATGCCATACCCGCACCTATTATTTCAAAGAGAATACCTCCATTACCGCGGTCACCAACGTGGAGGACATGACAAACACCTTTCATACCTACACAATTGAGTGGAAACCTGATGGCATCAAAGCTTTCCTGGATGGCAAAGAATACTATACCTACGATAAAACTAAAGATTCATTAGAATGGCCCTTTGACAAACCCCAAAACATTATTTTAAACCTTGCCATGGGTGGGGGAATGGGCGGTGCAATTGATCCAAGTATCGATGGTCAGCAGTTCATTCTCGATTATGTACGGGTTTATGAATTGAAGTAAGATGTCAGCAAAGATCAAGCATCTTGTAGAACTCATGGCTAAAATGACGCTACAAGAAAAAGTGGGTCAGCTTAATTTTCCGGTTGGAGATTTATTCATGACAGGCCCAACCATGGAAACTACTCAGTCCGATAAGTTTGATGATCAGATCAGAGAAGGGAAAATTACAGGGATTTTTAATATTTATGGGGCGAGCTATACGCATCGTTTACAGAAAATAGCAAAGGAGGAATCTCGATTAGGGATTCCTCTTTTGATGGGAGCCGATGTAATTCACGGCCTTAAAACAATATTCCCGATTCCTTTGGCTGAAGCCGCGAGCTGGGATTTAGCTCTGATTGAAAAAACCGCAAGAATCGCTGCCATCGAGTCAACTGCCGTGGGCATCAACTTTAACTTTGCACCCATGTGCGATATTGGTTTGGATGCACGATGGGGCAGAGTGGCTGAAGGTGCGGGTGAAGACACTTACCTGACTGGAATGATTTCCGCAGCACGAGTGCGCGGGTTTCAGGGTGAAAAGTTGAGTGATGCCGATACGCTAGCGGCTTGCGTAAAACACATGGCAGCCTATGGTGCTCCAGAAGGTGGACGCGATTATAATTCCGTTGATATGTCGGAAAGGCGATTGCGCGAAACCTACCTACCTGCCTATCAAAAAGCAATTGATGCTGGAGCAGCCACCGTAATGACTTCTTTCAATGACTTGAATGGAGTGCCTTGTACTGGAAATTCCTTCCTCTTGAAGAAAATTTTAAGAGAAGAATGGGGATTCAAAGGCATGGTGGTTTCAGATTGGGCGTCAATCAGTGAAATGGCGGTGCATGGCACTGCCAAAGATCATTCGGATGCGGCCAAGCAGGCCATTCTTGCGGGTACCGATATGGACATGATGGCTGATGCGTACATCAATTTTTTACCAGGTTTAGTCGAAAGCGGTGAGGTGCCACTCGAAATATTGGATGAGGCGGTTTACAACGTCCTAAAGTTAAAATACGATCTCGGTTTATTCGATAATGCCTACCTCTATTCGAATGAAGTAACCGAGCAAACCAAGGTGTTTTCGGCCGAACACTTGGCGATTTCTAGAGAAATGGCTGAGAAGAGCATTGTGCTGCTTAAAAACGAAAATCAAATTCTTCCTTTGAAGCAGTCCAGTCAAAAGATTGCTTTAATCGGCCCATTGGCCAATAATCGCCCAGACATGAATGGTACCTGGTCATTCTTTGCAGATGCCAACGCACCAGTAACAATGCTCGAAGGGCTTCAAAATTTGAGTAAAAATGAAGTATTGTTTGCAGAAGGCTGTGCTCTCTATGAATCTACTGAAGATAAGTTTGAAGAGGCCATCACTGTTGCCAGCCAAGCCGATGTGGTAATCTTAGCCCTAGGAGAAAGTGCGGTAATGAATGGCGAGGCGGCCTCCAGAACGGATATCGGCTTGCCCGATAATCAGCTCGAATTGGCCAAACGAATTCATGCTTTGGGCAAACCAATCATTGTATTGCTTTCTTGCGGAAGGCCCATGGCCATTCCTTGGCTGGCCCAAAACGCAAACGCCATTTTGGTAACTTGGGCTTTGGGCACAGAGGCTGGAAACGCCATTGCGAACGTGGTATATGGCAATGTAAATCCTTCGGCTAAGCTTCCAATTACCTTTCCACGCAATGTGGGGCAAGTGCCCATTCACTACCAAATGAAAAATACAGGTAGACCTTATCTTGGGTTAAATAACGAGCCTGCCTCTGAGCGTATTTATGTGTCAAAATATCGGGATTCGCCCAATAGCCCGCAATTCCCTTTTGGCTTCGGGTTAAGTTATACTAGATTCAAATACAGTGGGTTAGAAGCTTCTGCTGACCGCATCACGAATGACGAGAGACTAAAAATAAGTGTGACAATCACCAACATGGGCGAAAGAGAAGGTGAGGAAATAGTGCAATGCTATATTCGGGATGTTGTGGCCAGTGTAACCCAACCACTTTTAAAACTCAGGAAATTCGCGAAAATCAAATTGAAAGCGAAAGCGCATCAGGTGGTTACTTTTGAAATCGGCCGAGATGATCTTTTGCTGGTCAACAATGACATGCAATGGGTGGCTGAAGCTGGAGAATTTAAAGTGTTTGTAGGGCCGAATACTTTAGATTTACAATCTTTAAACTTTGAATACCAAATCAACTAATCATGAAAAAACCTTTGCTGACAGTCATTTTTTTGAGCGCTTTCATTGCACTCGGTTGCCAACAGAAAACACCAAAACTTGTTTGGTCCGATGAATTTGACAATGCTGGAACGCTAAACCCTGATAAATGGACGGCTTATGTTGGCGATGGATGCCCCGGTATATGTGGTTTCGGAAACAACGAATTGCAATATTATACTGACGTCCCAGAAAACGTCCTTGTAGAAGACGGAAAACTCATCATTACCGCTCAAAAGGATTCTATGATGAATTCTGCCTATACTTCTGCTAAAGTAATCAGTAAAGGGAAAGGGGATTTTAAATATGGAAGAATAGAGGTGATGGCAAAGTTACCTGTAGGCCTAGGCACTTGGCCCGCCATTTGGATGCTCCCTACCAATAAAAGCGAATTCGGTTGGCCAAAAAGTGGTGAAATAGACATTATGGAACATGTGGGCTACAATCAGGGAATGGTTTATGGAACAGTGCATACGGAGTCATTCAATCATATCAAAGGCACTCAAAAGGGAGATTCTATTCTGGTTGCTACGGCCTCATCCCAATTTCATGAATATGCCATTGAGTGGACAGATAAGAAAATTGACTGGTTCTTGGATGGTGAAAAGCACCATACTTTTGACAATACAGGCAACGGAATCGATGCTTGGCCCTTCGACCAACCCTTTTATTTGATATTCAATATTGCAGTTGGAGGCAATTGGGGAGGTAAATTTGGGGTAAATGATGAAATATGGCCACAAACATTGCAAATAGACTATGTACGTATCTATGAATTTTAATAACTTGTTGGTCAACCTTAACTTTTATTCTCCATGGTAGATTTGATTAGTCTCGATTACGTTGTCATTGCCCTGTACTTCGTGGTCGTTTTTGGAATTGCAGCATGGGCCACTTTTAAAGAAAAAGTGAATGCCTCTTCTGCGGATTATTTTTTGGGCGGAAAGAATGTTGGCTGGTTTGTAATTGGAGCTTCCCTCTTTGCTTCGAACATTGGCTCTGAACACTTAGTAGGCTTGGCCGGGTCTGGCGCTGGATCTGGGGTAGCCGTTGGGCAATTCGAAATCCTTGCAGGATTTATGCTGCTTTTGTTGGGCTGGGTTTTCGTTCCTTTTTATGTAAAAAGTGGGGTGTTTACCATGCCAGAATTCTTGGAAAGAAGGTATTCACCAGGGGCTAGGACCTACCTTACTTGGGTATCAATCATAGCGTATATTCTCACCAAAATTTCAGTAACCATAGCCGCTGGGGCAATCGTTTTCACCGCTTTAGGGGTAGGCTTTTGGACCGGGGCAATCATAATCGTGGTAGCGACTGGTATTTATACCATTTTCGGAGGATTAAAGGCGGTACTCTACACCGATATGATTCAAATGTTTGTGCTCATTGGAGGCTCGATTGCAGTTACTTTTTTTGGACTTCAGCAACTTGGCGGATGGGACGAACTGCAAGCAACAGTAGGCGCAGAATATTTCGATATGTGGCAGCCGATGGACCACCCCGATTTCCCATGGACTGGAATCCTTTTTGGGGCGCCCATCCTGGGGGTTTGGTACTGGTGTACCGATCAATACATTGTGCAAAGAGTACTGTCTGCCCGAAATATTGAGCAAGCCAGAAAAGGAACCATCTTCGGTGGCTTCTTGAAAATGCTTCCACTTTTCTTGTTTGTGCTTCCTGGTATTATCGCCTTTGCTTTAGCTAAAAAAGAAATGCTCACCCTTGAAAGCAATGACCAAGCTTTGATTGTGATGGTGAAGGCCATGGTGCCTGCTGGTGTTAGAGGTTTGGTAATTGCCGGTTTATTGGCCGCGCTAATGAGTTCATTATCATCTGTATTCAACTCTTGTTCTACTCTATTCACCATCGATGTGTATAAGCGATGGAAACCTGAGACGAGTGAGAAAAACCTGGTCATCATCGGCCAGGTAGCTACTGTAATCATGGTTGGTATCGGTTTGCTTTGGATACCATTTATGGAGAATGTTTCAGATCAAATTTTCGTTTATCTGCAAAGCGTTCAAGGATACATTTCTCCACCAATTGCTTCTGTTTTCTTGCTAGGAATCTTCTTTAAAAGACTGAATGGACAAGGTGCTATGGCTTCGCTTTTAACAGGTTTAGTGATTGGGGCTACCAGATTTATTTTAGAGCTGAATAAAAGTGCATTGGATGGTTTCTGGTATGATTTCGCGGATATCAACTTCTTGCATTTCGCGATTTTCTTGTTCGTCATCTGTAGTGTTGTGCTGGTCGTGGTCAGTTTGTTGACACCTGCACCCGATGCTAAGCATACCGATGGTATCACTTACGAAAAAGGTGTGCGATCTGAGTCTGCCAATAAAGGAAAAGATGCGATATTGACCGCAATTCTAATTGCCATTATCGTTGTCATTTGGATTTACTTTAGTTAATAACTTTATGAGTAAAGCATTGAAAATTGCCGTTGTTGGCCCCATACCTCGGGATCATATTACCACTTACAAAGGCGAGGTAATTGAAAAATATGGCTGCATTACCCACCCGACCATTGGCCTTGCTCAATTATTGAAAGGGCAAGGAACGGTGTACCCAATCTCTCATATCCGAAAAGTGGACATGGAGTCGGTGCAGGAGATTTTTGCCCCTTATCCAGCGATTGATATGTCTGGCGTGAGCGATGAGGCAGACAGTGGGGACGTGATCAAGCTCACTTTTTTAGATCAAAATTTCAGGGTCGAAAAACAGACGGCTTTTATGAACCCCATCATGCCCCGCGATATGGCGCCCTACTTGGATTGCGATGCCTTTGTTTTTGTGCCAATCACGGACCATGAAATTGTCTTGGATACCCTCAAGTATTTGAAGGAACACAGCACTGGCATTATCATTTTTGACGGTCATGGCCCAACGCATACCATGACCATCAGTGGCGATCGACACAAAAAATTCTGGGTAGAAAGGGACCTTTGGTTGCCTTATATCGATGTGCTAAAAATGAACCTTGAAGAATCTTGGTGTACTTGGTACAAAAATGAATATGCAGAATCTGAGTTAACCGATCTGTTGGATGATATTGGGCAGGAACATTTAAGGCCGATGGCCGATTACATTTTAGACAGAGGTCCAAAATGTTTGATAGTGACCACCGATGCCTCTGGCTGCAAAGTTTTTACCAAACCGAATGGCGAGTTAATCGAAGAGTTTGTTCCCTCCATTTTCATGAGCAATGTAGTGGACACTACCGGCTGTGGCGATTCCTTTGCTGGAGGCCTCGCCTATGGTTTGATGGGAAGAGAAGGGCAATACAATGTGGCTTCCATGTACGCGAATGCGTTAGGTGCTCAACGTACCCAAGGACGAACTTTCGAGGTTTTTAAATCACTGAAAGAAACCGAAGATATGATTCGAGCTAACTACCCCGACTTCAAATGAGTTTACCAAAAGCGGTGATTTTCGACCTGGATGGCGTAATTGTCGATACTGTTCCTGCGCATTATGTGGCATGGAAGAGTATTGCAGATGAATTGGGCATAGCCTTCGATGAAGAGGCTAACGAAGCACTAAAGGGGGTGAGCAGAGTTGACTCAATGAAGAAGATTCTGGCCCTTGGTGGTCTGAAAAGATCAGATAGTGAAATTCTTGAACTTACCACAAAGAAGAATGAGCTATATGTTGATATCATTTCTAAAATGACAGCAGATGATATTCTACCTGGAGTAATTGATTTTATGGATTTGCTTCAGCATCAAGGGATTAAAATGGCTGTAGGCTCTTCGAGCAAAAACACACCAACCATTCTAAAGTGCATTGGTTTGCAGGATGCTTTCGATGCAATTGTAGATGGTAATCAAGTAACGCATTCTAAACCAGATCCGGAAGTATTCCTGAAAGGAGCGATTAAATTGGGGCTATCGCCAGAAGATTGCGTTGTGATTGAAGACGCCATTTCTGGGATAGAGGCCGCTATTAACGCAAAAATGAAATGCATTGGAATTGGCGAGCAAGATGTGCTCGGAAAAGCCAATGTTGTGATTAAATCCCTCTCTGAGGCTAATCTTGACTTATTAAGTCGCTTATAATAGTCGATAAAAAATATTGAAACGCGCAGTTTAACATGAAAGACTACATCAAACACAATGAATGGTCAATTATAGAAGAAGGCTTTGAGCCAGAATATAATTGTATTTCCGAAAGTATTTTCAGCCTAGGCAATGGCATGTTTGGTCAAAGGGCCAATTTCGAAGAGCATTATTCTGGAGAAACCTTACAAGGCAATTATGTTGCAGGGGTTTACTATCCCGACAAAACCCGAGTGGGCTGGTGGAAAAATGGATATCCTGAATATTTCGCGAAAGTTTTGAATGCCAGTAATTGGATCGGAATCAATTTTGAGTTCGAAGGCGAAATGTTCGATTTACATACCTGTAAAGTGTCCAATTTCAGAAGAGAATTGAACATGAAAGAAGGTTGGTTAGAGCGTTCCTTCAAAGCTGAATTACCAAGCGGAAAGCAGGTGAAAGTAGCCGCCAAGCGAATTTGCAGCATGGTAAAAACCAGGATCGGAGCGATTCGATACGAATTGACTCCGCTCAATTTTTCGGGCGAAGCCAAAATAACCCCTTATGTGGATTTCGATGTAATGAACAAAGATTCGAACTACGATGAGAAATTTTGGATCGAGCAAGAAAAGAAAACCGCAAGCGATTTTTCCTATGTTATTGCAAGCACGAAGAAAACAGATTTTTGGGTGGCCACGGCCATGAAATATAACATTGATGGTGCTTGGGAGAGTACGGGCCAATCCTTCAACGAACGTGATAAATACATTGAAGCAGTAGAAACTGGGAATTTAACCAAAGGACAGTCCATTACCGTCTTTAAATATGCCGCCAATATTTCTTCCATGAATCATGGTAAGAATACCTTGGCCACGGTAGCTGAAAAAGAGGTGACTGAAGCCTTCAATACAGGTTTTGACAAGCTATTGGCAGAACATGTTAAAGCCTGGGCTAGAAAGTGGGAGCAAAGCGACATCACTATCGATGGCGATGTTTCTTCACAGCAAGGCATTCGTTTCAATATATTCCAACTGAACCAAACCTATACTGGCGAGGATGAGCGACTAAATATTGGCCCTAAAGGATTTACAGGCGAAAAATATGGAGGAAGCACTTACTGGGATACAGAGGCTTATTGTTTGCCTTTCTACCTAGCCACTTCAGATAAGGAAGTAGCAAGAAACCTTTTGCTGTATCGCTTCAAGCATTTGAAAAAGGCTATCGAAAATGCTGAGAAATTAGGCTTTACCAATGGTGCTGCTTTGTACCCAATGGTAACCATGAACGGTGAAGAATGTCACAACGAATGGGAGATCACTTTCGAGGAAATCCATAGAAATGGTGCTATTGCTTATGCTATTTTCGATTACATCAATTACCATGATGATCAGGACTATTTGCTCGATTATGGACTTGAAGTATTGATTGCCATTTCTCGTTTCTGGGCGCAACGCGTGAACTGGTCTGATCGCAAACAGCAGTATGTGATGTTAGGTGTTACAGGGCCAAATGAATACGAAAACAACGTGAACAATAACTGGTACACCAGCAAAATGGCACTTTGGACTTTGAAATATACCTTAGAGGGAATTGCCAAGAACAAGGGCAATAAAAAGCTGGCCAGCCTCTTGAAGAAAGTTGAATTTGATGAAGCCGTTGAAACAGCCAAATGGCAGGACATTTTAGATAAAATGTATTTGGGTTATGATGAGGAGAAAGGTGTTTTTCTTCAGCAAGATGGCTTCTTGGATAAGGAGCTGATCCAAACCAAAGATTTGGCCAAAACGGACAGACCGATCAATCAGAAATGGTCTTGGGATAGGATATTGAGGTCATGCTTCATCAAGCAAGCAGATACCTTGCAAGGCATTTACCTTTTCGAAGATGAATTTGATTTAGAAACCATCGAGCGCAACTTCGATTTCTATGAACCGATGACGGTGCATGAGTCTTCGCTTTCGCCATGCGTACATGCTATTTTGGCTTGCAAGTTGGGCAGAAAAGAAAAGGCCTATGAGATGTACCTGCGCACTGCCCGACTCGACTTGGATGATTATAATAACGACACCGAAGATGGCTGTCATACCACAAGCATGGCGGGCACTTGGATGGCATTCGTCAAAGGTTTTGCTGGAATGCGGGTGAAAGAAGGACAGCTTCATTTCAACCCGACAGTACCTGATCAATGGGGTGGCTATTCGTTTAAGATCAAGTTCCGCGAGCGCAACCTCAAAATCAATGTAAAGAAAGACAGCGTGAACATATCGAATGAGTCTGCTGAACCAATTTCAGTTTACCTATTTGGCAAAGAGCATCAATTAAAAGCCAATGGCAAAGTGATTATCCCGAACTAAGATTGTTTGGTCTTTTGAGATTCAAAACTCTTTCAGCGAAAACTGGAAGAGTTTTTTGTTTTTAAATTCCTATTCTACCTCTCCCTACTCGGCCTCGTTTGCAACGAGGTTGACAGCGAAAGCTTATTCCTAATCGACCTTGTTTACAACGATGTTGGCCTTCAAACTAATTCAACCAAAGATGAAATCTACTCCAAAAGCGAACAAATTGAATAAGCTATGCAGTATAATGGAGTACCTTAACCCGAATCTTATTCTGACTATGCCTAAGAAGACACCTCCTATAAACTGAGGTATGACCATAAATGGATACACCCAAATTGGAATTGATTGGTAGTCATAATTGCTCATATGAACTAATGCAAATGACACTGTGAGGATCCAGAAAATGTGTCTTGAGTATTTGGCATGTAATCCTTCAATATCATATTTATAGTCTTTCTTCCAATCCAACGAAACCAAAAAAAGCACGGAAATAAACAGAGCGAGTCCGATCGGCCAGTATAATGTGATAAGAATTAAACTTACAAGGACTAAGAACAGCTTAAAATGCAGTTCTTTATAGACCATGGGCCACCTGAACAAGAGTTCCTCAATAAAGGGTAAAATTAAAACGCCTAACAGAATTATTTCAAAGTCATTCTTTAGGAACTCATTGTAAGTATCGAAAAATTGCTCAAATAACAAATAGAGGGGAAATATGATTATGAAATTCAGGAGTATATCTATAAGGAGATAGACCGAGATTGTTTTGAAAAGGTGATGCTTACTCCAACCTGTTCGAAGTCTCTTTAATTTCTTTTGACCTTTAAGAAGTTCTAACAGGTATCGGTATTCATACGTGATATTATTCATTAACTAAACATAATAAAAAGTATTTTAATATTCTTTCGTGGTCTTCTCTATCTCCGATATAACAAGCTCGACCGCAGTAGTAGCACTCCACCTCGATGGTAAAAGTTGAAATTTGTTCGATAGCCATTATCTTGTGTCATGAACCTTAAATTTCAACTATGAAATCACTCTTTGTAATTATAGTTATTTGCACAGCCGGCATCCTTGGTTTCTATCTAGGAAAGAACGCTGCCAAACCAGATTCGAAATCAATTGATACCCAAGTATTCACCACAGCCAAGGCCATAAAAACTGTGGACCAATGGGGGAGAATGGATGTATTCACGCCCGATGAAACCACCACTTTTGGGACTTCATTGATGTTTACTGCCGTTATTGACGTGCTGCCGGGACAAGAAGTACACCCACCTCATCGACATTTAGAAGAAGAATTAATGTACATCGCCAGAGGTTCAGGCGTTTGGAGTATCAATGGAAAGGAACAAGTGGCTAATGCTCAGGATTTGCTCTATGCCCAACCTTGGGACACGCATGGCTTATTGAACACGGGATCGGATACGCTTACCTTTTTCGTAGCCAAATGGAGGACTAAGGGTACTGCAGAATTGCCAGAACCCAACTAATCTGTTATCAACTAATCCACTCGACCTTGTTTGTAACGAGGTCGATCTCAAAGGCATGAAATCTTGCAATGGCTAAAGTTTAGCCTAAGGCCAATCTCTTTTTGGATCTATACGCAAAATAGCTGGCGGTTAAATAACCAGAGAAAACGTCCCAAACTCCCCACCAAGCTGCGATTAAGGCCATCGGCCCATTGCCATCAAAAAAGTTAAAGATCAGCACCAAAGCCAGTCCACCATTTTGGATTCCGGTTTCAATGGAAATGGTACGGCAGTCTTCTTCATTATTCCCCACCAGTTTCGAAGAAAAATAACCAATGCTTAAGGCCATGAGATTATGCGCCAACACCAACAGCACTACATAATGAATGTAGTTTTTAAAAACATCAATGTTATCTACCGTGGCCACCACGATAAACGCCAGCAGAATGAGAAATGAAATCACTTTGGTCGGTTTTTCTATGGTTTTGGTAAGTTTCGGCAATTGGTTACCCACAAGCAGACCTAATATTAATGGGAAGACCAAAATGAGCAAAACGGTTTTGAACATCTGCCAAAATCCAAGTCCAATATTCTGAATCATTTCGGAAGTGTCGGGTAAGAGGCTTCCCCAAAACTGAAAGTTGAAAGGCGTAGCAAAAGCAGCAATGATGGTGGCAAAGGCCGTAAGTGTAACCGAGAGTGCCGCATTCCCTTTTCCGATCAGGGAATAGAAGTTGGATACGTTCCCTCCGGGGCAGGCCGCTACCAGGATCATGCCTAAGGCCAAACCAGGATGAGGCTTAATTATCCAAATCAGTAGAAAAGTAAAAGCGGGAAGCAGAATAAATTGGCTGCTGATACCAGTAAAAAAGGCTTTTTTATGATTTAATAAGTTAAGGAAATTAGCTTTTTTAAGATTAAGAGCCACTCCAAACATGATAAACCCCAAACAGAAATTAAGCAGGCCTACGCTATCATCAGAAAAATTGATGCGCACTTGATCTAATGTCGACATGCCATAAAACTAAACAAGATGAGCCTGATTGCAAACTTTGTTTTATCTACCGTGATCAAGGGCTCATTCCTGTAAGAGATCCTTGATCATAAACCAAAGAGGATCAACTAATTTGCAGCTTTTCGGGTTATTGCTGGGCATTCCATAAAGGATTTTTACCTTTGTAACCAATTAAAAATCAAGGATAAAACTAAAACCAAGATTTATGTTAAAAGCAAAAAAGGGCGATAACGTCAAAGTACATTACACAGGAAGGTTGAAAGATGGAACAATCTTCGATTCATCAGAAGGCAGAGAACCCCTTGGTTTTCAGGTAGGCGCGGGTCAAATGATTAAAGGATTCGATATGGCTGTGGATGGACTTGAAATGGGTAAGAAAATAACAGCTGAAATTCCTGCTGCTGAAGCTTATGGTGAAGTGAATGAAGAGCTTTACTTTGATGTTCCTAAGAATAATTTACCTCCAGATTTAAACCCTGAAGTAGGTCAGCAACTCGCGATGACCCAACCCAATGGGCAACAAGTACCAGTCAAGGTGAAAGAGATAAAAGAAGATATCGTAGTGATCGATGCCAATCATGACCTAGCGGGTAAAGATTTAATCTTCGATATAGAATTAGTAGAAATCGCTTAATTAAGCAATACTTAAAATATTGGAACGGACTAATCTGAAAAGGTGAGTCCGTTTTTTTATGCTTTGCTAAACAAGTTCTATTTTTGAAGTAATCTGGCAATTCATTTGAATCAGTGGTATTTACGGTTCTACGGTTTAATACATTCTGACTTTAAAAAGTATGTTATAAATTTCTGATAAATAAGAAACTCAATAAAGACATTTAAATCAGGAGAATTATTCTTTAAGATAATTTGTAATGAGTGTCTGATTTAGGATTTACAGTTGTATTTTCGGTTAAACAGACTAACTCCATTAGACTTAAGCCATGCTGAAATTCAGAGCACTAACTGTTTTATCTATTCTGATATTTTTTATTTCGGTTTGTGACGAACAGAATCTGATTGCTCAAACCAAAATAGACTCGCTTCTACAAATTAGAGCATCGGCTGCACATGATACCGTAAAGCTCACTATTGACCTATTAGTAGGTGAAGAGTTGACAAGAGTTAATTTCGATTCAGCCCTCTTTTATATGAATAGAGCCTTAGAAACAGCTCTATCCTTATCCGTTGATGCTCCAAAGTATGAGGCTGAAAGCCTTAGTGCCCTAGGGGTAGCTTATGTCAATATTAGGCAAAAAGAGAAGGGGATTGAATTGCTGAATGAAGCGATGACAATCCAAAAAAGAGAGGGCCTCAAAAAGGAACTCTCTTATACCCAATTTGATTTGGCTTCGACTTACCAAGGCATGTCTAATTTTGATACTGCCATTCTACATTATGACTCAATTATAACAAGAAATATAGCAGATGGGACCTCATATCGCCTTGCGATGAGCTACAATTACTCTGGACTTTGTAGCTATTATCTCAGAAAGCTGGACATAGCCTCTGAAAGAATATTGGAAGCAATCAGGTTCAGAAAGGCCACAGGTGACACTGCTAGAATCCATTATCCGTACATGGTTTATGGCCTGATTTTGAAAGAACAAAAGCAGTACGAAAAGGGCAAAGCTTACATAAGACAGTCAAGAGAGATAGCAAGACTGGCAGGTGAAAAAGGGCGAGTATCCTTGGCCTACACCAATATTGGGCAGATTTTGATATTGCAGGACAGTTTGGATGAAGCATTTGAGTCGTTGACTAATGCGTGGGAAATAGACAAGGAGCTAGGAAGGAGCTCAGTGAGTTATTATAACAATGTGGCTTGGATAGAAAAACAGAGAGGTGATTATCGCAAAAACCATGAGTATATGGTGGAAGCTGTAAAGTCAATCCCATCAAATTATGCTCCAAAATCCAAAGCAGATGTTTATGGAAGCCTTGCTGAAGCAAAATTATTTTTGGTGGACTCGGTTTACTCTGATTTTACTCAGGAAAGTAAAAACCTATTACAAGCCGCATTGCCTTATGCTCTAGAGGGCTGGGAGCTTGCCAATATTGCGGAATCTGGCAATGTAAAGCTAAAACTAGCAGAAATATTGGCCTTGATTTACTCTAAGCTGAATCAATATCAAAAGGCCTATGAATTCAGCCAAATTTCTAAAGGCATATCTGAAGAAATCAATGATCAGACCAGAACGGATGCCATCGCCAAAATGACCACTGAGTTTGAAACAGAAAGAATAGAAGGAGAGAACGCTTTGTTGCAAGAAAGTCAGCGAGCACAACGGGCACAATTAAAACAACAAAGATATTTACTGATTGGAATCCTCATTGTGCTGCTCTTGATTATTGCCATAGCCATTTTGATTCAAAGAGGTCGCCAAAAATTGAGAAAGGCGAACGGGATTATTGAAAAATCCTTGTCAGAAAAGGAGTTGCTACTCAAAGAAATTCACCACAGGGTAAAAAACAATCTTCAGGTAGTTTCAAGCCTTTTGGATTTGCAATCACGAGAAATTGACGATGAAAAAACCCAAGCGACATTTATGGAAGGCCAGAATAGGGTAAAAGCTATGGCCTTAATTCATCAAAAGCTCTATCAAAACGAAAACTTGGCAACCATTAATTTTGAAGAATATGCCAATATGTTAGTAGGAGAGTTGGGCACCATTTATAATAAAAAAGCAGATGTGAATACCGTGGTAAATGGCGGATCAACGTCTGAATTCGATATCGATACTGCAATTCCTTTGGGCTTGATTTTGAACGAACTGATCTCTAATGCCTATAAATATGCCTTTAACAATGGCGAACAAGGTACCCTTTCTGTTTCCATTAATTCATTGGGTGAAGGAAAGCATCAATTGACAGTAGAAGATAATGGAGGTGGATTGCCAGACTCATTTGATTTTCAAAAAGCCAAAAGTCTAGGTTTAAGGTTAGTCAGAAGATTGGCTAAACAACTCTATGGCAGTGTTGAGTATTCAAACATTGGAGGAGCAAAATTTGTTGTTAACTTCACCGACACCTTACAGCGCAAGGCAATCTAAAATGAGCAAAGTAAAAATACTGGTAGTTGAAGACGAAATGGTGATTGCAGAGAATATCTGCTTGATCCTAGAAGACTTAGGCTATGAAGTTTTGGAGCCTGCCATCAACTATGAAGAAGCCCTTGAAACGATTGAAGCCGAGAGGCCTGATATCGCTATTCTCGATATTCAATTGGGTGGAAAAAAGGATGGAGTAGACCTAGCTTGGACAATCAAAGAGCAATACGATTTCCCTTTTATTTTCCTTACTTCCAATGCCGATGCGGGTACTATAGAACGGGTCAAAAAGGTATCGCCTCCCGCGTATTTGGTCAAACCATTTAATAAAGATGATCTCTATACGTCAATAGAGTTAGCCTTACACAGCTATGCCGAAAGCAGGGGGAATGTCAAAACTCAAGAAGAAGACTTACTGATCAAAGACGCCATTTTTATAAAGGAGAAAAACCTCTTTCATAAAATCAAACTTAATGATATTCGCTACCTAAAAAGCGATCACGTATACATAGAACTTTATACGGTCAATAACCAAAAACACCTTATCCGTGGTAGTTTAACCGATCTTTCAGAAAGACTCCCAAAGAACTTCTATCGTACCCACCGTAGCTTCACCATTAATGTGGACCATATGGATGCCATCAACTCAGCCTATGTGCTAATGAACGGAGAGCAAATCCCAATCGGTAAAAACTACCGCGATGATCTTTTGAAGAAGATTCGGGTGGAGTAGTGATTACTGTTTAATCACTAATCATTTCAAGTGAATTCATTGTGATTTTATGATAAAAATCACGAATATGTGATTAAAATTACTTTTGTGAAATGAATCATGGAGATCAATTAAGGCTAAAACTACAGGAGCTAGGTGTTAAAAAGAAGAAACTGGCAACGCTAATGGGAGTGCATGCCAATACCATTACCCAATGGTTGGGCAAAGAGGTTATAGGCGTTTCCACTAGAACGCGCATAGCCGAGGCGTTGAGTGTGGCTGAACGTGATATCTTCTCTACTAAAGTCTATGATTTGCTAGCGTCAGATGCTCCAGTATTACAGGAGCCATCGGGTTTTTCTAGTAAACCTACCTCTGATGACTCACTAAAGAAACTGGATGCTTTCCAATATTGCGGTTTGCTTAACATCGGCAAAGATGGTTTGGAACTACAAAGAAAATGGCGCTCTGAATGGTGAATTACGAAGACCGGATGCTTGTAGATACCAATGTGATTATCTACGTGCTTAATGGCAACCGTGAGTTGGCAAGTCTTATTCACTCCAAATATGCTTATCTGTCGGTGATCTCCGAACTTGAGTTACTGAGTTTTCCTAAAATTGACAAAAAAGAGGAGTTTGTCATACATTCCTTTATCAGGGACATGAATCTGATAGAACTCAATGATATAATAAAGCGTGAAACCATTAGACTAAGAAGAGCCTATAGTCTGAAACTTCCGGATAGCATCGTGGCAGCCACTGCTCTTTATCTTAATTGTCCTCTTGTCACCGCAGATAGTGGTTTTTCCAGAGTTACTGAACTGGACTTGCGACTCGTAAACCCTGTGTAAGTTAGAAAGTCATTAGACTAAATGAAATAGCATTTGGTCGAAACATGTAGGTATCATCTCACTTGTTTAGCGTAAAGCGGAGCTCAGTACACCTCGGTACTTTACATGATAATTTTGGTCTTCTCTCAGAACAAAAAACCACCACTTCAGAACAATTTCAGGTTTTCAAACTCTTGCTTCATTAACATCGTGTGTCCGTTGTTCGGATTACCTCAAACCGTAAGCTTGCATCAAACCATGACCTATCTTAGGTTTCATGGGTTTGTTGATACGCGAATCCCCAAATAGGTTTTAACAACCATCCCCACTTTCAGAACACGCCAGCATCAGTTCAGAACATAAATTTTCACGCGTGTAAAGCATAGACTTTATTCGCCTACAAGACTTGAATACCAAACTGCTAAAACTATGAAGCCTTTCCATTCGCTTAAATTCCTTTTTCTTATCGCCTTTTGGCTAATGGCTGGCGCTAAGGTTTATGGACAAATCTTAGAACCAGTCTTTAATTCTTCAATGACTCCCATCACTTTCGGGCCTTCTGAATCTGCTTTGGGTGAAGGGATAAATAATGTAATTGACGGAAATAAGTTGAACAAATTCCTGACTTTCGAAAAGTCATGGGGGTTAAATTTTTATGTAAATACAGGGGCAATTTCAATTGTCAAATCGCTTACAATCACAACGGCTAATGATCACCCAGAGAGAGATCCGAAATTAGTTCAAATCTATGGCCGACTTGTTTCAGAGGGTGCAACAACTACAGATACAAACCCATCTTGGACATTAATAGATGAAGTCAGTTTTAGCTGTACTACCCTAGGTAAGAATAGGGGTGCCGATAACAGCAAAAACATTAGCAATGGAAATGACTTAGCCTTTAACAGTTATTGGATCAGACTACATAATCCGTGTGATGCGAGTGCAGCAAACAGTGTGCAGATAGCTGAGGTACAAATGGAGGGTATCTTCAATCAAGCGCCAGCTATTACTTTTGATCCAATGGCTACGGGTGGCGCTGAGGTAGGTAAAGAAATTACTGTCGCTTATGACTATTCAGATCCTGAGGGCGATGTTGAGTCTGGTACCACTTTTCAATGGTACTTAGGGGGGGTAGCCATAGCAGGAGCAACAAATGCTAGTTACACACCTACAATAAATGATCTTGGCAGCTTACTTAAGGTTAAAGTGACGCCAAATGATGGAACGTCTTTTGGCGAGTCCATTTTCCCTGTTTTAGGGACGGTCTCTTGTGCTTCTGGTTTTACCTGCGAAATCCAGAATGTCTCAATTTGTGATTCCGACACTTATCAGGTACCGGGGGGGGCTTTGGTTTCAAGCAATGGAACTTATGAGGTCACAGAGGGAACAGTTAAAACTTACTACAATGTCACTTTCGACCGTACCGATATTGTCTCGGATGTATATGTTAATGCTACAATGGCTGAATCTGGCTCAGTAACCTATCAAGCTAATACAAACGCCACAGGTGTGTTAACCTTCGACAAGTCTCAGGACTACTGGGTAAATCTCAATGCCTTGCAAGACGAGTTAAATGGCACAAATCGGTCGGTTTTTATGTGGGTAAAGTCTGAGGCCAATGTGGCAACAGATAAACAGGTGCTTTTTGCCATCAATACTAGCTCCGGAGGTAATGTTACTATTTTCTGGATAGATAATGTTGGTGATAATTTGGAGATTTTTGATAGTCAAGATAATCAGTCGGCCTCTTTTGATATGAGTGATCAGCTATGGCATTACGTTGGATATACCTATAATGCCACTACTCATGAAACTGTGATTTATGTTGATGGAATTGAGAACGACAGATTTACCGACAATCAGTTGACAGCCTCCAATTCACAATATTCTTTGGGTCAAGAATTCGACAATGCCAATGATACCGACCACTTCAACGGAGATATGGCTGAGATTTCTGTTTGGAATGAGGTGTTAACTGGTGCTGAAATCAGAGAAGCCATGCAGTCTAAAATCAACGATAGCCACCCTAAATATGCCAATCTGGTAGGCTACTATTCCATTTTTGGAGATTGCGATGATGCGACTGATGTATTGAAAGACCATTCGGGCAAGGACAATGATGGCGTAATGGAGAATAATTTTTCCGTTGACTTCAAAAATGTACAGTCCATTCCCGGCTTCAATGCCATAGATTGGTACGAAAATATCTCTTGGAAGAAAGACGGTATTGAAGTTTCAATTGACCCAACTTATACTTTCAATGTTGCAACTGGCAATTATGAGTTTGTAACCACTAGAAACTTTATTCAAAGTATAAATACATGGACTCTAACAGCCAATAACAACAGCACAACGGTCAATAACGTGGACGATGAGACTGTCTGTTCTGATGATGCCATTACTAAAACCGTTTCTACCAGTGCCGTCAATTACCTTGATTTTGAAAAGGATCAGGACGATTACATTGATGTTTCTGAATTAACGAACGACCTGGTGGGCACCGATAGGTCCGTATTTATGTGGGTCAACAAGGAGTCTAATGTGCCAAGCGGAGATAATTATAACCTGTTCTCTATACATGCGGATAATGGAACAGAGTCTGTTACCAATTTCTACATTCGGGACAATGAAAAACTGGCCATATTTGATGGTGCAAATGTAAGGGATGCGGGAAGTACTTTGGCCAATGATATGTGGAACTTTGTGGGCTACACCTATAATGCTACTACGTTCGAGACCAAAGTCTACCTGAACGGAACGGTGATCAATACCTTCACGGAAGCAATGCCAATAACCTTGGGCAATACTGCCTATCTGGGCATGGAATTGGATGATAATGGCCCATCAGACTTTTTGGATGGGAAACTCGCGGAAATTACAGTTTGGAACAAACTACTCTTAGAAGAGGAGGTGACTAGTTTAATGTCGGCTGCACCTGTGCATAATGCTTCTAACCTCATTGCCTTCTATGGCGCGATGAAAAACATCGCAGACCACCGACTTTTTGATTTAACAGATAATCTCAACGATGGCATTGCAACAAGCCGTTCGATTTTGGTGTCAAATGCCGAAGCTGAAATATCGGGCTATAATGCATTGAACAATAGTACCTTCTCATGGAAAAAAGAGGGAACAGAATTTGATACAGATGCTACAGGAAATATTACCATAGACGAGGGAACTACCAACTACAGTGTAACTTATGGTACCCCCCTCTTTCAAAAAACTGATGAGTTTGCATTAAGCTTTACCAATTTGATTCCAACTCAGCCCATAGCGCAGTCAGGTTTAGAATTGGGTAGTGTAACTTTCGAGGTAGATCAAGTTCCGGGGGCAAGCTATCAGTGGTATCAAAGGGGAGATTTTGTTGAAAGAGACGATAGTTTTGAGCAAGTAAAAAGGATTTTTACTCATGGTAATGTATTGATCTATGTGACTTTTGAGGGTATTTCTTTGTCGCTAGACCAAGGGGGAAATTTTTCTTTCTATGATATACCAAATGTTCAAGATATTTTATTCATCGATAACTTGGTTTACTTAGCCACTGAGTCAAGCGGTATCTTCGTTTCTGAGTTGAACCCAATAAATTTCACCCAGCTTAAAGAACTAAATGGATTAGCTTCTTTGTTTACACGAAGTGTATATACTAACAGTGAGGGGGACATCATTGTTATTCACGGAAAGCGCCCCGGTTTTGGCGGCCAATTTACGGATATATCAATAAAATACAAGAACGAGACTGATTTTGAGTATATCTCAATAAACAATAAAAGTTATATCTCCATAAAAATTGATGATAAAATCTATGTCACAGATGATGGTATAATTGATGAATATATCCCAGCTAACAACAACGTAGAAGAAAAAAGTAATTTACCGATCGACATAAAGGATGGTGAAATTATGCAACCTAGAGTGCTGAAATATAATGGCACTTACGTAGTTGGCTATTCAGTGGCTGGAACATTTTTTATTACGACAGATTTTTTAGATGCAGATCAATATCAACAGTTTACCATACCACAGAGCGGAAAATTTATAGATACCCCTGTTGATATTTATATAAGTAACAATAACTGCTATGTTGCTTTCGAAGATGGTTTGTATACCATGAACTTAAGCGATATCAATGCTGGATTTATTAAAGATGAGCGATTTGGTAATGACCTAAAATCAGTTGGAGGCTTTGAAGACCGTATTTATACTGGATCTAATGAGGATATTCAGTTCATGACAGATATAAAATTGCTAGATTTTTCGAGTACAACAACACATCAATTAACTATCAGCAATTTAAGTTTAGAGCAAGACCAGACCCAGTATTTTGTTGAGGTAGCTAAAGATGGTTGTTTTAAAACCTCAAATGCTGTGTTGCTTCGCGTGGCAGATATACCAAGGATTACAAGTGTGTCTCCCGCCAATGGAAGCACTGACATTGCACTAGATAGTGAATTAGAGATTGTTTTCAATGCTCAAATAGTGAAGGGTGAAGGTTCCATTTATTTAAAAAATGCCTTTAATAACAATGTGCTACAGGCCTTTGACGTAGCGGATGATGAAGTAGTGGTTTCCGGTAACTCCATCACCTTGAGCCCTAATTTGGAAAAATCCATAAAGTACTATGTTGAACTCGAACCAGGTGTTGTAGAGAATGTAGAAGGAAACGGAAACGCGGAGCTTTTAGGTGCTGGTTTGTTTGAATTTTCTTCCGTATGTGAAGACCTTATTCTCGATCAACCTGTCGATCAAACGGCTGGTATTAATGGGAGTGCAAGTTTTTCAGTACCCTTAGTAGAAGGTGCAACTTACCAATGGCATAGGTATTTGGAAACGCTTTTTACAACCAAGACAACTGAACATGGATTAGGGGATAATTCTGTTTTTGACATTTTTGAATCCAACGGAGTACTCTATGTCGCTACTCAAGCAGGCTTGTCGATTTCGAGTGATGGTGGACTTTCTTTTGAAAATAAAACCAATGATAATAGTGGTCTGTCTTCCAACGCTACAAAATCCGTAAAGGAATCTGAGGGGGTACTATATGTGGGAACAACGTCAGGACTCTCGGTGTCTATGGATGGCGGGGATACTTTTACAGCAAAAGGACCTTATCCAGAGACTGGTACAGGCTTGAGTGTTCAAGGTCTTTTTATAAAAAATGGCATAGTATACATTCTAACTGGTCTTGGTTTACATATATCTGTAGATAAAGGAGATAGCTTTGAACTGAGAACAAAAGATAATAGTGGACTGCCAAGTAATAATGTTGCTAGTGTTTTTGTGACAGATGAAGCTTTATATGTATTAACCAAGCGTGATGGGCTTTCGATTTCAACTGACGGAGGACAAAGTTTTGTAACTAAGACAATTGGTGACGGAACGTCAACTTCATATGAGGTATTGATGCGGGATAATGTAATCTATGTAGGCACCAGCAAAGGCTTAGCAATATCAGATGACAATGGTGATACTTTTAGAATACTGACTACAACTGATGGGCTGATTAACAATAATGTTAAAAGAGTTTTTGAGTCAGATGGAGTGATTTATTTAGGTACAGATCATGGTATTTCGGCAACAAGTAATGAGGGTCTTACTTTTACAAATTATGGTGCTGAAGATGGTTTGCCTTCTGCAACTGCCCAAGCAGTCTATGAATTTGATGGTCTTATTTACTATGGTACCCAAAGCGGATTATCCATTTCAGACGTAAGTCAACTCAATGATAATTCTGATAACACCGCTGTAAATCAAATTACTGGCGCAACCACCAATGAGCTTACTTTTAATAACTTAAACCAGGATGTAAATGGTATAAAGTACTATGTAGTTGTGGATAAAGGCATTTGTACGGAAAGTTCAAATGTTGGAGTATTAACCATTGTTGAGGCTCCCGGTATTGAAAGCGTTTCGCCAATAACAGCATCTACAGATGTATCCATTGATGTACCAATAGCCATTACTTTCAATAGAGATATTACAAAAGGGACGGGAAGCATTCGGATCATAGACTACACCACCGATGTAGAAAAGCAAGCCTTTTCTCCTGACGATGTCACTATAGTTGGCAGGGTGGTTACTTTACCTACTACTAACCTTGGTTATGGTACTAAATATTATATTACAGTAGATGCGGATGCTGTACTTGACAATATCAGCTTAGGAAACTTAGCGGTTACTGATAAAGAAAAATATACGTTCTCCACCATTTGCGAGCCTTTGGTTTTAGAACAACCTACAGATGAGACGGGCTATATTGGCCGGAGCGTTACTTTTTCAGTTCCAGAAGTGGCTGGTGCTACTTATGGATGGTTTAAAAAAGGAGAGGACAGTTTTAGCTCTAATAACTTAGGGCAGCCGTTCGCAATAATAATTGCTAATTCTGTTTTTGTTGAAGGAGAGTCGATCTACGTGGGTAACAATACAGGCCTCTCTATCTCTAAAAATGCAGGGGCTAATTGGACAACGGTAATCATAAATCAAAACGGATCGGCAAACTCAATTTCTGTTCTTTCCGTGTATGCTGTAGGTAATAATATCTATGTTGGAACAGGGTCGGGAGTGTTTATCTCAACAGATGGGGGGACTAACTGGACAAATACTACCAATGGTCAAAACGGTTTCGCACTTGCAAATGGTGTCAGGCATATATATGCCGTTGGTAATACTGTTTATGCAGGAACTAATGGTGGCGGTTTATCTATTTCTGAGGATGGAGGAACCAATTGGGTAACCACAATCAATGGTCAAAATGGCTTTGCAAGTTCTGATATAGTTAATTCTGTGTATGCTGTAGGTAATACGGTTTATGCAGGAACTATCGGTGGATTGTCGATTTCTACTGATGGGGGCGCTAGTTGGTCCACTACGACAAGCGGCCAAAATGGCTTTGCAAATACTGATAAGATTTTGTCTATTCATGTTGATGGAAATAACCTATATGCAGGAACTAATGATGGTGGCTTATCTATTTCTACGGATGGAGGAGCCAACTGGGTAACCACTACCAATGGTCAAAATGGCTTTGCAAGCTCTAATTCAGTTAACTCTGTTCATACGGTAGGTAATACAGTTTATGCAGGAACTAACGGTGGATTGTCGATTTCAACAGATGGGGGAGCTAGTTGGACAACTACTACGCGTGGTCAAAATGGATTTCCAGATATTAACAGGGTATATTCTGTTTATGCAACAGAAGGGAAGGTTTATGTAGGAACTGCTATAGGCTTTACCATATTATCCGTTAGTACCAAACAAACAGATAATGCTGACAATACTGCGAGCAATCAAATTACTGGGGCCAATACCCATGAGCTTACTATCAATAATCTTACGCTAGATTTAGATCAGTCGGAATTCTTTGTGGTCGTGAGCAAGGGAAATTGTAGGGAAACTTCTGATTTGGCTACACTTACTGTGACAGAGCAGGGTCCGGTTGTTACAGCACTGTCGCCTGAGAAGGATGAAGAAGGAGTAGCAATAGACGCTACCTTAAATATCACCTTCGACCAAGCCATTGCCAAGGGCACCGGAGACATTGAAATAAGAAGAGCTTCAGATGACGAAGTTTTACTCGCCATAGCTGCTAATTTATCTTTGGTCTCTGTGGATGGCGATAAGGCTAGCATCGGGTTGGGAGATACCAATTTCGAATTTGACACAAAATATTATGTAAATATCCCCAACACCGCCTTTAAAAGTACAGAAGGAGTTGCCTTTGCCGGCATCAATGATAAGACTACTTGGAGTTTCACAACAGAAGCGCCATCAGGTCTTGGCATTTCAAGTTTAACGCCAAGCAATGGTGCCACAGATGTTCTGCTCAGTGCTGTCAATAGTGTGTCACCAAACGATAATCGATTTTGGATCACCTTCAATGAAGGGGTTAAATATGGCAATACCAGTGCCGAGTATAGATTGTACAAAGCCGATAATGACGAACTGGTGGCAAGCCAGACTTTAATGTCCACATTAAGTGGCCCTTCTTTTGACAATACAAGCACAGGGCTTGGGTTTTATAATTATGCCTTTGAGAAAGCAACATCCTATTACATATTGATTGACGCAGGGATGTTTAAGTCAGTGTCTAGTGATGAGGAATTTGCAGGCATCACCGACAAAACCACCTGGAGTTTTACTACAGAAGCTGCTCAAGCGGAGACATTTGAATTCACTGAAACTTTTCCAGCTGATAACCAAACAGATATCCCCTTAGATATAAGCACTACCGATCCTTTTCTAGGAACAGTTTCTGAGGGATTTTTTACTGGTCATGTGATTAATTTTGAAAATAAAATTGAACTAGGGGTCGCAGGTAAAATTAGCCTTTACAAAGCCAGCGATAACTCATTGGTTCATGAAATCAATACGGCTGATGATCCAATTGTTATTATAGAAAATATTAACGATCCAAGAGGAGAGGCTTACATCTTTACTAATGGGACAGGTCTTTTTATCAATGCTCAAGTGACACTTGAACCATTAACAGAATATTATTGGTTGCTCGATCAAGGAATCGTGGAGTACAGCGAATCGGCTTCTGTATTTGCAGGAGTCTCTGACCCAACTGCCTGGAGTTTTACAACAGAAGCACCATCAGGTCTTGGCATTTCAAGTTTAACGCCAAGCAATGGTGCCACAGATGTTTTGCTTAGTGCTGTCAATAGTGTGTCCCCAAACGATAATCGATTTTGGATCACCTTCAATGAAGGGGTTAAATATGGCAATACCAGTGCCGAATATAGACTGTACAAAGCCGATAATGACGAACTGGTGGCAAGCCAGACTTTAATGTCCACATTAAGTGGCCCTTCTTTTGACAATACAAGCACAGGGCTTGGGTTTTATAATTATGCCTTTGAGAAAGCAACATCCTATTACATATTGATTGACGCAGGGATGTTTAAGTCAGTGTCTAGTGATGAGGAATTTGCAGGCATCACCGACAAAACCACCTGGAGTTTCACTACAGAAGAGCAACTCGATCCGTTGGAAGTTTATGGCTATTCTCCTCGTTCAACCGAACTACTGGATTTAGACCAGACCTTTGTATCAATTGAATTTCGATCTCTCATAGCTGCAGGAGAAGGGACACTTACAATCTATAAAGGTTCAGATAATAGCGTGTTTGAATCTTTCGATATTTCAGAAATCAGGATATCCAATCAAGGTTCTATTAAGCGAGCACAAGCCATATTATCTCAGCCATTTGAGTTAGAAGAGGTCTACTATGTACACTATCCAAAAGGATTTATTAAAAGTACCGATGGTACTAAAGCGGTGGAGGCTGTCAACGACAATACTACTTTTAGCTTTACTACAGGCCCACTGGGGCAGAATATTATTTCATCCTTTTACCCAGCAACTGGAAGTACAACCTATGTAGCAGATTCAGAAGAAGACCTGGTGATTTATACCAGTGTTGGAGTAGCCTTAGAAAAAGATCCAATAGGATCATTTAGAATTTACAAGGCATCTAATGATGAGTTGGTTAAAACTATAGAATTTGACGGTGAGAATGAAGGAGACTTGGACTATGGTGACGATGATAACTTCATCAAATTTGAATTCGATGATGATGAATTGGAACCTGGGACTGAATATTATGTATTGGTAGATGATGGCTTTATTATCTCCTATGAAGAAGGTCGTTATCATGTGGGTATTTCAGACCCCAACACCTGGAGGTTCACAACGCTGGAAAAACCATCGACCCCTGCACTGATCAGTACAAGTCCGGCCAATAATGCTACAGGAGTTCCCGTTGCTTCTAACATAGAGTTGATATACAGCGAAAATATTCAGGCTTATTTGTTTGGAGAAGGCAGCGATCAGTCTAACAACGTGGTCTTGTATGATGCAGACAATAATATGGTCGAAACATTCGCCACCAAAACACTTACTTATAGTGGTGCTAAAGTGATTATCAACCCTACGGCTAACCTCAGTTATAATACCACCTATTACCTGCTTATTGATGACGAAGGATTTGTCAGTAATAATGAAGTGGAAACAGAAGCCATAGCCGATCCAAATGCTATCAGATTCACTACCGGAAGTCAACCCAATACTGCCCCGGTAGCTTCGAACGTAGTCTTCAACGGTACTCTGGAAGTAAATCAGGAATTAACCGGAAGTTATAATTATACTGATGCAAATTCAGACGCTGAATCGGGAACAACCTTTCAATGGTATGTGGCCGATGATGCCTTGGGTACAAACCGTACGGCCATCAATGGGGCAACAAGTCAAACCTACACTTCAACTTCTGCTGAAGTAGGTAAGTATTTAGCTTTTGCCATCACACCCAATGACGGTACTGATGCTGGAACACAAGTATTTACAACATATGAGGGACCAGTAGTTGCAGCCATAGTGCCAACTTTGGTGAGTACCACTCCTGTTGATGGAGCAGTTGATGTAGCCAAAGACACAGATTTGACTTTGACATTAAGTGAATCTATTGTAAAAGGCACAGGTAACATCACTTTAACCCCAGCGGTTGGAGCAGCTACCCAAATCGATGTGACTTCGGATGAAGTAACGGTTTCAGGTACACAGGTAACGATCAACCCTACTTCGGATTTACTGGAAGGCCAGTTCTATACCGTAACATTCGATGCCTCTGCCTTTGTAGATGAAGATGGCAATAACTCGGCAGGTTTTTCAAGTCAAACAAGATGGAATTTCACTGTGAAGGAAGCCAATGTGGCTCCGGTTGCCAGCGGTGTTTCCATTAATAAGTCATTGGTGGTTGATGGTAGCTTAGAAGGCTCTTATACTTATTCAGATGCCAATGATGATGCAGAATCTGGAACGACTTTCCAGTGGTACAGAGCAGATGATGCAGCTGGGGCCAATAGAACTGCCATAACTGGTGCAACAGCCAAAAGCTATACTGTGGTGAACGATGATAATGGCAAGTTTGTCAGCTTCGAGGTAACACCGAATGATGGAACGCTTTCAGGTAATGCCAGTGAAAGCACTTTCTTTGGGCCGATTCTAGTGAATGATGGGTTCACCAATATTCCACCAGCCTTTACCTCCGATGCTTTAACAAGCATTAAAGACAACGAGACTTATTCTTACACGATCACGTACGAAGACCTGAATGATGATGTACCTGTACTGACGAAAACGACAGGGCCAGAATGGCTTTCGGTAACTGGTCTGGTACTTTCAGGAAATCCTACTATAGCTGATGTAGGCAGCCATTTGGTGCTGCTTACCTTGGACGATCAAAACGGAGGAACCGTAACACAGAAGTTTACCATCACTGTTTTGGCTAGTAATACTGCACCTTCAGTAAATGGTGTAGAAATAGCAGGCACCACAACGATAGATCAACAATTGACAGCCAGCTATAACTTTGTGGATGCTGAAAGTGATGCCGATAATTCTACTTTCAAATGGTACAGGGCCGATGATGCTTCAGCAACGAATAAATCAGAGATTACTTCAGCTACTTCTACAACCTATACCTTAACAGCAGCAGATGCTGGTAAATTTATCAGTTTCGAAGTAACTCCGAATGATAGCAAAATAGACGGAACGCTGGCTGAAAGCAGTTACGTAGGAGCAGTGGCCAAGAAAATTCCAACGCTATCGTTGAGCGACATTGCAAAAATTTATGGCGATGCTGACTTCGATTTGTCTGCCAGTACAAACTCAAGTGGCGCCATCACTTATTCATTCAATAATGACCAAACAGGAGCAAGCATTAATAGCACCACCGTTACTTTGGGCAATGTTGGAGAGATCACAGTAGATGTTAGTTTGGCTGAAGATGCGGAATACGCTACTCGTCAGGTTCAAGGAACAATTACTGTAGGTAAGAAGTCTATTGAAGTTACTGCGACAGATGCCAGTAAAAATGTCGGTGCAACTGAGCCAACCTTACAATTCACAGTGACTAGCGGGTCAATTGTTGGAAGCGATGAAGTGGTAACTGTGACCAGAGATGCCGGAGAATCCGTTGGAACTTATGCAATTACTTTTGCAGACGGAGCTGATGCCGCTAATTATGACATTAGTACAGTAGAAGGAATCTTCACTATTAATAAAATCGCAATTACTGTAACGGCAGATGCTGCTACTAAAACTTATGGTGACGCTGATCCAGTGTTTAATTACAGCATTACTGCTGGTGCACTGCAAAATGGTGATCAACTAAAAGGAGCTATTACCAGAGCAGCAGGTGAAAATGTAGGTGCATATGTGCTGAAGAGTTCACTTTTTAACCCAAGTTACAGTATCACATTTGTTCCTGCCGACCTATCCATTTCCAAGCGTAACCTGACAGCAACTGCTGACTACAAGAGTAGAACTTACGGTGGGGCCAATCCAGAATTGACCATTAATTATACTGGTTTGGCCAATGGAGATAGCAAAAATGACATTACTGCCCCGGCTATTTCGACTGTGGCAAACGAAAGCAGTGTGGTAGGTCGTTATGATATTGTCCTTTCAGGGGGGAGTGCCTCGAATTATAATCTAAGTCTGGCCAATGGTTCACTCACTGTGGAGAAAGCCACTTTGACGGTGACTGCCGATAATAAAACTAAGACTTACGGTGAAGCCAATCCTGATTTAACGATCAGCTACTCGGGCTTCGTAAATGGAGAAGATAAAACAGTGATCACAACAGAGCCAACCGCTACAACATTAGCTAATGCGAGCAGTGGAGCTGGGAATTACGACATCACTTTGTCAGGCGGTTCAGCGTCTAATTACTCGTTGATCACCATAAATGGCTCACTCGCCATCCAAAAGGCTACCTTAACAGCCATAGCCGATGATAAAGCCAAAACTTATGGTGATACCAATCCAGCATTTACCATCAGCTACACAGGTTTTGTGAATGGGGATGATGTGTCGGCTTTGGGAGATGGGGCACCATTTGCCAGTACAGTGGCCACTGCAAGTAGTGGAGCAGGTTCATACCCAATAATTTTACAAGGAGAAGATACTGGCAATTATGCAGTGTCATTGGTAAACGGTACACTGAAGGTTAATAAAGCTAACTTAACAGCCACAGCCGATGATAAAGCCAAAACTTATGGTGATGCCAACCCAGCATTCACTATTACATACTCTGGTTTTGTGAATGGGGATGATGTGTCGGCTTTGGGAGATGGAGCACCGTTGGCCAGTACAGTGGCCACTGCAAGTAGTGGAGCAGGTTCATACCCAATAATTTTACAAGGAGAAGATACGGGCAATTATGTAGTATCATTGGTAAACGGTATACTGAAGGTTAATAAAGCTACCTTAACAGCGACAGCAGATGATAAAGCCAAAACTTATGGTGATGCCAATCCAGTCTTGACTATCACTTACTCGGGTTTTGTGAATGGTGAAGGAGCAGCAGATATAACTGAGCCAACCATTACCACCACTGCTAATGCTTCAAGCGGAGCAGATACTTATGAAATCACATTGACGGGAGGTGCAGCGGATAACTATATTCTGACTGCAGTTGATGGTACATTAACCATCAATAAAGCTACATTAACGGCTACTGCAGACAACAAGTCAAAAGTGAAAGGGCAGTCCAATCCAGCCTTTACAATTAGCTATACTGGTTTTGTCAATGGCGATACTGAGTCAGTTATTGACAGCCAACCTGTAGCATCAACTACTGCTGATGAAACCACTGCCGCTGGCAATGCGATCATCAGCTTAAGTGGAGGTAGCGATAATAACTACGGCTTCAATTTGGTGGATGGAACACTTAATATCATTGCAACGTCAGTCACCACTTCGGTAACTGTTCCAGCGGCAAGTACTTACAAAATCGGAGATAAACTTGATTTTGAAGCCAGTTGGTTATTTCCTGTAACAATCACAGGCGCACCGAGCATTGCAGTGACCATTGGAAGTAAAACGATGGAAGCGCAACTTTTGGGTACAGTAAGCAATGGTAGCACTTCGACCTTCCGTTATACTATAACCGAAGGCGACCTCGATGTAGACGGTATTTCACTAGGAACTGCGATTAGCATGAACGGGGGGGGCATCAAGGATCAGTTTGGAGTAGATGCCTTGCTTTCTCTCAATAATATAGCAAGTGCTACGACTGTATTTGTGGACGGTATCAAACCAACTCCAACGTTAAGCACAAGTGCAGCAGCCATAGTAAATGGATCATTTACGGTCACCTTCACTTATGATGAAGTAGTAAGCAACTTCCAATTGGCAGATATAACAGTGACCAATGGAATTGCCAGCAACTTCACGAGCGTAACAACAGGTACTGTTTGGACGGCAGACATTACACCAACAGTAGCTGGAAACGTGACGGTCAGCTTATCAGCAGGCGTTGCCAATGACCAAGCAGGTAACAATAGTGTGGCGAGTAATGCTATTACCAGAGAGTTCAATAATATCCCAACAGATATCTCTTTAAGCACGACTAGTATTGCCGAGAATAATGCCTTGGATGCGCTGGTGGCCAATCTAGGCACAACAGATTTAGACGTGGAAGACAGCTATATCTATAGTCTGGTTTCGGGAGCAGGAGATACGGATAATGCAAGCTTTGCATTAGAAGGTTCAAGCTTGAAAACGAACAATGTATCGTTCAATTTCGAGGCAAAGAACAGCTATAACCTGAGGTTAAAAACTGACGATGGTAAAGGAGGAGCTTTTGAAAAAGCCTTCACAATATCCGTAACCAATGTAAATGAGGAACCATTCGCCTTGAGCTTGACCAATTCAACGATTGAAGAGGCTGATGAAGCTCAGCAAGTAGGCAGTCTGATGAGCCTTGATCCTGATGATGGAGATACCTTCACCTATACCCTTGTATCAGGTACTGGAGACACCAATAATGCAGAGTTTGCAATTACTGGCACAACGCTGAGTACGGCAGGAGTGATCAATTTCGAACAGGGGGCAACAAGGTCAATATTGGTGAGAGTAACTGATGCCGGAGGCTTAAGCTTCGATCAGCAGTTTACTATCAATATTGAAGAAGTGGAGATAGAGCCGATCAGGCAGTATACCACTAATGCCCCGGGCGCAGAGGTCAAGAACGTGTTCTCGCCTAATGGAGACGGGGTAAATGAAACATGGGTAATCGATGATTTAGCTGATAATCCTATCAATGAAGTGAAGGTCTATGCGCAAGGTGGAAAACTGATCTTCAGCCAAGTCAACTACCAGAATGACTGGGGAGGAACCTTTAAAGGCAATGCTATCCCAGACGGCACCTACTATTATGAGATCAATATCTACAATGGCCAAAAAATCATTAAGGGATTCTTGACCATCATCAGAAACCGATAAACATCAAAGTCATGCAAAATCAAATGAAAAACACAAAAGCGAAATTCATAATGGTCTTCATATTGGCTTTGATCGCCATTAAGGCCAAGGCACAGCAAGTTCCGCTTTTTAATCAATACTATTATTCACCGAGTTTGGCTTATTCCTCGGGGACTGTATTTGAAGAAGACCGATACATAAGCCTGATTTTTAGAGATCAATTTGGTGGATTGATTGGTTCTCCCAAAAACTTTGCTTTGGCCTATAATAGCGCAGTGCATAATAAGATCGCTTTTAGCGGCAATATTACTACTGCGGATATAGGTTTTACAAGCCAAGTGAAATTATCAGGAGGTTTAGGCTATAAACTTTTTAGAAAAGGAGATCAAGGGTTGTCTATTGGCACTCAATTCGGTTTATCCTTCTTTAGTTTGAACGAAGATAGGGTCAACCCTGAAAACTCAGCGGACAATGTATTGATCGATTTATTAGGCCAGAACGGAAGCTCCTTCAGTGTTGACCTATCAGTTAGTTATCGTTTGGGCGAACTAGGTATTGATATCGCTATCCCAACTGTAATCAATGAAAGCCTTTCAGACGATGCTTATATTAGGATCAATGATGACAATGTGCCCGACTTTATCGGTGGTGCAAGGTATGAGTTCAGTCTTAACCCAGATTTAAGCTTCACTCCTTATGCAGGTGTTAGGTTAAGAGAAACCATTGGTGCGGAGCTGGATGTGATGGGTGAATTGAACTTCAAGGATAAATTCAGGGCTACAGTCGGTTACCGTGATAATTATGGAGCATCGGCTGGACTTGGCGCTCAAATCTTCCCTAAAGTGCTTTTTACCTATAATTATGATTTTGGACAGAAGGATGCTCCATTCTTAGCAGATGGATTTAGCGAGTTTGCCCTTCACCTTAAACTGAATAAAGTAGAGGATAAAATAGACGCTTGTACCCAAGAGGGACTTGAAGTGGTCAATAAGATAGTGGATCAAAGGATTTTTGATGAAAACTTAGTGAATCCCGAAGACAAAGAAAAAGCACTTTGTTATCTATCTAGCTTAGAAGTTGGAAAGCGCAAAGAGCAGTACCAAAAAGCAGAGCAGGCTTATCAAGCATTATTTTTGAAAATAAAAACGGAAGAAATCGCTAGGCAAGAAGCAACCAGATTAGCAGCACTTCAGGCAGAAAAGCTGAAACAAGAAGAAGCTGTAACAGCTGAGCGCGAAAGATTGGCCGAAATTGAGAGAATAGAATTACAAAAGCGTAAGGCAATGGCCGAGCAGAAGGAATTAGAGCTTAAAAAGGCGCTTTCATTAGTGACAGAATCTGTTTCTTTTAACTCAGGAAGTTCTGTTTTAACCAAGACCTCATTTGAATCTCTGAATGTACTTGTAGCATTGTTGAACGAAAATCCAGATATCAGTTTAAGCATCGCTGGGTATACAGATAACAGTGGTAAAGCGGAAGCCAACTTACAATTATCGAAAGTTAGGGCCCAAGCCGTAAAGGATTATTTGGTTGATCAAGGAATAGCCGCTGACCGCCTGGCAGCAGCAGGATATGGAATAGCCAACCCAAGGGCAGACAATGCTACCAAAGAGGGTAGAGCCCTCAATAGAAGGGTTGAGATAAAGATTATGGAAGAATAATTTGATCGACTATAGGTTGAGGTACTTAATAGTCAATTTAGAAAGCCACCAGACGGGTGGCTTTTTTTATGTCCAATTATCATTTGGGCCTTCCAAATGTCCGCAAACATCAAAACCAAATGCCCCTCCAAGCCAATCCTGACAACATAAGATACACTTGTTACAACTTATGACATTCGTTTACCCATCCATGACAAACCTCCTCAACAATTGCCGTTAGTTTGAATAAGTAATCTGAAACAGGTCAAAAGAGGATTACGAAAACAATTAAAAACTCAAACAACAACAATTATGAAAACGCAATTGAAAGTAACATTCGTCCTTTTATTAATGGTATTAGGAATGTCAGCAAAGGCTGGTAAGCCAGAAAGAGAAGTAAGCATCTCAGTCGAAAACAACAAAGCAGTTGTTTTATACATGAAGAATTTAGTGGGAAAAACAGGAATCGCTTTGATTGATTCAGAAGGCAACACAGTTTTTTCAGATCAAACTAGCAAAGACTTTTACGGCAAAGTTTTAAATCTGGAGTCAATCAACGCAGGCGATTACACATTGGAAATCGACAACGAAGAAAAACTAGAAGTTTTGACAGTGGCTGTAACTAGCACTTCAGCTTCGATCATAGAGAGAGAAGTGTCAATCATGAAACCATTGGTTAAAATGAGCAAAGAAACAGCTAAAGTGTTTTTTGCAGGAACCGGTCAAGAAGTTGAGATATCGCTTTACAATAGTAATGGATCTATCCAATATAAAGGAGAGCATTTAGATAAAGAGATATCGTCTAAGAAGTTTGACTTGTCAGATTTAGAAGAAGGTACCTACAGATTTAAATTCAGAATCAACAACAGAAACTTTTATCATACAATCGTTTTGAATTAAGAGTGCAATCGAAGTTCAAGACATCTTAAGCGCATCGAAAGGTGCGCTTTTTTGTTTGAATTTAGATTTTATGTTTTTAGGGAAATTAACGGCCTCATTTTATATGGAACTAAAATTGTAACTGTTATGCTGAACTCACCAACGAGCGAGTATTGATCGTTCGAGTTGATTTCCATTTCTTGTGATGGCTTGAAATTTTAGTAAGGCCAATACTTGAGGTATAACATCAAAAAAAATCATTAAAACTCTTTCCTCTCCCGTGATCCATATCCATCTTTGCCTTATGAATTATATAAAGCAAGTGGTAGCATGGTTGCTGGTGGGGAGTTCACTGGTAAGTGCGTTTATTGCCCCACTTGTTTATCTTGATTTTGAGTTGCGCAGGGACTACATAGCCGAAGTGCTTTGTATTAACAAAGACAAACCAATAACGGTTTGTGGAGGTGAGTGTTTTCTAAACAAACAATTAAAACTGTTCGAAGGAGATGCTCAAGATCAAAAAGCTCCAGTTCAAGAGGAATTAAGAATTGCTTTCTTTTTCCAAGAATTCAAACAAATCACATTGTTCAACAGAAATTACCTCTTGTTGAATGGATGGGACGCTAGTCTTAATCAGGATAAGCTCTTAGTGGGCTTCAACTTTGATATTTTTCATCCCCCACGAGTTTAGGTTTACCTCAGATTTTTGTGCCTTTCAATGTTTCCTCCTCGACTTTTAAGTCGGAGTTGACAGTGCGCGCACGCCATTTTATTAAACCAAAAAAACGAAATTAAAAATGAGAGTATTTAAGATAACGTGAGTTCGGTTTAAGCAGCGAGTTGCATTTGTCCAGAATGCTGTTCAAACTGTATATTGAGCGATGGTTTTTTTGGGAAGAAGCAGTAAGCGGTCAGAGCGGCAATGATATTGATCAAGAAG
>Ga0210009_1000331_pt1 | contig 55584 bp, 49 predicted proteins | sample CryGeyCG2114_065_FD_185457 | JGI IMG/M metagenome (GOLD analysis project Ga0210009, IMG submission 185457) | Groundwater microbial communities from aquifer - Crystal Geyser CG12_big_fil_rev_8/21/14_0.65 (SPAdes) (version 2) | ecosystem: Environmental > Aquatic > Deep subsurface > Groundwater ...
GCACGGCTTCAGAGGAAGTAAAACTCAAAAAGATATTTTCAAGAGAACTTTATCACCCATCGGGCTTGTCCAACAAACGGTTCAGATCGCGGCTCGCTTCGCTCCCGCGATCTAACCTTATCCGTTAGGCCTACATACCGCAATAAATTGGCTCATTTTAAGGTCTTTCTTAAACCCCTTTATGGGGATTTTTACCTTTGCCAAACCATCATCCAGATTTATTTCATAACAGGCATAAAGAGTAAAACTGTCTGGTATACAGCCGATCTGGCTCCTAATTTCATCGCTTATTGAAATTGGCTCGTTATCTGGATCTATAACTAGAAGACATTCACTTTCATCCTCGACAACATCAATGAAATCCACGGCTTTTATTACACAATCACAAGATTCAGCATCAACTTCTTTTCTGATTTCTATGAACAAGTCGAAATTGGAGTTGGTTAAATCAAGAGTATCAAGCTCGTTAATTAGGTCGCCAGCTATCTTCACAACTTCGTTCCTTTATTGCCTAACGACCCAGCTCAGGCGACCGCTGCCGCAGAGCGACGATAGGAGCGGCGCGGTAGCGGGTCGACCTGAAGCGCCGTGTTAGTTGACCTGCTTGAGCAAAGGCAGCACTCTTGATGCTTTGAGATACTGCCAGAATGTGATTTTGACTTTCTTTCACCTTTAACCTTCCTTGCACACGATTAATGGCTGTAGAGGTAAATTGAGTTGATGTGATTTTGTTATTCACGCCTCACCATCCTTGCCTTTGTTTCTGTTTGCCAACTCATATCACTACTAACTGAGACCAAATTGGTTTTGGTTTTCTTGCGCAGCTAACGACAAGCTCACCGGCGGCAATGGAGCGCAGCGGAATTGCCGTCCGAGTGCAGCGCCTTGTTAAGTGCTTTTATTTAGAATTAAGAGCGTGAAAAATTGATTGCCCAACCACTTTACTGAGGTCAGAAGGAACGGCATTTCCAAGCTGGCGCATTACCTCCCCCCATGCTCCTCGAAAAACAAAAGTGTCCGGAAATGTTTGAATTCTTGCGCTTTCACGAACTGTAAAGTAACGAACACTACCATCTTCAAAGCGAATCATGTTCTCACCGCCAGGAACTCCGTGCCCACCGGCCTTTAATGCCTTAGATGGCTCGTCTATATAACTGCCAGTATGCCCCGGATAGGTTTTGGCGCCATCCTTAAACTCATGATGATTATATAACTTAGCCTTTGGAGATTTCGGATCTGGTAGATTTGATAGAGCATCTCGGACAGTTACCCACGGCTTATGCCGTGGCTCGAACATTCCATACTTGTTGTTTAGCTTTTGAATCAAGCTCCGTTCTTTTTCACTTATTATTGGATAGTTAGTTTTGTGCCGTGCCCAATATTGTTTTGTTATCCATTTATCCCAAAGTAATGCATCCTCTGAGTGTGTTGGCTCAGGGAATGTCCATTTGGCATTAATGTCAGAACGAAACCCAACAATAAAAACACGTTCCCTCTTCTGTGGCACGCCGTAGTCAGCCGCATTGACTAAACGATAGACGACATTGTATTCAAGCTCGGTATGTTTGTTTTGTGTGTGATAACGCTCAAGTCTTGCGCGGTGATCTTGCCAATTTTCCTTTGGATTTTTGAAAATTGACGGATACTGTAGCTGTAAAACGATGTACTCAAAATATTCAAAAAAACTCTTCCTTAGTAGTCCCTTCACATTTTCAAAGACAAACGCACGTGGTTTTTTTTCACGTATTGCGCGAACGGCCTCTGGAAACATATCCCTTGAGTCATTATATCCTTTTGCTTTGCCACCCAAAGAAAATGGTTGGCACGGCGGGCCACCGGAAACGAGATCAATAGTTTCATTCACACTTAAATAGTCAAATTTTGTTACATCACCTTCGTAAAGCCCAGCTCCATAATTAAATATTTTGTTGGAGCGAATGGTCTGACAAGCATCTTCATTAAACTCGACGATCGCTTTAGGTGAAAAGCCAGCTCCATGAAGGCCAATTGCCAAACCACCTGCCCCAGCAAAAAGCTCAATTGAATTTAGTTCTCGCATATATTTTAAATTTCCTGTTTTGGCAGTTTGTACGCTTTGATCTTTTGTAAGATTACTTCTTTTTCTCGCGGCTGCCCAGTAAGTTGCGCTGCATAATACCGACCGTTATGGAGAGTATCCCATTCAGATGGGGATTGATTGTATCTTCCAGCTCCGGGGGCGTTAATGCCAAAACCATCAATATATGAGTTCCATAATGGTCCGTATTGTCGTATTAAGTACGATTCCATAGCGCCGATCATGTCAGTGGCCCTGCCTTGTAGAATCATGAACCTACAAAGGAAGTCTTCATTCTTTAAATTCTCGGCTTGGTCAATACTTCTTAAGTGTTTCATTAGCCTTGATCTCAATGCAGCTCCATCTCCGCTTCTCAAGCCCTGCCTTGTGCCAGATGGAACTGCCTTGCCAACATAGACAGGATGCATCGGGGGTAAACTTCCTTGATAGCATGTCCCGTCAGTTACTTTGAGAAATAGCGCATAAACCCCGGCTCCATTAAATCTTGGTAAATTGTTGAGCTGGAAGTAAGGCGTTCCCTCAAAGAACTTAAAAGCCGGCTTTACGACAGCATCTATTTTTGTGTCTGAAATTTTTACTATGTGATTGTTTATATCAAACAAATTAGCTCCCCTTAAGGTTTGCGCATATTCTGCGATTTTGAGCACTTAACTAATTATTATACGGAACAAGCACCTCTTGGTCACTTGTAACCTTATGAATAAAAAGGCTTTATGACATCGATGTCAAGGTTTGATTGGCTAATGTTCCATATATTATTGTTGATTTATTGATATACGGAAATACACTTATTGCATGAGGTCTTTACCAGATGAGGTCAGGCAGCGATTTATTGCACTGATGGATCAATGGGGTGTTAGCCAGCGGGAACAGGCTAATTATCTAAAATGGCTACGTTTTTACTTTGATTTCTGCCATAAATACTCCCACCCTTTAGGCACTGAAAAGAGTCGCCTGGCATTCGATACTAAGCTGGCAGAGAAAAATCAGTCACCTGCTGCTCGCAAGGAGGCGTGGCGGGCAGTTGGCGGATATCTTCATATGAACAGTGTAGTGACCAGTGACGCTGATATGAATCCTGCTATTGCCTCTCCTCAAATAACGCCACATGAGCTATCAGAGCAACTTACATGGCCATTGCTATACCAGCGGCTGGAAAATGCTATCAGAGTGCGCCACTACTCCCCGAAGACACTTTCCACCTATCGAGGGTGGATTCGCAAATTTCAGGGATTCATTGGCAGCAGAGATCCCGAAACGATTGAGATGACGGATGTGAAGGCCTTTCTCACCCACCTGGCTGTAGAAAAAGAGGTGGCTGCTTCAACACAGAACCAGGCGTTTAATACTCTTCTGTTTCTATTTCGACATGTACTGGAAAAGGAGTTTGCACATCTTGAGGGCGTCGTACGCGCAAAGCGGAAAGCCTACATTCCGGTGGTGCTGGCAAGGCATGAAATTGATGCCATCATCGAACTTCTGGAGCCGCCTTTTGCGCTGATTGCTTCGCTTCTCTATGGCTGCGGCCTGCGGCTGAATGAGGGGCTGAAGCTGCGGATTCAGGATGTCGATTTTGATGCTGGCAAGGTGATTATTCACAACGGTAAGGGCGGAAAGGATCGAACGCTGCCGCTGCCTGATTCGCTGCAATCACCAATGCAGCAGCATGTTGAGGAACTGAAGAGCCTGCATACTCGCGATCTGGAGATCGGTTTCCGGGGTGTGTTTTTACCCTCCATGCTGGAGAAGAAATATCGCTCTGCGGCGCTGGATTTTGGCTGGCAGTGGTTTTTTCCGGCCTCCGGTTTGACGAAGGTTCCGAAGTCCGGCGAATTAAGACGCTACCATGTGCATGAGTCCACCTTTCAGAAGGCGTTCAAGAGATCTGTTCGCAAGGCCCAGATTACCAAACGCGCCTCAGCACACACTTTGCGCCACAGCTTCGCCAGCCATCTGCTGGCGGCTAACTATAAGTCCGGGTCAGCTTTGACATTTACACATTTGCTGGATCAAATTCGGGATGTCCGGGTTTTACTTATCAATTTGAATTCTGGGGGACATAATATCTAATTCAATCTTAGCCACGTTCATCACTCTTCCCCTTTTGCAGATCAAACATGTCCGAAACAATGAACCTCCCGAAACAGCTTGTAATCATCAATATTGATGATTGGTGAAAATAAATCTGATGTTTTTTTACTTTTTGGGCATTCGTCATTGTGAACGAATCTGTGGTGAGCGTGTAAATCTTTGATGATTACACAAAATTACCTTACATGCGTTCGCAGTGACGAGGGTTGACATGAGCCAACATTTGCCAGAAGTGTTTGATGCCAGAAATTGCTCCGTGCTTGTTTCGTGCATGCATGGCGCTAAGTTGTCATCCGTGATGACGTTGATTCAAAAACTGAAATATTTGTGGGTTCTGTTGCCGGGATTGTGTCTGGCGAGTCCGGCGTGGGCGGGGGAGCGTATTCTGGCGCTGGCTCCGCATGCCTGTGAAATCCTTTATGCGATTGGCGCTGGCGAGGATGTGGTGGGGGCGGTGAGTTATTGCGATTATCCGCAAGCGGTCCTCGCTTTGCCGCGTGTTGGCAGTTATGAGCGGATTAATGTGGAAGCGGCGCTGGCGCTGGAGCCGACGATGGCGATTGTGATGGATGAGAGTATCCCCGGTGCCAGTAAGTTGCGCGATCTGGGGGTGAAGGTGGTTGCCAGCTATCCCCGGCGGGTGGATGAGGTGCTGACGGAGATTTGCCGCATTGGTGCGGAGACCGGGCATCAAAAGCAGGCGGATGCACTGGCCGAGGCTTTGCAGCAGCGGCTGGATAAGCTGAAGGCACCGCCGGGGGGCCCTCAGCAAGCCAGCGTATTTTATGAGATATGGGCCGAGCCGTTGCTGACGGCAGGAAAAAGCTCGTTCATCGACGATGTGCTGCACCGGATGGGATTGAGAAATGTATTTGGCGATGTGGCGCTGGAAGCGCCGCGCGTTAATGTTGAGGCGGTGATTGCAGCCCGGCCGGATGTGGTTGTGATTCCGTCGGAAAATCGCGATGTGGCAGAGCGACAGGCATTCTGGCAGAAATGGCTGGGACAGGATGTGCGCGTGATTGCGGTCAATCCTGATCTGATGCACCGGCCGGGCCCGCGCCTGCTCGATGGCATGGAAGATTTGTATCAGCAACTATCGCAAGGACAAACATTTGAACATTAGAGAAAATCCATGGCTGCTATTGCCGGTATTGCTCGCTGCGAGTCTGCTGGTGGGCGGACTGGCGCTGGGCATGGGCGAGCACTGGATTAACCCACTGAGTCCGGGTGATGACATGGCCTCGCGCATTGTCTGGGAATTACGCTGGCCGCGAATTCTGACGGCCTTTGCCGTGGGCGGTTTGCTGGCGCTGGCCGGGGCATGGTTTCAGGTGCTGCTGGGCAATCCGCTGGCCGAGCCGTATGTGCTGGGCGTGGCCGGAAGTGCTGCTGTCGGGGCAATTTCCGCCATGGCGCTGTTTCCTGATGCTGCCTGGGTGATGTCCATCGGCGCATTTATCGGGGCATGGGTGGGTATTGCGGTGGTGCTGGCCTTTGCGCATCTGGGTACGGCGCGCTTGCTGTTGGCCGGTGTGGTGCTGGCGGCCTTCTGGGGAGCTGTGCTGATGCTGCTGATTGCGCTGTTGCCGGAGCGCGGCGTGGTGCGTGCTTATGCGTGGATGATGGGTGATTTGTCGAATTCACTGTTGCCGGGCTGGTCGCTGTTGCTGGCCTGGGCGGTGGCGCTGGCGTGTGGTTTGTTGTTGTCACTATCGCTGGATAAATTGCTGCTGGGCGAAAAACATGCAGAGGCTTTGGGCGTCGACGTTTACCGTTTACGCCGCCAATTGCTGTTGCTGGCTTCGGCGGTGACGGCGATAGCGGTGACGGCAGCCGGCACGATTGGCTTTGTCGGACTGGTCGTGCCGCATCTGATGCGTTTGCTGTTTGGCAGTTTGCACCGGAGCGTGCTGATTGCCTCGGCCTTTGGTGGCGGCCTGTTGTTGATCATGGCCGATAGTGCGGCGCGCATGGTGATTGCACCGGCTGAATTGCCGGTTGGCGTGCTGACTGCGATGATCGGTGTGCCGGTATTTTTGTGGTTGCTGTTGCGGCGCACATCATGATGCAGATTCAGCAGTTATCACTGTCGCGGGGCGATAAAAGGCTATTCGCTGAGCTGTCGATGCAGGCGAAGGCGGGTGAAGTGGTGGTTATTCTCGGGCCGAACGGGGCAGGTAAATCAACGCTGCTGCTGGCGCTGGCGGGTTTGCATGCAGCGGATTCCGGCGATGTGCGGTATCACGGAACAAGCATGGCCGCCTGCTCGAAACATGAGCTGGCGCAGCTGATTGCCTGGCAGGGCGAACTGCCGCCGACCGAGTTCGGTCTGACGGTCAGGCAACGGCTGGAACTGGCGGCGAATGCGACAAGCGCTACGGCCGCCGACATCGATGTCGCACTGACGCACATGCAATTGCAGGCTCTGGCAGGACGGTCTCTGGGGGCACTGTCCAGTGGCGAACGGCAACGCGCCGAGATTGCCGCCGTGATGGTGCGCGATTGCCCTGTGTTATTGCTGGATGAGCCAACGGCGCATCTTGATATGCGACATCAGGTGGATTGTCTGAAATTGATACGGCGCGAGGCACGGCATGGGCGACTGGTGTTTAGCGTATTGCACGATTTGCAGCATGCGGCAGCGGTGGCCGATACGGTGGTGTTACTGGATGGCAAGGGCGGCATTTGCGTCGGCAAGGCGCTGGAGATGTTGACAGCCGAACGATTGGCACCTGTATTTGGCGTGAGCTTGCAGGGCAGTGGTCGCGATTTGCGGCCGTTGTACAGGGAGTACGATGAAGAAGCGTGAAAACAGACAGGGCGTAATGATCGTTAATACGGGCGAGAGCAAGGGTAAATCATCATCGGCTTTTGGCGTGGTGTTTCGTGCGGCGGGTTGGGGCATGAAGGTGTGCGTGATCCAGTTCATCAAGGGCAAGTGGCAAACAGGTGAGCAACGGGCGGCAGAGAAATTCGACAATATAGAATGGCATGCGCTGGGTGACGGTTTCACCTGGGATACCAAAAATCCTGAGCAGGATATCAAAACCACACGCGAAATATGGGCCTTTGCCCAGGAGAAAATCCGATCCCGCGAATTCGATCTGGTGGTGCTGGACGAGATCAATTATTGCTGTGGCTATGGCTGGTTGGCGGGGGCTGAGATTGTCGAGTTCCTGCAAGCCGAGCGACCGGCGTGGATGCATCTGGTGTTTACCGGCCGTGATGCGGCGACGGAAGTGATTGAATACGCCGATACCGTGACGCATATGACCAAGGTGAAGCATGCATTTGATCAGGGTATCAAGGCTGAACAGGGGGTGGAATTCTGATGAATGTATTGCTGGCCCATGGTTCAAGTTATGCCGCGTATGCCGGGCAGCTTGAGCGTCTGGCTGGACAGGTATCAGCCTTACTCGGTGAGCCGGTTGGCACGGCGTATTTGTCTGACGAGTGTTTACCGGAAGATGCCGTGGTGTTGCCGCTGTTGTTGGGGGAAGGTACACATATGCGGCAGGATGTGCCGCGTCTGATCGAGCGCTCAAACGCCAGATTACTGCCATCGCTGGCAGGCTGCGCCGATGCGCTGGCGGCGCTGGTGGTGGAGCAGATGCAGCAGCAAAGCAAACGCGTGCAGGCGTTGTTCGTCGTCTATCGCTTTACAGGCTTCGAGAAAATCGTCGCCGCGCTGTACGCGCAGGCGAAATCCTTTTCCTGCCATGGTATGGCAACGCTGCACGGCTGCCCCCGGGTGGCGGATGTGTTGCCTGTGCTACAGGGAACAGGAAAAACTTTAAGGCCGGTGGTGATACAGCCGATGCTGCTGTTTGCCGGGCATAGCCTGGATGAATGTCTAAAAGACGTGGATGGGAGCGATCTGCGCATTATGCCGCCACTGGCGGAACTGGACGGTTTCGCGGCCTTGCTGGCGGATCAATTTATTGCAGGAACAACTGATGCTGAAACTTGCTAGTCCGTTAAGTCCCGGAGAAGTGGCCCTGGTTGGAGCCGGTCCCGGTGATGCCGATTTACTGACCATGGCGGCGTTTCGTTTGATTGCCGATTGCGATGTGATTGTTTATGACGCGCTGGTCTCCGATGAGATTCTGGCATTAGCCAACCCGGCCGCCGAACTTATCTGCGCCGGTAAACGCGGCGGTCGCCCGTCTGCCGATCAGCAGGATATTTGTCAGACCATGGTGCAACTGGCACAGCAGCAGAAACGGGTGGTGCGTCTGAAGGGCGGTGATCCGTTTGTCTTCGGTCGCGGCGGCGAAGAGATGCGCGCGCTGGCAGCGGCGGGTATTCGCTTTCGTGTTATTCCGGGCATCACTTCGGGCATTGCCGCGCCAGCACTGGCGGGAATTCCGGTGACAGATCGCACCACCAACGCCTCACTGGCCTTTCTCACCGGTCATGAAGCGCATGAAGAAAGCCGCATCGACTGGCCTGCACTGGTGGCAGCATTTCCGGTATTGGTGTTCTACATGGGGGCGAAAAACCTGCCACAGATTGCCCGGCGGCTGATCGGTGCAGGATTGGCCGCCGACGTATCCATTGCAATCATCCACGCCGCCGGAACGGCGAATGAATCCTGCATCACCGGCTCGTTGCGACAGGCTATGGATGGAGAACTTGTCGCCGTTTCACCCGCGATTGTGGTGGTCGGTGAAGTGGTCGATGGCCGCATCGACTGGCGTTCGATGAATCAAGAGAAGGCGTGAATGCTTTAAATGCGCATTGGCTGGTTGCGACTTTGAACGTCAGGTTTCAGCACATCCAATGAAGTTGGTTTCCAATCACAAACTGGTTGTTCTTATAGTCTTCGGGGTTCTTTATTCCTCGGCATATTGGGGAGCTCGTTGTAATCATTGGCTCGTCCATCGTACTGGCTACTATTCTGTTGCGGGACAAGGTCAAAAACTTGATGGGCATTACATTTCTCAAGGCAACTTCGGCTCACCTATGCTTTCGCCCGTCTGGTCCACCTTGCAGTCCATGTCTGCTTTTGCACTATGGCCAGCGGCCAAACTTGAGCTTATTTATTGGAATTTCTCTGTCCCTCCCTGCTCTGCTTGGCAAAGTCAACCTGACGCATCCATCAAGCGGAATCAATGGGGATGCGCGGCAGTGTCCATATCAAGGTGCCGAAGCTGATCGAAGCGATCGGATTCGAGGAGATCGACAGGTTATGCCGCGAACGCCACTGTCAGGCGCGTGGGTCCACGGGCGAGCATTCTGAAGTGTGGATCGGATTGACGTAAGTAACTGGCGGCGGATTGGCTTGCCTGAATATGAGCTTGTTGAGGATATGATCCGCTGTGCCAACTTCCTGGCCAATGAGGAAGATTTGCGGTGATAAAGATGCTCTTATGCGTTAAAGGGAAGCGTCCTTTTTAGGCTATTATAATTGTTTTAGGATTTCTTTGTATTTGCAGCTGCATCTATTGCATCAAGCAAGTCAGGTACATTCGTGAACGGTGAAAGTTGATAAGGATCTCTCCTTGAAGGCGAGCTCCCTGCTATAACAGCTTGATTCATTTGAATTGCATTCTGTTTGGCGGTGGTGACTTTTTCTACCAATGCTTTGCAAAGGTCTTTATCAAACTTTGTATATCCACTTGGGAATCCTAATTCCTTAATTTTATTGTCTAAATTGCTATTGTGCTTTAAGTCATCATAACAACTGTACTGGGCTGTCGAATACTCCAAGTGACAAAGCAACCACACTTCAAAACATACGTTTGATAAAGCGACCTTAACATTGTTTGCTTTAGCTTTATGAAATGCTTTGGCGTGCAATTGGCCGTCTGAATAATTTTCTCCTTCTCTGTCATATACAACCCAAAACAGATCAATTGCGGGTGTCTCTTTAGACTTTTTCTTATTGACTGCTTCATCAACTAGTTGGCAGGGAGTGTTTTTTCTAGTCTTTTCGATTTTAATAACTCTAAGCCGCTTATTCGTCGGATGGTACTTGTCTAGGTAGCTGTTCAAATAGTTTGGTTCAGTTTTTTCTCCCTCACAGTAAATGTGTAGTACTGGTGGTAATGGTCTTAATGGCTTTCCTCTTGATCTAGGCATTTGGATTATTCGTCCTTTAGTGCTGAAGCTATAGCTGCGTAGTTAAGTCTGGGAATAGCTTCAAAACGACCTTCATCATACCACTTGCCAAATGGACTAGTGTTTTTGACGGTGCTCCTATCATATTCGTCCAATGAATAAACTGATGTAGCGCCATTATCCTTTTGAGCAAACCATATCTGATCCCTTCTAAGAAGCTCTGGAGACATAAGACTTACGTTGTGAGTCGAAAAAATTAACTGAGCCATTTTCGTGTTAACAGTCGGGTCTTGAAATAGCCTGATAATAATTTCAGCAATATGCGGATGAAGATGCTTTTCTAACTCATCAAAAATCAAGGTTGCTCCAGTTTTAATTGCTGTAAGAGCCAATGGCATTAAATGGAAAAACCTCATGGTTCCCGCCGATTCACTATTTTCAGAAATTAATGCAAACTCCCCATCTTCAGAATAATGATGGAATAGGGTCTCTTGACCAAAGTCATCAATGAACCTCTGCTTGATCTTTTCTGGCATGTTGGATGGGAATTTAAATTCGGACATATCTTTTTCCCTGAATTCAAAACCTTGAATGCCCAAGTCAATATTTTGGACTGCTAGAGAAACAGCATTTACGAGTCTCTCGTCTTTTTTCCAGTCATGGGACTTAACTTCATCCTCAACTCCAATATGGATTATACCTGTCCTAAAATATCTGTAGATATCGCGAATGATGACTGGAGCATCAGCTGAGTTACCTGCTTTTGAAAGGTATGTGTTGTTCTCAAAGAAGGCGATTCGCTTTTTTCCTCCTTTGTAATGGGTGCCAAAGGTAATTTCCTTCCATGATTGTCCAGGTGCGCGGTTAAATATGTTCGCAGGTTGTGTTCCCGGATAATAATCAAGCGATTCAGAAATAACCTTTTCTTTGTTGTAGCTTACCTTATATATGTATCTGTTGCCTTGTAATGCAAATTCAACTTCGAAGTTGATTGCTGCTGACTTGGTTTCAGAAGAGAGCAGGTATGGCTCATAAGAAGGGATTGGATCTCCTTCCTTTAAGTCTCCTGATCCAAATGTCAAATATGATAGCGCATGAAAAGCAAGTAGTAGATTTGATTTCCCGGATGCATTGGCACCATATATCCCAGCCGTCTTTAACACGCCAATTTTTTCACCGCTTGGAAAAACAATGTTGTCAGCTAGATGCTCAGTTTTATTTTCTGAATACATGCTAAATGTTTGTTCATTTTTTATTGAGCGAAAGTTGGATACTGTAAAGTCGATTATCATTGCATCTCTCGTAAATTTACATTTCGACAATAAACCATCGAAATTAATTATTAGAATCGAATCATTACTGCTTTAAACACTAAAGTCTAGTATTAACAGAATTCCGAAATTCAGGGGACATAATACTTAATTCCTAAGCAAGATGTTCGCCACTGCCTGTTAGTGGTTCGACTTCGATCTTCATGCCTATGTGTTGATGACCAACCATGTCCATCTGCTGATGACGCCGCAATCGGGCGATGGTATTGGCAAGGTGATGTAGTCACTGGAACGCTGCTATGTGTATGCAGTATTTCAACTACCACTACAAACGCATCGGCACATTGTGGGAAGGCCGCTGCAAATCCACTCTGCTTGATTCGGAGTCCTGCTTTATTATAACCAATCCAGTAAGAAGAAAATTCTTTGGAGTAAACTACAGAAACAGTTCACCTGTTTGACATGGGTAATGGGTAATACTACCATTACATATGGCGTGACTAGCCCAACGAAGGAGGACTCTATGCAAACTTCAACAAGTAAATTAACTCAAAAGTATCAAGCCACAATCCCTTCACCTGTGCGGAAACTATTACACTTGCAAGCTGGAGATGCTGTTGCTTTTGATATTGAAGATAATGTTGTGTGCCTTCGCAAAGCCAGGTCAGTTGATTTAGTTTTTTCTCAAAGTCTTGAGGGGACTTTAAATGAATGGAATTCCCATGCTGATGAAGAGGCATACCGTGACCTATAAATCCCATGATATTGTAGTCGTGCCTTTTCCTTTTACTGATAGAGAAAGCTCAAAGAGACGTCCTGCATTGGTCCTTTCGGATGCCAATAATTTTAATGCGCAGGTAGGGCACTCTGTATTAGCTATGATTACCAGTGCTGCAAACTCTTCCTGGCCTCTTGATGTTGAAATTAGCGATTTGGATGCCGCAGGCTTAACATCATCTTCTGTCGTTCGAATGAAATTATTCACTTTAGATCATCAATTAATTTTAAGAAAAGTAGGGGCATTATCTGAAAATGATAGTCAGCAAGTTGATGTAACAGTAAGAAAACTGCTGAGGATTTAAGTTTAAATGGGTGAAAAGGGGTCGCGTCTTGTTTCGCGGATTTAATGGGCTATGGGTACTGCTTAAGCCTGCCGATAAACTTTTTGCTAAAGCCGGATGCTTCTTTTTCAGACCTTGAATCTCATTTTCACAAACACGTGTGCCGCACCATCGATATTGGTTTGTCCGGCGCAAGGCGTTTCAGTTATTGCGTCCAGCAGAGCTGAATGATCACATCTGAACAACCCTGCATGGACTTTTTCCAATTCCTTCGTATCGTTCGCCCCGTATTGGGTGCTTCGGTGGTAGCTCTTACCACCAAGTGAAACGGGAAGTTCGGTGCGGCTTATGGCCAATTCCGACGCAGCCCCCGCTACTGTAAACCTGACAATTCTGTTCATCCGCCACTGGAGCATATCCGGGAAGGCCGAGCAGAGGCGATTGAAGGTGAGCCAGGAGACCGGCCCAATGCGCGGAGCCTACGGGTTCCAAACCGGATTGAGTCTCGGTGGGAGGCGGATCGTGGGCATGGCGTTTGCCTGAAAGACTCAGTAGCCGCTTATCTCATGTTCAGAATTCCCCTGTGATCAGTCCGCATCAATGGTATGCGCGGCGGGCGCAAGGAGAAAACGTGAAAACAAACAACAAAAACTATATTGCATGGCTGATGGCATTATCGCCGACGCTGTTTGCGGCAGGCATAGCCGATGCAGCAACGGCAACATTGTCGCCACTGGTGGTGACAGCCGGACGGGTGGCTGAAGATCCGGCGCAAATCAGTGCTCAAACCTCGGTGATCGACCGGACGCAGATTGTCCAGTCGCAGGCTACTTCCGTTGCTGATGTACTGCGTACGCAAACAGGCATCGACGTGGCGGCAGCGGGTGGGCCCGGCAAGGTTACCTCTGTATTTATGCGTGGTGCTGAAAGTCGGCATACCCTTGTGTTGATTGATGGTGTGCGTGTGGGCTCGGCTACGGTGGGTAGTTTTGACTGGGGTAATATGTCGACAGCCGATGTGGAACGCATAGAAATTGTGCGTGGTGCACAGTCCTCGCTGTATGGTGCGGATGCGATGGGGGGTGTGATTCAGATTTTCACCCGCAAAGGCACATCAGGCACGCAGGTTCATGTGCAGGGTGAAGCCGGTTCTTATGCTACAACATCGGAAAAGATGAGTGTCACCGGTATGAATGAGGCGGGTGTCAGTTATGCGCTGACGGCCGATGGTTTGCGCACGCGCGGTATTTCTGCTGCTGCCAAAGGTACGGAGCCGGACTCTTATCGGCAGGCGACATTTTCCGGGCGTCTGGGGCTGCCGGTGGGCGAAGGCGAACTGGAATTGATCGGACGCAATGTCGATGGCACGACAGGGCTGGATGGTTTCGGTCCGGTGGATACGCTGAATTTAACCAGTCAGACCAAACAGACCGTCACCAGTGTAAAGCTGAGCTATCCGCTGACCGACTGGCTTGAAAGCAAACTGCAACTGTCACGCTCGACAGATGAAGTGATTGGTCGCGATCCGGCAGGTGGATTTAATAATTCGGATTTCCATACACGCATCGATCAGCTGACATGGCAAAACCAGTTCGATATGCAGGCTTTCTCTGTATTGGCCGGGCTGGATATCTATCGCAGCAAGGGCAATAGCGGCAGTGCAGGGCTGAATCGCTCGCTGCAACAGAGTGCCGGTTTTGCTTCGCTGGCCTGGCATGCCGGCTTAGTGGATGTGAACGCTTCACTGCGTCATGATCGCAATTCGGCCGTAGCCAATAAAACCACTTACAAACTGGGTGCGGCGTTGCATCCGCTGGATGGGCTGAAATTGACGGCCAATTACGGTACAGGCTTCAAGGCACCGTCGCTGAACGATCTGTATTTTCCGGCATCAGCATTTTCATCGGGCAACCCGAACCTGAAGCCTGAATCAAGCAAAGGCTGGGATGCAGGCATAGCCTGGCAAACGAGTGATGACAATTTGACGGCGGCGTTTTCGGTGACCTGGTTCGACCAGAAATATAAAGACCTGATTGCCTGGCAGGGACCACCACCAACATTTTTCTTTGCACCGGCGAATGTCGGTTCGGCGCGCAGTAAAGGCATGGAAATCAACGCCGATCTTGCCTATGCACCGGCGTATCTGCATGCTGGCTGGACGGCCCTGAAGGCGAAAGATTCAGTCACCGGCAACATGCTGGCCCGACGTGCTAAAGATTCCGGACATGTGGCCCTGGGTGCCATGTGGGAAGGCCTGGATGCAATGGTGGACTGGCATGTGGTAGGGCCACGATTTTCAGAGGCAGGAAATGTAAAGCCCATGAAAGGTTATCAAAAAACAGATGTGCGTTTGAGTTATGCGATCAACCCGCAGTGGAAATTGAGCGGGCGCGTCGAAAATGCGGGAAATAAAACCTATGAAGAAGTTTCCGGTTATTCGGTGCCGGGCCGGTCGTGGTATGCCAGTGTGAGCGCTGTATTCTGATGTTGAAGTCGGGCCGTGTAAGGTTGCTGGTTGCGCTGGTCGCTGCCACGGCTTTGCACGGCCTGATACTGTTTTCGCTTCAAGCCGCAAAGCCTGTGATGGCGGTGCTTGAACCGGCCATGCAGGTTGATCTGTTGCCTGAGGTGCAGCCGCTGCGCCAGAGCGATGAGTCTGCTGTTGTCAAAACGCAGCCCCGGTCAGAACAAAAGCAACGGCCTGTTTCGAATCAAATCAAATCCGATAAGGAGCTTTCTCAATCGCGCAGACCAGTGATCCGGCAGCAAGACATTGCCGTAGTTAAATCGCTGGCTGTGCCGGAATTCAAAGAAGTGACAAAGCCGGACGTAGTGCCAGCGGCGGACTCTTCAGACGAACTTGTTGCGTTGCCGGAGCAACACGATATTTCAAAACAGACGAAGGTGGATTCAGATACTGAAGCCGAAGCTGCTGCCGATTCCGATGCGGTCGTTGATCAGCTTATTCCGGCGGATATTCAGCAACTGATTCTGGCTCGCGTCGATTATCCGATGCAGGCAAGGCGTCATGGCTGGCAAGGGCAGGCTGAATTCCGCTTCAATGTCAGCCGCCAGTCGATCGGGCAATTAACCATGCTGATCTCCAGCGGTTACCCGTTGCTTGATCGGGCGGCGCAACGCGGCATTGTATCGCTTGACCATATACCGCTGAGTGATGGCGCGTATCGGTTGCCTGTTGTGTTCCGATTACAATAAAGAGGAAGGACGAATGAAGAATAAACCAGTGATAGCTCCTTACAAGCGCCATGCCATCATGTGCGCAGGAAAATCATGCGGCGAGAATATGCCACTGCTCAAGTGGCTGAAGGCCAAAGTGGCTGCCGCCGGACTGGATATGGGCGAAAACGCGGTGCGTGTCAACCGCGCCGGTTGTCTGGGCGTATGCGATCAGGGCCCGATTATGGTCGTGTACCCGGAAGGCGTCTGGTACTGCAACCTCGATGAAGCCGGGCTGGAACGCATTATCGAAGAGCATTTCAAACAGGGTAAGCCCGTGGCCGAGTATGCTTTTTATGGTGTGGAACAGGTTGCCAGAGGCGGATGAAAAGTTTCAGCATCCGTAAGCAGATTGTTGACGATGCAGATTGCATCGCAGGGTTATATTTATGGCGATCAGAAAATTGAAGCTATGAGTGAAGCAGGCAGGCTTGATTACACGACGCTTGAATCGTTACGCCAGAATCACCCCGCCTGGCGATTGCTGCGGGCAGATTCTGCACCGCTGGTTGTGAGTTTTTTGCATCGTGTGTTTATTGTCTCTAACCGGCGAGAAATGGCGCAGGCGGATCTGGCCGAAGCCTTAGAGGATGAACTGTTTGTGCTGCGCGAGCGGCTGGGTGAAGACAGTTATCCGGGAACGGCTCAGGAGTATCTGAATAAGTGGGCTGACAATACACAGGGTTGGTTACGCAAATATTATCCGCGCGATTCCGACGAACCGCATTACGATCTGATGCCAGCCACGGAGAAAGGCATTCGCTGGCTTGCAAGTTTGGTTGAGCGCAGTTTTATCGGCACCGAATCCAGATTGCTAACCCTGTTTGATCTGCTGCATCAGATTGCCGAGGGCAGTGAAACAGATCCGAAAGTGCGCATTGCTGAGCTGCGTAAAAAACGCCGCGACATTGATGCTGAGATTAAACAGATTCAGAACGGTGATATTCCATTGCTGGATGAAACTGCACTGAAGGATCGTTTCCAGCAGTTTGTCATGATGGCGGGAGAGCTGTTGAGTGATTTTCGCGAGGTTGATCAGAACTTTCGCCTGCTTGACCGCCGGGTGCGCGAACGCATCGCCCTTTGGGAGGGCAATAAAGGCGAGTTGCTTGAGGATATTTTAAGTCAGTGTGATGATATTACTGATTCAGATCAGGGTAAGAGCTTCCGTGCTTTCTGGGATTTTCTGATGTCGAGCAGGCGTCAGGAAGAGCTCACAGAATTGCTGGATAAAGTGTTGAGTCTGCCGCCTGTGGCCGAGTCCCGTCCGGATAGCCGACTGCGGCGGGTGCATTATGACTGGCTCTCTGCCGGTGAGCATACCTAGCGCACGGTGGCCCAGCTTTCCAGTCAGCTGCGCCGTTTTATGGATGATAAAACGTGGCTGGAAAACAGACGGATCATGGAAATTCTGCATCAGATCAAGACCCGTGCCCGCCAATGTATGGATAACCCGCCGCCAGGTGATCTGATGACGATGGATGAAACAGCGTTGTCGCTGATGTTGCCAATGGAGCGGCCTATGTATCAGCCACCGCTGCAAGCAGCCATTGCTGAGATCAGCCTGGAGATGGGTGAAGAGGATGCAGATGCAGAACTGCTGTTTGCCCAGATCGTCGTGGATAAAGGGCGCTTGAAACAGGTGCTGGCCAAAGCCCTGCAACAGCAGTCGCAGATTTCGCTGGGTGAATTGTTGCGTCAGGAACCGTTGCAACATGGTTTGGCAGAGCTGATTATCTGGTTGCAACTGGCGGGTGAACAAACGCGATGTGTGATTGATGAGAGCAGGCAGGAGCATGTTTGCTGGTCGGTGGCAGATGGTTTAGGCCGGCAGGTGCAATTACCTTACGTGCTGTTTGTACGTTAGGCTCAGGCTTTTGTGGGGGACGATATGGAGAATCATGATATCCGCTGGATTCAGCGCTTGCATAATTACACGAAAGCTCTGGCCGGTTTGCAAGAGGCTTCACAGCTTGCCGCTGAACGGGCGTTGTCAAAACTTGAAAAACAAGGGGTGATTCAGGGATTTGAGTTTACCCATGAGCTGGCATGGAAAACGTTGAAAGATTTTCTTGAGAGTCGTGGGCAACAGGGTATCTATGGTTCAAAAGATGCAACCCGTCTGGCGTTTAAACTGGGCATTATTCACGATGGTGACGTATGGATGCAAATGATTGAACAGCGCAACAGGAGTGTGTACACGTATAATGAAAAAGATATGGAAGTTATTTTCAAACATATCATCAATCAGGATATTCGGGCTTTTGAATCCTTGCTGACACGTCTGCAAGAGGAGATGGGCGCTGTATGAGCTTTGGCTTAAAAACAGAGACGATCCATAAAATTCAGGGTGTTCTTGCGCTTTTTCCTGATATTGAAAAAGTGATTGTTTATGGCTCTCGTGCCAAAGGCAACTATCGCAATGGCTCAGATATTGATCTGACCTTGCAAGGTAAAGCATTGACGCCTGATCATCATCTCTATCCGCTGCTGGATAAGCTGGATGAACTCAATCTGCCGTATACGTTCGATATTTCTATTTTTGATCAGCTTGAGCATCCTGACCTGCTCGCGCATATCGATCATGTGGGACAGGTGTTTTATGAGGGTGTTAAATGATTGGTTCGCCTCAGAAGGTTAAAACGACGGTGCTAATATGGAAATGATGCAAGATGAGAGTTCCGATCAGTTTGAAAACAGCGGTCGAAACCCGCAGTTGTCGGCGGTGGTGATTGCGCTGTGTAAAGGCATGATCGATCGCGAGACTGAGGCCCGTTTATGGCAGCAGTTGTTGAGTTTGCAGCTTGCAGTGTCTGATTATGTGGAAATTCTGGGTTTGGAACTGATCGTCGATGAAGCCGAAGGTTATGCGTTTTTGCGGGCGCGTGACGCAGGGCCGGAGCAGGAGAAGCTGCCGCGTCTGGTGGCACGCCGTCCACTCTCTTTCCATGTCAGTTTGTTGCTGGCGCTGTTTCGTGAAAAAATGGCCGAATCGGACGCCTCCGGTGGTGAGATGCGGGTGATTTTATCGCGTGATGAGGTAGTGGAGATGATTCGGGTGTTTCTGCCCGATGGTAGCAATGAAGTGCGCCTGATCGATCAGGTCGATAGCTACATCAATAAAATTGTCGCCATGGGTTTTGCGCGTCGCCTGAAAGGTGAAGAGAAAATGATCGAGCTGCATCGCATCATCAAATCATTTGTCGATGCGCAGTGGCTGGCTGAATTCGATATGCGCCTTGGCGAATATCGGGCGCAGTTGACGAATCAGGGGGCGTAAAGTGGAGCAGTTGCTTAATCTGGACTTCGTCAGCGATGATGCCCTGACAGGATTTCGCCTGAAACGTCTGGAGGTATTCAACTGGGGTACTTTTGACGGCAAGGTCTGGCCATTTGAGCTCGGTGGTAAGAACGGACTGCTGACCGGAGATATCGGCTCGGGAAAATCGACCCTTGTTGATGCCGTGACGACGCTGCTGGTACCGGCTCACCGGGTTGCCTACAACAAAGCGGCCGGAGCCGCTGCCAAAGAGCGTGATCTGCGCTCTTATGTGCTGGGCTATTATAAATCGGAACAAAGTGAATCGGTTGGCACGGCAAAACCGGTGGCGCTGCGCGATCATAGCTGTTATTCAGTGATTCTGGGGGTGTTTTATAACGAGGGTTATGATCAGACCGTGACGCTGGCGCAGGTGTTCTGGTTCCGCCAACCACAGGGGCAACCCGAACGCTTTTATGTTGTGGCCGATCGGGAAATGTCGATTAAAGATGATTTCGGCAACTTTGGTGCGGACATGACCCGCTTACGCAAGCGTTTGAAGCAGGATCATGTAGAGCTGTTCGATGCTTTTCCAGCCTATGGCGCATTTTTCCGTCGTCGTTTTGGCATTGAAAATGATCAGGCACTGGAGTTGTTTCATCAGACCGTATCGATGAAGGCGATTGGTAATCTGACAGAGTTTGTGCGGGGACACATGCTGGAGCCTTTTGATGTGACGCCGCGCATCGAAGCGTTGATCACGCACTTTGACGATCTGGATCGTGCGCATCAGGCGGTGCTGATTGCCAAACGACAAGTGGATTTGCTTACGCCACTGGTCGAAAACTGTAAAACGCATTCAGATCTGGATGCGAGCAAGGCAGAGCTGGAGCAATGTCGCAAAGCATTGCAAAGCTATTTTGCCGATATCAAATCGACATTGTTGATTGCCAGGATCGATAAGCTGGATGAGAAGCTGGCTCGCTTGCAGCAGCGGGTTGAACAGTTGCAGGAGCGCGTCAATGAGCAGCGGCAGCAGGAGCGGCAACTGGAACGGGCGATTGCCGATCAGGGGGGTGATCGTATCGCCCTGCTCGAAGCAAGCATCGCCGATAAAGAGCGGGAAAAGACGCGCTGTTTGCAACGGGCTGAGCGTTACGATGCCCTGATCTCACAGCTTGAGCTGGCGGCAGTGAAAGATGTGGAGACGTTTTTGCAGCATCGTCATGCCTGTCTGGAGATGTTACAGGGACTGGAGCGGGATGAGGCCGAAAAGCAAAACAGATTAAATGAGCTCGCTGTCGGGCTGGTAACTGGTAAACGCGAGTATGAGCTGTTGCAGCATGAACTGGTGAGTCTGAAACAGCGCAAAAGCAATATCAGTACGCAACAGATCAGCATCCGCGAACAGCTTTGCAAAGCTCTGGCTTTGCCTGAAGAGGCTATGCCCTTTGCCGGAGAGCTGATTCAGGTGCTTGAGAGTGAACGTGACTGGCAAGGTGCGGCAGAGCGATTGTTGCATAATTTTTCATTGTCGCTGCTGGTGGCGGATGCGTTTTATAGCCGGGTCTCCGATTGGGTGAATCAGAACCATCTTCAGGGGCGTCTGGTGTATTACCGGGTGCGTGAACATCAGCAGCTTGCGCCGCAACTGAATGAACATTCGCTGCTGCATAAGCTGGAAGTAAAACCGGATTCGATATTTTATGACTGGTTACACGTCGAGCTGGCCTTGCATTTTGATTATGCCTGCTGTGCGGATATGACTCAATTTCGACGTGAAACACGTGCGATCAGTCTCAGCGGGCAGATCAAATCCAGGGGTGGTCGCCATGAAAAGGATGACCGTCACCGTCTTGATGATAAACGACGTTTCGTGCTGGGCTGGAGCAATGCCGAAAAAATCGCCGTGTTGGAAAAAGAATCACGCGAGAGACAAGCCGCTCTGGCCGAAACGGGGGCTGCAATTGCGCGTTTGCAGACTGCACTGAAACAGCAGCAACAGCGATTGTCCTTGTTCAATCAATTGCAGGCCTACCCGGATTTTCAGGATATCAATTGGCGCCCGCTGGCTCTGCATATCGATCATTTGCGAGAACAGAAACAACAACTCGAAGCTGCCTCTGATCAACTTCGTCTGCTGGCCAAACAACGCGAAAGCGTGTTGCTTCAGTTGGAAGCAGACGAGCAGGCACTGCTTAAGCAGCGTGATGAATACTCCAAAGATGAGCAGAAGCGAGCCGATGCACAGCAAACTTATGAGCAGTTGCAGCAGCTCTTAGGCGCAGAGCAAGCCGGGCGGGCGGGGCATGAGGCGTATGTGCAGCAACTGGATGCCATCTCCAATGAGTTGTTTGGACAGGATGTGCAGCGAAGGGTGGAATCCTGTGACGGGCATGAACATCAGATGGATGGTGAACTGGCGAAACGGGTCAAAAACATCGATGCCAGACTGGTTCGCTTACGTGATCATATCATCAAAGCCATGAGTGATTACAACAAAGAATTTCCGCTGCAAACGCAGGAAATTGATGTCGATTTACGTGCAGCACATGAATATGTGACGCTGTTGAACGGTTTGAATGCCGATGGTTTACCACGTTTTGAGGCGCGTTTTAAAGAGCTGCTCAATGAAAATACCATTCGTGAGATTGCCAATTTTCAATCGCAGTTGCGGCGCGAGCGTGAAACCATTCATGAGCGGGTGGAGCGTATTAACGAATCACTGACACAGATCGATTATGATGCGGCGGCCGGGCGTTATATCAAATTGCTGGCACAACCAGCTGCCGATGCAGAAATTCAGACGTTCCAACAGCAATTGCGCGCCTGTACTGAAGGCAGCGTCACCGGCTCTGAAGATCACCAGTATTCAGAGGAAAAGTTTTTGCAGGTCAAACAGATCATCGAACGTTTTCGGGGGCGTGAAGGCATGCTCGATCTGGATATGCGCTGGCAACGAAAAGTGACCGATGTACGAAACTGGTTCCGTTTTGCCGCCTCGGAACGCTGGCGGGAAGATGACTCAGAGCATGAGCACTATGCTGATTCCGGTGGTAAATCAGGGGGTCAGAAAGAGAAACTCGCCTACACCATTCTGGCTGCCAGTCTGGCTTATCAGTTTGGGCTGGAGATGGGGGCAGTGCGTTCCCGTTCATTTCGTTTTGTCGTGATTGATGAGGCATTCGGGCGCGGTTCGGATGAATCGGCGGAATATGGCTTGCGGCTGTTTGCTCAGCTGAACTTACAGCTGTTGATTGTCACGCCGCTGCAGAAAATTCATATCATTGAACCGCATGTGCAGCATGTCGGCTTTGTCAGCAATGAGGCAGGCACTACCTCCAAACTGCGCAATTTAAGCATTGCCACCTTTCGGGAAGAAAAAAAGAAGTTTGAGACAATAGCGGCGTGAAATGGACAACTCCGTCTGATATCAGAGAGATGCTGGAGCGGCAGTGGAAAAGTGGGGCATTGTGCCGGGCAGCCGTTAATCAGAGTGATATTTTTCCGCTGAGGATTCCATTTAAAATGCCTTCGGCAAAAGTGATGCTGGAAGCTTTTGCTGATATGCGGGATTGGGCAAAGTTGATGATGGCCTATGCCGAAAAAAATGGCTTGCAACTGCAATGGCGCGATTGCAATCACCAAACGCTGGGCAGACAGCGGCTGCCGTCAGCATTGCTGCTGGAGCGTCCTGAACAAGCCGCTGCGCTGACAGGCAAAGGCAAGCAACTGCAATTATTCTGCAAACTTTACCAACAGAGCGCCGCGCAACTGCCGGAACTGCAAAGCTGGCTTGTAAAGCGGCCGGTCATGGCGCTGGAGCTGGCCGGGGATTGGCCACGGCTGGTTGATTTGTGTGAATGGATGCGGACACATCCGAATCCGGGGATTTATCTGCGACAGGTGAATCTGGCCGGAATAGATAGCAAGTTTATTGAGTCGCACCGGCAGGTGCTGGCAGAACTGTTTGATCTGGTGTTGCCCGTATTTGCCATCAATGATGATTTCACGGGGGCAGCAGGCTTTAACCGTCGATATGGCTTTCTGGATAAACCGCTGATGCTGCGTCTGCGCCCGCTTGATGCGGATATTCGCCTGCTGCATGCCGATGCCAGTCAGGATGTTGTGATGACGGCGCAAGCTTTTTCCCGTTTGGAACAAGCTGTTCAGGTGAAAATAAAACGCATTTTTATGGTGGAAAACGAGATTAACTATCTGGCATTTCCCAATGTCGCTGATGCCATTGTGCTGTTTGGTTCCGGTTATGGCTTTGAGACGCTGAAGCAGGCTAAATGGATGCATCAGTGCGATTTATGCTATTGGGGTGATCTGGATACGCACGGCTTTGCTATCCTGAATCAGTTGCGCGCCCAGCTCCCGCATGTGCGCTCATTGCTGATGGATCGGCAGACGCTGTTGAGCCATCAGGCGGTATGGGGCTTTGAACCGAAACAGGAGAAGCGGGAGTTAACGCATCTGACTCGGGATGAAGCGGATCTCTATGATGATTTGCGTTGCAACAGATTGGGTGAGCAGGTACGGCTGGAGCAGGAACGTGTTGGTTTTTCGCATCTGCAGGTAGCTGTCAATATCAGTTGCTGTCAGTAAATGGGGGAGTGAATGATGGCAGAGGTGGGTTGTACCAATGAAACAAAATGAATTGCGCATACTATTGAATGACCTCATTGCAACCTGGGAAAATGCGGTGGAGTTTAAGCAGGCAGGTAACGGTTACGATACAGACAGGATCGGACGTTATTTCTCAGCTATGTCCAATGAAGCCAATTTGCAGGCGTTGGACAGGGTATGGTTGGTCTTTGGTGTGGATAATAAAAGTCGGGCGGTAATTGGCTCCGCTTATCGTTCAGACCCGGAACGTCTTCAAAGTACAAAATTGCAAATTGCCGATAACACTGAGCCCGGCATTACCTTTCGAAATATCTTTGAGCTGCACCGCGTTGATGGTCGCGTTGTGCTGTTTGAGGTTCCTGCGACGCCGCACGGAATGCCGATTGTCTGGAAAGGGCTTACGAACACTTCGGCCCTCCTTTGCTTAATATATCGGTCCTGTATCAAAAAATATGAAATATTCAGCTGCGCATATTGCCGCAAGATCAACTGCTGGCTATCGAGGTTTCCAAGTAGGATCAGCGAATCGTTTTGGAAGCCGTGCACCTCAGTTCTTGCAGAATAAATTGCAGAATTAAAAGCAGAATAAAATCCAGGATAAACATGAAGGTTCAATCATGAAAGCGTTGATGATTCAGGGCACCGCTTCGGGCGTCGGTAAATCGGTGCTGGTGGCGGGGTTGTGCCGACTGCTGGCGCGCAATGGCGTGCGTGTGGCGCCATTCAAGCCGCAGAATATGAGTAATAATGCTGCGGTGACGATTGACGGTGGCGAGATTGGCCGGGCGCAGGCGTTGCAGGCTCTGGCTTGTGGTATTGAGCCGACGGTGCATATGAATCCTGTGCTGATCAAGCCGGAAGGTGATGAAAAGGCACAGCTGGTGGTGCGCGGCAAGGTGGTCGGATCACTTGAAGCCAGGCGCTTCCGTGAAGACCGTATCGGCTGGATGCAGATGGTGCTGGACTCGTTTGCCATTCTTCAGGCTCAATATGATGTGGTGATTGTAGAAGGAGCAGGCTCACCGGCCGAACCCAACTTGCGCGAGGGCGATATCGCCAATATGGGCTTTGCCGAGGCGGCTGATGTGCCGGTCTGGCTGGTCGGGGATATCGATTGCGGCGGTGTTTTTGCGGCGCTTAGCGGTTCGCTTTATATCCTCTCGACTTCCGAGAATGGCCGCGTGAAGGCGCTGCTGATCAACCGATTTCGCGGCAACCTTGCCTTGCTGGATGACGCGCTGATCTGGTTGGAAGAAAAAACCGGCCGACCTGTTGCCGGCGTCATTCCCTATCTGCCGCTTGAGCTGCCTGAAGAAGATGCGCCTTACCGGCATCAAAACTTCGTGTCTTCGTACCTTCGTGGTGAAAATGTTTTGCGCATTGCCGTTATCGCCTACCCGAGAATGTCCAATAGCGATGACATCGACCCGCTGGCATCCGAGGCGGGAGTGCAGCTACGCTTCGTCCGTTCAGCTGAAGAACTTTCGCCTGCTGACCTGATTATTCTGCCCGGTTCCAAGCATGTGGCTTCTGATCTTGCCTGGCTGCGTGCGGCCGGATTTGTACCGGAACTGGAACGGCATCTGCGTTATGGTGGCAAGTTACTTGGCCTTTGTGGTGGTATGCAGATGCTGGGCCTTTCGATTTCGGACGATGCTGTTGATGGCGCTTGCGTCGAGGGTGGTGCTGCGGGTCTGGCCTGGCTGCCAGTTTCCACAACCATGCAGAGCGATAAAATATTGCGCCAGGTGGATCAGCTTTCGCATCGCTTTGGCGGTCATCGTGTCACCGGTTATGAAATTCATCATGGGACATCAGAGGGGGCGACGACTGAGCTGTTTCCATTTTTTGCCTGCTCCGACGATAAACAGGTGTGGGGCAGTTATCTGCATGGCTTGTTTGAACAGGGCGCTTTTCGCCAGAGCTGGCTGGCTGAGATATTCGAATTCTCCGGCGATGGAAGAGATCAACAACAGCGCACGCTGGCATCCCTTGATCTGCTGGCCGATGCCCTGGAGCAGGCGCTGGATGTTGAATTGCTCTCCCCCTTACTGGCTACGGCAAATATGGCAAAGCAGGTAAATCAGAGCAGCTAACCCGGATTGTTCATAAATTCTGTTGCGCCCTTCCTTGTCCCTTTGTCCGAAATGAATTCGTCATCACTTGTCCGTATGCACTGCTACGCACGCCTTATTCAGAATTCGTTGCGAACAAACGTTCGGCGCACAAAAAGGCAGAACTGCCGTTTGGACGCACATAATGCGCCCGAAGAGTAAGGGGCTTGCCCCGCATCAATCATCACAACGATTTATAAATAATCCGGGCTGAGTCTGGAATGGAAAATAGAGTGATTTTTTCCCGTGGCGTGCTTATCTTTGGTTTTGTGATTTATTCTTGCTGTAGATAGGGAAATAGTTATTGTTGAAGTCTTTCCGGTTTATGGCCATAGCAGGCAGGTCGGGATGAGTTGAGGGGCTCGGTTCGTGATGAGCGAATGATGCTGGAAGGTTTTTGGCCTTAGGGAGGCCTTAGGGAGGAGTTGCATATGTATTCATATGTAAAACAAGCGTAATGCAGACACATCAAGAAGATATAAAAATGCCTAAAAACATCACCATTCCATGGTGGAGGGGACTGGGTTTCCGTCTTTTAACGAGCATTTTGCTGATGTTGATGCTGTTTATGCTGTTTATCGGCCAGTGGGCTGAATCAAGAATAGAAAATATGTTACGCGATGATGTGCGTAATGAGGCGATGGCTCTGGCCGATAGCCATATTGCCGGATTAAAAACCCTGATGCTTAACGGTGATGGTCAGCTGGTTAGTGAGTGGCTGGGGCGGATGGAAGGAACAACGGATATTGAAGATATCCGCATTTATCGACGTGATGGAAGTGAGGCCTTTACCGATCTTTCTACGATTCATCAGGTTAATCAATTTCTTGGTGGCGATGCCTTTTCGCGGCATCCCGTCAACGCACATAGTGAAGCCAGGCCGGATGATGAGCATTTGCATCGTGCTGTCCGGGGGGAGACGGTGCTGGATGATCGGGAAGCCGGTCACTTTACACTGATGATGCCGATTAAGGTCGAGAAGGCATGTCTCCGCTGTCATGGTTATGAGGATCATCCGGTGCGCGGGGTGTTCTTTGTCCGCCTGTCGACACTCTCTGAAGAGACACGTATTGCTGATTTGCATCAGAAGAGTCTGATCTATTCTGCTGTGTTTGCCCTGGTATTACTGGCAGCCGTGTGGTTGCTGTTACAAGGCCTGTTGTTTGGCCCGATGGATGCACTGCTTTCTTCTATCCGGCGCTTGCTGGATGGTTCACCTGAGAAGGGAACGCTGCCGCTGAAGCGGCAGGATGAGTTTGGCGAACTGGCGCGTGGATTTAAAGAACTGGAACAGGTCTGGGCATTACGTGAACGACGGGTGCAGCTGATTTTGCAGCATATTCCCGATGGCGTGGTGACCATTGATGGCGATGGTCATGTGCTCAGTATTAATCCGGCGGCGCAGGTGATTTTTGATCGGCCGGTAGAAGAGTTGCTTGGCCGGAATATTCTGGATGATTTGTATCCTCCTGCCAGAGCAACGCGAGAAGATGTAACGAGTCTGGCTACGACCGGCTTGAAGGCACTGACTGAGACGATACGCGAGTGTGTAGGTAAGGCGCGGGATGGTCGGCTGTTCCCGATAGAGCTGGAGGTCTGCCCGTTTGACATTGATTACATGTTGTTTATGCGTGAGCGCTCCATGTATGATATTGATAAACATGGAAACTTTCTGATCTTTTTACGTGACCTCACCGTGCGTAAACGTGCAGAGGGAGAGATGCGATTGCTGGCGGCCGTGGTGAATCAGGCCAACGATGCGATTCTGATTACCGATCCGTCCGGTACCATCGAGTATGTGAACAATGCTTTCTACCGGATTACGCAGTTTATGCGGGAAGAGGTGATCGGCAAGAAACCGAGTATTCTCAAAAGCGGCGAATACGATGCGCGATATTATGAACGGATGTGGGTCGATTTGCTGGCCGGAAAGGTCTGGAAAGATGTCTTTGTCAATCGGCGAAAGGATGGTTCAACGTATCACGCTGAGCAGACGATTGCGCCGATTTTTGACGGCTATGGCAATATCTCCCACTTAGTGTCGATTCAGCGGGATATTTCGCGTGAAAGGGATCTGCAATCGCAAATGGAACATTTGCAGCGTCTGGAATCACTGGGCGTTCTTTCAAGTGGTATTGCGCATGATTTCAATAATATTCTGGCTGCCGTCATGGGCAATGCCGAATTGCTGGGAATGGATATGCCGGCTGATTCGGAGGGGCTGCAATCGATTGAGGCCATTATGTCTGCCACCAAGCGGGGAGCAGGTTTATGTCGTGAGTTGATGACTTATGCCGGTAAAGGTAAGCGCGATATAGACTGGATCAATCTGGAATCCATGCTGGAGGAGTTGAAACATATGCTTCAGGTGACCATTCCTCAGCATATTGAGATGCGTTTTTCTCTGGATGATGATTTGCCGCATGTGCGCGCTGATATCATGCAACTGGAGCAGGTGATGATGAATCTGCTGATCAATGCCCGTGAAGCTATTGGCAGTAAACAGGGCAAGATAGAAGTGAGCGGCAGACGGGTGATCGTAGAAAGGGAATGGTTCGATTCCGCTTACTACGATAAATTACCCGAGCGTCTTGAGTTTGTAGAGCTATGTGTGCGTGATAATGGCTGTGGTATGGATGATGAGGTTAAAGGAAGGGTATTTGACCCGTTTTACACCACTAAATTTACCGGTCGTGGATTGGGAATGTCCGCTGTGCTGGGGATTATCCAGTCGCATCAGGGCGCTATTCGCTGCGACAGTCAGCCGGGTGTCGGTACGGTATTTACAGTGATGTTGCCATGTGCCGAGCTCATGCCAGCCGTCAGCAGTGAAGAAGTGCTAAAGGAAACTGAACAAGGTGAAGATGGTCACCATGGCAATGGAATCATATTGCTGGTGGAAGATGAGCCGGCTATTCGTGATATATTTCAGATTCACCTGAACCATGCCGGATACGGCGTACGCGCCTGGGGTGAAGCGGCGTTGGCACTGGAAGATTTCAAAACGCATCGTGATGAAATTGATCTGGTCATGGTCGATATCAGTATGCCGGGCATGAGTGGGCCGGCGCTGCTGGAAAAATTACGTGCTGAAGGGATGAAAGTGCCGGTGGTGGTTTGCTCCGGTGAACCTTACGAAGATGTGATGGTGAAACTGGGCAGTCAGGAAGTGGATGCTGTCTTTTCCAAACCATTTGAGCATAAGTTGTTGCTGCGAAAACTGGCTGAATTGCTAGCTAAAGATGAATAATCCGCGCTAAGTAATATCGGGAAAACGCTGGCGTTATGTTCATCTGATATAACGCCAGCCTTATCCAACGGAGGGTGCTGGAACACTCTATGAAACCGAGCGTAAATGCTGGCGTGCGCTGAACCTTCTGACTTTTTATCGCATGCCTTGCGCTCGCAGGTGGTGGGCATAAAGTCAGTGGATTTGAAGGGGGTGCCGTTTGCGTGATCAGGGAAACATGAAACCATCATCGCCCAATGCCTCAGAGATGCTCTTTCGGGATGTCGCAGCGATCATTCGGCAAGCACGCGGGTAGGTGCGCAAGCTGTCAATCAGGCGATGGTGCAAAGCTACTGGCAGATTGGGCAATTGAGTGTCGAGCATGAACAGCAGGGCAGTGCACGTGCAACCTATGGTAAGAAACAGTTGCAGGAACTTTCCGAGAGATTAACCGAATATTTCGGCAAGGGTTTTGATGTAAGAAATCTTCGCAATATGCGCGCATTTTACCTTTGCTATCCAATTCGGAACGCAGTGCGTACCGAATTGAGTTAGACGCACTATCGCGTATTGCTGCGATTGGAGAGTGCCAAGGCCAGAGCGTGGTATCAAAACGAGGCTATTGAACATAGTTGGAGAACAAGGGTATTAGAGCGTCAGATAGAGAAACTCTATTACGAGCGTTTACTTTCCAGTCAGGATTCAGCCGCCATCAAAGCAGAAACAGAGATGAAAATTGCAGAGGTTGAATCCTGTGTGGTCAACTCAGGGCAAAGGATGTGCTTCGCGATCCCTATGTCTTCGATTTTCTCAATCTGCCAAACCAACATCTGCTGGAATCTGATCTGGAGCAGGGGGTGTTGGATAACCTGCAATCATTTCTGCTGGAGCTCGGCAAAGGCTTCGCTTTTGTGGCAAGGCAACAGCGGATTCGTACCGAAGATCAGGACTTCTACATCGACCTGGTATTCTACAATTTCAAACTCAAATGCTTTCTGCTGATTGATTGTCTAACCTGATCAATGTCGGTAAACTGCTAGCTTAGTAACTTTAAAATTGAACTGTTTTACGATAATTGAATGGAGAAAGTATGTCTGTTGAACGCGATATGATTGAAAAAATGCGGAAGATTGAAGCGCTGTTTGCCCGGGCTGGAACAGAGGGTGAGCGCATGGCCGCAGAGTCTGCGCTTGAGCGGATGAAGATGCGTATCGAAGCGTGTAAACAGGCTGATCCGGCGGTTGAATATAAATTCTCACTGAATAATACATGGTCAAGACGCCTGTTGATTGCTCTGCTGCGCAGGTATGACATTGAGCCCTATCGACGTTATCGGCAACGGCGTACAACAGTGATGGCCAAAGTATCCAGGTCTTTCGTCGATCAAACGCTCTGGCCGGAATTCACCGCATTGAACGAAGCGCTGCAAGCCCATCTGGATGCCATTACCAGCAGCATTATTTCGCAAGCGATTTTTGCTGATAGTGATGATGTTGAAGAGGTGCAGGCGATTGAGGGATGATCCGGACGGTAATGATTAAGATGACAAAAAATGACAAAGACCAATGACTTTCTTCAAACTTGAAACCATTTCACAGCAACTTCCTCGTTCCCACGCTCTGCGTGGGAATGCATACCAGCTCAAGTCCACTCTCCGTCATTCCAGCCCCGGTATCCAGAGTTTACTGGATTGCGGATCAAGTCCGCAATGACGATGAAGCCTCTCCGTCATGCCAGCCTTAGGCAGTATGAAAGGATCAAGAATTCAGCATGGCAGTGAAGAAATCCACGCTACCGAAGCGAAAAAGAATGAAGCGTGCCGCTCGGGTTATGTCAGGCAAGCTGTGGCTGGAGAAGTATTCTGGCAGCAATCCGGTCAGGGATTATGGTCGCTGGCATGGGGTTAGCCGACTCGAAGCGCTGATTGAGCTCAAGCAGATCGGGCTGCATGTTAGCGAGGAAGAGATTCAAAAAGAGAAGTTGGCCGTGGCCAGCAAGGGCGAGCGCAGGCGTGCTGTTAAAAAGAGGCGGCTTGAAAGAGATGAAGGTTTTGAAAGTATTGATGATTGCGATGATAACTTCAGCTTCATCGCTGGTTATACCAGTGGCGGCTTCGCCTATGGCGTTGCATGGGAGGAAGAGGATCAGTTGCATGAGGCCTATGTTCAGAGCGAGCACTTACTTTAGCGGGAATGCTGTAGCTACATTGATGAACGGTAATACATTATGAAAATCACCCGAGCCTGGCTGGGTGAACAGCTTGACGCATCGCGACTTGCACGCGGCGAGATCCTCTTTTTAGACGGTGCGGTGCAGCAGTGCGAGGTCATTGAGCAGGGGAGTGTGATCCATGGCGAGGTTGAAGATGGAAGCCGCCGTTATGCTTCCTATATTGAGCTCGATGCCGATGGCGTTGATGGCGACTGTGCATGTTCGCAGGGGTATAACTGCGAACATGTGGCGGCGCTGCTCCTGGCGCAAATGACGCATCAAAACGGCCAGCAATCGGATAAAAGCGTCGAAACTCAAGCATACGCACATGCGCCAGAGCCACAGAATTCAATTGCTCCAATCAAAACGCACAGTCAGACATATGTGGATGACTATCCTGCGGATGTTCATCAGCGTATTCTGTATATCATTCACCCTCAGTGGATCGGCGACAGGCTGGATGTGGAAGTCGTCACGGCAAGATTGCTCCAGGGAGGCACATACAGTGATACAACACCATATCTGCTACGTAATTTTGCCAATCGTATTTTGCCGCGCTTTGTCCTGCCGATTGATCTGGAGATAATCAACCATACCAAGAAGGCAGACCTTGACGATGGTTCCTATCACTTTGTACCCATCGATATACAAGGTTCAGCACTCATGCACATGTTGTTACAAACCGGCCGCTGTCATTGGATGGATGTCAATCAACCGCCGCTGACACTGGGGGAAGAGCGTAGGGGCACATGGCTCTGGAGTGTCAATGAACAGGCCATGCAAACACTTTGTCTTCGCGTTCCTGATGCGAAAATTTGCAAAAGCCTTGCCCCTGCCAGCCTGATTATACCATCCTCGCCACCGTTTTACCTTTCGGAGGATGAATCACAATGCGGTCCTATTACGACCGATTGCCCTGTCCAGTTATACACATCATTGTTTTTTTCCACTGGTGTTATCTTCCCCGAAAAACGCTCCGGATTATTGGACCACATCGCCTTTGATTGGCCGGATTCCGTGCCTGAACCTGAGCCCTTGAATTTTCATCATGTTGATGTCGCCCCGAAACCTGTGTTGACGCTGTTGTATCATGCTGACAACAGATACCTCAATGGATTTCGGCTGCAGTTTGATTATGGCGGACACCTGACCCATGTTGCCCACTATATCGATGAGCCCATTTACTATCAGCAGAATGGGCAATGGCTGGAAACCCGTTGTGACCGTGATGCCGAAAGGGCATGTGTCAAACAACTCCGTGAAGCCGGATTGCGTGGCGGTTTTCAGCATCGTAGCACCATAGGAACGAATCCGGATCTTATCCCCGAATGGTTTTTGCCAACACAGATGGACTGGGCTGAATTTATCGCCTGCCGACTGGGCGCTTTACAGCAGGCCGGATTCCGGGTTGAGATCCCGCCCGGGTTTCGTTATGACATTGTGCAGATACGGCAGTGGGATGTCGCATGCAAAGAGCACGGTATCATGGGTGAAATACATTTCGAAGTGACCCTGGAAGATGGTCTGGTGATTGACCTGATTGATGTCGTGGCGTCCTGGGTTAAGGAGAATCCAGAACGTCTGTCCGACAGCGCACTACGCCAGCTTGTTGATCTTGATATTCAATACATCACCCTTCCCGATGGACGTATCCTGCCCATGACTGGAAAAATGTTGCACGGCATGCTGAGCGCTATGCAGGAGCTGTTTAGTATGATTGCAGCAGATCATCACGCAACGCACAACGCCACGGCCATGCAGTGGTTGAATTTACGTGATGCGCTGGCCGATCATCCGTATGTGCATTTTCGTGATAATGAAGCCTGGCTGCATCGTATGCGACAGCTGGCGAATATCGATGCTATCCCTGCAACCACGCCACCATCCGGTTTAAATGTTACGCTGCGAGGCTATCAGCAGCGCGGACTGAACTGGCTGCAACATCTGCGCCGACTGGATACAGGGGCGTTACTGGCAGATGACATGGGACTGGGTAAAACCATTCAGACGCTGGCGCATCTGTTAAAAGAAAAAGAGACGGGCAATCTGCAACGACCGGCGCTGCTGATTGCTCCGACCAGCCTGATGCACAACTGGAAGGCTGAAGCTGCACGCTTTACGCCCGGCCTCAAGGTATTGCTGTTGCACGGAGCCAGTCGCAAGGATTATTTCCCTTCCATCCGGGAATTTGATCTGGTGCTTACAACCTATGGTTTGCTACGCAGCGATGGCAGCGCGCTGAAAACAGTGTGTTGGTCACTACTTATTCTTGATGAGGCTCAATATATACGCAATTCGCGCACTGGCGCCGCGCGCATTGCGCGTGAGCTGGATGCAGAACAACGCATCTGCCTGACCGGCACGCCAATGGAAAATCATCTGGGTGAGTTATGGTCGCTGTTTGATTTTCTGATGCCGGGCTATCTGTATGATGTCCGCACGTTCACCCGTTACTTCCGCAAGCCGATTGAGCGCGAAGCTGATAGCGAACGGCAGCGTCAGCTTAACCTGCGCATCCGCCCGTTCATGTTGCGCCGCAGCAAAGAAGAGGTTGCCGCTGAGTTGCCTGCAAAAACGGAAATTATTCGCACCGTTGCCATGGAGGAGGATCAACGAATATTGTATGAAGGCATTCGGCTGATGATGCATCAAAAGGTGCGCGAAGCCATGCAACGTATGGGTAAAGGGCAAAGCCAGATTATTATGCTGGATGCACTGCTGAAAATGCGGCAGATATGCTGTGATCCGCGTTTGTTGAAACAGGCGATTCAACAAACGCTGGCTGAGGATGCATCGTATCCCGTCACGCTGGCATCAATCGATAAGGCAGGCTCTGCCAAGCTCGATCTGTTGCGCAGTATGTTACCGGAAATGATCGCTGAAGGTCGCCGCATCCTGTTGTTTTCACAATTTACCCGCATGTTGAAACTGATTGAAGCGCTGTGTAAAGAGCTCTCAATTCCCTATCTCCTGTTAACAGGAGCCACGCGCGACAGGGCCACACCCGTCAAGGCATTCCAGAAGCATGAAGCACCGCTGTTTCTGATCAGTCTGAAGGCCGGTGGCGTAGGTCTGAATTTGACAGCTGCTGATACGATTATTCATTATGACCCTTGGTGGAATCCGGCCGCAGAAGCGCAGGCCTCAGATCGCGCCCATCGCATTGGTCAGGATAAGCCGGTGTTTGTCTATAAGCTGATTACGGAGGGTAGCGTCGAGTCTCGTGTGCTGGATATGCAACGGCGCAAACAACGTCTGGCTGATGCCCTGTATCAGGGAAGTGAGAAGGCTAGCTCTGTATGGAGCGAAGAAGAGCTGGAAACTCTGTTTGCACCTCTGGAAGAAACATAAGTGATACACGATAAAATAAAGAGAAATGCTCCGGCGCAGGTGGAGCAGACGCTGGCCGAACACGGTGCATGGGATGCTGTGCTGTTCCTGTTGACCACTCATCGCCTGCGTCAGGCCGATTATGAGGCATGGCGGCTGGGTGAAAGCGGCTGTCTTGAGGATCTCATTGCCGGGAACAGCACGCGAGTTGTGGCTATGCTTGATGCCGCTATGGCGCATGCAACAGCCATGGGACTGGTTCGAAGTCAGATCGGATGGCAGGGCTGGGGAGGGTGTTCGGGGCAAACACTGCGACTGTTTCACGATGATGCGATCAACAGTCGTTTTCAGTTTCGGCTCTCGCCTAAAGAGGATAGGCCGCAACTCGACCTGTTTATGGATACACCACATACGGTGCTGTTAAACAGGTTGCGTCAGGCGCTGCTGGAACGAAGTCCGATGCTGGATACGCTTTTTGATCGGGCTTTTGATGAGATGCCCAATGAACCTGCGCTGGCTCGTCTGGATGCCATCCGCGCTGCCATGCATCAGCAGGATGATGATTTGTTTGACCGCTACCATTATCTGAATGCGGTGGTTGCACCGATTGCATCTGATGAATTTGCCAGAGGCAGTCTGGATATCATGGCACCATTGTGGCGAGCGCTGGCCAGTGCTATGACCACCATGCCATTCGATCCGGAACAGCCGGATGTGCATGCCAGTGAAGCATGGCGGCGGGCACATGCATGGCATGAGTGCCTCGATTCCATGGCGCAGATTCCGGATTGGTATCTATATCCCGGCCTGCATCAGCGGCGGATTGTCACCCTGACATGCATGGGAAAACAGGAACGCGTTCGCGATGCCTGGATGCTCTATTGCTGGCACTGTCCTGAAAGTGCGCCAGCGGCCCTTGATGCGGCCGAGCTGAAGCTGTGTGGTCTGCACCGGCTGTGGGAACAGTGTTCCCAACAGGAGACGTTTCCGGGCGTCGAATATTTCCCCGCCCTCGTTGCACTGTATTATGCGAGTGGCGATGAGATTGAATTTGAACATACAGATGGCGATAGTGAGGGACGCTTGTCTTTTAAGCTTATCCGCCAACTGTTAATCAGTGAGCAAGATTGTGAGGTCAACGCCGAATTGCGCCATGAGCTCAAGAGGCTGAGCCCATGGCTGTTTCATGCGTATATGGCCATGCATTCGCGTTAGGAGATTGTCCAAGAATAGGACCTGACGCTAGGGAAATCGGTCAATATCCCTTTTCCCTCAGTTAATTTTTCTATCGCGAATAATCAATAAGCAGGGTAGATCGTACATAAGTTGCAGGCAGATACAGATTGTGAGAGAAAATTTATGCGTCAGATGGAGGTGAACGATGAGAAATGATATGGACGATGATTGGAAGGAATCGTATGTCGAGGATTTTCAGGCGATGCTGTTTGATGCGTCAAACCATATCCGTCGAAGGGAACCGGATGCAAAGGGGTTTGTTGAATATTTTACCCAGCTGGCTGTTGATGGTTTCTTTCAATTTTTTGACCACCTGCATATAGAAGATGATGACGATTTGCGTTGTACGGCGCGCTTGCTTGCCATTCAGATTTGGAATGCGACACCGCTGCCATCCAATCAATTCCGGCCACTGCCAGTGCCTGTTCCCGGGCGCAACGATCCTTGCCTGTGCGGCTCCGGTAAAAAATTCAAGCAGTGTTGTGCGCGTATGGGGCCTGACGGCATGATTGATATTCCACCGGAAGTGATGACAGCGTTGATACTTGAGACTGTGAAGCAATCAGATCTGAAGCAGGCATGGCAGTATCTATCGCACCCGTTGCTGGCGCATGTCGCCGTATCGTGGCTGAGGGAAGATGAAGATTGGGCCGGTCGAGCGCTGATGCTGCTTGATCCGATCTTTAAGCAGGGAGATAAATATCTTGATCATCGCGATGAAATGGCACTTGATGCGATGTTTGAGATATGCGATCTGCTTGATAAACCCCGGAAAAAAACTGCGTTGCTGCAGCGTTTTATGGCGCACCCGGATAAAATATTGCAGGTGACAGCATTGCAACGTCAATGCACTGTGCTGGGCGATAAGGGGCTTGATGATGCAGCCTGGGCCTGCTTTCAGAAGGCCCAGCGGCTTGATCCGGATAATCCTTCACTGAGTCATCTGGAGCTGTTGCTGCTGATGCAACAGGGTAAAACTGAACAGATGCAACAGCGCGGTAATTATTGGCTCAAGCGGCTGGAAAAAATGAATCTGGACGGAGAGCTTGATGCGTTAATTGAGCTGATCGGACAGATGATTTCCGATACCCCCGCAGCTTTGGCGCCGTTGCTGGATCAATTACATCCCGGAGCCGGTCGACTTATCGATTGGCTGCAACGGGCAATGAAAGCGCCACCCGGCCCGTTTGAAAAAATCGAGTACGATGATGATCTTGGCTTGATCAAGCCAGGGAATAAAGCAAAGGCAACATTGCTGAAGCAATGGAATCATCTTATGTCCGATGAAAATATGTGGAAACACCCCGATAAATGGCTGGTGTTGCTGGAAAAGCATCCCGAACTGGCGGGCAGTATTGTGGTCATTGATGATCTGATTCAGTCAGTTTACCAACTGGAGATCCCCAATCCGTTGATGCTTTTTGAGCCGTTGATTAAGTTGGCTATGCTGCAAGTTAAATTCCTGCTGCCCAAGGAGCCGAAACTGCCATTTGAATGGGTGGTCATGGAAAATCGCCCGGCTCTGCGTGTGCTGGGGTTCCTTGCTGAAACCATGGATGAACTTGACGATCCACAGACAGCGCTGGAAATACGGCAATGGTTGTTGCGCCTTAATCCTGGCGATAATCAGGGCATGCGCAGTGATGTGGTGAATGACTATTTACGCGCGGGTCGGAATCGGGAGGCAGCTGAACTATGCAGTCATTATCCGGAGGATTTCGATGTCAGTGTCAATTTTGGTTATGCGCTGGCGCTGTTCCGGCTCGGGGAGCGCGAGGCGGCGGATAAACGGTTGATCAGGGCGATGAACAAGTCGCCGCGTATTGCAGACGCCGTGCTGCGCAAGCGTATGAAGAAGCCGGACGATTTGTTCCACGGATATTTCAGGATGGGTGGCGAGTACGAGGCGTGGCTCTATCATGAAGATGCACGTGATCTTTGGCAGGATACGCCTGATGCGCTGCGCTGGCTTAAACAGACCGCTAAAACACTGAAATAAACCGTGGAGATATGACATGCCAGTTATACTTATTTTGACTGATGCCCGCAGCGGGGAAGTCGTTTGATGACCATGCCGCAATATCACTGGCTGGGGCGTCAGTCCTATGCGCCTTTTTTGCAGAACATGCAGCAGCGTGCCACAGCCATAGCGGCGGCTGAAGCCGGTGAGCTCATCTGGGCATGTGAGCATGAGCCGGTTTATACCACCGGCTGGCGTGGTATCGATAATCGCAGTGCAGCTGTATTGCCTGCGCCGTGGCTGGCAACGGATCGGGGCGGTCAGACCACCTTTCATGGCCCCGGCCAGTTGATGTTGTATCCGCTCATCTCGTTGCGCCAGAGAAAGATAAGTGTGCGTCATTACATTGCGATATTTGAACAGTCTGTGATCGATTTGTTGCAGCAGTTCAATCTCACAGCATACAGGCGCTGCGGCATGGCGGGCGTGTGGACCGATGAAGGAAAAATAGCGGCGATAGGTATGCGCGTATCCAATGGTGTGGCATATCATGGTATGGCGCTGAATGTGGATGCAGACCTGCAATATTTTCGCGTGATTAATCCGTGCGGCACGGGGCTTAAGGCGGTAAATCTGAAGAGCTACGTGGAAGTAAGTGATTCCATGCAGCAAATAGCCGGACGCTGGCAGGATATTTTTCAAGCTGCGATTCAAAGTGAGAGTCACGGCGAAATTGGCCACTGTCCATGAAAATTGCACTTTGATAAAGGCGTAGCTATGATTCGCCGCCTTTTTCAGCCGTTGATACTATATTGGTTGCTTAAAGGGTGGAAAATAGGTGCTGGAAAGGTTACCCTATCAGGGTGGTTCCAGATTAAATCATGGAGGTACCGGACATGGCTCTGACCAAGAAACAATGTGCCGAATTTGAAGAACAGTTAAATAACTGGCGAAATGAGCTCGAGGCTGCCCAGCAGCATAATATGCATGTGATGCACGAAGAAGAGCCGATGTCATTTCCGGACCCGACTGATTTGGCTTCTGTCGAAACCGATAGAAACTTTGATTTGAGAATCAAAGATCGTGAGCGTCGCTTGATTCGAAAGATTGATCAGGCCATTCAGCGTGTCAGAGCTGGTGAGTTTGGACGTTGTGAGTCATGCGGCGGTGATATCAGTCTGAAACGTTTGCAGGCCAGACCGGTGACGACATTGTGTATCGATTGTAAAACGGAACAGGAACAGGAAGAGCGTACGCATATTTAATTCTATCAGCGTTCTCTGAAAGATCGGAAGTGAAGCCGGATGAAAATTCGGCTTCACTTTTTTTTTTTTATGACTACATTGCTCAATGCTAGGGATTTCAACAGGTTCTATCGATTGGGGAGGGCAACTGTTTGATTCAGACGATTGCTAAATTTATTGAAAAACATCAGCAGTGGTTTCGCTTTCCACTGGTTGTGTGTATGTCCGTTCTTGCTCTGGTGATTGCTTTTACCCAGCCCTATTTTGCCGAACTGATTGAGTTGAAATCGCTTGATGAGCGATTTGTTGTACGTGGTCCGATTACTCCGAATAAGCATGTGGTCATTGTCGCTGTCGATAATAATTCCCTGACCGAAGTAGGTCGCTGGCCCTGGTCGAGAGATAAAATCAGTACGATCGTTGATAAGATTTTCAATGAATATGGTGCGGCTGCCATCGGTTTCGATATGGTGTTTTCCGAGGCGCAATTAAATCCACTGGAAGAAAGTCTGCGTCTGCTGGAAAATTCCGGCAATAAAGATAAAACGGTCACAAAATGGCTGGGTCAGCACGCGGATATCGGCGATGTGGATGCGGGCCTGGAAAAAATATTCAAGACGTATCATGACCGTATTGTACCGGGCTATTTTTTCTACCCTGAAGGCTCCAGTCCGCCGTCTCTGGCCGTCCAGCATCTGAATGAGCAACTGGATTTCATGCAGATGTCCGCGATGACTGCTGAACTTTCGAAGCATGCCGAACTTAAAGTGCCCCGGATGGCTGCGATTGAAGGTAATCTTCCCCGTTTCAGTAAACAGGCTGATATGGTCGGTTTTTTCAACTTCTTCCCTGATGGTGACGGTATGATTCGTCGTATCCCTCTGGTGGCTGAACGTGATGCGTATATTTATCCGAGTATGGATATGCAGGCGCTGAGAATATTTCTCGAATGGCCGATGATGTCCGTCAAGGTTAATCGCAGTGGTGTGGATGAGATCGTTATGGGTAAGAAGTCGATCCGTACCGATGAGTCAGGAAGTATGTTGCTGAATCATTACGGACCCGGTAATACTTTTCCGCATATTCCAGCCGCTGATGTGTTGATGGATCGGGTGGACGGATCGCTGCTGAAAGGTGCGATTGTTATTCTCGGCGTGACGGCAACGGGCGTTTACGATTATCGGCCTACACCGTTCGACCCGATTTTTCCCGGTGTTGAAGGTCATGCCGCAGCAATTTCAAACATTCTTAACGACGAAGAAATTTCACGCCCCGGCTATCTCGATGGTATCGAACTGGTTGTGGTTTTATTGCTCGGTCTGCTGTGTGGTCGCTTGGTGATCGGCCGTGGCCCTACCGTGCAAACCATTGTGATGTTCATCATTCCTATTTCTCTGGTTGGCTTTGCCTTCTGGATGTTTATTGCGTTCGGGGTATGGATCAAGGTTACATATATGGTGATTGCCGTGCTGATGGCGACCGTGCCGATCACCTTGCTGGACTACTTTGTGGAATCAAGAAAACGCGCATTTATTCATGATGCATTTGCCCATTATTTGTCTCCTGAAGTGGTTGAAACACTTTCGAGAAATCCGGAGCGTTTGAAGTTGGGTGGTGAAGAGCGGCATATGACGGCTTTCTTTTCAGATATTGCTTCATTCTCCACCTTTTCCGAAAAACTTTCGCCGACAGAACTGGTTGGATTCCTGAATCTCTACTTGTCAGCCATGAGTGATATCATTTTAGCTCGCGGTGGTACGATCGATAAATATGAGGGCGATGCGGTGATTGCATTTTTTGGTGCTCCACTGGATATGACCGATCACGCCGTGCAGTGTGTGATGGCGGCTGTTGAGCAGCAGCAAGCTCTGCGAGAGTTACGCGTCAAATGGAGTGAAATGGGCTATCCGGAAGTGAATATCCGTATCGGCATGAACTCTGGCCCGATGCTGGTGGGTAATATGGGAACCCATAACAGTATGAATTACACCATGATGGGAGACCATGTGAACCTTGCAGCACGTCTTGAAGGCGTGTGTAAGCAATACAAAGTACTGATCCTGATCAGTCGGGATACTTATGTGCTGGTGCGCGATGAAGTCTCTGCCAGATTTGTCGATCGTGTACGTGTAGTAGGGCGTTCGCAACCTGTTGATTTGTATGAGCCATTGGGCGCTCGTGGCACAGTGGATGAGGAACGCATTAAGCTCAGTCGGGCTTACGAGCGTGCATGGGGTTATATGCAGAATCGAATGTTTAATGAGGCTGAGAAACTGATGCTCGGGCTGGTTAAACGAGTGCCTGATGACGGGCTATATTTAGTGATGCTGGAACGAATTCGCGGATTTATTAAAAATCCGCCACCGGAAGACTGGAGCGGTATCCATAATCTCGATAGCAAATAGCAGGCTTATTTCAATTCTGGCGGAATAGAAAATGAGACATTCTCTTCAACAATACGCAGTGTTTCGAGTTGTTTGAAGCCGCATTGATTCAGGTAGCTAATCACCTCATTCACAAGAACTTCCGGTGCGGAAGCACCGGCTGTAATGCCGATACGGGAATGGTTGGATAACCAGTTGATATCAATGTCAGCAGCAGAGTCAATGAGGTGAGCTTCACATCCCTGGCGTTCGGCGACTTCTTTCAGGCGGTTACTGTTGGAGGAGTTTTTCGAGCCGATGACCAGAATAATATCGCTGTTCTGAGCCAGTGCTTTAACGGCACTTTGCCGGTTGCTGGTGGCATAGCAAATGTCTTCGCGCTTGGGACCAATGATATTCGGAAAGTGCTGCTGCAGTGCAGCAATAACATCGCGGGTGTCATCAACGCTGAGCGTCGTTTGGGTGACAAATGCCAGCTTGTCCGGGTCGCTGACTTTCAGGCTGGCAACATCTTGCGGTGCTGAAATCAACAGCACAGCGCCTTCAGGTGCCTGCCCCATCGTTCCTTCAACTTCCGGATGGCCGGCATGGCCGATCAGAATGACCTGATAGCCCTTTTCGTAATGCCGTAATAGTTCGAGGTGCACTTTGGTTACCAGCGGGCAGGTGGCATCAATAACTTTCAGATGACGTGCCTGAGCAGCTTCTTTGACGGCTTTACTCACACCATGGGCTGAAAAGATCAGCAGTGAGCCATCCGGAGCATCATCCACTTCTTCAATGAAAATTGCGCCGGAAACTTTCAGCTTCTCAACAACAAATTTATTGTGCACAATTTCATGGCGAACATACACCGGCGCACCAAACACTTTTAAAGAGCGTTCGACAATTTCAATGGCTCGATCAACGCCAGCGCAGAAACCTCTTGGTTCAGCAAGATAAACGGATTTTTCCTGAAATGTGACAGGCTGCTGCATTGACTGGCTCCTTGCGGTAAGGTGGTGCGCCAAAGCATACATAAGGAGTGAACAATGAGCGATTACCAACTGAATCAGGGCGATGCGGCCCCCGATATTGAATGTGAAACCTACCCGGAAGGACGAGTAAAGTTGTCGGATTTTCGCGGTCGCTGGGTGATTTTGTATTTTTACCCGAAGGATAGTACTCCCGGTTGCACTACTGAATCATGCGCTTTCAGGGATGCGAAAGATGATTTCTCAAGCGCAGATGCAGAGATTATCGGCGTCAGTCGGGATTCGCTAAAATCTCATGCCAACTTCACAACCAAGCAGCAGTTAAACTTCACGCTGATTTCTGATTCTGATGAGCTCTTATGCAAAGCATTTGATGTGATTCAGATGAAAAGCATGTACGGGCGGGAGTCGCTTGGTGTTGAGCGTTCTACTTTTATCATCAATCCACAGGGGCAGATTGCACACCTTTGGCGCAAGGTGAAAGTGAAAGAGCATGTTGAAGACGTGCTAAAGACGCTGAAAGCTTTACAGGCATAGTATGTATCTGAACGGCAAACGTATTGTTCTCGGTGTATGTGGCGGGATTGCTGCATACCGTGTGGCTGAACTGGCACGGATGCTGATGAAGCAGGGTGCTGAGGTGCGCTGTGTGATGACTGAAGCAGCCTGTGAATTTATTTCGCCGCTGACATTCGAGGCTTTGACCGGCGAAGAGGTTCACCGCCAGTTGTTTGATCTGACCCGTGAACGAAATATGGGTCACATTCAGCTGGCTCGCTGGGCCGATGTGGTGCTTGTTGCTCCGGCAACAGCCAATAGCATCGCCAAGTTTGCCCATGGTGTAGCCGATGATTTACTGACAACGCTGATGCAGGTCTGTGAGGCTCCGGTATTGCTGGCTCCGGCAATGAATGCATCTATGTGGGCATCCGAGGCAACAAAACGCAATGTCAAATCGCTCTGCTCCCGTGGTATGCATATCATTGAACCGGCCAGCGGAACTCTGGCTTGTGGTGAGCAGGGGCAGGGAAGGCTGGCGGAGCTTCAGGATATTATCGATGCATTAGTGCCACTGCTTGCCAGTGATGAACTCAAGGGACAAACATGGGTCATTAATGCCGGGCCAACGGTCGAAGCGTGGGATGCTGTCCGCATACTGACCAACCGCGCCTCGGGTAAGCTGGGCGTGGCGATGGCTATACATGCTGCGATGATGGGAGCAAGCGTCACGCTGGTCGCCGGGCCGGGGGTGGAGCTGACGCCGGATTGGCTGGAGCGGATTAATATCGTCTCCGCTGATGAGATGCTGAGCGCTTGTTTGCAAAGGGCTGTTCATACTGATGTGTTTATTGGTGCGGCAGCGGTCAGTGATTTTCGTTTTGCCCAGAGCAGCAATGAAAAGATGAAACGCGGTAATATGACGCATGTGGATGTTCGTTTGCTTGCCAACCCGGATATCATTGCCGCTGTAGCGGCTATGCCGGATCGTCCGCGTAAGGTGATCGCATTTGCCGCTGAAACATCGGATCTCATAGCGCATGCCAAAGAAAAACTGGCCCGTAAGCATGTCGATGCGATTGTTGCAAATCAGACCCTGAATATGGGTAAGGATGAGATGGCGGGATATTGGCTAACGGATAAAACAGAAAGTTTTATCGAATGTATGAGTAAGCAGGCTTTTGCCAGAGAAATTGTCATGAAGATTGTGGAGGGTAAATGAAGATGAAAGATGATGTTGTGGTGAAAGTGCAACAATTGCCACACGGTGAAGGGCTGGAAATGCCGTTTTATGCGACCACGCATGCAGCAGGTGCAGATTTGCGGGCCGCCGTGGAAGGAGATGTTATCATCAATCAGGGGGGGCGGGCATTAATTCCAACAGGCTTTGCTATGGCTTTGCCGGATGGTTTCGAGGCGCAGGTGCGTCCGCGTTCGGGGCTGGCTTTAAAACAGGGTGTAACCGTCCTCAATAGTCCGGGAACCATCGATGCGGATTATCGCGGAGAAGTGGGGGTGATTCTGATCAATCATGGCGCTGAACCGTTTGTCGTAAGGCGCGGTGATCGTATTGCACAAATGATAGTTGCACCGTTTGTGCAGGCGGCTTTTCGTATGACTGATGAATTGGAGCGTACGGATCGTGGCGAAGGCGGCTTTGGCAGTTCCGGCGTCGCCTGATCGTTGCATATTTGATGCATTGACAGCAAGGTGAATCTGGCAAGAGTGCGCACAAGTTCATGCTGCTCCCATCGTCTAGCGGTCAGGACGCTGCCCTCTCACGGCGGAAACAGGGGTTCGATTCCCCTTGGGAGTACCAGTTCAATATTTCTCTCTCCGGTATGAATTTTCAAAGGAAAGAAGCCTTGACATTTAGTCGCCCTTGTATTCTTCAGGGGCGATAGTATTCTGCGACGAAATAAGAATGGAAGGTACATTATGTCTACCAAAAAATTAACCAAGAAAGATTTGCTGGATCTGGCCAAAGGTCTTGATCTGAAAGGTATTAGTAAATTGAAAAAGGATGAGCTGATTCACAGCATTCAGATTGCTGAAGGTCATGCTCCATGTTTTCTGACGATCGAAAATTGTGCAGTGAGCCCTTGCCTGTTTCGTGCGGATTGCCAGAACGATTAAGCTTTTTCTGCAAATGTAACAATAAGCCAGGTCACCTCGTGTGATCTGGCTTTTTTTATTTTCTCCAGAATTCAGGTACAAGCAGTACAAAAAAAGTAAAGACTTCAAGACGCCCCAGAATCATCGCGAACATTAGAATGCCTTTGCCGGCATCTGGCAGATCAGCATAAGTGGATGCCGGGCCAACCGTACCAAATCCCGGGCCGGTATTGGTGATGCAGGCAGCAGCAGCGGTCAGCGAAGTGATCATGTCGACGCCTGTACAGGCCAGAAGAACGGCAACAATGGCATAACAGACGATGAACAACACAAAAAATCCCCAGACAGCCTGAACAACAGATCCTGAAACGCGTGTTTCGCCCATTTTAACATGAACAATCGCGTGTGGATGAATCAGCCGGTGAATTTCACGCAGTCCTTGTCGGAATAATAATAAAAAACGAACCACTTTCATGCCGCCACCGGTTGATCCGGCGCAGGCACCGATAAACATGGCTGCAAATAACAACAGGCTTGTGCCGGGTGGCCAGGCGGCGTAGTCGCTAACGGCAAATCCGGTTGTTGTGGCAATCGAGACTGTATTGAAAATAACTTCATCCCATGCGCCGTGGCTGCCTGGCAAGGTAATAACGCTGATGATAAGCAGCAGGCTGAACAGCCACTTGCAATAGGTGCGGAACTCGTCATCAGCCGTGTAGGCATGAACAGAAAAGCCACGGCGAAGGGCTGCGAAATGCAGGGTGAAATTCACTCCGGCAAGAAACATGAACAAAGTGATAAAGCTGCGAATTTCCAGAGAATCAAAATAACCGATGCTGGCATCATGGGTTGAAAATCCGCCGATAGAAATCGTTGTCATAGCATGATTAATGGCATCAAACAGTGTCATACCGGCGAGCCATAGAACCATGGCGGTTACCATGGTCATGATCAGATAAAGATACCACAACATTTTTGCTGTATCGGTAACGCGAGCGGTGAGCTTGTCTTTCACCGGTCCGGGTGTTTCAGCTTTGAACAGCTGCATACCACCGACACCCAGCAGTGGCATCACTGCAACAGCCAGCACGATGATACCCATGCCGCCGAGCCATTCCTGCATCGAGCGCCAGAGCAGAATGGAGTGAGGCATCTGATCGAGGCCGGAAAGTACGGTGGCCCCCGTGGTGGTCAGGCCGGATGTTGATTCAAACAATCCATCAACAAATGTGGTGCAGGCACCGGAAACCCAGAAGGGAATAGCACCCAGCATAGAAAGGGTTATCCAGGCCAGCGCAACAATAAGAAAACCATCTCGATGACTGAGGTTTTCCGGTGCTTTTCCACCCACTCGCACCATGATCAAACCAACGGCAATGGTAATGACGCCGGAGATGAGGAAATACCGGATATGATCGTGGCTATCAAAAAAACCGACAATGGCCGGCACAAACATGCTCAGGCCGAACAAGCCAGCTAAAATACCCAGTGTACGAATGACCGCTAAAAAATGCATATTTTAAAAGAATTCGAGTCGAACTTTGAACAAGGCTTCAACCTCTTTTAATGAGTCTCCCTGAATGACCAGAATAACATGATCCAGCGGTTCAATGACGGAGGTCCCATCCGGAATGATGACATCATCGCCGCGTATGATGGCAGCAATAATGGCAGATTTGGGAAGTTTTAAATGTCGCAGTGGTGTGCCGACAATGGCGGAGGTTTTTAAAGCTTCGGCTTCCAGCACTTCCAGCGAGCCATCACCAAGAGCGGACATGCCAAAAATACGTCCCTTGCGGACATGCCGCAAAATAGCAGCCGCAGTGGTCAGGCGGGGTGAGATGGTGTTTTCAAGGCCGATCTGGCGAACAAGGTCGGAATAAACCGATTGATTCACCAGTGTTACGATATGCGGAACTTTATAGGACTTTGCAATCAGGCTAACCAGAATGTTGGTTTCATCATCGTTGGTAAGAGCCAGAAAGTCATCGATAGCATCAATGGATTCTTCTTCAAGCAGAGCACGATCCAGTGCATCGCCATGAATAATGGTGCAGTCGAGTTGTTCGGCCAGCCACAGAGCACGCATTTCGTTGTGCTCAACTATTTTGACCGATATACCCAGTTTCTCCAGCTCTACGGCCACAATGTAGCCGACGTGTCCGCCCCCGATAATCATGACATGGCGCTTGCGCTGTTTCTTGCCGGTACTTGCATTGCCGATGCGTGTCATAAACGCATCAATGTGATCGTTGGCAATGGCTACATAAATACTGTCACCCGCCAACAGTACGGTATCAGATCTTGGAATCTGCCAATGGTTGTTATGTGCATGGGCTACCACATAAACATGTACATCATCGCCGAGAACTTCAATTAATTCGTTCAGAGCAAGACCGGCCAACGGACTCTTGGGTGGAATATTCATGCCGATCAATTGTAATTTGCCATCAGCAAAGTCCTGAGCATCGATGGCTGAGGAAACCTGAATGCGTTTGACAATCGACTTCGCAGCTTCTTTTTCGGGAGAAATAATTAAATCGATAGGTAAATCATCGCGCCCGAAAAGTTCCGGATGATTGACATAATCAGGTTGGCGGATACGTGCCATTTTTGTGGTGACTTTGAATAATGAATGTGCGATTTGGCAGGCCAGCATATTGGCTTCATCACTCAATGTTGCGGCAATCAGAATGTCGGCATTTTTTGCACCGGCCCGCTGTAATACGCTCGGATGTGTCGCTTCACCACAAATGCAACGAACATCCATGGTGTCTTCGACGTGTTGCAGTCGTTTTTTGGAGTTATCAATCACCGCGACGTCATTTCCTTCGCTGGCCAGTTTCTGGGCAATGTTGAAGCCGACTTCACCAGCTCCAAGGATAATCACATTCATGAATCTTTCTCCGGCGGCATAAAGTTGAAGCTTTTGATTTTACGGTGTAACTGGCTGCGTTCCATGCCGATATCCTTGGCGGTTTTGCTGATGTTCCACTGATGCTTTTCCAGATGATGGAGAAGATAATGTTTCTCAAAAGACTCACGTGCATCCTGAAAGCTATCGGTAAAACTGTTACCTGTAGAGGAGCTGGTGGTGGTCTGATTGCCAGAGCGGTTGTCCAAAGCCGGCATATTATCCGGCGTGATCTCTTCGCCCGGAAAGAGGATGTGGCAGCGCTCGATGAAATTCCTGAGTTCGCGTACATTACCTTGCCAGGGGTATTGACGCATCGTCTCCAGTACAGTGGCATGGAAATGGATGCTCTGACCGCCCAGCAGTGCAGCTTGTTCTAGAGATAAAGTCTCAACCAGCAGTGGCAAATCTTCCAGGCGTTCACGTAATGGAGGAAGCTGAATCGTGATCACGTTCAGTCGATAATAGAATTCTTCACGCAGCTTACCTTCCCGCAGCATGGATTCAGGATCAGACGTGCTGGCACCGATGACTCTGACATTCGCCGGAATATTCGACGGGTTACCTTGCCGCTGAATGCTACGTTCCTGCATTGCACGGAGTATTTTAGCCTGAGTGCTGAGTTTAAGGTCGCAAATTTCATCAAAGAACAGCGTGCCTTTGTGGGCTGCTTCGAAACGGCCACGCTGAGCGTGCAGGGCGCCCGGAAAAGCCCCTTTTTCATGCCCGAAAAGCTCTGAGTTTATGTGCTGCTCGGGAATGCTGGCAACGTTAAGCTCAAAAAATGGTGCATCCTGACGCCGCGAGAAGTTGTGCAGCATGCGAGCGGCAATGGCCTTGCCGGTGCCGTGCTCGCCCAGAATGAGGACGGATGTGTCAGCCATGGCGACGCGCTCAATGAGCTTCCTGACGTTACGAATCACCGCGCTGTTACCGATCAGTTCATCCGAAGATTTCAGGCGGAGATTGTCTTTCAGGCTGGCATTTTCCATGAACAGCTTTTGCTTTTCCAGCGCATTACGAATGAGTATCAGTAATTTATCCGAGGAGAGAGGCTTTTCGACAAAATCGAATGCACCTTGTTTAGTAGCACGCACGGCAGTATCAATGGTGGCATGACCGGACATCAGAATAATAGGAATATTACGATCCATTTGTTGCAGGCGATTCATCGTTTCAAGGCCATCGATACCGGGCATCCAGATATCCAGCAATACACAGTTGGCATGTTGTTTGCGATAACGAGCAATGGCTTCTTCGCCGGATGCCGCTGTGATCACGCTGTAGCCTTCATCCTCCAGCAATCCCTGCAGGGATTCACGAATAGCCTGTTCATCGTCAACAATCAGAATGGTTTCAGTCATATTGGCTCCATCGTTGTCTGTTTAATCGGAATGCTCAAGCAAAAATGCGTGGGCTGTCGATTCGATAATAATTGCAGTTCGCCACCATGTTCATCAGCAATTCTCCTGGCAATGGATAAACCAAGCCCTGAACCATCTGACTTGGTTGAAAAATAGGCTTCAAAAATATGATCTGCAAGCTCATCGGGTATGCCATCACCCATATCTTCAATGTGGAAATGCACCCACTGAGCATCGTATGACAGATAAAAGCGAACAGGTTTGAGGTTGATTTGTGTGGATGAAAGGGCATTTTCAACAAGGTTAATCAGTACCTGACGAACTTGATCGGCATCGCACCAGCAGAAGACTTCAGCGTCAGGAAACTCCACCTGAAGCTGTTTGTATGAGTTGTACAGATCGTTAATTTCTTTGATGAAAATATAACTCGGGACGCTGTCGCAACTGGGTTGAGGTAAACGTGCCAGGGTGGTGAAATCGCTGATCAGGCGCTGCAGACGTTCAACCTGTGTAATGATGGCATCAGTGCAGCGGTCGAAAATTTCAAGATTATCCACCTGCTTACGGAAGCGTTTCTGAATGCGCTCTGTCGAGAGTTTGATCGGCGTGAGTGGATTTTTTATTTCATGAGCCAGTCTTTGAGCCACCTCGGCCCATGCCCGATGACGTTGTGCATCAGCCAATTGGCTGACATCATCCAGAAGCAGCAGGATGTCTGAGGTGGCGTCAGGGTTTGAACCTTGAATATGGACGCCACGCGCCAGAATCTGACGGGGTTTATGCCGAATAGTGAGTTCAATTTCCTGCTGAAGAGTACCAGACGGGTGATGCAGTAATTCCTCATGAAAAGCTGCGACAGCCTGCAAGCTGGATGCGGCTGTCAGATGAGAAATATGTCTGATCTCTTTGCTTTGCAGAGCGGGGGTATCAAGGATCTGAAATAAGGCCTGATTGATCAGTAGAATCTCGCCATTTGCATGCAGCAGAATGACACCCGATTGCAGATTATCGAGCAGGGTCTCAAGAATTGTTTGTCGCTGCTGACTGGCAGATAAAGTCTGTGTTAATTCTGTTTTGGTTTTTTCCAGAGCTGTGACGTTTTCATGTAAACGTTCAGACATGCGGTTAAATGAGTGCACCAGTGAGCCCAGTTCATCATTCGGTGCAGTGTGAATGGTGGTGTTCAGATTTCCTTCGGTGATGCGCTTAAGGGCGTAGGCCAGATTGCCGATCGGGGCGGTAAGTCGCCGTGAAAATCCCAGAGCGACCATACCGACGAGAATAACTACCAGCAGTGTTACCAGCAGCATCACATGGGTGAACGTATCACGAATAGATTGCCGATGCCGTTCCAACTTACGATAAGAGCTGTAATCAGCCTCTACAGCCCGGGCATTTTCGACAAAACCTGCCGGTAAACGTATGGAGGCCTGTAAAACACCCACTGCATTCTGGTGCACAATGATTGGCGCATAGGCGAAAACATTTTCGCCGCTCTCATCTGTGATGGTTTCGCTGGTTATTTTGCCAAGTGTCATTGCCAGCTTGGCCTGTTCACTAAGTTTTTCGCTATCCAGTCGGCTTAACCCTTCAGATTGTACTGCCGCAATGAGTCGCTCATTGCGGTCATAATATTTCAAACTCTGCCAGCCTTTTTCGTCCATGATTTCATTGAAATGTGAGTTCAGTAATCCAAAGCTGAGGGGTAAAGTGGCAATTTCTGAGCGCAGGGTGTCGTTGTTCATAACAAGCAACAGGTTATGCGTCAAATCCTGATTGATTTGACCGTAAAAGCCCTGAGCCAGATTTAAAGCACGGTCAAGCAGCGTATCCACCCGCACATCAAACCAAACCGTCATGCCTTTATCGACCATCTGATTGGCCGCCATCTGAATGGCACCGGCTGGAATCAACAACATACCGACCATGCCGATAACAAGCTTGGCACGAAGTCGGGAGCCGGGTGATGATTCGTCTTTTTCCCAGAGCAGGCGGATGCCGTAAGCGGATAAAATGGAAGCCAGAATAAACATCAGGGCAATGTTGACCCAGGGGATTAGTTGGAGCGAGGTTTCATCCGTATGAGGCCAGAACAGTACGATAAACGCCCATAGCAGTCCGCTTAACCCGAGGGGAAGCGTACGTAAAAACATATTCATGGTGCTGTCAGTTCACCCGTTGCAACTGTTTTGCCGAAGCGGGTCCATTCTTTCCACCATTCATGACCAAGTTCACCCTCATTGATATGGAGTTTTGCCGTAATGTGATATGACTTGCCGGATTCAAGCAGGCTGAGGTCAACAATCGGGAAATGGTCGACGCTGGATAAAAACCGAATGGCTTGTTCGGCCGATAATGCCTGTTGCCGGATATCACTGCTGTTGTCGGTGAGTCGCAGGGAGCCAGAGACCAGATCCGGTTTTGCCTGACGGATAAATTCAATGGCTCCCAGGTCACGGTCAAGCCAATAAGTACGGACTTCCTCAATGCTGATGCGCCAGATGAAGCTGAGTTGGGTGCCTTCCTGTAAAATACGTGTGAGCGCAGTCGAATCAACTTCGGCATAAAAGTCAGCATATACAACAGCTTCATTCATGTTGAATCGGATGCTGGTGATCTTCTTTTTAAATTCGCTATAGATGGCGCTTGTGGTGTTTTTTGAAGTGGTGATATGGCTGGAATTCTGACTTGTGTCGTTGTCGCCAGCGTTGGTATTTGATGGGAACAGAAAGCAGTTTAGGGCATACAAGCAGGTGAAAAGCATCATCATATAGCCTGGAGGCAAGGATGATTGTTGTTTTTTGTGACGCTGCGGCATGTTCATCGGCGCAAGTTTAGACGTAAGCTGAGAACATTTACAGTGAATCAGCTGTGGTTTAAATCGCATGCATAGTTTTTCGCCTGGCCTGGCGTTAGCATTTGGCATGCCCTTATTAACTATCAGTCATTTATCGAAAGCTTATGGTCCGCAGATTTTGCTGGACGATGTCACGCTGAGCATTACCAGAGGTGCCCGCATGGGTTTGATCGGCCGGAACGGGGAGGGTAAATCAACCCTGTTGAAGATTATGGCCGGATTCATTGAGGCGGATGATGGAACCGTCACCCTGCGCTCTGGCGCTCAGATTGCCTATCTGCATCAGGCGCCACATTTTGAGCCCGGTCACACGGTGTTTCATGTGGTTGCAGAGGGATTGGGTGAGGTTGCTACGGCCCTTGAACAATACCATCAAGCTGTCGAAGAGCTGGCTGACAACAGTAGTGCGGAGCAATTAAAATTTGTTGAGCGCTTGCAGGCTGAACTGGAGCGCTTGCAGGCATGGGGTTATCACAGTCGTATTGAAAAGGCGATATCACGGCTGAAGCTGGAGCCTGATCGAGATGTGGCAGAGCTTTCCGGCGGTTGGCTGAGGCGGGTGGCGCTGGCAAAAGCAGTGGTTGCTGAGCCGGATTTGCTGTTGCTGGATGAGCCTACAAACCATCTGGATGTTGAGTCGATCGAATGGCTTGAAGATTTTGTGGCTGAGTTTCCTGGCGCTGTCGTGTTTATCACGCATGATCGATACTTTCTTGATGCGGTAGCAGAAGAGATCATCGAACTGGACCGTGGGCATATTACCGCCTACCCCTGTGATTACAGTGGTTATCTGGATAAAAAAGCGGAAACGCTTGCTGTTGAGGATAAGTGCAATCGGAAATTTGACCAATTGCTGGCCAATGAAGAACGATGGATACGCAAAGGTGTTCAGGCACGTCGGACGCGCGATGAAGGGCGGGTACGGGCATTGGAAGAGTTGCGAAAGGGGCGTGCTGGCAGGCGTTTGCGTGCCGGCGATGTCGAACTTCGGGTAGTTTCGGGCGTTAAACCGGGGAAAATGCTGCTGGAAGCAATAGAAGTGACGCATCATTTTGCTGAAAAGGTCATCGTTGATAAGTTCAGTGAAAAAATCATGGCTGGCGACCGGGTCGGTTTGTTAGGTCCGAACGGTGCAGGTAAAACCACACTGTTGAATATTCTTCTGGGAATTCTTCAGCCCGATGCAGGTCGGGTTCGCCATGGCGTTCGTTTGGCTCCGGCTTTTCTGACGCAAATGCGCGAACTGGATCCTAAAATGAAACTCCAGGATGTTTTACTGCCGATGGGTGGGCAGTACGTACACATTGGCGGTCATGAGCCACGCCATATTGTTTCTTATTTGCAGGATTTTCTCTTTGATAAAGAACGTTTGAACTCAAGAGTGGAAGCCTTATCCGGTGGCGAGCGTGGACGTTTGATGCTGGCGCAGCTTTTGCTTGAGCCTGCGAATGTGCTGATTCTGGACGAGCCGACCAATGATCTCGATATCGGAACACTGGCTGTGTTGGAGAAGGCATTATCAAATTACGATGGCACAGTGATCGTGGTGAGTCATGATCGGGCATTTCTTGACCGAGTCGTGGGCCGGTTGCTCAGTTTTGAGGGAGATGGTCGCGTCGTATCTGTCGCAGGAGGATATTCGGATTATCTGGCCTGGAAACAACGTCAGGTTGAAAAGGAGCATGTTGCGCTGAGCGAACATCAGGCTGCGGGTCTGAAGCGCAGTGCTACCGCTAATAAGGGGGGGGCAGCGTTATCTCCCCGTAAGCAGAGTCAAAAACTTTCCTATAAGGATCAACGTGAACTGGACGCGTTGCCTCAGCTTATTGAACAGTTGGAAGAAGAGAAAAATATGATCGAAGAGCGTTTTTGTGATGGTGATTATTTTTTAAAGCAGGCTGAAGCTTACCAGCAAGATGCCTGCCGTGTTGTGTCGATTGAACAGGAATTGACGCAAGCCTATGCGCGCTGGGAAGCACTGGAAGCGTTGCAGCAGGAGCTTTCTGTCGGCTGAAAATAAGCGCCGTTGTTGACCTTTAGGCTGCTGTGCGTATCATTACACTTTTTTTTGTACGCTGGCTGTCGCTGGGGAACGATTAGGTGGTGATAGTAATTTGTAAAAAGGGGGGAGGATGAGTGTCTTCCAATCGTTTCTGGTGTGGTTGCCGGGAACACTATTGCTCATATATGTAGCCAGTATCGACCTGTTTCCGATTGAGCAGTTTCTGCTGTCATTTTTTTGTGCCTGTGGGCTCATTCTGTCTTACGTCATTCAGCGCATCAAAAAGAGGCTCAATAAAGATCATTCCTTACTGAGTCTGGCCCGTTTGTCATTTATGGTCATCGGTGGTTTTGTTGCGATTCGATATTTGATTTGGCGTGTTCAGTTCTCGATTCCATGGAATGAAGACCCGTTTTCATTGTTTTGTTCTCTGGCCCTGCTGGTTGCTGAGTTGATGGGTGTTTTGCTCTCTGTTATGGGGGCATTTATCAATATTCATCCGCTGCGCCGCGAATTTTTACCGGTATCGCTGGATGATGAGCGACTACCTACTGTCGATGTGCTGGTGCCAAGTTATAATGAGTCTTCGGCTTTGCTCAGAACAACACTGCTTGCTGCAACCAATATTGAATATCCGAAGCGCAAGTTGAATGTCTATCTTCTTGATGATGGCGGAACTGATGAAAAGTGTGCGCAAGCCGGAGCCAGAGGAGAAGAGGCAAAACAGCGCAAGCAATTGTTGCAGCAATTAAGCGAAGAGGTCGGCTGTTATTATCTGACGCGGCCGAATAACCATCAAGCCAAGGCAGGAAATATTAATGCCGCATTGCCGCATATCAGCGGTGAAATTGTTGTCATTCTCGATGCTGACCACGTGCCGGCGATTGATTTTCTCGAAAAAACAGTCGGTTCGATCATGCATGATGATTCGGTGGCCATTGTGCAGACGCCGCACTTTATGCTTAATCGCGACCCTATTGAGAAGAATCTGAAAGTGATCGATCAAATGCCCGGTGAGGGCGAGATGTTTTATACCATGAATTTGCGCGGTATGGATAACTGGAACAGTGGTTTTTTTTGTGGCTCAGGGGCATTGATTCGCCGCTCTGCACTGGATGAAATCGGCGGCATTTTAACCAATACGATTGTGGAAGACGCTGAAACTTCTCTGGAGCTGTTAACCAGGGGTTATAAAACCCGTTACCTGCATCGTCCGTTGCTGGCCGGCCTTAGTGCCGAAAGTCTGCCTTCTTTTATTGTTCAACGTACCCGCTGGGCTACCGGTATGATGCAACTCTTGCGCTATAGAAACCCTTTATTCCTTAAAAATCGTAACTATTCAGCCCTTTCGGTAGTGAGGCATATTGCCACACTGCAAAAACAATCCTTGACATGGTTTTTCTGCATTTTTCTCTTTTGAGAGGGGCGGGTTTGTTCAGGGGGATTTTTAGCAATTCC
>Ga0210009_1000336_pt1 | contig 55110 bp, 69 predicted proteins | sample CryGeyCG2114_065_FD_185457 | JGI IMG/M metagenome (GOLD analysis project Ga0210009, IMG submission 185457) | Groundwater microbial communities from aquifer - Crystal Geyser CG12_big_fil_rev_8/21/14_0.65 (SPAdes) (version 2) | ecosystem: Environmental > Aquatic > Deep subsurface > Groundwater ...
ACGGCACGGAAATGGTGATGCCGGGAGACAACACGGAGTTCGAAGTCGAACTGATCACGCCGATCGCGATGGACAAGGGTCTTCGTTTCGCGATTCGCGAGGGCGGCCACACCGTGGGCGCCGGCGTTGTCGGCGAGATTATCGAGTAACAGGATACAATCATGGCTGAAACGGTAATTTCCCCCAGCACCAGAATTCGGATCCGGCTTCGCGCGTGCGACCACCGGATTCTCGACACGAGCGTCGGCAAGATCGTGGACACCGCCCGCCGCACCGGCGCCGTGATCTCCGGTCCCGTGTTGCTTCCGACTCATACCCGGAAGTACACGGTTCTTCGGTCGCCGCACGTGGATAAAAAATCGCGCGAGCAGTTCGAAATGCGCGTTCACAAGCGCCTGATCGAACTGAAGAGTCCGACGCAGCGCACGGTTGATGAGTTGATGAAGCTCGACCTGCCGGCCGGCGTGGACGTAGAAATCAAGCTGTAAGGCTTTGGAAGGAAAAGAGGAAAAAATGACGGAAGAAAAGAAGCAAGCTGACGCGGAAGTAGGGAAGGGCGACGCGGCCCCGATTCCCGTGGAAGCCAAGGCTGATGAGAAGGCCGCCGGGCCGGCGAAAGCCCCCGAGACCTTCCGGGTCGTACTCGGCGAGAAAGTCGGGATGACCCAGGTTTACACGCCCGCGGGCGAACTGAAGGCCGTTACGGCGCTGCGCGTCGGACCGTGCCCGGTTCTCGGGGTGAAGACCAAGGACGGCAAGGACGGCTACAACGCGGTCGTGCTCGGATACGGCGAGCGCCGCGAAAAGAACGTCAATAAAGCCGACGGCGGACGCTTTAAGAAAGCGGGCGTGAAAGCCTCGCGTCTGGTGCGGGAGTTCCGCGTCGCCGACGCGGCGGGTTTCGAGATGGGCCAGTGGGTTACGGTCCAAGGCCGATTTGCCAGCGGCGACTACGTCGACGTCCAGGCCACCTCGAAGGGAAAGGGCTTCGCCAGCACGATCAAGCGGTGGGATTTCGGCGGCGGCCGCCGGACGCACGGCGCGCAGGCGGAACATCGGGCTCCCGGATCGCTGACCGGACGGCGCTCGCTCGGCCGGGTCATGCCCGGCAAGAAGATGGGCGGCCACATGGGTCAGGAGACGATCACGGTCCAGAAGGTAGAAGTGATCGAAGTGGACGCCGCCAATAACACGATTTACCTCAACGGCTCGGTTCCGGGCGCGCGAGGCAGTTTCGTCACGATTCAGGAAACGGTCAAGAAGCTCAAGAAGCGCAAGGAAGCCCAGAAGGCCAAGGGTCCGAAGAAGGACAAGATGGGCAACATCATCCAGGAAGGCGGAAAGAAGGGTAAGAAGTAATGGAAACCAAAGTTCTGAATATTAAAGGCGAGGAAGTCGGGAAGTGCGAGCTCCCCGAACAGATCTTCGGTGTGACGCCCAAGGCAGGCGTTCTTCACGAAGCGACGACGATCTATCTGTCGAACCAGCGCGGCGGCAACGCCCACACCAAGAACCGAGGCGAGGTCTCCGGTGGAGGCGCGAAGCCGTGGAAGCAGAAAGGCACCGGCCGGGCCCGTCAGGGTTCCAACCGTTCGCCGATCTGGCGCAAGGGCGGCGTGGCGTTCGGACCCCGCAACACGGTGAACTGGTATCGTGACCTCCCTCGGCGCAAGGGCAAGAACGCTCTCGCGCAGGCGTTGAGCGTCCGTGCGGCGGACCAGAGCCTGCGCGTCGTCGAGGCTCTTAAGTTTGACGGAGCCAAAACGGCGCAGGTCGCCAAATTCCTCACCGCGATCAAGGCGGATAATAAATCCCTGATCGTCGCTGAGCAGCACGATGAAAATCTCAAACGCGCTTCGCGGAACATTCCGGGTCTTCAGATCCGTCTTGCGTCGCACCTCAACGCGTACGAGGTTCTTGCGTGCCGCAATTTGATCATCACGAAGGGCGCGATCGAGAAGCTCGCGCCGAAGTGGAGCTAACGATGGCGGAGTTCAACCCATACGGACAGATCGTCCGCCCGGTGATGACCGAGCGAAGCACGATTCTTAAGGAAAAGTACAACCAGTACGTTTTTGAGGTCAAAAAGGAGTCGTCGAAAGGCGACATCAAGAAGGCCGTTGAAGCGATCTGGAAGGTCGGAGTCGAGCAGGTGCGCACGATGCGCCTGGTCGGCAAGTTCCGGCGGTTCGGCCGCGGCGGCGGATACCGTTCGGATTGGAAAAAGGCCGTCGTCACCCTCAAAGAGGGAGACAAGATCGATCTTGTAGAGCAGTCGGCCTAAAGACAAGGCGACAAGCAACTTTCGGAGTGCGTTATGCCTGTTAAAACTTATAAACCCTATACCCCCTCCCGGCGGCAAATGACCACGGCGGATTTTTCGGCGCTTACGACGGACAAGCCCGAGAAAAAACTGACCAAGGGTCTTCGCAAGTCGGGCGGGAGAAACAACACCGGTCGCGTCATGGTCCGCCATATCGGCGGAGGCCATAAGCGGAAATACCGTCTGATCGACTTCAAGCGGGACAAGGTCGGCGTGCCCGGCAGAGTCGCTTCGATCGAGTACGATCCGAATCGCTCCGCGCGGATTTCACTCGTCGTCTACAAAGACGGCGACAAGCGCTACATCCTTCACCCGGTCGGCCTCAACGTCGGCGACCAGGTCATGGCCGGTCCTCAGGCCGAGCCGAAGGTCGGCAACGCGCTTCCGTTGGCGAAGATCCCGGAAGGCACGTTCATCCACAACCTTGAGCTCATCCCGGGCAAGGGCGGACAGTTGGTTCGCTCCGCCGGGGGACAGGCGCAGCTCGCGGGCAAGGACGGCGACTACTGCCACGTGAAGCTTCCCTCCGGAGAAATCCGGCTGCTGTCTTCGCGGTGCATCGCGACGATCGGCCAGGTCTCGAACATCGAGAACGAGGGAATCGTAATCGGCAAGGCCGGCCGCAACCGCAACCTCGGCATTAAGCCGACCGTGCGCGGAACGGCGATGAACGCCGTCGACCACCCGCTCGGCGGAGGTCGCGGAAAATCGAAGGGCGGAAACCACCCGCGCTCGCCGTGGAACCAGCTCGCGAAGGGTCTCAAGACCCGGCGCAAGAAGAAGACGTGGAGCTGGATGATCGTCGCGGATCGGCGCCGGTCGAAGTCCCGGTAAGAATTGGGTAGGAGAGAACGATGAGCAGATCTACTAAAAAAGGACCTTACATCGACGAGACGTTGCTGAAGAAGGTCCAGCAGATGAATGAGAAGGGCGAGAAGAAGCGCTTGAAGGTATGGTGCCGCTCCTCGACCGTGACCCCCGAGATGGTGGGACACACCTTCGACGTCCACAACGGGCGGAAGTTCCTCCCGATCTATATCAACGAACAGATGGTCGGGCACAAGCTCGGCGAATTTTCGTTCACCCGATTCTTCAAGGGGCACAGCGCCGCGACGAAGGAATCTAAGTCTCTGAAGTAAGGATAGAGAAATGGAAGCGATCGCACACGCAAGGTTTCAACGATACGGCTACCGCAAGGTTGCCCTGGTGCTCGACCAGATTCGGGGCAAGTCCCTAGATAAGGCCGAGTACATCCTCCCATCCGTCCGCCTCAGGGCGACCGAACTCGTCACGAAGACGCTTAAGTCGGCCGCCTCGAACCTGCGGGTCAAGGCTGGAAAGAAGCTCGATTCGAACGGCATTTTCGTGACGCAGGCGTGGGTCGGAATCGGCCCGATGGGACACATGCGGCGCGTTCGCCCGGCGCCGATGGGCCGTGCGATGACCGTGAAGAAAAAGGTCTGCCATCTGACGATGGTGGTTTCCGACCAAGCGCTGCCGCGAGGGAGTGCCGCGTCCAAACGCCGTCAAAAGGCGGCCGACACGCCGCTTAAGAAGGGGAAAAAGTAATGGGCAATAAGATCCATCCTAAATCGGTTCGCCTGGGCTACATCCAGGAGTGGGAATCGAAGTGGTTCGACCCGAGACAGGCCCCGGCGCTGATCGGCGAAGATTTCAAGATCCGTCAGCTCGTGAAGACGCGTTTTAGGCTCGCGGCGGTCAGTTGGGTCGGCATCGAACGCTCGGGTCCGTACCTGCGCGTGAACATTCACACCGCCCGCCCCGGCGTCGTCATCGGCAAGCGCGGCGTGGACATAGAAGCCGTCCGCGCTCAGGTGGAAAAGCTCACGAAGCGCAAGACCTTCATCAATGTGATGGAGATTAAGGAGCCCGAGCTCGATTCGCGCCTGGTCGGAGAGGCGATCGCGATGCAGCTTGAGCGCCGTATCAATCACCGTCGGGCCATCCGCCGCGCGATGGAACGTACGATGCAAGCCGGCGCCCTGGGCATCAAGGTCCAGGTCAAGGGCCGCCTTAACGGCGCCGAAATCGCGCGCCGCGAGTGGAACCGGGAAGGCCGCGTTCCGCTGCACACCTTCTGCGCCGATATCGATTACGGTTTGACCGAGGCGCATACGTCGATGGGACTCATCGGCGTCAAGGTGTGGATCTTCAAGAAAACCTATTTTGCGAAGAGTCCGAAAGAACTTCTCAAAAAGGCGCAGGAAGAAGGCCGCATCATTCCCGCGCCCGAAGAGGATAAGCCGGCCTCTCCCGCCGCCGCCCCCGTCGCCAGAATCGACGCAGCCGCGGAAAAGGCTGCGCAGGACCTGGCCGCGAAGGAAGGCGCTCGTGCGTTGGGACGCAAGGACCGGCATATGCCGGAGCTTCCGGCCTCAGCGCTCGCTCAACTCGGCGGATTCGAGCCGAAGGAAGCGGAGATCAAAGCGGCTTCCGACCTGCCCGCGGACGGGAAAGATTCTAAAGAGGGGTCCGACTAAGATGTTGATGCCAAAACGCGTGAAGTACCGCAAGCCGCATTCGAAGCCCCGCATCAAGGGCAACGCGAAACGCGGCGTGACGGTCGCCTTCGGCGAGTATGCGCTGAAGGCGATGGAGCCGAAGTGGGTTACCGCCCGCCAGATCGAAGCGAGTCGTATCGCGATAACGCGCTTCATTAAGAAGGGTGGAAAGCTTTGGATCCGGGTGTTCCCGGACAAGGCCATCACGAAGCATCCGGCAGAAACCCGCATGGGTAAGGGTAAAGGTTCCCCCGAAGTTTGGGCCGCCGTCGTGAAACCCGGCCGGATTCTCTTCGAGATCGAGGGCATCCCCGAGGATTTGGCGCGGCAGGCGTTTCTGCGTGCGTCCCACAAGCTCCCGATCAAGACCAAGTTCGTCGCGCGGGAAGAGGTTTGACGATGAAGCGGAAGGAAAAAGAAATCAAATCCACTCTCTCGGCCGACGAGATTCGCGCCGAGATCGAGAAGCTCGAGGAGAAGCAGTTTCGGCTGAACTTCAAGCACAAGGTTACCCCTCTGGGTAATCCGATGGAACTGCGCCAGGTGCGCCGCGACATCGCGCGTCTTAAGACCTGGCTCCGCTCAAAAGAGCTCCAGGCGAGCACCAAGGAGTAGAATGATGGCGACAGTTTCCGATAAAAAAGAATCCACGCGCGGCCGGCGCCATTCGTTCAGCGGCGTCGTCGTGTCGGACAAGACGAACAAGACGATCGTCGTCAGCGTCGAACGTCTGACCCGGCACCCGGAGTACGAGAAGATTGTCCGTCGCCGGAGCAAGTTTTACGTCCATGATGAAAACAATGAAGCGGCGGTCGGCGACATCGTGGAGATCATGGGGACGCGACGGATCTCCAAGCAGAAGCGCTGGCGGCTCGTGCGCATCGTGAAGGCGGCGCCGAAGCTCGGCGCGGCCGCGCAGAAGGCCGAGACGAACATGCTTCAGGAAGATGCCTCCGCCAAGCCGGTTGCCCCGAAGAATACCGAAGAAGCGATCGCCGCGAAGGCCGCCGCGCTTGAAGCGAAGGCGAAAGCCGCCGCCGAGCCCGCCGCTTCCGAGGGGGAAGAGTAAACCATGATTCAAATGGGTACGGATCTCAACGTAGCCGACAACTCCGGGGCGCGGCGTATTCGCTGCTTCAAGGTCCTTGGCGGCTCCCGTCGGCGATACGCGACGCTTGGTGACGTGATCGTTTGTTCGGTTAAAGATGCGATCCCGCGCGGGGCGACGAAGAAGGGCGACGTGGTGAAGGCCGTCATCATCCGGATGCGCCATCATCGCCGCCGCGGCGACGGATCGTACATCCGCTTCGACGACAACGCCGCGTGCATCGTTGATGATAAGGGCGAGCCGAAAGGAACGCGCGTGTTCGGGCCGGTGGCCCGCGAACTGCGCGACAAGGATTTCCTTAAAATTATTTCGCTCGCGCCCGAAGTTCTCTGAGGTACATGATGAAGAAGTTTAAACTCAAGAAGAAGGACATGGTCCTCGTCATCGCCGGCAAGGACAAGGGCAAGAAAGGCGAGGTGCTTCATCTCTTTCCGAAGACCGATCGCGTTCTCGTGTCCAAGATCAATCTCGTCTGGAAGCACAAGAAGCCGACCCAGAACGAGCCCGGTGGTCGGGAGCAGATGGAAGCGCCGATTCACGTTTCGAACGTGATGCTTATCGACCCCAAGAACGAACAGCCGACGCGCGTGAAGCGCGACGCCCTCGCCACCGGCGAGCGCGTCCGGGTTTCCAAGAAATCCGGCGAAGTGATTCTCTAGGAGTCGTTTGATGGCCAAGGAAACGAAAGAAACGAAGAAGATGAAAAAGGAGCCGACGCAGAAGGCGGAGAAGAAAAGCGCCATCGCTGTCGGAGTGTTCGAAAAGGGCGAGGGGCTTCCGCGTCTGAAGAAGCACTACAACGAAACGGTTCTTCCGGGCATGCTTAAGGACTTGAATCGGTCGAACCGCTTTCAGGTTCCCCGACTCCAGAAGGTCGTGGTAAGCATGGGCGTTAACGAGGCCAAGGAGAATATCCAGGTACTCGACTCGGCCCGTGACGAACTCGGTCAGATCACCGGCCAACTTCCTCAGATCCGGCGGGCGAAGAAGTCGATTTCGAACTTCAAGCTGCGCGAGGGGATGCCCCTGGGCCTTCGTGTGACGCTGCGCGGCGACCGGATGTGGGAATTCGTCGACCGTCTGATTTCGGTCGCCGTACCGCGTATCCGCGATTTCCGGGGATTGGAACCGAGGGGTTTCGACGGAAACGGGAACTACAATTTGGGGCTTAAAGAGCACCACATTTTCCCCGAGACGAGTCTCGAGAGAGCCCCCACGGCGCGCGGCATGAATATCACGTTCGTGACCTCCGCCGAGAACGACGATGACGGACGAGAGCTCCTCAACCGCATGGGACTGCCCTTCAAGAAGAAGGGCGGGCAGGAGTAAGGAGAAGTATTATGGCTACGACAGCGTGGGTCGCCAAAATGAGCAAGCCGCAGAAGTTCGCGGTGCGGTACCGAAACCGGTGCCAGCTGTGCGGTCGTCCTCGGGCGTATATCCGGGATTTCGGCCTTTGCAGAATTTGCTTCAGGAAGATGGCTCATCAGGGCCAAATTCCGGGCGTCAAGAAATCTTCCTGGTAAGGACGGAGAACACACGATGGATACCGTTGGAAACCTTTTGACGAGCATTCGGAACGCGAACGCGAAGTTCAAGGATCGCGTGGACGTTCCGCACTCGAAACTCAAGACGGAAATCGCCCGCCTCCTTAAAGAGGAAGGGTTTATTCAGAATTATAAGACTGTGACCGGCGAGAAGACGAAGAAGCAAACGCTGCGCGTGTTCTTGAAGTACTCGCCCGAGAAAGAGCGGGTCATCAAGGGTATCCAGCGCGTTTCGAAGCCCGGGCTGCGCATCTACCGCAGCTACGACAAGATCCCGCGCGTGCGCGGGGGCGGGTTCCCCATCACGATTCTGTCGACCTCGGCGGGCGTCCTGACCGATAAACAGGCGCGTGAAAAGAAGGTCGGCGGAGAAGTGCTCTGCCAGGTTTGGTAGGGAAAAGGAAAGGGTGCCCGGCTGAAGCCCGGCACCGGTAAAAAGGAAGGAGAATGTCATGAGCCGCGTCGGCAAACAACCGATTCCCATTCCGGACAAGGTCGAAGTAAAGATCTCCGGACAGGACGTCACCGTGAAGGGCCCCAACGGGCAGCTCGCGTGGAGCGTTCCGCCCGCGATTAAGGTCGAACAGAAAGAAAAGGAGCTGGTCCTGAGTCTGGGCGCCAATCCCGGCCCCGACGGTGGAGCCCTTTTCGGCATGTCCCGGTCGCGCGTCGCAAACCTGGTCGAAGGCGTGACGGTGGGTTTCTCGAAGAACATCGAGATTCACGGCCTCGGCTTCAAGGCCGCTCAGCAGGGTCAGAATTTGATTCTAAACCTCGGCCTTTCGCACCCGGTCGAGTTTCCGATTCCCGAGGGGGTTAAGATCGAGATCGACAAGAAATCGACGAAGCTCACCATCAAGGGGATTAATAAGGACCTCGTCGGCGAGACCGCCGCGCGGATCCGCAGCATTAAGAAGCCCGAGCCCTATAAGGGCGTCGGCATTCGCTATGAAGGCGAGCGCATCCACCGCAAGGCCGGCAAGACCGCGGCCGGTTCGGGCGGGAAGAAGTAACGAGGCGAACGACCGATGAAAGATAAGAAGATTCGATTGGAATTCCGGAAGATTCGGACGCGCCGGAAGCTGAGGCAGGCGGCCAACGGGCTGCCGAGGCTGTCGATCCACAGGTCGCTGAAGGCGTTTTACGCCCAGGTGATCGACGACGCGAGCGGCAAGACGCTGGTGGCCGTCGCTTCCACGGCGAAGGACATCCGCGGCGAGCGTAAGTCCTCGAAGAACACCGATGACGCGAAGCAGGTCGGCAAGCTGATCGCCGAAAGGGCCCTCAAGGCCGGAATCGAAAAGGTCGTCTTCGACCGCGGTTCGATGGTGTACCACGGCCGGGTGAAGGCGCTGGCCGAGGCCGCGCGCGAAGCCGGACTCAAATTCTAGGGCGGAGATTTACGATGGCTGAGAATACCACTGCAGCACCCGCGGCTACTGCCGCCGATCGCAACCAGGGCCCCCAGCGCGGCGGTCCCGGAGGCCAGCGCGGCCGCTCCGGCGGCGGACGCGGACGCTTCCCGAGGAAGCAGACCGAGTCGGAGATGCTCGGCCTAACCGAGGTTGTCGTCTCGATCAATCGCGTTTCCAAGACGGTGAAGGGCGGAAAGCGCTTCTCGTTCGGCGTTCTCGTCGTCGTCGGCGACAAGAAAGGCACGGTCGGCTGCGGGCTCGGCAAGTCCAAGGACATTCAGTTCGCGATTCAAAAGGGCTCGGCGGCTGCTCGGGCGAACATGGTCAAGTTCGAAATGGTCAACGACACCATCCCGCATGAGATCATCGGCCATCACGGAGCCGGCAAGGTGTGGATGCAGCCGGCGGCGCCGGGTACCGGCGTTATCGCCGGCGGCGGCGTGCGCAACGTGCTCGAAGCGGCCGGCATCAAGAACATTCTCACCAAGAGTCTCGGAAGCAACAACCACTTCAGCATGGTGTACGCCACGATGGCGGGACTCAAGGACTTGAAATCGAAGGAACAGATTATGAAGTTGAGGGGACGGGCATGACCGAGAAAGCGATCTCGTTGAGCAGTATGAAGCCCAAGCACGGGGCCCGCAAGCGCAAAATGCGCGTGGGCATCGGCGACGGCAGCGGCAAGGGCCGCACCTGCGGCAAAGGCCAAAAGGGACAGACCTCCCGCAACGGCGGCTATAAAGGCACGACCTTTGAGGGCGGACAGTCTCCCCTTTGGATGAAGATCCCCAAGAAGGGCTTCAACAACACACGCTACCGGACCCGGTTCCAAGTGGTGAGCCTCGCCGACCTCGAGCGGGTGTTCAAGAACCAGAACGAAGTCGGATTGGAAGCGCTGAAGGTGCACGGCCTGGTGAAGGGACGGCTTCCGGTGAAGGTCCTCGGTGACGGGGAACTCAAGAAGCCTTTGAAGGTTCAGGCGCACGCATTCTCCAAGATCGCGCAAGAGAAAATCAAGAAGGCGGGCGGGAGTTGCCTAGTCCTCGCCAAGCAGGGGGCGAAAGCCTGATGATCAAGCAGATCACCAACATTATCGAGGTTCCGGCGTTGCGAAAGCGCGTGCTTTTCACCTTGATGTGTTTGGCGGTCTATCGCCTCGGCGCAGCGATTCCAATCCCCGGCATCAACGGGGAGGCGCTGCGCTCGATCTTTCAGGCTCAATCCAGCAGTCTTCTAGGGATTTTGAACATTTTCTCGGGTGGAGCGCTGGGGCAGTTCTCCATCTTCTCGATGGGCGTGATGCCCTACATCAATGCCTCCATCATTATGAGCCTGCTGCAGGGGGCTCACGTCATTCCTTATTTGGACCGTTTGCATAAGGAAGGCGAACTCGGCCGCAGAAAGCTGAACCAGTTGACGCGCTACGTGACGCTTTTTCTGGCGTCGTTTCAGTCCTTCGGTTTGACGATCATGATCACGAAGATGCCGACCCCGGGAGGAATTCCCGTCGTTACGGATCCGGATTGGTTTTTCTACACCGTGACCGTGTTGACCCTAACAACCGGGACGGTCTTCATTATGTGGCTGGGCGAGCAGATGACCGAAGAGGGCATTGGGAATGGAATTTCGCTGATTATTTTCGCCGGCATCGTTGAAGCCTTTCCGGGAGGTTTCGTCGCCCTCATTCAGCTCATCAAGGCTGAGGAAATCGGGCCGGTGAAGGCCCTTCTGTTTCTCCTCGGTTTGGCGGCGGTGATTATGTCGGTGGTCTGGGTGGAAACGGCGCAGCGGAAGATTCCCGTGCAGTACGCGAAAAAAATGGTCGGCCGCAAGCAATTCGGCGGGGCGCAGAGCTTCCTGCCGTTGAAGGTCGACCAGAGCGGCGTCATCGCGGTGATTTTCGCCGTCTCGCTGCTCGCGGTCCCGATGACGGTGGTGCAGTTCATGCCTCAATCGGCGTCCGGGCAGAAAATCTCCTCGTTCCTGCAGGGCGGCGGCTGGCTCTACAACAGCGTCTACGCGCTGCTGATCATTTTCTTCTGCTACTTTTACAACTCGGTCAGCATCAACCCCGAGGATTTGGCCGATAACATGAAAAAGTCGGGGGGCTTCATTCCCGGCATCCGTCCCGGAAAGCCCACCGCCGATTTCATTGAGTGGGTCCTTGAACGCATCACTCTCGGGGGGGCCCTTTTCGTTGCCGCGATCGCGGTGCTTCCCGAGATTTTTCGCCGCCAATACAGCATTCCGTTTTTTATCGGCGGGACGGCGCTTCTGATCGTCGTCGGCGTCGCGCTGGACACGATGGGGCAGCTTGAAGCCCATCTGATCATGCGCCACTACGACGGCTTCCTGGGCAAGAAAGGCCGCATTAAGCAGCGCTGGTTCAACGTCGGAGGGGGCGTATGAACATCGTTCTTCTCGGATGTCCCGGCGCCGGAAAAGGCACGCAGGCCGCGGTGCTGTGCGAAAAATACGGTCTCGCCCACATCTCGACCGGAGAGCTTTTCCGGTCCGAAATCGCGTCGAAATCCCCGCTCGGCCTCAAGGTCGAAGGATTCGTCAACAAGGGAAACCTCGTTCCGGATGAGGTCGTCGTCGAGATCGTCGCTGGGAAGTTGGAAAGTCTCGAGAGCGGCTGGCTTCTCGACGGCTTTCCCCGGACTCTGCGGCAGGCCGAAGAGCTTGATCGCTATTTGGCGACGAGCGGCAAGCGGATCGATTTTGTTTTATTGCTCAGCGTATCAGAAGAGGTCGTCATCAAGCGTCTCGCCGGTCGCGGGCGGGAAGACGATTCCGACGCGACCGTCCGCAAACGCCTGATGGTATTTCGGGATTTGACCCAGCCGCTGGCGGCCTACTACCGTGGGCATGGATTGCTGCAGGAGTTCGACGGCGCACCGTCCGAAGATCAAGTCTCCTCGGCGCTGACCGTATTTTTAGAGGAGAGTGCCGCGAAAAGCGGTTCTTAAGCGGAATGTTTAATTCGATGTCCATCGAACTAAAAGGCGAGAAAGAGCTCGCGGCGATGCGCAAGGCTGCGAGCGTCGTCGCTGAGACGCATACCGTTTTAATGGCTTCGGTCGAGCCTGGAATGTCGACCCTTGATTTGGACAAGATCGCCGAAAAGGAGATCAAGGCGCGCGGCGCGAAGTTGGCGTTCAAGGGCTACCGCGGCTATCCGGCGACGCTGTGCGTCTCGGTCAACGATGAGGTCGTCCACGGAATTCCCAGCGCCAAACGGATTCTCGCGGAAGGAGACATCGTCAGTCTAGATCTTGGAGCGATCGTCGACGGATTTTACGGGGACAGTGCGGTGACCGTCGGCGTGGGGCGGATTTCGGACGAGGCGAAACGGCTTTTGAAGGTGACGGAGGAGTCTCTGTTTAAGGGGATCGAACAGATGCTTCCTGGAAACAGAATCGGCGATATCGGCGCGGCCGTCCAGCGCCACGCGGAAGCCGCCGGATACGGCGTCGTCCGCGAATTCGTCGGACATGGAATCGGACGGGCGCTGCACGAGGACCCGCCGGTGCCCAATTACGGAAACGCGGGAACCGGAATGCGTCTGCAGCCGGGCATGGTGTTGGCGATCGAACCGATGGTCAACGCCGGAACCGCGGACGTGAAAGTCCTGAAGGATAATTGGACTGCGGTGACATGCGACGGTCGGCTCTCGGCTCATTTCGAGCACACGATCGCGGTGACCGAAGAGGGCCCCGAGGTCCTCACAACGAGAGGGGGATAGGTTGGTCAAGGAAGACAAGATCGAGGTCGAGGGAAAGATCGTCGAATCGATGGGCAACGCGATGTTTCGCGTCGAGATTCCGGGTAACAAAGTGATCCTCGCGCACATTTCTGGAAAAATGCGGGTTCACTACATCAAAATTTTGCCGGGGGACACGGTGAAGGTAGAGTTGTCCCCCTACGACCTCAGCCGGGGTCGAATCGTGTATCGAGAGAGATAAGTTATGAAGGTCAGAACCAGCGTAAAACCGATCTGTCAGAAGTGCAAAATCATCCGGCGCGGCCGCACGGTACGGGTTGTCTGTACGAACCCCCGTCACAAGCAGCGCCAAGGCTGATTGCGCCAACGGAGTTAGGAGCGAAATAATGGCACGAGTTGCGGGAATCGATCTCCCCAAAAATAAGCGCGTAGATGTCGCGCTGACGAGAATCTACGGAATCGGCGACCACGTCGCGAAGAAGATTCTCGAAAAGCTGAGCGGCTCCATTGAGCCGACGACGCGAGTCAAGGACCTGTCTGAAAACCAGGTCGGTCTCTTGAATTCTTTGATTTCGAAAGAGTTGAAGGTGGAAGGCGAGCTGCGCCGCGAGGTCCAGCAGAACATCCATCGGTTCGTCGAAATCGGCTGCTTCCGCGGCGTCCGGCATCGCCGGAATTTGCCCGTGCGCGGACAGCGGACCAAGACCAACGCCCGCACCCGACGCGGTCGACGCAAGACCATCGGCGGGGGCAAGGCCCCGGTCAAGAAGTAAGGCGTAGGAGGAATTTCAATCATGGCTGAAGAAGAAGCCCCGAAAACCGCTCCAGAAGAAAAACCGGAGGCGAAAGCGCCCCAGGCGTCCGCCGAACAAGCCGCCCCGGCGGATCCGTTCGCGGTGTTGGGAGAGAAGCCTGCCGACGAGAAGACGATCGTCCGCAAGCCTAAGAACGCGAAGAAAGGCTGGAAGGCCGTCACGTTCGCGAAGGTCTACATCCAGTCTTCGTTCAACAACACGATCGTCACGATCACCGACGATCGCGGCGCCGCCCTGTGCTGGGCGTCGGCCGGGGGCTCTGGGTTTAAAGGGACCAAGAAGGGAACGCCGTTCGCCGCGCAGATGACGGCTCAAAAGGCCGCCAAGCGCGCCGTGGAACTCGGCGTCAAGCAGGTCGCCGTGTTCGTGAAGGGGCCCGGTCCAGGACGCGAGACCGCGATCCGCGCGCTTCAGAACGCGGGCTTGCAGGTTATTTCACTTAAAGACGTGTCGCCGATCCCTCATAACGGGTGTCGCGCGCCGAAGCCGAGGAGAGTCTAAGATGGCGAGATATACGGGTGCCGTTTGCCGGTTGTGCCGGCGCGAGCAGACGAAGCTCTTTTTGAAGGGCGAGAAGTGCTACACGAAGTGCGTGCTCGATAACCGGCCGACGCCTCCCGGCGCGGCGAAGCCCCAGCGCGGCAAGCCTTCGGAATTCAAAATCCGGCTTCGCGAGAAACAGAAGCTGCGCCGGATGATCGGGATGACCGAGCGGCCCTTCGCGCGGGTGATGGCGAACGCCTCTAAGGCTCCGGGAAACGCGGCGGTGGTGCTGCTGCAGACGCTCGAGACGCGTTTGGACAACGTCATCCGCCGGGCGGGACTCGCGACGAGTCTGAGCACGGCGCGGCAGATGGTTCAGCACGGCCACGTGAAAGTGAACGGAGAAACACTCAACATCCCTTCCTATAAGGTGAGGGTGGGCGAGACGGTTTCGCTGTCGGGCAAGCTTAAGGGCAACGTGAACGTGAATCTCGCGCAGGAATTTTGCGAGAAGAAGGCTCCGCGCCCGTCTTATTTGGAATACGACGCCCACAAGCTGTCGGTGAAGCTCCTTCGCGAGCCCAGCCGTGACGAGACCGCGTTCTCGGTCAACGACCAGTTGATCGTCGAGTACTACTCGCGATAAACGGAGGGTGCCGGGATTAATCCCGGCACCCACATTAAAGAGGATCGGAGGAACCCCTCGTGATTTATAAGGAACTAATTCTCCCGCAAAAGCTCGCCGTCGAAGAAAAAACGGCGACCGAGAGCTACGCTAAATTCGTCGCTGAGCCGTACGAGCGCGGCTACGGACATACGGTCGGAAACTCAATGCGCCGCGTGCTGCTCTCGAGCCTTGAAGGCGCGGCGGTAACCGGCGTGCGCATCGAAGGCGCACGGCACGAGTACCAGGCGCTGACGGGGGTTCGCGAGGACGTGATGAGCATCCTCCTTAACCTCAAGAAGCTCCGCGTCAAGCTGTTTTCCAACGGGCCGGAAACAATCTATCTCCAGGCCAAGAAGGAAGGCAAGGTCACCGCGAGCATGATTCAGGAGAACTCCAACGTCGAAATCGTCAACGGCGACCTGGTTCTCGCGAATCTCGAGCCGGGCGGGAAGCTCGACATGGAGATCGAAATCTCACGCGGGCGCGGCTACGTTTCCGCCGATGAAATTCAAGAGCAGGCGAACTGGCCGGCGGGCTTCCTTCCGGTCGACGCGCTCTTCTCCCCCGTCACGAAGGTCCACTACGACGTCGAGAACGCTCGCGTCGGACAGGTGACCGACTACGACCGCCTCATCCTTGAAATCTGGACCGACGGTTCGATCAATCCCGCGGACGCCTTGATTCGTTCGGCAAAGCTGCTCCGGGAGTCTTTGAAGATCTTCATCCCCGAGGAAGAGATCGTGGACCAGCCCGGACAGGAAGCCTACGAGGGCGAGGGCGGAGAACTGCTCGGCGGCGACATGGGCGGCGACGGCGTGGCGCTCGACGCCCGGCTTCGGGACGTTCTCAATCAGCCCGTCGATATGATCGAGCTTTCTAGCCGCGCGTCGAACTGCCTTAAGGTCGCCCGGATCAAAACGATCCGCGAACTCGTGACTCGGCGCGAAGAGGAACTTTTGGCCGTGAAGAATTTCGGCAAAAAGTCCCTCGACGAGATCAAGGACCGCTTGAAGGACATGGGCCTGAATCTCGGGATGCAGGTCTAACGAAACGGTGCCGGGATTCATCCCGGCACCCAAGGTTGGAAATATGATTAAAAATCTAGGCGCGAATAAACTCGGCAGGACATCGTCTCATCGGCGCGCGATGCTGCGCAACATGGCGACGAGTCTCTTCCTGCACGAACGGGTGACGACGACGGTAGCGAAAGCGAAGGAGCTTCGCTCTTATGCCGAAAAGCTCATCACTCAGGCGAAGAAGGGCAAGCATCAGGAAGTACGCAAGGAAATTCAAAATAAGATCGCGTACAAAAAGCTCTTCGAGGTTCTGGCTGAACGCTACCAGAGCCGTCCCGGCGGATACACGCAGGTACTCAAGGTCGGAGAGAGAACCGGCGACAACGCATCACAGGGCCTGATCCGACTCGTTTCGTAAGCGGGACCGGACGGGAGCCCCCGCGTGCGCGGGGGGGAGGAAGGGTAGCAAGCGCATGTTCGACTACCTCTTCAGCCTTTTCTCGAATGATATGGGCATAGACCTGGGAACGGCAAACACCCTGGTCTACGTCAAAAATCACGGAATCGTGCTGAGGGAGCCGTCGGTCGTCGCGATCGACCGCGGTACCCGGTCCGTCCTCGCGATCGGAGCAGACGCGAAGCGGATGTTGGGCCGGACTCCTGATTCGATTATCGCAGTACGCCCTATGCGCAACGGCGTCATCGCGGATTTTGACGTGACCCGCCGGATGATTAAGTACTTCATCGAAAAGGTCCATAACCGCCGGGGATTGCTGCATCCCAGGGTTGTGATCGGAATCCCTTCGGGGATCACGGAAGTCGAGCGGCGGGCGGTGCAGGAATCGGCGGAAATGGCCGGTGCCCGAGAGGTCTATCTGATCGAAGAGCCGATGGCTGCCGCGATCGGAGCCGACCTTCCCGTTTCCGAGCCCCAGGCGAGCCTGATCGTGGATATCGGCGGGGGCACGACGGAGGCAGCCGTCGTTTCGCTGGGAGGACTCGTCGTTTCCAAATCGATCGATGTGGCGGGCGACGAAATGGACGAGGCCGTGATGCTGCATTTCCGGAAGAAATATAATTTGATCGTCGGCGAGACGACCGCCGAGGACGTTAAAATCCAAATCGGGTCGGTTTACCCGATGAAACAAGAAAAGACCATGGCAGTGAAGGGCCGGGATCAGGCCACCGGCCTTCCAAAAACAGTGTTGATCGCGTCCGAGGAAATTCGGCAAGCGCTTATGGAGCCTGTGCAGATGATTCTTGACGTGATCAAAAATACGCTGGAGGAGACGCCGGCGGAGTTGGCCGCGGATTTGGTGGATCGAGGGATGGTTCTCGCGGGAGGCGGTACGCTTTTGCGGGGATTGCCGGATTTGATTCGGCAGGAGACGGATTTGCCCGTGCACCGGGCGGCCGATCCCTTGAGCTGCGTCGCGATTGGGACGGGGAAATACCTCGACGTGCTCGATCGATTGACTCATCGACGAACGGGATCCGTTCTGTCGCTGCGGGATCGCTGATCCCGCGCCGCGCGCCTCGTCGGCCAGGAAACGATGAACCGCGACCTTCGCGTCGCTAATACGCTCGCGCTCGTGTTCAGCGCACTTTCTTTAGTGCTGCTGAGCCTGCCGTTGTCCGGGAAGGTCCTCGCTTTCCGGGCGTGCATTTCGTATTTGCTCAATCCGATCCCCTTCTACGGGGGGACCGCGGTGAATCGACTTCGCGAACTGCCCGAGAACGCGGCGCAGTTGATCGCGGGAAACGTCGAATTATTCGAAGCGCGCCATCGGCTCAAAGAAGCCGTTTTGCTGGAGACCGAGCTCCGAAACCTTCAGGAAGAGAACATACGTCTTCGTGAAGCCGCGGGTCTTGCTCCGGTTGAGGGACGCCGCGTGCGATGGGCCGAAGTACTCCAGCGCGACCCGCTGCATTGGCATCGTTCGCTGCGCCTCGCGGCGGGAACGGCGGACGGCGTGCGAATCAACGCCCCGGTTCTCGGCGTTTACGAGGGGCGGCTGGGCGTGTTGGGACGCATCACCCAGGTCTCCCCAAGGACCGCGACCGTGCTTCTCGTCACCGACGAACTCTCGGCCGTCGCGGCGCGGATCGCCGGCCGATGGGAAGGGCTTGTCCAGGGGCAGGGTTCCTCCCATCTGCGGATGGACTATCTCCCCGTGATGACGCAATTTGAAATCGGAGAAACCGTGTACACTTCGCCGAGCAGCGCCGCGTTTCCTCCGGGGATTCCGGTGGGCACCGTGGGCCGTGTTTTTGAGGCGGATCCCTTTTTGGCTTTTCGTGCCGTGGAGTTGAACCCTGCGGTCCCTGCGTCTTCCGTCCGGGAAGTGCTCATCCTTGAACCGGTGGTCGCCAGGACGGCGGGAACTCCCGTTCCCAAGTTCCTTCCCCCGGCCATTGGGGAGAAGCCGGAACTGAAACCGAAGCCGGAACCGGAGCCGGAACCGAAGCCGGAACCGAAGCCGGAACCGAAGCCGGAACCGGGACCGAAGCCGGAACCGAAGCCGGAACCGAAGCCGGAACCGAAGCCGGAACCGAATCCGGAAATGAAACAGACTCCGCCTCCGATTGTCCCTGAGGAGGAGGAATGAAGTATTTCTCAGCCGTGTTCGTATTCTTCACGGGGGTGTTCGCGCACTGGATTTGGTCGACGCACTTCTCCGTCTGGGGATTGGCTCCGGACGTCCTTCTGGCGCTTACGGTCGCGGTGGCCGCGCGATCCGGACCGGTCGCGGGCCAATGCTACGGATTCGCCTGGGGTCTTTTCCTGGATCTGCTAGGAGCGCACATCTTCGGAGCCAACGCACTGGCGCTGACCTTGGTGGGATACGCGGTCGGATCGCTGCGGCGTCAAATGGACGTCGCCAGCGCCCCTTCTCAGGGAATTTTGATTCTAATGCTCACGCCGGCTCATTTTCTTTTGTACGGAATCGTCGGATTAATTTTCGAGCGGCATTTTCTTTGGGTGGGCTGGGCTTCTTTTCTCGCCGTTCCGTTTTATACCGCTCTCGTTTCTCCGGCTGGGTTTTCGTTCGTGAAGCGTTTCTTGAAACTCTGATATGGCTCATTGGGATCGCGGACTCCAGGACCGACTGAATCTTCTCTGGATCGCCTGCTACGCGGGGGCGGTCCTGCTGGGTGTGCGCCTGCTGCATGTCCAAGTGATTCGAAACGTCTATTACGCCCGGGTTGCGGAAAGCAACCGAACTCAGATCATCCACCAAAGCGCTCCCCGTGGAAAGATCTTGGACCGCCGTGGAGCGGTGATCGCGACGAGCCAACCGGCGTTTTCGTTGATTTACCTTCCGGGCGAGACCCGCGACGCGACGCGCCTGGTGGGACTTGCGAAGAGTCTCTCCGAGGAACTCCATCAGGACGATGAGGAAATTCTCGAGCGCCTCAAAGAAGCGCACGAGGAGGAAGCAGCGATCCATTTGGCGGAAAACATACCGCTGGATGCGATGTTTAAACTTTCGGAACTGAAAACGATTTATCCCGGCGTCGAGTTGATCGTGGAGGCGCGACGGCTCTATCCCGACGGCGCATTCGCCGGTCATTTGCTGGGGTACATGGGACGCATGGACAAGCGGAGTTGGAAGAGTTTGAAGTCGCGGGGATATCGCGTCGATTCTTGGATCGGGCAGGCAGGATTGGAGCAGAAATTTGAGAGGAGACTGCGCGGCATCGACGGCGAGATCCGCATGGAGGTCGACGCCCAGGGCCACCTCAAGCGTAAAATCGGGGAAACCCCGTGGAAACCCGGAGCGAATCTTCATTTGACGATCGATTGGAATATCCAGAAAGCGCTCGAGGCGGGACTGCGCGACTCTCCGTCCCGCATGGGGGGGGCGGTCGTGCTCGATCCGCGAGACGGCGCGATTTTGGCCATCGTCTCCGCGCCCGACTACGATCCGAATTTGTTTTTGCTGCCGGACTGGAAAAAACCAAAGGACCTGCTCAAAAACCTGCCGGAGTTCAATCGCGCGATTCAGGGCACCTATCCGCCGGGTTCGACGTTTAAGATGCTGGTCGGGGCCGCGGTCTTTAATTCCGGAAAAGCCGCCCCTTCCGAGACCGTCTTCTGTCCCGGTTATTTTACGCTTGGCCGCCGAACCTTCAAGTGCTGGAAAAAGAAGGGGCACGGGAGAATGGATTGGATGCGCGGGATCACCCAATCCTGCGACGTTTACTTCTACACGATGGGTCTGCGGGCGAAGGGATCGTTGATCGAACAATATTCGCGACAGTTCGGGTTCGGCAGGAAAACCGGAATCGGCTTAAGCGGAGAGAGCAGTGGGAATATTTTCGGTCCGCAAGCGCGCGCTCTTCGCAAGAGGAGTTGGTATGAGGGCGACACGGTGAACCTCTCGATCGGTCAGGGCGAGCTTCTCGTCACCCCGATTCAAATGGCTGTTTACGTCGCGGCTCTCGCCAATCGAGGAACCCTCTGGCGGCCCTACGTCGTGTCTAAAGTGAGCTACCCAAACGGCAGCGAAGAGAGGCCGGAGGGCCCCCACTCCATGGGACGCGTCGACTTGTCGAGCGGAACATGGGATTTGATCCAAGCGGGCATGCGTTCGGTCGTCACGAGCGGAACGGGACACCGCGTCGACATTCCCGGAATCGAGGTTTACGGGAAGACGGGCACTTCTCAGAATCCGCACGGAGAGGACCACGCGTGGTTTGTCGCTTACGCCGGGCGAAACGGCGAGTCCCCGACGGTCGCCGTCAGCGTTCTGGTTCAGAACGGCGGTCACGGATCCACGGCCGCGGGTCCCGTCGCTCGCCGGGTGATCGAAGCGGCGTTCGCCGTGCGGGAGGACCTGTGAAATCGGATTCCGGGTTCATCCGCGGAAGAATCGATTGGGCGATGGTCGGCGCGATGGCGGGTTTGATCGCGATCGGAAGCGTCGCGATCCTTTCGGCGGCCTCTCCGCTTCCCTACTATTCTTCGATTCTTCAGAAGCATTTCCTCGCGCTGGGGATCGGCGTCCTGCTTTTCGTGTTCGGACTCGGATTTAACTACCAGATTTTTCAGGATCAGGCGAAAACGATTTACGGATTGGTCGTCATCATGATGATCGCCGTTCTTCTCATCGGGGATACGCAGCGGGGGACAAAAGGCTGGATCCGGTTTCCGTTTTTCTCGTTTCAGCCTTCCGAGCTCGCGCGTGTCGGTACGATGCTGGCCCTCGCGAATTTTCTCGACCGCAGGGGGAAAACTTCGCACCGAGTAGGGTATGTGCTGGGCGCCTTTGGGGTCGTGTTTCCGATCCTCGCGCTGATTCTGATGGAACCGGACTTTTCGGGGACGCTCCCGTTTTTCCCGATGCTGCTCGGGATGCTTTTCTGCGGAGGAGCCAGCATCGGGCACTTGATCGCGATGGGCGGCTACGCTACGCTGACTTTGGCGCTCCCTCTTTTGTGGACGATGCTGTCGCTGCGGCCCGAGTGGATCGCCGATTCGATTCTGCTGAACGGCTTCATGAAAATCCGGCAGTTCGACGCCGAGTTCATGATCGCCCTCGCGGTGGTCGTCGCCGGCGTGTGGGGGTTGTATAAATTGCTTCAAATGCTGCGTTTCAACGTGCAGGTTCCCGCGTTTCTGGCGGCTGCGGGAATTTTAGCCGCGGGATTGGCCTCGGGGGTGCTCGTCGATCATCAGCTCAAGGGATACCAGCGAAACCGTTTCGTGGCCTTCCTAGTCCCCGGGGCCGATCCCCGCGGAGCGGCCTACAACGTCCAGCAGGCCCAAGTCGCGATCGGTTCCGGCGGTTTGTGGGGCAAGGGAGTTTTTTCCGGAACCCAGTCGCGGCTCGGGTTTCTTCCGGAGAGGCATACGGATTTCATTTACGCGGTCATCGGCGAGGAAATGGGCTTTATCGGGACGATGTCGGTTCTGGCACTGTACATGTTCCTGTTGTGGCGGATCGTCAACGCCGCGCGGGTGGCCCGGGACCGATACGGTTACCTCGTCTGCTGTGGGATGGCGGCGACGATGGCATTCTACATGCTGATCAATGTCGGCATGTGCTTGGGCTTGGTTCCGGTCGCGGGGGTCCCGCTGCCCTTCATCTCTTATGGAGGGTCGAACCTCGCGATAACGCTGTTCGCGATGGGGATCGTCGGCAACGTGTATTCGAGGCGCTATGCTTTCTACTAGGAGCGTGAGGGGCGTGAGCGCGCGCACGCGCTACCGGGTTCGCGTGGGGCGATTGGGCGAGGCGAGTCGCTTGACTCATTTGGCGCAGATCGAATCTCTTCGCCGCGCGGTCGTCGAGTCGGGACTTCCGGCTGTGATGGACGCGAAGCGCAAACGTCCCCGACCGCGGCTTGCGTTCGGACCCGCGATCGCGATGGGCTACGAGAGCCTTGCGGAATACTTCGACTTGGAACTCGAGTCGAAACTCGATCCGGAAAAGGTGGCGGCCGCCCTTAAGGAGGTCCTTTCGAGCGGATTTTCGCTGAGAGGGGTTCGCCGTATTCCGCGTTTCTTCCCCTCGATCGACGCGAGCGTGAACGTCGTGCGCTACATTTTGTCGGCGAAATTCCCCCCGGACGCCGACGAACGGCGCGAGCGGATGCTTGCTCGCGATGAGATCGTGATCGAAAAAATTAAGGAAGGGGGGGCGCGTATTGAGCACGTCGACGCCCGCCCCTTGATTTTGAAACTGGATTTGTTGGATTCCCGAAAGGCGGAATTAACCCTGCGGTTCGGTCCGAAGCGGACCGTCAAACCGGAGGCCGTCGTGAAGGAATGGCTCGGGAGCGTTCCCGAGAGCCTCGGCGTGCTGCGAGAGGATTTGTTCTCGGAGACCGTCGGGGGAGAACTGATTTTACCGTGACGGAGGATTTATGATGGAAGAAGATCGAAAGGATGAACCGGCGACGCCCGAACCGAAACGGGAGCCCACCGGCGTCCCCCCTAAGGGAGAGCGCCCGCCCGTCGATAAGGGTTTGGTGATCGATGACGAGGGGATGTCGATGGAGCAGGCCTTGGGCGAAGCCCCGGAAAAGAAGGCTGCCGAACCCGGCGGCTCCGACGCCCGCGGTCGCCGCGGGAGGGGCCGCCGAGGCAGGGGACGCCGAGGTAGGGGAGGCTCTCCGGAGGCTCGCCCCCAGAGCGGCGAACCCAGCAGCGGTGAGAACCGCGGCGGCGAGAATCGAGGGCGCAACCGGGGCCGGGGCCGGGATCGGGACCGGGGTCAGAATCGAAACCGCGAAAAAGGCCGCGACCGCGCGCCGGCAGGGCGCGACCGGGACCGCGACGCGGCCCGTCGCGGACGGGGATCCGGCGAGCGTCGGCAGACCGAGGCGCAAAAGGGCGGTTTTAAGCGCGAGATTTACGTGAACGGTTCCCAGGAGGAGACGCGCGTCGCCATCATGGAAGACGAGCGACTTGTGGAGCTTCTGTGGGAACGAAAAAACTCCAAGAGCATTGTCGGCGATATTTATAAGGGGACGGTCGAAAACGTGCTTCCGGGAATTTCTTCCGCGTTCATCAATATCGGGTTCGACAAGAACGCGTACCTGTACATCTCCGATGTGCTCGGCGATACCCGAAGACCGATCGACCAGATCCTGAAAAAAGGGCAAGAGGTCATGATCCAGGTGGCCAAAGAGGCGATCGGAACGAAGGGTGCGAAGGTGACCATGGACGTCACGCTTCCGGGACGCTATCTCGTTTTCACGCCGTTCTCCCAATTCGTCGGAATTTCCAAACATATCGCGAACGTCGTCGAACGCAAGCGGATTTCGGAAATCGTCGACGGCATTATGGAGACGACGCTGAAAGGCAAGGGCGTCGTTGTGCGCACCGAGGCCGAGGGGGCCACGAAGGAGGAGTTGGAGCGCGAGGCGAAATTCCTGATGAAGACCTGGGAGGCGATCGACAAGCAGTATCAAGAGACGCCGGCGCCGTGTCGGCTCCACGAGGATCTCGACGTTTCGCTTCAGGTCGCGCGCGACCTGCTGACCGACGAAGTCTACGTGTATTTGATAGACGATAAAAAGGCCTACGAGAACGTCGTCTCATTTATCGACACGCTTTCTCCCGAGCTCAAGAACCGAGTGCGCTACTACGACGGAAAGACTCCGATCTTCACCGCGTTCGGCATCGAGCCCGAGATCGAGAAAATCCGCCAAACGAAATGCGCGCTCCCCTCGGGAGGCTCGATCGTGATTCAAGAGGCGGAATCCTTGTGCGCGATCGATGTGAATACCGGGCGGTTCACGGGCTCGAAGTCCCAAGAGGAGACCGTTACTCTCAACAATGTGGAAGCCGCGCAGACGGTCGCGCAGCAACTGCGGTTGCGCAATATCGGCGGCATCGTCGTCATCGACTTCATCGACATGCGCAAGGCCTCGAACCGCCAAAAGGTCATGGAGGCCCTGGCCCAGGCCGTCAAGCGCGACCGCGCGAAAATCCGAATCCTCCCGATCACCCGCCTGGGTCTTATCGAGATGACGCGAGAACGAAAGCGCGAGTCGACGGTCAGTCTCATGACCGACGAGTGTCCGGAGTGCATGGGTTCGGGGCGCGTGCTCTCCGCGGAAAGCCTGCGCATCCGCATTCAACGGGAAATCATCGAGCTCACGCAGGGGCGCCCGGGCGGCAATATCCGCCTGGTGCTGCACCCGCAGCTCGCGGAGGTTTTTGAGGCGAAGCAGAAGGGCATCGAGGAGTCCGTGAAGCGGGTCATCAAGATCGTCGGGGACGCGAATCTTCAATGGGAGGATTACCGGATCATTCTCGAATGAGCAGCCATTCGCCCGCTATCGCCCTTCTCGCCGCGGGGCTTCTGTTCGCCGCCTCGGCGTCGTCTTCGGCCGAGGAGGTTGAGATCCATAAATCCGGAAAGCCGTGGGGTTCCGCGGACGCGTATCGTGTCGGCGAGGACTTCTATCTTCCGGCGAAGACGGCGGCCCGCCTCTACGGCGGTCAGTTGTACTGGTACGCGGTTCGCGGAGAGGTTCGCATCAGCTTCCGCGGCCGCCAGTTGGTTCTAACGAAGGATTCCACCTCGGCTCTCGTGGACGGCCGAAGCGCGGCGTTGAAGCTTCCGATGATCGTGCGGGCCGGAAACGCGTTTATCCCGATCGACTTTCTCTGCGCTAAGGAATTTTCCGCAATCGTGGGCGTCGATTCCCGGTTCGACGCCGGCGTGCGCCGATTGGTCGTGGACGCGCGCAGTACGGTAGGGCCGGTTCGTTGGTTCTCCTATCCAGAATCCACGCGGGTGGTCTTGGAACTCGACGAACGCCATCGGTTTCAGACCGTTGAACGCGGTCAAAGCGGGCTCGATCTGAGCGTTCCCAACGGGACTCTCGACGGTCCGCGGCGCGTCGATGTTTCGGACGGGGTGGTCGAGTATTTCCAGTTAGAGCAGGAAAGCAAGCTGGCCCGGCTCACGCTGAAGGCGGGTCCCGCGTCTTCGGGCTACAAGATCATGGAATTGCGGAATCCGCATCGGGTCGTCATCGACTTTACCCGGTCCCGGGACATGATCCTCGAGGAAAAGAACCGCCGAATCGACTACGAGGCTCCGCCCTCGCCCAAGCAGCATCAAAGGGAGGAGAAGCGGGAGAGTCGTTTGGCCGCAGCCGGGGTGATCCCGCCCGTCGTTTCTGCCCGAGCGGGCCGCATCCGCGTCATGCTCGATCCCGGACACGGCGGCAAGGACGGCGGCGCGGTGGGTCGACGCGGCACGCTGGAAAAGGACATCAATCTATCCGCCGCCAAGGAACTCGCGCTGCGCCTGCGCGAAAATGGAAATTTCGACGTTCGTCTGACGCGGGATTCGGACGTTTTCGTCAAGCTCGGCGATCGCTCGAAGCTGGCCAACGATTTCAACGCGGAGCTGTTCGTCTCTCTTCATTGCAACGCCGCCGATCAGCGCTCTCTCTCCGGTTTCGAGGTTTATTTTCTGAGCGAACGGGCGACCGATCCGGAGGCCGAGCGCTTGGCCGAGTTCGAAAACTCGGTTCTGGCGATGGAGGGCGAAGACGTCGTCCAGGACGAAGCCGCTCAGGTTCTTTACGCGATGGCGAAGAACGAGTTCATCAATCACGCCGCCGAAATGGCCGGGCTGATGACCCGTGAGATTTCCAAGAAAGTCGATTTGCGCAATCGGGGTGTGAAGCAAGCAGCGTTTCTTGTGCTCAGGGGGGCGAACCAGCCCGCGGTTCTTGTTGAGATGGCGTTTTTATCGAACAGCCGGGACGAGGCGAAGCTCGTTTCGGAGAAATACCGCGGGAACATCGTCGACGGCATCTACGAAGGGATTCTTGATTACGTCAAACGGACCCGACACTCGGAGGTCGCGCAATGAAGCGGCTTTCCGAAGCGTCGCGCGCGATCGGCGTGTTCGACTCCGGGGTCGGAGGCCTGACCGTCTTCAAGGCGCTTCGCCGGGAGCTTCCGCGGGAAAAGCTTGTTTATTTCGGAGACACCGCCCGCGTTCCTTATGGGACGAAGACAAAGGAGTCGGTGACCCGGTTTTCTCTCGAGATCGCTCACTTCCTCGAGAAGCGCGGCATCAAGCTGCTCGTCGTCGCGTGCAATACCGCCTCGTCTCTGGCGTTGGCGGCCCTTAAGCGGGAACTCGACATCCCGGTCATCGGGGTGATACGGCCGGCGGTTCGTGCGGCCGCTTCCTTGTCCCGCACCGGCACGATCGGACTGATCGGCACCGAGGCCACCGTGGCCAGCGGCGCCTATCAGAGGGCGTTGTCGACGATCGTCCGTGGGGACCGGATCGTCGCTCGGCCCTGTCCTTTGTTCGTTTCGCTTGTGGAGGAGGGATGGTGGGATCGCCCCGTCGTGCGCATGGTGGCCGAAGAGTACCTCGCTCCTCTTAAGCGTTCCAAGATGGACGCTTTGATTTTGGGCTGCACGCATTATCCCATGCTCGCCCCGCTGCTGCAGCGGGTCGTGGGACCGAAGGTGCGGTTGGTCGATTCCGCCCGCGAGACGGCGCTGGAGGTGCGCGCAGTGCTGGAATCCAAAGGTTTGCTGCGGCGAGCGGGCACGGGGTCGGATTTATTTTTCGTGACCGACGGCGCCGTTCGCGTGAAGCGGCTGGCGCGGAGATTCTTGGGGGGACGGTCCCCCCGCGTTCACGTGGCGAGGCTTGGGTGAAAACGGGCTTAAGACGCGCTTGCGAGCATCTCGTCGATGATTCGGCGCAGATCCTCGATTTGAACCGGTTTGGCGAGAAACCGTGCGTTGGACGGATCGGCGACTTCCGCGAGGACGTCGCTGGGATGGGCCTCGCCGCTCATGAAGAGGATCGGCGTTTTGGCCGTGGCGTTGTTGCGGCGCAAATTTTCGAAAAGATGGGCGCCGGTATCCCCCGGCATGTGGTAATCGAGCAGGATAAGGTCGGGTCTAAAGGAGCGGCACACCTTCATCCCTTCGGCGGGATCCCCGGCGCTTTCGATCGTATGTCCTCTCGCGGACAGCGCCATCGTCAGCAGCTGCACGAGATCAGGATCGTCATCGACCAGCAGTATCTTCGCCATAGTCCAGATAGCATAGGCTCGCCGGAGCGGGCGGTCAAGGAGTTACGGAGGGAATTTTGCAGGAATTGATCCAGCGGATAGGCCGGGCTCGTCCGACGATCGATAACGGGATGCTGCGAATCGGCCCGCGTTTGGACAAGACCAGCCGTCTGGACGCTCTGTTGACCGGGACGGCGAGCCGCGCGCTGTCTCTCGCCGACGCGGTCGTGCAGCTTTGCCGTCAGGATCACGCGAACGAAGCGCTTCCCGTGCTTCGCCAACTCGCCGAACTCGCCGTCACGGCCCGTGCAACACGCACGGAAGAGAGGGCGGGGGAATTGCTCTCCCTATGGGAAGCTCCTCGCTGGGAACTGCTTTGGCCCGCGGAGGGATTGGGCGCGCGCGCGAGAGAGGCGGGGCTGCCGGAGGGTGAGATCACCCGCATCGAGACGCTTTGCCGGGATTTTACGCGCGCAAATCGGGCGGTGATTCCATGGAGCCACGTGTACGAGGAAAATCAGCACCCCGGTTGCGACGCACAGACCGTGCTGAGTCTTGCCGCGGCGATGCTCGCCCACGTGCTTCTAGGGCTGCATGCGCGCTGGCCGGAATCGTTTCCGAAGACGGAGGAATCGCCGTTGTGATGACCCGATGGAGCGTCTGCGCCGCCTCCGCGATGCTGCCCTTCGGCGCATTGGCTGCGGTTCCCGCTTTGGATCCGACGGCGTCCCCCGTCTCGTTGGACCGGGCGGCCCCCGATTTCGATTTTGGGATTTCCAGCGGGGGCGTTTCCGGCGCCGGAGCGGCGAGCGTCGATTTTGGAATTCCGGATTCCGCGCCGTGGATGGATCCCGCGCTGACCGCGCAAAAGGAGGACGCCCTGAAAGCGGCGCGGCAAAAGCCGAAGCACGCGCTGGAGGTTCGGTTTTGGGAGCGTTTGGAGCGCGACGGGGTCTCGCTGGAAACCTGGCGGTTGGGCTTGTTCGACGTCCTCCGCCACGCGCACGGGTTGCCTCAGGTATTTCCCAAGCAGCCGATCGGCGATCGCGTGCTTTTCGTCGAGTACGCCGATGCCGCGCGCGACGCATGGCGACGGGCTCTGGATTTTTTTGCGGGATTGGATTCGCTCGCCGCGCGCTACTCGGAGTTTACCGTGCTCGAAGATTCGGACGAACGCCGCGCGGCCTTTTTAATCTCTTTCGCCGCCGCGGCGGCGCAGCTGCGCTTCGCCCGGGAATGGGAGGCTTACGCCGCGCGTGATCCGAAACTGCGCGCCATCTTCAACGAGCCGGTTCCCCCACTGGGCTTTCCCCGGGGAAGCTGGGATCGGATCGTCGAGGCCCGTTTAAGTTCCGACGGGCTTCGGGCCGCGGCGTACGCCGGGTCGCATTACCGGGCGATCGGGGAAAGCGCCGCCCTCGCTCGCGCTCTCGGCTCGCGCCGCCGCGCGTGGGCGCGCGCCCGCCGCGAAGATCTCGCCGCGTTTCCAAAGGCCGCGAAGCGGCGCTATCCGGCGCGGCGCGCGGGGAAAGCCGTCGAGGCGGGCGTGTTCGGCGGCGTTTTTCGGTTGACGACGGGAACGCTTCCGTTCGACGAGGAGGTCCGAGCTCCCGCGCCCGAAGCCCTTCCGTTGATGCCTCCGACCCCGGAGGGCCCCCCGGTCACCGTCAGTTCTCAAGTGGTTTACGGAATACGGACCTTGCGTCACTGGCTGCAGTGGGACCCGTCTCAGGGGCCGAGGCCCGCGGTTTTGATCGACGCTCCCGCGATCGCCGCGGCCCGAAAGCGCGCGCAGCCGGGAGACCTGTTGTTGGCGCGACGGGAGCGGCATTTGACGGCGATGGGCGACGGCGGGTATTGGCAAAGCGCGGGGGTTTTCGCGGGGGGAGATGACGATCGCGTGTTGACGGCCTTTGCGCAAGGAGTGTCCTTTGTTTCGTTCGAGCGCTTCGCGACCGCGGATCATTTCGCGATCTTGCGCGCGCGGCTGAGTTGGGAGGAAACGGCCGCGATGCTCGCCCGCGGCGCCTCCGCGGTCGGGGCGGAATCCGATCCGTGGGAAGATTCCGCATCGGCGGACCGGCTCGGCACGGCGGAACTCATCGCGCGCTTATTCGGAGACGAGGCCGTTCCCGAGGCGATCTCGCTCGACCGACGCGTTTACTCCGTGAACGGCGCGGTCGAACGCTTTGATTCCGTGTACGGGTCGCCTCAAGAACGCTTCGACTTGATTTTGTTTCTCGACGGGAATGAAGCGCGCCGTTCGGCGCGTCCCGAACCCGTTGAAGAATTTCGAAGGACATGGCGGCGTCCTAAATGGACGATCGCCCAGGAGAAGACTGATGAGAAATAGATCTCGCCACCGCCGCCGCGGCAACCGTTCCGGCAATTCCGTTCAGGGCGGCCAGGGTCAAGGCAATGTGCAAGGCGGCCAGCCCGGACAGAACCCCGGACAGGGTCAGGGTCAGTACTCCGGTCAGAATCCAGGCCAGAGGGGCGGACGCAACCGCAATCGAAACCGCAACCGGAACCGGGGCGGGCGGCGGGGGCGTCAGCAGCCGCAGGCGCCGCTGCAGCGGACCGAGGCGGAGGTCGAGTTTCTCAACAAGACGCCGATCACTCCCAACGAATGGATTCAGTTCGAGAAAGGTTCCGACGAACACGCGATGCGCGCGGTGGATTTTCTTTGTCCCGTCGGGAAGGGAACGCGGGGTCTTATCGTCTCACCGCCGAAGGTCGGCAAGACCACGATTCTCAAGCAGATCTGCAACGCCGTCGAAAAGGCCGATAAAGACATGCGGGTGCTCTGCGTTCTTATCGACGAGCGCCCCGAGGAAGTCACGGACTTTCGCCGCGCGGTGAACGCCGAGATTTTCGCCTCGTCGAGCGACGCGGGCTTTCAAGAACACATCAAGATGGCCCAGCGCGTCTACCAGGAAGCGGTCGCTACCGCAGCCGCCGGCAAGGACGTAATGATCGTTCTCGATTCACTGACTCGTCTGGCGCGCGCGTTCAACACGGCCGCGACCGGTACAAAGACGCTTTCGGGCGGCTTGGACTCGAACGCGATGGAATGGCCGCGGCGCTTTTTCGGCGCGGCGCGCAAGTTGGAAGAGGGCGGATCGATCACGATTCTCGCGACCATTCTCGTCGACACGAACAGCCGCATGGACGAGGTGATCTTCCAGGAGTTCAAGGGAACCGGGAACATGGAGCTAGTGCTCTCGCGCCAGGCCGCCGAAATGAGAATCTTCCCGGCGATTCACGTGAAGAATTCGGGAACCCGCCGCGAGGAGCTTCTGCTTCCCAAAGACGCGCTGGAAAAGGTCTGGCTGCTGCGCAGAAAGCTGGCGATCGCCTCGGACATGGAGGCGACGAAGACGGTCGTGGATTTGCTCAAGCGCAATCCGACGAACGAAAAGCTGTTGGCGGGGATTCAAGGGAGCCTGTGAGGCGCGTCGGGATCCTTCTCGCGGGACTGCTCGCCGCCGCCGGCGCCTTGGCTCAAGGCGACGACGACGGCCTGCGGCGTCTCGAGAACGATCCCTCGCCCAAGGCGGGGCGAACGCTTTCCCGGCTCTATCATTCCACGGTGGACCGGGACCAGCGCTTCTGGCTGGTGCAGGCGCTGGGAAAGCGGCTGCGGGAGCATTCCGAAGTCGAGTCGCTGGACGCGCTTCTGCTTGCCGCCCAAGAGGCGGATCCCGGATTGCGGGCCCCGGCGCTGCGGGCGCTGACGAATTTCGATCATCTTCCCCGCGAAGCCCTCGCCCGCGAGCGGCTTAAGAAAATCGAATCGGTCGCGCAGTTGGGCGCGGGAGACAGCGCCGGTCCGGTGCGCGACGCCGCCCGAGAATTGGAGAGGGCGCTTCGCCTGTTTAAAGATCCGTCCTCCCGCAAGACGCCGCCCCCCCCGGAGGAAATCAGCGGGCCGAGTCCCGGATTCTGGGCGCGGGCCGCCGGGCTGCTGAAGTGGGCGTGGATCGTGTTGTTCCCCTTTGTCGGAGGATTGTGGGTTTGGGCGGGGACTCCGGTGTTCGACGGCGACGGCGAGGAAGGCCGTTTCGCTTCGGCCGCATTTCGTCCTCTGGCCGATCAATACGCGTTTCTCGCGCTGTGCGGATTTCTCTGGGTGAGCCTGGCGTCCTTGGTCGGCGGGTACGGATTCTACGCGATGGCCCTCACCCTCGGGGAACCGCTGTATCGCGCTCCCGGCGGCTGGCCGGGTTTTTATTGCGCCGCCGGCCTGTGCATGGTGCTGCCGGGGTCGATGGCGGCCGCCGGTTTCGCCCGGCGTCCGAGCGGAAGCGTCGTTATGAGTTCCTTGCGGGCGTTCCCGATTTCGGTGATTCTTTGTTCGACGGCGTTGTTGTTTTTCGCGCCGCTTGAGGCCTTCTATCGATTGTTCATGCGCCTGCCGCGCGGTGAGCGCGATCCCCATTCCGACGCCTTGGGCGTGCTGCTCGGGGTGCTCGACACGGGTTCGTTTCGCACCGCCCACCTGGCTGCCGCGATCGCCTCTCGCGAGGGCCGCGGCCTCCTTCCGGCGCTGCGGCGCGCGCTGTATTTGGTTCCGGAGAACGGACTGCGCCGCAGGGCGGGTCTCGGGAGCATCGACCCCCGATTCAGCATGTTGTGCGCGGCCCCGGCCATGGCCTTCCTGTGTTCCTTGGTCGCCAAAGGGATGCCCGTGCGTTGGCAGGTCGGCTGGCCGATTCTGCTGCTCGCCTGCGCCGTGTGGGCGTGGGGCGTTTTGGCCGCCGTGCTGTATGCGCTGCTGCAGACGCTCTCGGGCGTCGACGCCGCGGCGCAGGTCGTCCGGGCTCAGGGCGGGGGTCTTTCCGAGGCATACCAGGAACTTCAAACCCTCTACGATAAGGAGAGCGACGATGCATGACGCATCCAAGAAAGCCGTTTCCACCAGCGCGGCGCCCGCGGCGATTGGACCGTATTCCCAAGCGATTTCCTGCGCCGGCTGGCTGTTCTGTTCAGGGCAAATCCCGCTCGATCCGGCGACGGGCGCGATGGTCGAAGGCGGCGTGCCGGAGCAAACCCGGCGCGTGCTGGAAAATCTGCGCGCCGTGCTTGCGGCCGCCGGGTTGACGCCGGCCGACGTGGTCAAGACCAGCGTTTTCATGACCGACTTAACGCGCTTTTCCGAAATGAACGCGGCCTACGAGGCGTTTTTCGACACGGCCCCTCCGCCGGCGCGCGCCGCCGTCGAAGTGAAAGCCCTGCCGAAAGGCTCGCTCGTGGAAATCGAGGCGATCGCGCGGCACAAATGACGCGGGGAGTCGCGTTGTCTCTGGTGCTGGCCGCCGCGGGGTGCGCGGCCCCGTCCACGCGCGTTTCGAAGACCGCCGAGGGCGTACGGTTGTCGTCGTACGCGCGCATCGGCGTGATGCCCTTCGGCGGGTCCTCGGCCGATCCCGATGCGGTCGCGGAGGAACTCGCCAAGCGGCTGTTTCGGATGCGCTACAGCGTGGTGTACGGACGGCAGCTGCGCGCCGCGCTTTCCCAACTCGGCGTCCAAAAAGGCGATTCCATCGGCGACCGGACGCTGCGCGAGCTCCGCCGCATGACTCAGATCGACGCCCTGATCGTCGGAGCGCTCGACTGCGGTTCGCGCTCCCGGCTTCCCCGGGCGAGCGCCCTTCTGATCGACGCAAACGACAACCGGATTCTATTTGAAACCCGCTTCGAGCCGAAGGAGTGCTCCTCTCACGAGGCCCCCGCGCGCGTCGCCGAGGAAATCTCCGCCGCGCTGCGCGAGGCACTGGGGCGCGAGGGAAAGCGGGAGATGGATTTCGGTCTCGGCCTGGGAACGGAGGACTGACTCGGTGGCCCGCAAACGCGCCGTCGTTCTGCTCTCAGGAGGCCTCGATTCCGCGACCTGTCTCTATTGGGCGAAATCCCGCGGATACGCCCTCGAGGCGCTTTCCGTTCACTACGGACAGCGGCACGAGCGCGAACTGCGTTCCGCCCGCCGTTTGGCCGAAGCCGCGGGCGCGCGGCTGCACGCGCTGAAGTTCTCTTTGCCGTGGCTCAATACCAGTTCCTTGGTTAATAAGGAGAAACCGCTCCCCAACCTGCCGCTCTCGAAGATCGGGACCGGCGGCGTCCCCTCCACGTACGTGCCCGGCCGCAACACGATTTTCACCGCGCTGGGCGTCTCGTTGGCCGACGCCGTGGGAGCGGAAATCGTCGTCGTCGGCGCGAACGCGTTGGACTACTCCGGCTACCCCGATTGCCGCCCCGAATTCTATCGCGCGTTTTCTCAGGTCGCCCGGCTCGGGACCAAGCGCAAAGCCATTAAGATCGCCACGCCGCTCGTGCGCAAGGATAAAGCCGCCATCGTTCGCATGGCGCTGCGCTTGGGGGTGCCGTTGAAGCGTACGTGGTCCTGCTATCGCGGCGGGCGCCGTCCCTGCGGGCGATGCGACTCGTGCAAATTACGCGCGAAGGGATTTTCCCAAGCGGGGACCGAGGACCCGGCCCTGTGAACGCGAACATCGTCGAAGTCTTCTCGTCCTTGCAGGGGGAGGGGACTCGCTTGGGCGAGCGGCAGATTTTCGTTCGCTTCGGCGCCTGCAATCTGCGCTGCGATTACTGCGACGAACCGGAAACGATTCCGGCCGGGTCCGGAGAGCCGTGGAGCCTGGAGCGGCTCGACGCCGAGATTGAACGGCATTCGAAAGAACGGCCCCATCGGGCGATCTCCTGGACCGGCGGCGAGCCCCTGCTGCAGGCGGAGTTTCTCGCCGAGGCCGCGGCCGCCGCCCGCCGCTTTGGACTGGAAAACGTTTTAGAAACAAACGCGCTGCTCCCCGCGAAATTCGAAGCCGTGCGCGCCTATTTCGACGCGGTCGCCGTCGACGTGAAACTTCCCTCCGCGATCGGCTTCTCGGCGTTCGCCCGGCACGCGGAGTTTTTGGCGCTCCTTCCCCCCGGAAGCTATGTCAAGATCGTGCTCACCGCGGACTCCAAGCGCGCGGAATGGTCCGAGGCCGTCGCGCTCTTGGCCGAGCGCGCCCCAGGACTGCCGCTGTTTCTGCAGCCGGTCACGCCAGCCGATTCTTTGCGGGAGAAGGGCAAAAAGGTCGCTCCAATTCCGCCCAAGCGCGCGATGGAATTTTATTTCGAGGCGAAGGAAAAAATCGTCGACGTTCGGATCGTTCCGCAATGGCATCCGATCTGGGGGATCGCATGAGCATGGAATCGGGAAACTGCTGGCAATGCGGACGGGAGCTGCCGCCCGGCGCCTACGGCCGCACCGAGACTTGCTCCGGCTGCGACGCCGACACGCGCTGCTGCAAAAATTGCCGCTTCTACGACCCGGGCACCCCCAACGACTGCCGCGAGCCTCAGGTCGAGGCGGTTAAGGATAAAGAGAAGGCGAACTTCTGCGAGCTCTTCAAGCCGGGCGAGCCCGACGCGGCGCGGCCCGGTTCGGGGCGCGCCGCCCCTAAAAAAACCGACGCGAAGAACGCGTTCGACGCGCTGTTTAAGAAGAAGCCGTGATTTTCGGCTGGCTTAGGCGCAGGCGCCGCCGGAAACTGCTGGCCGAGCCGTTCCCTTCGGACTGGGAGGCGCTGCTCGAGAAGCAAGTCTTCTACCCCCGTCTTTGCGCTTCGGACCGCGCGGCGCTGCGCGTGATCGTGCGCGTGCTCGTCGCCGAGAAGCTCTGGACGGCCTGCGGCGGGTTGTCGATGACCGACGCGATCCGCGTTTCGATCGCCGCCCACGCGGCGCGATTGATCTTCAAGCGTCCGCACGACTTCTACGACGGCACCGACGAGATCCTGGTCTACCCGGGGAAATTCTACGACCCGAGCGAGCGTGAGGAGAGGGGAGGCTTCGTGAGCGAGGAAGGGGAAACCTTGGTAGGCCAGGCCCACGCCTCGGGGCCGGTGATCCTTTCCTGGGACGAGACGCGGCGGAGTCTTGCGCGCAGCCGCGACGGGTCGAACGTGGTGCTGCACGAGTTCGCGCATCGTTTGGACATGGCCGACGGCTGGGCGGACGGGGTGCCGGTCTCGGCGGGCGCGGACGCCTGGCACGCGTTGATGGAGCGGGAGCGTAAGCGGCTGGCGCGCGGGGTGGGGAAGGTGTTGGACCCGTACGGCGCGGACGACCCGGCCGAGTTCTTTGCCGTGGCGACGGAGGCCTTCTTTGAAGCCGGCGGGGGGCTTAAGCGGGAGAGGCCCGAGCTCTACGACGCGCTGATGAAGTTTTACGGGCAGGATACGGCGGGGGGGTGAGTCGGGGGATGTTCGCTCAGTCCTTTCCGGCCTCCATCCGGCAGAGGGGGCAGTCGTCCTCATAGTCGGTGCCGAGCCTGACGTGCTGCACTTCGGGCCGGGGGATTTTGGCCAAATGGCGGGTGGGGAGTTTGGGCTTGAAGCCTTGGAAAAACTCCTGGAAGGCGGCGCGGACTTGGTGGAGTTCTTTTTTCGGGAGTCGGACGCCGGAGAGCATTTCTTTTTGCAGGAGGTGGAGCATGCAGGATTGGGGTTCGTCCCATTCGGCGCGGCAGTAGCCGGCGTCGGCGTCGCCGATTGCGAGGGCGGAGAGTTGGCGGCGTTCGAAGCGGGTGAGTTGGTTTTCGAGGATTTGGGGGGTGGGGGGGGTGTCGGACATTTGGTCGTTGATGAAGATGCGCATGGGTGCCTCCGTGAGTGGGTTTATGAGGCATGTACGGGCGAGGGGGGGATTTTGTTCCGCTTTTCATCCGAGATCCGGTGATTATCTCTCCACGAAGAGGCAGGAGAGACGTTCACCAGGAAATCAGTCCGCCGTCTGCGTACTTTCCAGTTTAGGACGAAGATGCAGCACCTTGAAAATCCGGAACATGCTGTTCCATTGGGGATTGCCGCGTTTTTCGTCTTCAAGGTCCCCCGCGCCGACCTAGTTGGAAAGAAGGTGTTCGAAATCGGCGAAAAATATTATTTCGAGGATCTCGGTCTGCGCCATTCCATCATAGGCTGCAGGCCGAACGATATTGGAAAGGTTCTGGAGAACCTGGTTTTCCTGCGGTTCTGGGTCAGCGTGGGAGTCGCCAAACAACTCCCGTAATTAAAACAACTACCTGGCCAAGGCGGCTAGAACCCGGCTTGCTTCCTCCGGACTGGCGGCACTCCTTGCTGTTTCCTCTCTTTGAATGATCAAAGAGGCGTGCAGATGAGAAAGCACCTTGCGAAGCAAGTCTAGAGAAAGGTCTGCCTTGCCGGAGATGACCTTGCTCAACTGGCCCTGATCGACACCGGTGGCTTGGCAGAACTTGTACCGGGAGCCGTACTGCTCATCGATGAAGGCGGCAAGATAGTCCTGATAATCGGGCGGCTTTACCTTCCCCTCGGCGATACCGATCCTGGCTTCGAGATCACTGCAAATGCGCTGCACCGGAGAATCGGAACCGATCCTCCGATCGTCGACATAGTTGAACCACCAAGCTGCAAACTCGCTCCAACCCGGTTTTTCCTTGTATTTCGAAAGGACAAAAGTGAGGCAGTCTTTTTCGTCGGCCGTTAGGCTGCGCAGGTCAATCTGCCTGCCCGTAACCGTCTCATAGTTGTAGTCGTTAACCATCATAATCGCCTCCCCTCACTCCTCGTTACTCCGACCACAAATCTCCGTCCAGAAACCCGGCCTGCTTTCGCCTAAGCACGCTTTTCTTGACGCCCCGCACGACGCAGAGAATCTCGTCTTGATCGAAAGAGTTCGCGACCTTTTCAAGGAATTCCCGCAAATCGTCGACCTTGTGTTCCGCAATGAGCAGCGTGTACTTTCTACTCTCGTCATTTATGATCTCGCCTTGCTCGTTTGGCCAACTCCCCGGTGTTTTCCGGACATCTTCGATAGCTCTAATTTTCACCCGTTCCCGAAAGACGTCAACCGGGCCAGACAGGGCATGGAACAGATCTCTAAGGCATTTGTGGAAGACATCCCAAAGCTCGGTCGGATGCTTCTCGCGAGGCACTGAATTACGGAGAATGGGGATCAAGAACCAGCATTCGATCTGCTCCTCTTGTTGAGACATTCAGTTGTTTTCGTTGATTGTTGTCTAATTTAAGCTTATCAGATACTTGTCAATATGTCAAGTATCTCCGAATTCCCGCAGTCCGTCTACCGTCAGTTCCTCTATCTCTCGCTTGTCGAACACCCCCTTCCTTACGGACCACCCCCAAAGAAAGTTCCGCCACGCCAATACAACTCGAAAAATACCGGGATTCCCGGTATATTGACAAAATACCGGGATTCCCGGTAAAATATTGGAATGAAACTCCACATCCCGAACAGCGCCTTCCTCGGGAATATCGACTGTTTCATTAGGAATTTCGACAATTCCGACCCCGCATCCCTCGAAATCACCGCCAACCAGAAATGGATCGCCGTCCACCCCCTTGTTCTCGTCATGACCGCCGCCTTGGCCGCCCGGGTCGGGGCCAAAAACGTCGTTTGCCGGGAGTTCGAAGCGAAATCCAAGCATTACCTGCAGCGCATGGGTCTCTTCGAATGGATCGGCGCGGCCGCGGACCGCGGGCTTGTCGAACACGAGCCGGCGGGCCGCTTCATCCCCATTCAACGGATTCGGAGCTCGAGCGAGCTCGAGCGCTTCATCACCGAGATGATCCCGCTGCTGCACCTGGAGCCGCCGCACTCGCAGACCATCGTCTACATCGTGAGCGAATTGGCCCGAAACGTCCTCGAGCATGCCGAGTCGGAGCACGGCGCGTTCCTGAGCGCGCAGTACTACAAGAAAAGCAACTCGATTCGAATCGGCATCGCCGATACCGGCATCGGCATCCGGCGCGCGATCACCCGGTCGCACGCGGCCGCGGACGATCTCGCGGCGATACGGCTCGCGCTGACTCCCGGCATCACCGGCACGACGACGCGAGAAGGCGGCACCGCGCAAAACGCCGGCGCGGGTCTCTTCTTCACGAAGTCGATCGCGAGCGTCAACCGGGACTTTCTCGTCGTGTACAGCGGAAGCGGGTTCTATAAACTTTTGAAGAAGGCCGAGGACCGAAAGAACCCCTACTTGCTCCGCGAGGATCCGTTCAAGGACCGGCACTCCGCGCTCGACGCGGTGCCGGCGTGGCCGGGGACCGTCGTCGGCATCGACATCACCCTCGACCGGACCGGCGAGTTCGACGCTTTGCTCGACGCGATCCGCATGACCTATGGACGGGCCGTGCGGGACCGGCGAAGCGCCCGATACAGGAAGCCGAGGTTCACATGAAGACGATATCGATCAAAGACAAGGCCGGGAATTTTGCCGAAAACAAGGATGTCGCGCGCGAGCTGCGCGAGGGAGTTCTGCTGCCGGCGCTCGACGCGGGAGAGGGAGTCGCCCTCGATTTCGACGGCGTCAACGACGCGACGCAGTCGTTTGTCCACGCGCTGATCAGCGAGGCCATGCGCCGGCACGGCGCCGAGGTGCTGGACCGCATCGAGTTCAAATCCTGCACGCCCAGGGTGCGCAAGATCATCGCGATCGTCGTGGAATACATGCAGGCCGGGATGTAGCCGCAAACCGTATAATACCCTCACCCCAACGAAGGAGACTTCCCCATGCGCGCCATTCTCATAACCTTGCTCCTCGCCGCCGCGACTCCCGCCCGCGCCGCCGACCCCGTCCGCCTCGCAGTTCTGCTCGTCGTAGACCAAATGCGCTGGGATTATCCCGAACGCGCGCCCGAGCACGGCTTCGGCCGCTTTTTAAGGGAAGGAACCTACTACGCGAACGCGCGGCACGCGCATGTTCCCACCTACACCGGGGTCGGGCACGCCTCCTTAGCCACCGGGAGCTATCCCAGCGAACACGGCATCCTCGGAAACGACTTCTACGACCCCGCCGCGAAGAAGACGCTCTACTGCGTCGAGGACGAGAGCGGCGCGAAGGGGCCGTTTAGGCTCAAGGTCGCGACGCTCGGCGACCGGCTCAAGGAGGCGAACGCTGGCGCGAAGGTCGTGTCCATCTCGGGCAAGGACCGCGCGGCGATTTTGATGGGGGGACGGAAGGCGGATTTGGCGCTCTGGTACGACAAGAAAAGCGGACGCTTCGTCACGAGCGGGTATTACGGGAAGCCGCCGTCCTGGGTCGAGGCGTTTAACGACGAGAACGAGGTGCCCGAGGCGCGGCGCTCCTCGATTCGACAGACGCCGCATTTTGACATGCTGACGCTCGCGCTCGCCAAGCGCGCGCTCGAGGCGATGGACCTCGGCGAGGACGACGCGCCGGACCTGCTGCTCGTGAGCCTGTCGGCGACCGACTATCTCGGCCACGCGCTCGGGCCGTTCGATCCCAAAATGGACGACAACCTCACTCGGATCGACCGCGAATTGGGCTCCTTCCTGGATTTTTTGGATTTCAAGGTCGGCGCGGCGTTCTACGCCGCCGGGTTGTCCTCCGATCACGGCGTGCTGCCCGTGCCCGAGTCGGAGCAGGGGCGCGCGATGGGGGCCCGTCGCGTGTCGCAGAAGCAATTGCGGAGCTATCTCGAAGAGGGACTGCGGGCCGGCTTCGGCCGGCCGGTCGGGGGCGGGGATTGGATTTTGGGCTGGAATCCGCCCGTCCTTTATCTGGACGCGGAGGCGGCGGCGAAGGCCGGGGGGCTTTCGGCGCTTGAGCGCAAGGCCGCGGAGTTGATCGGGGCTCGCGAGGACGTCGTTTGGGCGCATCCCGCGCGGGCGATCCCGAAGTCGGCGGCGTACGCCGCGGTGTACGAACGCAGCCTGCCGGTCTCGCGCGACGGGGTGGTCGCGTTTCTTAATAAGGAAGGGGTGCTGTTGACTGATTACCCCGAGGGGACCAGCCACGGCACGCCTTACGACTACGACGCGCGGGTGCCGGTCGCGCTTTTGGGTCCGGGAGTCGCGGCAGGCCGCCGGAAGCGGGAAGCGTTTACCGCCGAGCTGGCCCCGGCGCTGGGCCGTCTGCTGGGGCTGCGGTTTGAAGGCGCCTTCCTCGAGGAAGCTTTTAAAAAATAGGCGATTTACGCCCCTCGGCCGGTCATAGGACCTAATGGCCGGGCGGTCCTATTGCCCAGGCGGAGCTTTCACTCAATAGGCATGCTCTCTCTATGAGGGCGAAAAGACCGTTGCTCGCGGCATTTTTTCTAAGTGTCGCGGCGGTCGTTCCCGCGAAGGCCGGTCGTTTCGTCGCCTCTTTCGCGGTGGGAAGGGCGGTGACGGTTCCGGTCGGAGTCGCCGGCATCGCCGCGATCGCGGGGCCGGCCGCAATCCAAATGGAAGCCCCGCGCCTCGCTCCGGTCGGGACGGCGTTCGGCCTGCCGGTGCTCCCTGAATTAGCGACTCCCCGCTTGGAGTCCCCGCTCAATGCCGTCGCCGAACGCGTCGCCGCTCCCCGGTTGGACGCCGTCGCGCCGGCCGCGGCGGCTCGGACCGCGCCGCTCGCCGACGCATCGCTAGAACGCGCCGCGGCTCTTTCTCCGAAATCCTCGCTTTTGTTTGAGCCCGGGGCTGCTGAAAACGGCCGCGACGAGTCCGGCAACGCGGCCGATCGCGGCCGCGGGAAATCCAGAAGGGCGGCCAAGCAATTGCGCGAAGCGAAGCGTTTGGCCGAGGCGAAGAGATCCATCGGATCCGGCGCGTTCGCGCGCATCTTCGACGGAGGGGTCGAGCGCGAGCCCACACCGGTTCGCACCGACGACGCGCGCCGACGGATCGGGGAAAAGACCCTCCCGAAAACCGACTACTTAAAGGAAGTTCAGGGGCTTCAGGGCGAGGTTCTGCTCGGAAAACTGCGCGCGATTTCCGGCAGGGGCTATCGCTCTCACGACTACAAAGAAGCGCAGCACGCGCTGTTCTCCGAGGTCGACAATTTCGTCCACAACGGAGTGCGCGGCGTGATGGGCGCCTACTCTCAGGTGTTCGTCCCGGGAACGGGCGGCGACGGCTCGAAGTACAAAGAGAAAGGCGACGCGAGCGGCGACGGGTACAGCGACGCGGGGGGGATGAACGTCGAGCATTTGTGGCCGCAATCCTATTTCAACCGCTCGCTTCCGATGCGTTCGGACATGCACCATCTGATGGCGACCTTCGTTCATCCCAACGGCGAGCGCAACCGCTACCCGTTCGGCGAGGTCGCCGATCGGGACGCGGTCTACCGCAACCGCGCCGGGGCGAAGCTTGGACGCGACACCTTCGAACCGCCGGACGCGGTGAAGGGGCGCGTCGCGCGGGGCATGCTGTACTTCTATGTGCGCTACGGCAACCGGAACATATTGCCGTCGAGTCAGTCCCGCGGTTTCTGGAACAGCCGCCTTGAACTCTTCATCCGCTGGAACGAGCAGTTTCCCCCGGACGTGTTCGAACTCCGGCGCAACGATCTCGTCGAGAAGTTTCAGGGAAACCGCAACCCGTTCGTCGACGAGCCGGGGCTGGCCCGGCGCATCGGCGTCGATAATCTCACCTTGCGCGAAGGACGGGGCAGCGTGATCGCGGGACGCGAGAGCGGTTCTCAAGAGTACGCTTCCGCCGCCGTGGGGCGCTCCGGCGCCGGAAACGGCGTCCGCAGCCAAGGCAGCCGCAAGAACAATCGCGGCCACCGCAAGAAAAACAGAAAACACCGTCGTTGATTTTAACGAGGATTTACGCAATCATCGCGGCGGAATCCGCCGCGTCAATACTCGACGTCGAGACGCATCGGGCGCGCCATCAAGGTCTCGGCGACCTCGCGGGGGGGCTTCCCCTCGTAAAGCGCGGCGTAGACTTCGTTGGAGATCGGAAGTTCCACCCCTTGCTCCAGGCTGAGCTTGTGCGCCGCCTTGGCCGTGTACATCCCTTCGGCGGTTTCGCCGATTTCCTTGACGCTTTCTTCCAGGGACTTCCCCTGCGCCATCAGAAAGCCCAAACGGCAATTGCGGCTCTGTTTGCTGGTGCAGGTCAAAATGAGATCGCCCATTCCGGCCAATCCCTGGAAGGTCAAAGGGTTCGCCCCGAAGTGAACGCCCGCGCGCGCGATCTCGGCGGAACCGCGGGTAATGATCGCGGCCCGGGCGTTGTCTCCGAAGCCGAGTCCGTCCACGGCGCCGGCCGCGATCGCGATGACGTTCTTAAACGCCCCGGCCGTTTCCACGCCGGCTAAGTCGTCGGAAGGATAGGTCCGGAATTTCGGGGAGTGGAAGAGTTCCGCCCAGGTTTGCGCGGCCGCGATGGTTTCGCCGGCGAAGGCCACCGCCGTCGGCATGCCGCGCGCGGATTCCTTGGCGAACGAGGGTCCCGACAGCGCAAAAATCGCGCCCCGGTCTTGTCTTCCCAGGCTGTCCCGGATGATCTGAGACGGAAATTTGAGGTCGGCTTCGCTGAGTCCCTTGGAGGCGCTGATCACCGGCGTCTCGAGGGCGATCGCGTCCTTAACCGGCGCGAGCACCCTTTCGATCACGACGGTCGGCAAGGCGACGATGATCGCTTCGGCGCCGGCGAGCGCTTCCCCGATGTCGGCCGACGAGCCGAGTTTGAAGTCGAGGGGGACTCCCGGGAGATAGCGCGAATTCTCGTGGCGTTCGGCGATGCCGGAGAGCACGTCCCGGTCGATGTCCCACAGACACACGTTTTTCGCGCGGCCGGCGGCGACGATGGCGAGGCCGGTTCCCCAGCTTCCGGCTCCCAGAACGCAGACCTTTGAGAGTTCCTTCATGGGCACATGCTAGCAAGATGAGCGCCCGCGCGCATCCCTCGTGCCGTTGACGCGGATCAATCGGAGGGTTTGACGAAGGTCCTACGAGAGGACCGGGTCTTTCGGGCATCATGGTATCGGAAGGCCGTACCGGAGGTGGTATGTCGACGCGAACGATTTTTTCTTCTCTTATTCTTACCCTGATTCTCGGCGGATCCGCGCGGGGCGCGGGCCTTGAGGGCGTCAAGGCGGACGCCGGGGTCTCCTTCGGCGCCGAACTCGGCGCCGCGCTCGACGCGATGAAGCCGAAGGACATTCTGGCCGAAGTTAAACCGTGCCGGATCGTGGATGCCCGGTTTTTCATGGCTCCGACGCTGGAGCAGGCCCTGGGGATGCTCGCGCCCTGCGCTAGCGCCCTCGGCGCGAAAGCCGGGGTTTCCGTGCGGATCGAAAATCAAACGACCCCGGCGGGGGAAGCCGTTCCGATTCTCGAGGTGCGCCTCGGCGCCGGAGCGCTGGCGGCGTCTTCGTTCCGCGGGGACTTGGAGTACTCGCTTCGGGCGCGGCGATTTCTGCTGCTCGGATTTCCGGTCCGCGTCTTGCGCGGAGATTGGAAGCCGCTTTAGTTGTCGTCGAAGGCCCCGTAAAAACGCTGTTCCAGCGGAAGTTGTCGCTTTGCCTGTCCCGAATTCCGCTTCATATAGGCGCGTTTGTGCGGAGGCGGCCGTCCAACGATGCTCAGGATGATTGGTTGGCGGAAAATCGAATTTTCAAAGAAACGCTTTAAATATATTCGTTTTTTTACATATCGCGCGATATGTAAAAACCATTTTATTTTTCAGAACTTTCCTGAAAACTCGATTTGAACGAACTGCCCTTACCGTTGGGGCTTCGGGTTTTGACCGTTCAAAACACGAACCATCGGGCCCGCGCGCATCCTTTCCCGGCGACGGGTCCGTAAAATTCCGGACGCGAATAGGTCTTGACGATGAGAGCTTGCGGGCTATACTACTTCCGGCGGGCGGCGGTTTTACGGTTTCGCCTCCGCTTGGTTGTGCCTTGTCGCAGCCGTTGAGGTCCATCGTTGACGGTGTCTTGTCGGTGCCGTGTCGTTGTCGGCGACATAGACCCGCTGAGGATCCGGCGGGAGCCGTACGGGGGGGGCAGCGGAGTGTCTGAGGAGTGCTCCGGTGCCCCCCTCCTTTTTATCCAATAAAAACAAGGATTTCCTTCCGGGTCTTGCGGGCCGTTCCGGCTTGGGCCGTATGACGACGCTTTCCTAGGTCCTTCGCCTCAAAGGCCGATGGAGGCCCGCCGCTACAATGGGGGCATGAGGGTTTTAAGCGCTCTTCTCGCGCTCGCGTTCGCCGTCAGCGGCGTTGGGGCCAGCGAGATCGGGGTTCTGGGCACGCTGTCAAACAGCGCGCAGGACGCCGCCTCGCAGAGCGATGCGGGCGCTTCGAAGCGCCGCGCATCGGACGGCTGGGATAGTCTTAGGGGCGAGGAGTATGTCTCCCCGCCGCTTGTGCCCGAACCGGCCGGCGGATATCTCAAAAAGCCTTCGGCGAATTTATTTGTCGGCAATCCCGGTCAGGATTACGTGAAGTCCGAACCGGAATCCCCCCTGACGAAGGACGATAAGCCTAAGAAGCAGGGCAGCGGCGCCAAGTTGTGGTGGGGATTGGGCGGCGCCGCGTTGGGCGCGGGGCTTGGATTTCTTCTCTTCGGCCCGATCGGGGCCTTGATCGGCGGACTCGCCGCCGGCGCCGCCGGTTTCTACTTCGCTCCCTAGAAAAATCGGAAGGCGCGCTCACAAGGTCCGTGGTATGGACGGTGAGACGCGCCTTCGGATAGATCGCCGAGGCACGCACCGCGAGCGCGGTCCCGGCGATCGAGATTATTATAGGCTCGAAGCTCCGGGCGTCAAGACCCATTTCTCGTCGAGGATTTGCGTTCCCCGCGCGAGCGGGTATACTAAGGGAAGCGCCGCCGCGTGAGTCCTTCTCGCGCGGCGCTTGTTTGCGGGAGGAGCCGATGGAACGAAAAAAAATCGCCGCGCTGGGCTTGGCATGCGCCTTCGCGCTGACGCTCGGGTTTTCCCTGGGACGGGCGTCGGCGGCGGGGACCGAGGGCGTGAAGGCGCCCGCCCGGCCGAAGCGGGAGCGTCGAAAACTCGATTCCGCGACGGATCTGGCGAAGGATTTCGCGCTGGTTGTGGACTATCTCGAACGCGGGCAAGCGTTTTACCGCGAGTACCAGCGCGGGACGCATTCGGTTGAGGACAACAAGGAATTTCTCGCCTTTCTCGAGCACTACGAAAAGGAACTCGCGGTGGCGAAGAAAGAAGTCACGACCCTCGAAAAATGGATCAAAGCGCGCGGGTCCTTAGAGTCGATCCAGTAAATTACAAAGGCGGAGCGCCGGGGCGCTTGAAGCGCCGGGCGAGCTCTTGGCGGTCGAGCGAAAGCATCGACGGCCGTCCGTGCGGGCAGCAGGTGGCGTCCTCGCACTTGCGCAAATCCTCGACGAGGCGCAGGGCTTCCTTTTCCGAAAGCCGGTCGTGCGCTTTGACCGACGCCTTGCAGGCGATCGTCGCGGTCGCGTCGTAGCGCGAGTCGGCGGCGGCGGCTTTGGGGTCGGTGAGTTCGTCGAGCAGGCGGTGCACCGCGTCTTCGATCTCTCCGGCTTTGTGAAGCACCGCGGGGACGCTGGTGACGTGCAAGGTCGTCTTTCCAAACGGCTCGACGGCGAACCCCGCCCGCGCGAGACGCTCGCCCAGGGCCAGCACGCGCTGAATTGCGGAGGCGGGCAGTTCGATGGCGAGCGGGAGCATCAGTTTCTGTTCGCCGACCTCCCCGTCGCGGATTTCGGAAAAGTATTTTTCAAAGAGCACCCGTTCCTGCGCGGCGTGCTGGTCGACGAGCAGGATGCCCCCGTCGGCTTCGAACACCAGGTACGCGCGTTCGATCTGGCCTAAGAAGCGCATGCCGTCGTCGAACCACGGCCGAGCGTCGCGGGGCGGCTCTTGGGCGGGGGCCTTCGACGGCCAAAACGGGACTCTCGGGGCCGCTTCTCCTGCTTGGTAGGCCGCCGCGGCCTCACGGACCGGGGACCCGGCCGAGGCGCGGGCCATGGAAGCGAAGGAAAGCGGTTCGGGAGTCAAGGTCGGGATTCCCTTCGATTCGAGAAGGGCTTTCGAAAGGGCCTTGGTGACGGTTTGAAAGATGTCGCCGTCGCTTCGAAAGCGGACCTCGCGCTTGGTCGGGTGAACGTTCACGTCGAGCGCGTCGGCGGGCGTTTCGAGAAACAGCACCGCGACCGGATGCCGGTTTTTCTGCCGAAACGGTTCGTAGGCGCGGTACAGGGCCTGCTGGATCGTTCGGTTCGAAACGGGCCGGCGATTGACGAAGAGATACTGGAGCTGCCGCGAGGAATGCAGCTTCTCGACGGGGGAAAGAAATCCCCGCACGGACAGCGCGCCCGAGACGCGTTCGGCGTAGAGCAGCGCGTCCCCGCGTTCCTCGCCGAGCACGTCCGCGGCCCGTTCCCGGGCGGCATCGAGGTCCTTTTTTTCCTTGCGCGCGGGAAAGCGCAGCGTCGTCTTCCCTTCGGACCGGCACGTAAATCCCACGCGCGGATTGGCCAACGCGGCTTCCTCGATCACGCGGGTCAGTTGTCCGCGCTCGGAGGCGTCGGATTTCAGGAACTTCGCGCGGGCGGGCGTGTTGAAGAAGAGATCGCTCACCTCGATCGCGGTTCCTTCCACGGGAGGGGCTTCGTGTTCCCGCTTGAGTTTTCCGCCCGCCATTTCGACGCGCCAGGCCTTCTTGCTCTTTGTGCGCCGGCTGCTCAGTGAGACCTTCGAGACCGCGGCGATGGAAAACAGCGCTTCGCCGCGGAATCCGAACGTCGAGAGGGTGTCGAGGTCCTTGAGTTTCTTGATTTTGCTCGTCGAATGCCGCTCGAACGCGGCTCGGCAGTCCTCGGGGTCCATGCCCGCGCCGTTGTCGACGATGCGGAGTCGTTTGCGTCCGGCGCCTTCGATTTCGACGACGACGCTGGACGCCCCCGCGTCCAGAGAGTTCTCGATGAGTTCCTTAAGCACCGAGGCGGGGCGTTCGATGACCTCCCCGGCCGCGATGCGGCTGGCGACGTCCTCGGGAAGGGGTCGGATGACGGGCACGGGTCCTCCGGCGGAAATTAGAGCTGCCGCTTCCACTCCGAAAGCTTTTCGAGCGCTTGGAGGGGGGTCAGGTCGTTGGGATTGAGAAGTCTCAGGTCCTGGAGAACCGGGTTTTCCTCGAAAAGCGGCAAGGACGGTTGGTCGCTTTGCGCTTTCGGCGAGGAGGGAAGCGGCGTGGCGCGCGCCTCGTTTTCCAACCCGAGGAGAATCTCCCGGGCCCGGGCCAGCGCGGAGTCCGGCAGTCCCGCCAGTTCGGCCACGTGGATGCCGAACGAGCGGTCGGCGGTTCCTTCCGCGATTTTGTGAAGGAAGATCACTTCGGTCCGGCCTTCGGCGTTGGTCCATTCGCGGGCTTCGACGTTGATGTTGCGTACGCCGGAGAGCAGGCCCGAGAGTTCGGTCAGTTCGAAGTAATGGGTCGCGAAGAGTACGCGGGGTCCGCGCGGGGACCCCTCTTGCAGGTCGTCGTCGCTCCCGGCGCGTTCGCCGGCGAGCCGGTTGAGGTATTCGAGCACCGCCCACGCGATCGAGATTCCGTCGTAAGTGGAGGTCCCGCGGCCGACTTCATCGAGCAGGACGAGGCTGCGCAAAGTCGCGGCTTTCAGGATGTGGGAGGTCTCCCGCATCTCGACCATAAAGGTGGATTCCCCGCGGGCGAGTTGGTCCTTGGCGCCGATGCGGGTGAGAATTTTATCGACGATTCCGACGCGCGCCGATTTGGCCGGGACGAAGGAACCGATCTGCGCCATCAAAGCGATCATCGCGTTCTGGCGCAGGTAGACGGATTTTCCGCCCATGTTCGGTCCGGTCAAAATCAGCGTTTGAACGGCCGCTCCGTCGATGTTGATGGAGTTGGGGACGAAGGTTCCCGCGGGGAGGGCGGCTTCCACGATCGGGTGCCGGCCGTCCTCGATTTCAAGCGCGTGCGAAAGGTCGACCGAGGGCTTGACGTAGCCGTTGGCTTCGGCCGCTTCCGCCAACGAGAGCAGCGCGTCCAGTTCGCCGACGAGCGACGCGAAGGTGCGGACGGCCTCCGATTTCTTGAGCACGTCGGCGCGCAGGGATTCGAAGAGCTCGTTTTCCAGGCGCAGGAACTTGTCCTCGGCGCCCAAAATTTTCACTTCGAGTTCCTTGAGCTCCGGAGTGATGTAGCGTTCGGCGTTGGTCAGCGTTTGCTTGCGCGTGTAGCGCTCGGGCGCTCTCGCCGAGTGGGTCTTGGAGATTTCGAGGTAGTAGCCGAAAACCGAGTTGTAGCCGACCTTGAGGGGAATGCCGGTCTTTTCGCGCTCCTGCGCTTCGAGTTTGCGCAGGACGGCGTTGGCGTCGGTCTTGACCGCGCGGAGCTCGTCGAGTTCCGGATGGAAGCCCCGGCGGATCAGTCCGCCGTCGGAGAGCTTGGCCGGCGGTTCGTCGACGAGCGCGCCCGTGAGGAGTTTGCGCACCGCGCCCAGAGGCTTCGCGATGTCTTCGAGCTTCTTGCGAAGCGAGACCAGCCCCGAGGTGAAGCCGCCTTCGGCGAGCCAGCCTCCGAGACCGTCCGCCTCGTCGAGAGAATCGCGCAGGGCTTTCAGATCCCGGGGCATCGCCGAGCGGGTGGCCAGGCGGTTGATGACGCGCTCAAGATCGGAGACGGCTTCCAGGCGCTCGCGCAGTCCCGAGCGTTCGAGGGTTTTATCGACGAGTTCTTCGACGCAGTGCAGCCGCCGTTCGATCTCGGGAAGCTCCGTCGAGGGGTGAAGGATCCAATGCTTGAGTTTGCGGCTCCCCATCGGCGTGCAGGTGCGGTCCAGGACGCCCCAGAGCGTGTGCTTGCGGCCGCCGTCGGCGGATTCGACCAACTCCAGCGTATGGATCGCCGAGTCGTCGAGCTGCATCTCGGGCGCGCTTTCGCGGTACTCGGGAGAGAGCACTTCCTGCAGATGGGTTTGCGTCGCGGCGACGTAGCTGCGCGCGGTCAGCGCGGCTTTCAGCGCGAGCGGTCGGTTCTGCCAGAGCGTCGTTTTGTTCCAATGGGCGGGGACTTCCGTCTCCGACGCGGTGCGCGTCCACTCGGAAACCGCGACGCCGGGTCCGAGCAAATGGCGCAGACGGAGTTCGTCGGCGGCCTTGCGCGAGGCCAGGACTTCAACGGGACCGAGTTTGGCGAGCGCCGAATAGAGTTTCAGGCGGCTGTGGTCGTTGAGGGCCTGGGTCGCCCAGAATTCGCCCGTGGACACCTCAACGCAGGCGAGGCCCCAGCCGACGGTATCGAGTTCGATCGCGACGAGATAATTCGTCTCGGAGCCGTGCAGCAGTTCGTCTTCGACGATCGTGCCGGGCGTGACGACTCGCGTGACCTCGCGTTTGACGATGCCCTTGGCTTGAGCGGGGTCTTCCACTTGCTCCGCGATCGCGACCTTGTGTCCCGCCTCGAGCAGTTTGCGCAGGTAGTTCTGATAGGAATGATACGGAACGCCGCACATCTGCACGCCTTGGCGGCGGGTGAGCACGCAGCCCATGATCGGGGCGGCCAGCACGGCGTCCTCGGAAAAGAGTTCGTAGAAGTCGCCGAGGCGGAAGAATAGAATCGCGTGAGGGTAAGCGCTTTTAAGCGCTTTGTACTGCCGCATGACCGGCGTGTCGTGGGGGTCTTTGGCCGTCTTTGAGACGGATTGTTTCTTGGTCGCGGGCATGCGACATAATATCATATAAGGAAAGGAACAAAGTTGCCCTGCCGGGGTCTTACGCGCGTGAAAAAAACTCTCGTTTTAGCGGCGTTTTTGGCGGGACCTGTTTTCGCCGCCGAATCCGAACCGGCGAAGCCGCCCTTGGCCGTCGAACACCCCCCCAAAACGGTGCTGGATAATCTTCCGGTTCTGATCGATGACGGCGTCTCGCGGGAAGAACGAAGAACCGGAGAGAAATCCGGCCCGATCGAGCGCACGCTCGGGGAAACCGTGCGGCCCGCCGCGTCCACCGGGCTCGCCGTCGCCGGAATGGTCGCCACCTTTCCTACGCCCGCGTCGATCGGGTTCGGGATCGTGGCGGCGGTCAACGCCTATCAGCTTTTTAGGAAAAAGCGGCGGAAGCGGCCCTAGGCTGGTAAGGGACCCGGTTTGAGGGCGGCTATCGGCCGCCTTTCCATTCCCGGCACCAATCCTGGTAGCGACAGGTCGGGACGGCGGGCGGATCCGGCTCAGGGTCGGCTGTTTTCCGCTTTGAAAACGATCGGAGCCGGCCGGCCTTCGGCCGGAATCTCGAAGCGGCCCTCGTGGGTGTTGACCGGTTCCAGTCCGCAGCGAAGCGCGGCGTTCGAGCTCTCGATTATGTCATCGCGGCCCCATTTTCGCCGCTGTAGATTTCCGCTTTCCTCGGACCTCCGCTTTTGAGCCGCCCGCTCGATCGAATCGCGCAAGAGATCCGTACCTTCCCGTATCTCCCGCAGCGTTTCCCGATCCACGTCGAAATCCTTCACGCCGCCGTCCGCCGCGTCGTTTCGAAACGCGATTTCTATGCCGAGCCAGCCTTGGAATGCATCCCTGTGGGTCCGGATGTAATGCCAATTCAGCGGCCGTCCGGCCTTCGCGAGTTGTCTCGTTTTCTCGAGCTGGAGGGCGAATTGATGTGTCCTTCCGGCAAGCGCGCGTGAAACGCCGGGCGCCGACCTGATATCCTCCTCCGGCCGGCCCATGAGATCGGCGAGGAGGAATCAGGATGAAGACGAACCACAACGAGCTGCCGGCGCGGGTGCGCCGGGTTGAAGAGCAGTTCCGGCGTTGGCGCGACGGTAAGGACGAGAGGGAGCGGATTCCGAACCGTCTGTGGCAGGCGGCCGCGGGGCTCTGCGGGCAGCATAGCGTCCATAAAGTCTCGCGCTGGCTGCACCTGAACCACACGTCGTTGCAGAAGAAGGCGGCCAAGCGAACGCGCAGCGTTCGGCGGACTTCGTCCCGTTTCGTCGAATGGCGTCTGCCTGCGGGGCTCGCGGCGGGATCGGCGACGGCGGCCGAGTACGTCGTGGAGATCGAGGGCGGGAGCGCACGGCGCATTTCGATGCGCGGCACAAAGGGCTACCCCAATGAGAAGTTCGACTTCCTGGGGTATACGTTTCGTCCTCGAAGGTCGGCAAACAAGCATGGGAAATACTTCGTCTGCTTCAGCCCTGCGGTGAGCAAGAAGGCGGCCACGGCGATGCGACGAGAAATGCGGCGCTGGCGACTCAACTTGTGGAGCGGCGACAGCCTGGACTATCTGGCCCGGATGCGCAATCCAATCATTCGGGGCTGGATCAACTACTACGGTCGGTACTACAAGTCTGCCCTGCATCCGGTCTTCAAACCACTCAATCGTGCACTGGTCAAGTGGACGATGCGGAAATACAAGAGGTATCGGGATCGCCAACGTCGGGCGACGCACTGGCTCGGCCAGGTGGCACAGCGGGAGCCTAGGCTCTTCGCGCACTGGGAAATGTTGGGGCTCCGACCTGCGGCTGGATAATGGGAGCCGTATGAGCCGAGAGGTTCAAGTACGGTTCTGCGAGAGCCTGGGGGTGAAATTCCCCCGGGCTACTCACCGTCGCGCAACCTGCCCAAGGAGATCAAGACGATCCTGGCCAACTGCCTGGCGCACGGCTGGCGCCGGTTCGTGGAGACGGCGGAGAATTTTCCCGAGGAATGCGGCTATGTCCTAAAGCTCCTGGGGGATGTCTACAAGAACGACGCCGTGGCGAAGAAGCGCGGGATCGAGGGCGCCGTGCGCCTGCACTTTCACCAGGAGCGTAGCGGCCCCCTGATGCAGAATCTCCACGCCTGGATGCAGGCACAGTTCGCCGAAAGGAAGGTCGAGCCCAATTCGAGCCTGGGCGAAGCCATCAGGTACATGCTCAAACACTGGAAGGCGCTGACGCTTTTCTTGAGGAAGGCGGGCGCGCCGCTGGATAACAACCTCGTCGAGCGAGCGCTCAAGAGGGCGATCCAGCATCGGAAGAACTCGCTGTTCTACAAGACCGACCAGGGGGCGCGGGTCGGCGACCTCTACATGGGCCTCATCCACACGTGCGAGCTTAATGGAGTGGACCCCTTCGATTACCTCACGCGGTTGCAGGAGAACGCCAAGCCCGTCCGATCCCGGCCGCGGCAGTGGCTGCCCTGGAACCACCCCCGCGATCCCGCGCGCCCACCGCCGGGCTGATCCGCTCCCCACCCATCCTCCCCGAACTCGCCCCGGGACCGATGCCGACCAGGCGCCCGTTCCACGACGAAGCGGCCTCCGCCGCGCCCGGGATTACGCGCGCTTGCCGGAAGGACACCATGCTGGCCGGAAGTCAAGCGCTGGTGGGAAGGGGATAAGGGAGGCGAAGCGAATTACATGAGCGAAGATTAGCTTCTTACTCCGGCTTTCCGCAACATTCGGGACCCGAGCATTTACTTGATTCCTGAATCTCAAGAAACTCTTACTAAATCTTGCGCAGGGCCGCCGCATCAACGGTGAGAATGGCGAAAATTTCCTCATGCAAGAACTGGCTCATATCGGAACAGCAGTCAGAAGTAGCCGAGCTGGAGGACATCCCTCTCGACAGGAACTTCGTTCTTAATCAGCTTGCGTATATGGGTAAGGAATCGCTCAAACATATCCTCTGCGAGCGGCTTGCTTTTTAGAAATCGCAGATACTCTTCGCGGCGAGATTTTCTCTTCTCTGATGTGTCGAAATCCTTGCGCGTGTTCGACCCAAGGCGTTTTGCTTTTCGTAGGATTAAAACCTCGTCAATATCCGTGGGCGCAGTGCTGGCAGGCGTCATGTCAAGCCACTCGCATAACAGGAAGTACCTGCCTCCCAAAACGCTTCGCTTTACATCGTTGGCAGTTGCACAAGCTTCTTGGAACATGGTCTTGTCGAGGTTGGTCTTGACCTCGGCGACAACATAAGCGACGCGAGTCTCCTTCACAATCGCATCACGAAAATTTTCGTCATGCGAGGCTTTTAGGTAGAGCTTCTTGCAGATGGCGAAGTCTTGATCTTTTGTTCTGATACTCATACCTCCGCCGGGCTGGGGTATTTCAAGGCTGGAAGTAAAGTGCACCGCCGAGAACGTCGTTGTTGGCCCAGCAGTAACATCCAGCTCCCGCACCTCGGGGAGTACTGCTGGGTGAACAAGCCGAGGCAAGAATTCTTCGAGGATGGTGTTATCGAGTTTTAGCTGACCTTTCTGTCTGTAGAGGAAATTATCTTGGCTATCAAATATCAGGTCAACTTCGACCTTGAGCTTGTACTCGTTTAGGAGTTCGACCATCTTCCGGAGGACATCATCCGGAGAGCCTGCTTTATACGCCGCGTTGAGCTGCTTTATCCAAGCGTGATATAGCGTGATAGCTCGCTCAACGCGCGGTTTGTCGCGCGAGGGAAGTTTCTCATTCTCAAGAGCAGCTGCCAGCTTCTCCAGATGAGGCGTCGGTGTTAAGCCGTTATGGATAGGGCCTCCTTCGGGGTGCAGATCGGGGAAGGTTGAACGTCTCGCAATTTATCGAGAGCTTCTTCCAGGTCCGAAAGAGATTCTTCCGGCGCGCGGGACCTCGCCTGGACGAGAGTTTCTTTTGCGATGATGTAGGGGTCCGTGTCATTTCCGCGAGGCTCATTGATAAAGTGAAGTATGTCTTCGAAGATGTTAAGGCCGAAGCGGTTCCTGAACATTCGCTCTTGTCGCCGCTCCAGCTTGAGCCCAAGACAGCGAAGGCCGATGTTGGCGACTATTTCTCCATTAAAGAAATTGGTCTTGCGAACATTCGATTCGCGCCCGACTACAAGTATCATGCGGGCGCCTGGCTTGCAGGCTCGCATCAACTCGCGCAGGGCGAGCTTCATATCTAGGATATACTGGATTACGGTGAGGAACCGATTCTTGCGGTGTTTTCTGTTCGAGCCAATCTCTGATTTGGCAATCGAGAGCAAGTCCCATCCGAATGACTCAGAGGATGCGCGGTACTGCTGATGATAATTGAAAACATTGATGTACGGGGGTGATGTGACAACCAAGTCCACATATTGCTCATCCAAGGGAAGCTTGCGCGCATCTGCCTGAACCGCCTGGATGTGGCCTGTCGAGTAAGGGAGGCCCGCTATTGTTGTTTTGAAACGACTCCAAACTGAGCAGAGGCGCTCTGTGTTGAGGGCGCGATACTTGTAATCGAGGAGCAACAGAAAGCTTTCCAGCGTGTCGTGGGTCCGTCCGTCTGGAAGGGCGCGGAGCTTTTCGGATAGGGCCACTTTAAGCTCCTCTTCCGAACGCTGGTGCGAGAAGAAATTGTCGGCGAGGAGGTCCGCGAGCAGATTCTCTAGCTGAACAATAACTTCTGTTCTAGTCTGCTTCGACTCGTTAATCAACTCGTAGCACTTGGCAAACTTGTAGGCGGCGGGGTTGATTTCAGTCCCTGTGGCCGCGATCCCCAATCTCCCCGCTTCAACAAGGACCGTGCCACTGCCAACGAAAGGATCGAGTACGGTTTGGCCCTTGGCTGAGTATGTATTGAGTAGGGCCTCAATGAGTTGCGGCGAGAATTGTCCGTTCCAAGGGAACAGATTCATCCTCGCGCGCGTTTCGATGTTCAGGCTATCTTGAGCAATGGACTCCATATCCAACGGCAATGACGCCATCTCGAACTTGAGCGTTGAGGCACTGTCGCGACGATTCGATGTTTGTTTCAACATGTCTAATGACCTCGCATTGTAGCAATTTGCTGTCTGTCCGGTGAGTGCTGTGCTTGGTGTTGAGGAGTATCTACAGGTAGATACGATTGAGGGTGCGAATAAGTTCCATCTTTCACGAAACGAATCAGTGCTTTGAGCTTCGGAACGACTGCCTGGAACCTAGGAGGTGTCCTTCCGGCAAGCGCGCGTGAAACGCCGGGCGCCGACCTGATATCCTCCTCCGGCCGGCCCATGAGATCGGCGAGGAGGAATCAGGATGAAGACGAACCACAACGAGCTGCCGGCGCGGGTGCGCCGGGTTGAAGAGCAGTTCCGGCGTTGGCGCGACGGTAAGTATTCCCGCATAAATAACTTTTTCACTTAAGGCGTAATCGACCCAACTCCTCCCCTGCCTGCCCTCTTCGGGACACCGTTCCCTCAACGCCAACTCCGACGGAAAAAGATCCGGACAACCCTA